>ULLV01020648.1_pt1 | contig 33097 bp, 34 predicted proteins | sample 1951491 | NCBI WGS metagenome assembly ULLV01 (sample SAMEA4835534, study PRJEB28245) | human gut metagenome | biome: gut microbiome; material: fecal sample | place: Denmark | collected 2008
TGTCGCCATGTTTTGGGAGATAGAACAGATCATATAGTCTTAGTGCTTGCAGATCGGTATGACTCTGATGGTTATCAAGATGCTTCAAATCATAAATGTAGGATGATTGATGTGAAAGCAGTAGATAGTGTGAATCCTCTTTGTGATTTAATAATACTAAAGACGGATTCTGTAACATTAGACATCCCTTCTTTGGGAGATTTAGATGCAATTCAGGTTGGTGACGAAGTTGATATTGTGGGCTTTCCACATTGCGTAAATGATTGGCAAATGCACATTCTGACAGTACAGAGGACTAGAGTTGGTGCAAAAGTATTGAGAGAATCTCAAACCATAAAGTATAAGTATGCTATTTTGAATGTTCAAACTCGTCCTGGTCAATCAGGTTCTTTGGTTTATAGTCCACGTTTGCAAAAAGTCATAGGTATTCTCGTCGGAGGTTATTCTATATCTAGTGGTATAAGCTTGGGTGGGATAAATCCTTTTGAGCTTAACCAAACTTCTTTTTGTTTGAGTGCACAGTATATTAATGAAATGTTAGCAGAGTGATGGAAATAGTTAGTGAGAGCTTAGATGAATGGTTGTCTACATTGAAACCATTTCAGAGAAACACAATAAAAAATCTTCTCCAGAACAATGATGGAAATGAAGAGAAAGTTGCGGAATTATGGCTGAATAGCTTTGGACCAATAAATACTGCTACTTATGGTGGTGTTCCAACTTCCGCTTCAAATAAAAACTATTTCAAAAGTTTGAAAGCAGAATTAAACAAATTGATATGTGGTGATGAAGACTATGAAGAGGAGAAAAAGCAAATATTGGATGGAGGACATTTGCTTAATGTTGCTGCCTCAGCTAAAATAGCTTCATTGTTGGCACCTGTTATTGGTGTAAGCATTTCTGTGCTAGCTCCAGCTATTGTACTGATGCTCCATGTGATAAGCAAAGTGTCTGTCAATGCTTATTGTAATATGGTGAGATGATTATTTGTGCGCTATTTTGCATAGCTTTTTAAAAATATATTTGAATGTATAGTATAATCTCCAACTAATAGAAAATAAAAATGATGAAATTGAAAATGCATATAAGTAAGATTAAGTGTATACGCGATCTTACAATAGAGTTACCAATTGAACGCGGTCTTTATGCAATAACAGGACAGAATGGTTCTGGTAAAAGTACTATTGTTGCATGTGCATCAAGCGTATTCTTTAATTTGCCAATGAAAGACTATTTTGGTGATTATATAGAAGATATACTCACCCGGCTGATGGAGAGGGAGCAAGACTTCATGTCCCTAATCCCATGTAATTATAACTCGAACAAAAAGGTGAATGTCAAGGCTGCCTGATGGTAGCTTTGGCAATACCAATTAATAATATGTTTTTTGGGGGAAAAATGTTGGATGTGCTAACTACTAAAAATCAGTAGTTACGTTCTAATGGTGATTTACTGCTAATGGCAGCTATTGCAATCGTAGCAGGAGGATATGGAAGAGATATGCCAGAGGAACAATGCTACGATCTTTTGGATGATATGGACTTCTATTATAATAAAGTGAAATGTAAGAAGATAGAGCGTATGCTTCCAGAGTTGAGTAAAATGGTAGTAGCTGAGTCGATTCATTTAAGTTAGAAAATAAAAAATTATCATACAATGACAAAAGATGAGTTATATGATAAGCTAATTGCTATGCTCCCAGTCGAAAATAAAGACGATAAAGAATTTCGTGTTTTATTATCCGATTGTTTTCGAACATATCAAAGTTATCTTGATGATACTCCAGAAGTGGAAATGGAAGTCAAGAAAGAGGTTACTCATATTTGTGAGACATTGAAAGAAATGGTCAAGGCGCAATATAAGGGTTTGCATTCACAAGCTTTTAGTAAATTGTCCAATCTCTTCTATGGTACATCTGGTCATAAAGGATTGAGTGAGGTGCTTCCTGTAACTATATTGGGTGAGCATAGTAGTTTCTTTAGGGCGAGAACTCATAGTGGTAATGGTAAATTTACGTATGAGGATATGTTTCATATACCATTTGATAAACGGGGAATCGTCAAGACACAGCGTTATAGTTTCCCTGGTTATCCTTGCTTGTATGTTGGCGCAACAACTTATGCATGTTGGGAAGAGTTGCATAGGGTAGATTTTGATTTATGTATGTTTTCTCGTATTGAAACTCAGAAGAAAATAGCTTTGTTGAATATGCGTATCCCTTCAAAAGAAAAATATGACGAAGACATTAAAGCAGTTTTGTTTTTGATGCCACTTTTGATTGCTTCAATGGTAATCGTCAAGAATTTAGATGCTGTTTTTAAGCCAGAGTATATAGTTCCTCAGTTGGTGAGTGAATGGATTATATCTCATAATGACAAGAAAGAAACGAGGAAGACCGATAGCTTTGTATATGGCATTTGTTATACATCTTCTTTGAAAACTGATGAGTTTGAATTTCCAAGTTGGACGCTTGATAATGTCGCTTTGTTCCCAATAGAAGTTTTGACTAATAAGAAATATTGTCCAAAATTGTCAGAGATATTTCATATCACGTCACCTACTTGCAATGAGTATGAAAAATTGAAATGTGGTTATGACATTGATGGAGGTCATGCAGGATATGAAAGTCGAGAAAAGGAATTGGAGGCAAATTATGCATCTTCAGATTTTTATAATTTAGAGAAGCGTCTGATGGATAAAGATAAATTTCCTCTTCACAAAATGAACTGAAAAAATGAAATATTCTCGTAAGGAAATAGATAAGACTGGCAAAATAATGCTTACGGCAACCGAACAAGAAACATTCAAGCAGGCAATTGAGAAGATTAATGATTGGCGAAGTTTGCATTTAATTCCTCTGGATATGTTACAACAAAAGATTGTGGCCTTCTTGGATTTCAATAATATTCGCCCATTTTTGATTTCCAGAAGATTGAAGCGATTGACATCTATCCAATATAAATTGGACTTGAATCCAGAAATGGGATTAGGTGGAATGCAAGATATTGGCGGTTTGAGGGTAGTCATAAATACAGTAGAAGAATTGCTCCGCTTACAGGCACTTTTACGTAGCTTGCCAATTGCTGATTTTGAGTGTAGAAGAATGTACGATTATGTCAATGAGCCAAAAGACAGTGGCTATCGCAGTATACATTTTGCTTACATATACCATTGTGAAAACAAGGACTATGATGGATTGAGAATAGAGTTGCAGATACGCACACGACTTCAACACTTATGGGCAACAGCAGTGGAAACAGCGGCGTTATACACTAATACACCCTTGAAATCAAGTCAAGGAGATGATGAGTGGCAGAATTTTTTCAAGGTGGTTAGTGCTTTGTTTTGTTTTAAAGAACAATTGCCTGTAGCTCGTAGTTTTGCCAATATACCGATGAAAGAATTGATGGTAGATTGCTATTGGAGAAACAAAAAATATCACTATTCTGATATATTGAAAGCGTTGAATGTTAGTGTCCATGAAACAGAAGATAAAACTCAGGAATATTCATACTATTTGATTTTTATTAATTTTGAGAATACAATTGTTAATGTGACTTCCTTTAAAAGGAATGAAGAAAAGTTGGCCTCAGAAAAATATACAGAAATTGAAAGCAAATTACAAGATGGCAAAAATGCAGCAGTATTGGTTTCTGTTAGTAAGGTGGATGAGCTTAGAAAGGCTTATCCAAGCTATTTCTTGGACACAAAAGAGTTTACTGGCAATATTGATAAGATATGCAAGAATTGCTTAGATTGGAATTTGTTGTCAAACTAATAAATTAGATGTTATGGATACATTACAATTGACAAATTACAGAAAATTCAAAGACACAGGTGTTATACATCTTAAGCCTATTACCTTTTTGGTAGGTGCTAATAGTAGTGGCAAGAGCTCATTTTTAAAGTTCTTCCCATTGCTTAAGCAAAGTTTGGGTGTGAATCGAAATGGAACTTTTCTGTGGTATTCTTCGGATGTAGACTTCAAGGATTTTCTTAATACGGTGCATAATGGTAAAGGAAACATTGATATAAGTTTTACTTTTTCGTCACAAAATTTACGTTTCCAAAGATTTAGAAGACGTGCAAATGTAAAGGGATTGTCGGAAGAGGATATAGCCAAAACTGTTGAGATTTCGGTTAAACTCGAAATTTCAGGTAAGAAAACGAATGGAAAAGAAAATGAAGACTATTTTTCGTTGGTTGTCATAAAGTATTTGGATCAAGTCATTCAAATTCTGATATCAGAAGACGAAAATACACAGATTATAATTAATGGGCATGGCATAGAAGCAAAGTTTCATCCTGCTTTGAGTAATAATGCGATTAACTTGATTCCACGTATATACGAAGATAGAGAAGATAGTTTATATATGGGAGTAATCCGAAAGTCTCTCGATTTTTTTAGGAAAAATATCAAGACAGCAGAAAATGAGGAGTCATATCCTTTAATGGAATTGGAAGATGCTTTTTACTTGATTGACAAAAAAGTAAGCTCTCGTTATTTGAAAAGTCTCAATATTGAAGGTGAAGATGAAGTGCTGAATGAGATGTATATTCTTATGCACTTAAATGAAATTATCGAGAATATCAATTATTATCTTTTCGATATGAGTACATGCATTACTTATGTACGTCCTTTGCGTGTCTCTACAGAGAGATATTATAGATATCAGAATTATGCAGTAGATGAAATCGAATCTGATGGCAAAAACTTAGCTATGTATCTTGCTAATTTATCAGAGAAAGATCGTATGTTATTTCAAGATTGGACTTCTTCTTTGTTTGAGTTTTCTATAGATGTAATTAAGCATGAAGGTCATATCGAGTTGCAGATAAAAGATGGTGTCAACTCTCCAAGAAATCTTGTGGACACAGGATTTGGATATACACAGTTATTGCCGATTCTTACGATGATTTGGAATGCAATTAAGGCTCCTTCTCGCCGTTCTATATTTTATAGAGGTGATGGGGATATTCCAAAGTTCATAGTTATAGAGCAGCCTGAGTTGCATTTACATCCGAGAATGCAAGCTAAGTTTGGAGCGATGTTAGCGAAGGTTATTGCAAGTGAGGCTGGAAAAAATATGAGATTTATTATAGAGACTCATAGCGAAGCAATATTGAATTCTGTTGGCATTGAGATAGAACAGAATAACTTGGATAAGGACAAGGCTAATATTGTTCTGTTCAATGCGGCAGAAGAAGGTTATGAGAATTACATAGAAGAAGCTCAATATAATGAGCGTGGTTTTGTCGAACATTGGCCAACTGGTTTTTTATCAGAAGATGTTTATTAAAGTAGAAAGGGATATTGTTGATGTGATACTTCATCAGCAACGAGGCAAGGAGCGGGAAAGAGCTATAGACATAATGGTGCAGTTAATGACCGCTTCCCGAACTAATAGTCATAAGGTTTATTTGAAGTGTCAATTAACAGATGAGGATAGGAAAACTTTGGAGGCTGCTTTGGATGAAAATTCCATGACAGAATTTAAAAAACTTCAAAAGGAACGCATTGATGTAGATGGTTTGATAGCTAAGTTAGATATATATGCTGTTATATCGAAGTCTAAGCATTGCTCAAGAGTAGGAAAAGAACTTCAAATTAATCCTTTTGAAGAAGATACATTCTTGCTTGGTGTTCCTACTTTTCTCTGTACAGAAAACCAGAGAGATGGTAAGTTCTACCAAATTGTTTGCAATTATTATCTTTCTCAAGAAAGAATATTAAATATGGCTTCAAGGTATAAAACTTGGAAAGGTGGTGGTTCTGATTTCGGAAATGCATTGAAGAATGATAGTATTTTGTCCGACAACTTTATCTTTGCCATAGCAGATAGTGATAAGTGTTATCCTAATGATAAAATAGGAAAAACGGCTAAAAGCATAAAATTCTTAGGGCATAATCGCTATAATGCAGATTATTATATACTGCTTAATGTCTCAGAAATTGAAAATCTGATACCAATAAAACTTGTGAAAAAGTATAATTCTGATATAGCATGTCTCAGAGATTCTGACCTTTCTTATTTTGATTTTAAAGAAGGTCTTAAATATCAAATTCTATATGAGAAAGATAGTCGTGATTATTGGAAAAGTAATTTTTCAAGAATTACTATTGATTGGGATGAAATAATAGATTTTGCTAAAGACAAATCTTATTCTGACTATTGCGATAAAGTTCATGGTAAAACTTCTTTGGTGCCAGGTTGTGGCAAGAATCTACTTGACTCATTATTGGATGACAATGAGTGGAAAAACATCAGGGAAGCAGATTTCACTCAATCTCAGTTGTCTGAGTGGAAAGAGATAGGAAAGAAAGTTTTTAGCTGGACATGTTGTTCTAAGAAAAAGGTATAATACCAAATAGAAGAGTATGCTATATTGGAGCAATTCGAAAAAAGTACATACTTTACCAATCAATGTATATCCCAGGCGGTCCCATCCCGCCCAATATGGCGAGACCTTTGATTGGTCCGCCAACCTTATAGCGTAGCGGTTCTGAGCACCGGAGGGCGGTTACATCCTCTCGTCCCTGAGGGAAGAGAGGCTTGGTGAGAAAGGTGGAGCTCTCCTTGCAGGAGAGACGGAGAGGTAGAAAAAACTCCTTCTTTAATGGTAAAGAAGGACGGGATGATTTTAGAAAACATGTTATTGATCAATAAATAATAATGATATGAAAGGAATAGTATTAGCAGGTGGAAGCGGTACACGCTTGTACCCTATCACAAAGGGTATCAGCAAGCAGCTGATACCAATCTTTGATAAACCAATGATATATTACCCAATATCAGTATTGATGTTGGCAGGTATCCGTGAGATACTCATTATTTCAACACCATTTGACTTGCCAGGTTTCAAACGTCTCTTAGGCGATGGAAGCCAGTTAGGTGTGAAGTTTGAGTATGCAGAGCAGCCATCGCCAGATGGCTTAGCCCAAGCCTTCATTATCGGTGAGAAATTCATTGGTAATGATTCAGCTTGTCTCGTATTAGGCGATAATATCTTCTATGGTGCAGGATTAAATCAGATGCTGCATCAGGCAGTAGTAGATGCAGAGCAGAACAACAAAGCTACTGTATTTGGTTATAGAGTAAGTGATCCAGAGCGATATGGCGTGGCAGAGTTTGATGAGCAGGGTAATTGCCTTAGCATCGAGGAGAAACCTGAGAATCCTAAGAGCAACTATGCAGTGGTAGGCTTGTATTTCTATCCTAACAGGGTGGTAGATGTAGCTAAGCATATCAAGCCATCCGCTCGTGGTGAATTGGAAATCACCACCGTAAACCAGAAGTTCCTGAAGGATAAGGAGCTGAAGGTGCAGACTATGGCAAGAGGATTTGCCTGGCTTGATACCGGAACTCATGATTCCCTTTCTGAAGCATCCACCTTTATTGAGGTCCTGGAGAAGCGCCAGGGCTTGAAGGTAGCTTGTCTGGAAGGTATCGCATATCGTCAGGGATGGATTTCTGCTGAGCAATTAAAAGAGAATGCACAGCCTATGTTGAAGAACGACTATGGCAAGTATTTGCTTTCCATTCTCAGCGAACCTGATGAAACATTGAGAAAAAACCTGGAATACTAGTGTATGTTACTATCACTGAAGGTGAAGATGTCTTATTAGTTATAGATTGTATTACGAAAGATCAATTATTATGGATACATTGAAAATTAATAAGGAATTCTTAGAATCTCTTTTATCCCAAGCTAAAGATAATCCTCGATTGCGCCAAAACTATGATCTTCGTACCTGTGAAGAGGATAAGAGTCAGAGAATGCTCAATGCCTTAATGCCTGGTACAGAAGTAGCTATACATCGTCATCCTGATTCTTCAGAGAGTGTTATTTGCCTTTGTGGTAGAATGGATGTTGTTATCTATGAAGAGGTTGTGGCGTATGTACAGAATGGTGAAGAAACGACTAGCCAAGTCTCATATAACGAGATAGATAGAGTATTACTGTGTCCTGCAGAAGGTATCTTCGGCTGTTCTATACCTAAAGGGGCTTGGCATACCGTTGAGGTATTTGAACCTACCGTAATCTTTGAAGCGAAGGATAGAGCTTATGGTGAAGATGGTAGCGAAGTAGCTAATGTTGATTAGTTAGGAAAGGAAAGTTTAGCAGAAGATTCTGATAAATTATAGCCTGTATAAAGTTCATGAAAACGAAAATTAATTATTGATTATTATGACGATAAATGATTGTAGAATAATAGAACTTCCTAAGTTCTTGGATGCGAGAGGCAATCTTTCTTTTGCCGAAAACTTTACTCAAATACCTTTTGAAGTAAAGAGAACTTATTGGTTGTATGATGTACCAGGTGGTGTGAATCGTGGTGGTCATGCCGAAATCAATAATGAAGAGTTGATTATCGCCCTTTCTGGTGCATTTGATATTGTAGTAGATGATGGTAAGGAGCGTAAGACATTTACACTTAATCGTTCCTATTATGGTCTTTATATTCCTAAAGGATTATGGAGAGAAATAAAGGAGTTCTCTACAAATGCAGTTGCGTTGGAGTTTGGCAGTATTCCTTATGATGTCAATGATTACATCCGTAATTATGAAGCTTTCAAGGCTTATGCAAAGTCAGTAGAGAATGTTTCTACTTGTAATACGGAGAAGCCGAACATACCAACAGAATCACATTCTGAAATCAAACTTCATGGTGTTTTTGATAGTACTATCGTTGAACTTGACAAGCATCATAGTGACAGACGAGGAAATCTGACTGTTGTTGAAAATGGAAAGACCTTGCCATTTGATGTGAAGCGTGTATATTACCTTTATGATGTCCCTGGCGGTGAATCTAGAGGAGCACATGCTCATCGTGAATTAGAGCAATTGATTATTGCAGTATCTGGTTCTTTTACCGTAACTTTGGATGATGGTAACTGTAAGCGTTCCTTCTTCCTTAATCGTCCATATCAAGGTCTTTATGTAAAGTCTGGTATGTGGCGAACCTTAGAAGATTTTTCTTCAGGAGCAGTCTGTATGGTATTAGCATCTGATGTATATAAGGCATCTGATTATATCAGATCCTATGATGAATTTGTACAATTTAGAAAGGAAAATAATTAAAGATGAAGGTAGTACTTTTAGCAGGAGGCTTCGGTTCCAGAATTTCTGAGGAATCTCAATTCAAGCCAAAACCAATGATAGAAATTGGAGGTATGCCTATTCTTTGGCATATAATGAAAGAGTATGCCTATTATGGTTATACTGAGTTTATAATTTGTGCTGGTTATAAGCAGGAGTATATCAAAGATTGGTTTGCCAATTACTTCTTGCATAACTCAGATATCACTTTCGATTATCGCAATGGTAAGAACGAGATGACTGTTCATCAGACCAATATGGAACCATGGAAGGTAACAGTGGTTGATACTGGGTATAATACCATGACAGGCGGACGTATCAAACGCATACAGAAGTATGTGGGTAACGAACCTTTCTTGATGACATACGGTGATGGTGTTTGCGACGTAGAAATAGACAAGTTGGTTGAGTTCCATAAGAGTCATGGAAAATTGGCAACATTGACAGCCGTGAAGATGGCGCAGGATAAGGGCGTACTTGACATCAGCGGAGATTTTGCTGTAAAATCATTCCGTGAGAAGAATGCAAGTGATGGGGCACCTATCAATGCGGGATATATGGTACTACAGCCAGAGGTGTTCGATTTATTGGATGGTGATTCTTGTGTATTCGAGAAGACTGCTCTTGTAGAGCTTGCTAAGCGTGGTGAATTGATGTCTTACGTACATGAAGGTTTCTGGCAGTGTATGGATAATATCCGTGAGAAGAACATGCTCGAAAAACTCCTTGCAGAAGATAAGGCTCCTTGGAAGCGTTGGGAGCGTTCTATCCCTTCTATTGAGGCTCGCAAGTTAACTGGTAATATTTAAAAATACAGGAATAATTATGATAGACGTATTTGATGGATTTTTCAAGGGAAAGAAAGTTCTCGTAACAGGTCATACAGGTTTTAAAGGCTCCTGGTTGTGCATCTGGCTTCATGAGTTGGGTACTGAGGTCGTAGGTGTAGGTCTTGCCCCATATTCAGAGCGTGACAACTTTGTTCTTTCAGGTATCGGTTCTAAGATAAAAGCTGACATCCGTGCTGATATTCGTGACGGAGAGAAGATGAAGCAAATCTTTGCAGAGTATCAGCCTGAAATCGTATTTCATTTGGCTGCACAGCCTTTGGTTCGTCTCTCTTATGAGATTCCTGTAGAGACATACGAGGTGAACGTCATGGGAACCATTCATATAATGGAAGCTATCCGTGCTACCAAGAGTGTGAAAGTGGGTGTAATGATTACTACCGACAAGTGCTATGATAACAATGAGCAGTTGGAAGGATATGTAGAGACCGACCCATTTGGAGGTTATGACCCATACAGTTCTTCTAAGGGCGCTTGTGAGGTGGCTATACAGTCATGGAGACGTTCTTTCTTCAATCCTGCTGACTATGGAAAGAAGCATACCGTGAGTCTTGCATCTGTAAGAGCTGGTAACGTAATCGGTGGTGGTGACTGGGCTAAGGATCGCATTATACCTGATTGTATCCGAGCTTTGGAAACAACCAAGGTGATTGATATCCGTTCTCCAAAGGCTGTTCGTCCTTGGGAGCATGTGTTGGAACCATTGTCCGGATATATGCTCTTGGCTCAGAAAATGTGGAATGATCCTACAGGTTACTGTGAAGGATGGAATTTTGGTCCTGAAGCCGATAGTGTATTGACCGTTTGGGAAGTAGCTTCTGCCATCGTTGAGAATTTTGGTTTTGGTGAGTTGAAGGATGTTTCTGATCCGAATGCCCTCCATGAGGCAAACCTTTTGATGCTCAATATCAATAAGGCAAAGACCCGTTTGGGATGGAAACCAAGATTGAATGCCAAGCAATGTGCTATGCTTACCTCTGACTGGTATAAGCGATACAAGACAGAAAATGTATATGACCTCTGTGTGGAGGAAATCAATAAATTCATAGGATAATGAAAATTTCAATTTTAGGAACTAACGGATTCCTTTCTACTGCCATTGCTAAATATGCCAATGAAGCAGGATGGCCCCTGGATATGTATGGACTGGATGAACCAACTGCCCATAAGTTTGACAATTTCTATAAGGTAAACTTAATGGATGCGGAACTCGATTGCTCTGGCTTGCTGACTTCTGACATCATTGTTTATGCGATTGGTGCTGGTATCCAGGCAAACCTCAAGGAAGGTTTCAATCTGATTTATAACCTCAATGTTACAGCTCCAGTCACCATCTGTAACAAGTTGAAGGAATTTGGATACAAGGGCCGTTTTGTTACTTTCGGTAGTGTCTTTGAAATGGGCGAGACTCATGAAGAACGTTTCTTTACAGAAGAAGATGTTCTCACTTCTACTTGTCCTGCTCCAAATGACTATACTGTCAGTAAGCGTATGTTGAGTAGTTTCGTTTCTTCATACAAACATGATTTTACACACTGGCATTTCTACATCCCAACGATTTATGGTGCAGGTGAAAATCCAAAGCGTTTGATACCATACGTAATTAATGCTATTCGCAATGGCGAGGAACTTCATTTTACAGCTGGTGATCAAACTAGACAGTATGTACATGTCAGTGAGGTGCCACGTATGTTAGCTCTGGCATTTGATAAGAACCTTCCATCTGGTCTTTATAATATCCAAGGTAAGGAGACTGTTACTGTAAAGGAGATTGTAACTGAGATACATCATGCTATGGGTAAGGAAGTGCCGGATGGTTGTTTTGGTAGTGTGCAACGTGCTGATGTGGGTATGAAATATCTGGCATTGAACGGTAAAAAATTACATGATGCTACTGGTTTTGAGGCAAGTATTAAGATAACAGATGTAATCGATACATATTAAGAATTAAGTATGTCACAGATAGATAAAGTAAGAATCATTCCTCGTCGTCTCATCGCAGACGACAGAGGCTGGTTTTTGAAAGCAATAACAGGAACAGAGGAGGACATACCTTCTCATACAGGTGAGGTTTACCTTACTATGGGTAAGCCTGGTCAGGCTAAGGGTGGTCATTATCATCCAGAAGCAGTGGAGTGGTTTACCATCATTGAAGGTAGTGCCATCTTAAAATTGGAGGATATGGAAACGCATGAACGCAGAGATATTGAGATGCCTTTTGAAAAAGCTCAGACCGTTTTTATTCCCAATGGAGTGGCGCATATAGTGGTAAATAACAGCGATAAGAATTTTATATTGTTGGCTTATACAGATAAACTTTATGATCCAGCAGACACAATTCCCCATAATATAAAATGATATGGTTGTACGTCGAGTAATTAGAAAAATTCGAAAGACATACAAGAAAGTGTCTTTTGATATTGCTTATAAACAAGGTAAAATCTTGTCCGCAAAAATCAATAACGCAGAATCCTTGGGCTCTAAAGTTTCTGTGTTTAAGCTAGAAACGGTAGAAGAAGTGGATATGCATAAAGTATATGGCTTTATAGTTGATGGTAGTTTTAAAGTAAATTATCCCGAGATTGATTTATGGAAATTTACCGATGCTATGGTAATTGGCAGAACTGATTTTGTATTTGACAATAAAGGAAATGTTTTCTGGAAAAAGTATTTTGCATACAATTATTCTAAAAATATTGCCAGTGACAGATTATTGGAGAAAGAGGAGAATGGTATTGTATATTACAGAAAGCCTAAACATATTTTAAATGTGGATGTAGCATTCTCAATGTTAGGCGTTCATGCTCATATCTGGTCTCATTCTTTATCTGAGTATTTCCCAAAATTAGCAGTCTTACAAGATGCTATTGATGATGCAGGTGGTGAACTTACCGTTCTTGTTCCTAACTATCAGGATCTGCAATTGAAAGAAGTTATTTACAATGAACTTAATAAACATAAGGGCATTAAAATACTTGTTGTAGATGATGAGGTTGCTGTAAAGGCTAAGTGTCTATATTATATGGAACGTCCTACAACCTTTACAGATCATGAAGTCAGTGTGGCCTTGGGTGATGATGTGCAGCCAAAGGTTGTAGCTGATATTCTGAAGGAAAAATTGGTTGCCCCTTTATTAAATGAAATCGATCAAAATGCCAAACCTATTAAACTTTATTTACCTCGTAGAGGTTTTGGTAGGAATCTGACAAATTGGGCAGAAGCAGAAGAATACTTTAGAAAGGAAGGATTCTATTTCCTTGAAGCACCTCATAAATTATCATTGAAAGAAAAAGTCCAGTTGTTTAATTCTGCAGAAGTGATAGCAGGACCATTCGGAAGTGCTTTCTCCAACATCATATTCTGTAAACCTGGTACGAAGATGCTTTTATTCTGTAACTTTAGCCGTTTTTATGAGGCTTGGCTTTGCTTACATAAGAAGTATTTCAACCTCGATATGCTTTGGGTTACTGGTTTTGATGACAAGACTGCAAAGAATCCATCCCATTGTTCATTCTATATACCATTACAGAAAATTAAGGATGCAGCAAAATATTTAGGAATTGTATAATGGCTACAGAACAAAAGAATTATAGAAGTATATTCAAGGCAACAGCTATTCTTGGAAGTGTACAGCTCTTTAACATAATCGTCGGAATTATTCGAAACAAAATTGTATCCATGATACTTGGACCATCGGGTATGGGTATTGTTGGATTGTTAACTTCTTCTACAGCTACTGTTACGGGATTTACCAATTGTGGTGTTGCAGCAAGTTCTGTAAAGAATGTTGCAATGGCTTATGAAAAGGAAGATTTTACACTTTTAGGTAAAGTAATCTATACGCTTAAACGATTGGTCACATTTACAGGATGTCTTGGTGCGCTTATCGTCTTGGTGTTTTCTTCAAAATTAAGCCAATGGTCATTTGGTAACGAAGATTTTACTATCAGTTTTGCTTGTTTGTCAATCTCGGTTCTGTTTACAGAGATGACAAACATACTTAATACTATCGTAAAAGGATGCCGAAGGATAAAGTATTACGCAAAGGCAAATGTGTTGGGTAACCTGATGTCGCTTTTCATAACGATACCACTGTACTATCTGTGGGGGAAGGATGCTATTGTTCCGGTTCTTATTTTATTATCTGTCTCAACTTTTGTTTTTGCTTATCATTATGAACGCAAACTAGGCATTAAAGAAGTTAAGGCAACAAAGGAAGAACAAAAAGCTATTTCAATTGATGTACTGAAAATGGGATTACCTCTAGCTGCGTCAGAGATTTTTCCTATCATGGCTTCTTACTTGATAAGATTGAATATCTCTTCGCATGGTGGAGTAGAAGATGTTGGTTTATATTCTGCAGGCTTTGCAATGCTCAATGGATATGTTGGTATGATATTTACAGCGATGTCTTCTGATTTTATACCCCGTCTCAGTGCAATCTGTGATGATAATAAAGCTTGTGAGGATACAATCAATAGTCAAGTTGTTCTTTCTATTTTGATATTATTCCCTATTCTGTTGGCTCTTATAGCTTTTGGCAAGTTGGTCGTATGGATTCTCTATTCTTCTGAGTTCTTCCCTATGACAGGAATGATATATTGGGGAGCTTTGGGAATGTTGTGGAAAACGTTAAATTGGTGTTATGGATGTGTATTCGTTCCAAAACGTGATACAAAACCATATTTTTCCCTTTCCGTTTTATCTGCTGTTGTATATTTGGGCGTTTCTGTTTTGTTTTATAACATCTGGGGTGTTACTGGTTTGGGAGCAGCATTTTTGTTTTCCCATACTTTTGATTTCTCTATAGCTTACATATTTATCACTCGAAAATACCACATATATCTTCAGCGTAGCATCTTTGCCCAAATGGCGGTTTTTACACTGTGTATCTTAGTATTGATTTATATGAATACAGTCCTTCAGATGAATCTGTTGTATTATTCGCTAGAAGGATTGATATTGATTGTTGCAACTTTTTATTCATTTAAGAAGCTCAATAGTTTGATAGACTTAAAGGGATTTATAAAAACAAAATTTAGCAAGAAATAAAATAATAATTATGATAAGATTTTTAGATTTACAGAAAGTGAATGCTCTGTATGCTGCAGATATGAAGGCTGCGGCTAGTGAGATTATTGATAATGGTTGGTTTTTGCATGGCAAATACAATGAGAAATTTGCCAATGATTTGAAAAACTTCATAGGTACTAAGCATGTAGTTCCTTGCGGTAATGGTTTGGATGCACTTCGCATGATTTTCCGTGCTTATAAGGAAATGGGTGTAATGCAAGATGGAGATGAGGTGATTGTACCAGCAAATACATATATTGCTACAGTTCTTGCCATTACTGATAATCATCTTACCCCAGTTTTTGTTGATCCATCTGAGGAATCTTTCAATATTGATATTGACAAGATTGAGGCTGCCATCACTCCTAAGACTAAAGCGATTGCTGTGGTTCATCTTTATGGTCAGGCATGTTGGTCTAAAAAACTCAACGAATTGAAGGAAAAATATAATCTCAAGATAGTTGAGGATAATGCTCAGGCAATAGGTGCTAAATGGCATGGTATTCGAACAGGAAACTTGGGTGATGCTGCTGGCTTTAGTTTCTATCCTGGAAAGAATCTTGGAGCGTTAGGTGATAGTGGTGCCGTTACTACCAATGATGACAAACTGGCTGATATTGTAGAAGCTTTGGGGAGTTATGGATCTCATATCCGCTATGTTCATGAATATGCTGGTTTGAATAGCCGTATGGATGAACTTCAGGCTGCGTTCCTTGATATCAAGCTTCAGCGTATTGATGAGCGTAATGAAATCCGTCGTCAGAATGCCAAGAAGTACTTCGAGGGTATTAAGAATCCTTTGATAAAATTGCCTAAGTTGGTAAATGAAACAGCAGACGGCCACGTATTCCATCTTTTTGTTGTTCGTTGTGAGCGTCGTGATGAACTTCGTCAGTTCTTGGCGGACAATGGTATCGAGAGCTTGATCCATTATCCTACACCAGTACCAAAGCAAAAGTGTTATAAGCAATATGCCGATGCATTGTGTCCAGTAGCCGATAAGGTTCAAAGTGAAATCTTGTCTATCCCTATGTCATCAGTATTGACTGATGAGGAAATTAATAAAGTTATTAACACATTAAATTCTTTCAAATGATTATTGCATCTTCCCAATTAGTAGCCAATCCTTTGGTTTCTGTTGTCATAGCTACATACAATCAGGTGAAATATATAGAGCAGACTGTCATGTCTGCTCTTACACAGCAATGTCCCTTCCCATTCGAGGTTGTTGTGGGTGATGACGGCAGTAATGATGGAGAGCGTGAACTCTTAAAAAAGTTACAGGAAAAATATCCGGAGAACTTAAAACTTATCTTTAATGATAAGAATATGATGGTTACTCGCAACTATGTGAATGCCATTCATGAGGCACGAGGCAAGTATATTGCCACTTTGGATGGTGATGATTATTACTTGGCCAAAGATGCCCTTGTCAAGCTCGTTGATGTTCTGGAGAAGAATGAGGATGTTAGTTTGGTGCATGGAGGATATCAGTCATTCAATGATAAAACAGGTTTAACCATTCACACTTTTACAAAATGGGATTCTCCTATGGCTCATACTTATGGTAAGGATAGCGTTTATGCCTTATTGTGCGAGGATTATAGCTATTACCCTTTAGGTAGTTCTTCATGTTTCAGAAGAGAGGTCTATCTTGAAGGCTGTAGAAAATACGAGGATCTGATTACCGTTAAAGATACAGCTGGTGAGGGAACTATATTGAATGTAACAATGGGAATGGCTGGAAAGATTGCATTTCTACCGGATATTATTACTGCTTATCGCGTTTTGGAGCGTTCTTTATGTCACTTTGAAACATCAGAAGAAGCAGTACTTTTTGATTTCAAGTACATCAGACTAAGATTAATTGCTGCTAATCTTGTTGGATTGTCTGCTAGACGAATTACCGACATGACTCGTCAGATTCTTAAAGTTAAGCTAAAGCATGCTATGTATCGCTCTGAAGTGACTTTGTTTATAAAGCAACTTCCAACGATTAAAAAGTTCTGTGATGATACGAACTATCAAAAGCTTATTGCTTCTTATGAAACAGGTCTAAGACCTCTTTTTTATAAGTATTATGGCAGAATATATTGTCTTTTGCGCAATATTAAACATACAATCTTGAAATAATGATTCATATTTCAGAGAAAAAAAATTGTTGTGGTTGTTCTGCTTGCGTACAGCGTTGTCCAAAACAATGCATTTCTCTTACTGAAGATGAAGAAGGCTTCCTCTATCCTTATGTAAATGAAGAGAGTTGCGTGGAATGTGGGTTGTGTGAGAAGATTTGTCCCATTCTTAATCCGCAAGAGGAGACTTTCCCTTTACAGGTAATTGCTGCAAAAAACACAAATACGGAGGAAAGACTTGGTAGTTCTTCGGGTGGATTATTCCTTCCATTAGCTAAAAGTATCATCAATGAAGGTGGTATTGTTTTCGGTGCTGATTATGATTCAAATTGGGAAGTGCATCATGTCGGCGTTGAAAATATATCAGGACTTTATGCTTTGATGATGAGCAAATATCTGCAGAGCAGAATAGAAAACACATATAAGGAAGCTGAAAAGTTTTTGAAATGCGGCCGAAAAGTGATGTTTGTTGGCACTCCTTGCCAAATAGCAGGTTTACATGGATTTCTCAGGCATAAGGTATATCCTAACTTATTGACAATAGATGTTGTTTGTCATGGAGCTCCTAGCCCAGGAGTTTGGAGACAATATCTAGCCGAGACTTATAGTGAAGAAGAATTTATCAAAAGCCGCCTGAAGGCGGCAGCTGGAAAAAATACCGTTTTGTATCAATCTCTAAATGCAAAGTCCCCCATAGGGGACATTAAATTTAGAGATAAGACGGTGAGTGGCTGGAAAAAATTCCGTTTTGTCGTCCGGTCAAAGTCCGCCTCTAAGGCGGACAAAAATTCCGTTTTGTCGTCTGATATACATTATGATAATGTATATATGAAGGGATTTCTTTCAAACCTCTATTTGAGGCCTTCCTGTCATGATTGCAAATGTAAAGATGGAAAGCATCATAGTGATATCTCCTTGGGAGATTTTTGGGGTATTGATAAATTTAATCCTTCATTCGATGATGATAAAGGTGTGAGTTTGGTTCTCATAAATACCCCTAAGGGTAAAGAGTTCTTGCAAAAGGTTAAAATGGAAAAGTGGGAATCGTCGTATGCTTTGGTTAGTAGGGCAAATGGTGGTTTCTCTCCTTATGCATGGTTGAATCCTAAACGCTCTTTATTCTTTAAATTGATTTGGCAGGGAGCGACTGTAAGACAAGCTGTAGCTATCTGTTTGCACATACCTCTGTATCGAAGGGTGATACGCAAGGCGAAGATGCTGACGAAGGCTGTCGTAAAGCAAGTCTTAGGCGATGCTGGCGTAAAGGCGGTAAAGAAAGCGTTGGGGAAATGATGTGAATAAACAAAGAAAAAATCCCAACCCATAAGCTTTTTAGGACTTATAAGCTGGGATGATTTTGAACACGAATAACTCGAATAACACGAATATCTGGGAACTGTTTGGGCTTTCTAGAGATGGAAGTCGATTTCCTTCAGCCATTCCTTGACATCGAAGCAAGGACAGCTCTTGCGAACCCAGGGGAGGTCGCGATGACCTAGTATCTCGGCATCGGGATAGTCGAGGACGAGACTGTAGAGAAGGTCTTCCAGAGATGCTTTCTGGGCTGGAGTGCGAGTGTCGGCAGGCTTGCCTTTCTCATCGAGACCACCCTCGTAGCAGATTCCGATGCTGTGGGCGTTGTAGTGGCGGGCGTGAGCACCCTCCTCGTTTTCTGGACGGCAGGGATAGACCACGCCATCCTTCGTAATGTAATAGTGGTAACCGATGGAGTGGAAACCACGGGCCTTGTGGCAGGCTTCTAAGGCTTCTACTGGGAAGTCCTGGTTAATACGTGTGGCACTGCAATGTACCACGATCAAATCGATTTTTCTTTGATTCTTCATTGGATTCTATGGTTTTTAAAGGGTTAATGATTGTTTTCCACAGATTACACAGATTTTCACAGATTTTTGACTCCTTCGGAGTTTTTCCATTGAGGTTTGGTGATAACTGTTGCTTGCAACAAGATTATCTGTGTATATCTGTGAGATCTGTGGGAGAACTAAAATATCACTTGCAGCTCTGCACACAGAAGGAGCTGAGGACGGCAGTGAGGACGGTGATGACAAAGTTGATGACTTTCTGGATTGTTTCCTTTTTCATTGTTGTTAGTGATTAGTGTAATTAGTGATTAATGTTTAATTTTCCCACAGATTACACAGATTTTCACAGATTATAGACTCCTTCGGAGTTTTTTGCAGTGAGACCTGATGAGTATAAGACCGTTGCTTGCAACGAAGAATTATCTGTGTAAATCTGTGAGATCTGTGGGAGACCAAGAAGGAAGCGGGCAGGATGAGCAAGTATCCGTTCAGGGCGATGATTTGACAATGTTGAATGGTGAGTGATGAACTCATTCCTGATGGGGCCCTCGGATTACTCCGGACTGCATCCTGCCGATGCGCTTTCTCTTGTTTCAGATGCGAGGCGAGTAGGGCTACTCTAAGCCGTCGCCTCCTCCTTCTCCAGTGGTTCCGCTACCGCCCTGGTCGGTGTTGTCACCACCAGGGGTATCCTTCCCGGGATCCGGAGTGGTATCCGGGGTGGTGCCATCTCCTAACAGAGCAGAGGCCTTCTTCAGCGTAGCTCCGAGGTTGATGGTCTTGGCGCTGAACTCACCGGTGCCACGAGCACGGAGACGGAAACCTTCGATGTTCTTGGCGATGGTGAACTCCTTCTCTGAGGCGGCTCCCTCCTTGTTGCGGATGCCGATGGAGAAGATGGCGAGGTCGTCAATCTTCACAGCGAAACCTTGCAAGGTGAGTTCCTTGACGCACGATACCATATCGGTAATCATGCCCTTGATGGCTCCCTTAGAGAAAGGAGTGTTGTGGCTAGCCATGTGTTCGGCCAGGCCGTCGATGTCTACCGTCTGAGTGATGACTGGATAGGCGTAATACTTGCCGTATGCCTCTGGCATCTTGGCGTTCTGATTTAGTTTTAGTACGTAAAGCAACATAAGTTTTAAAGTGTTTAAATGGTTAATGTTCTTCTTTCTGAATCACAATGCAAAGATACAACATTTCATTTTCCCAACTCACCGATGCTCATTGTTGCTCACCGATACTCACCGATTATCACTGATAAATATCAGGGTTCTCCCAAATGGAAGAAAATATAGGATACTTGCAGAGGATTGAACTCCTTGCAGCTCTTGTTGTATCCACTCTTCTGCAACTGCTCGTAGAGCTGGGTGCATCTTACTATCCATCTCATCAGATGGGCTCTTGCCACGTCCGGGTCGGAATCCGGAAAATAGAGCAGGGCTAACTCCTGCTTGGTGTAACTTCGTAAATCCATTGACGGTAATTATAATGTTGAATGTTATCTATTAGGGTTATGCTTCGTAAATATGATACTTAGCCATCGTAACCATGATACTTAGTGGTCGTAACCAAGATACTTAATCCTCCACGGTATCGTTAGGATCGATGAAGGCATCGTTGTTGATTTCGCTACCTTCCTTCTCTATCACAGCCCAGCCGTTGCCGTTCTTCTTGTGAATCTTCTTGAATCCAAGACGCTTCATCACGTTACCGATGTTCTGGTTGTTCAGGTTCTGGCGAAGGGCAGGGTTCACACCTATCCTCTCCAGTATCTCAGCACTGTAGCGGAACTTGATAAACTGTAGCGGCGTATCTGGCTCCGGCACCCGGTAGTAACGGAGTATCTGCTCCTCGGCATAGTTGGCTACCATGAAAAGGCGGTTGTGGCAGCGCATCAGCTCGATGTCATCCCTCGTCAACCAGTATGTCCACTCCAGGGGCTTGTCCTTAGGATGGCTCATCACCTCCTGGCCCAGTGCCACTGCTTCGGCAAACACGTGGTCGTAGTCTATCGGGTGCTCTATCGGACTCTCTATGCTCTTTACCAGCCAAGGACAGTAGCGGCGGTTCTCCTCGTCGGTGATGAACTGCTGGCTGTTGGTGGTGCCGCAGAGCGATCCGCGGTGGGGCATCTCCGAACGGTACTTGTCGTAAGGTCGGCGTATGGAGAATGTCACCTTGGTCATGTTGCTCTTGAAGGCGCTCAGGTTCTTGCCGAATACCATCTCAAACTCGTCGAGACAGAGCAGAGCCTTGCTGCTGAAAGCCTCCATGAAGTCCTTGTCGGTATAGGCGCCCGTCGAGTCGTTGAGGAAGTACTGGCGCAACTGTGGGGGCAACAGCATGTGGAAGAACGTGGTCTTGAAGATGCCGCCCTTGCCCACGAAGATGAGTATCATCTGGTTCACCACCTTCAGCGTTACCCACGCCACCACCATCGCTACCAGCCACTTCTTGAAGAAATAGCGGAAGAGGTTCTGCGTATGCTCGTTGTCGGGCAGGTTCTCCACCTCGATGCGGTCGGCGAGCTGGTCGATGTAGTCGGGATCCTCTCCCTTCTTCCATTTCGGCAGACTGCGCAGGTAATCGTCCAAGGGGTCGAAGGGCTCGCTGAAGTCGCTGTTAATGATGTTGTGCAAGGTCTTCTCTGAGAGATGCAGTCCCGACTCGTCCATCTCGCTCCAGATGGAGTTCTCGATATTGTCGTCGATGCGTACCCAGTCAGGATACTTGCCGTCTAAAACGAAGCGGCTCTCCACCTCGTAAAATCCCGTCAGCACGTTTCGGCGGAACAGATAGTGGGTGAGTAGCCACTGCTTGATGCCCCTTACCGATGGCTTGGCGCTGCGCCCCTCGCCATGGCGATAGAAATGCCAGATACCAAACTTGTTCAGATGCTTGTAGCGAGACTTGATGACGGAAGCCGTATCTTCGTAGCTGGTATCAAACTCACGGTCGGCGTAGGTCTGAACTTCTTCCTGCGGGATGCCATAGTAGATGCAGATGTCGGCAAAGTGCCATACATACTCGTTGTGATGCTCAGGCTCGAACCGATAGCCCCACAGGTCGAGCAGTTCCTTGATATGGGAAGCTGCCTCCTCGATGGTAGGCGCACCCTTGTCGCCTGACTTCGCCTCCTCTTTCACCTTGCTGCTTCGCTTTCCTCCCTTGGCGTTTCGCCTGGCAGAATACTTCGCCTGCAATGCCTTCTTCGTGTAGAGAGTTTTCAGGTCCTTCGGTCCCAAGGCAAAAGGCTCGGCATCCCAACGGAAATAGGCATCCGGGTCGTAGGCAAGACCGGCGCATCGGGTAATGTCTACACACTGCTTGTCGGGAGCGATACCCAGGAGCTGGGTGTAGTAAGCCATCGCCTTCTGCAGCACGGCATCGAAGAGTTCGAGCACGCTGATGTCGTCGTCATCCACAGGACGGTAGGCGCAGAACACTCTGAATCCCCTGCCGCTCACGGTGATATACTCTACCATCGTATGACTGTCGCCTCTCACCAGTCGGATAAGCTGCTCCATATCTTCCTTCTTCACATGGTCGAAGTCGAGCTGTAACATGTAGGTAGGTTTGAGGAAGTCGGCAAGTTGTCTGCCGTAGCCGTTCATGAGTGCCGAAACCGTGATGGCAGGCATCTCAGGCTTGTACTGGTCGGCAAACTGCTTGCTGATGGCGAGGCGCTTGCGATAAGTCTCAGTCATCATTCGTAGCTCAGGGCTAGAGGTAATCACGCTCTTGAGATACAACCAGTCGGCGAGTGGATGGCTCTCCGAAGATTTGATACAAGGAAAGTACGATGGCATCGTAGCTGTCTCTTCCATGCAGTTGGTGTTTGATTCTTTTTCCATTTGATTAAAATTGTCTGTTGTTAATATATTAATCTGTTGATTGCAACGTTCACTAACAAAGAGTGTGGGTGAACACATGGCGATGAAGTCGGTGAAGGGTGAACCCCGATGCCAACCTTTAGCGTTAATAATGTGTTAAAAACACTATATAACCCATTATAATAGAGACTCTTATATTTCTAGCATGCGCTGTATATACAAAGTTCTTTTTACTAGGGTTCACCCCTGAGCCGAAAAGGTGAATGCTTGGGGCAAGTGTTCACCCCGCTGTTCACCATTCGGTAACTTAAGATTGCTTCAGCCTTCGTTCTTGAAAGCTGCTGCGAATTTAAGAAAAAAGGTTGATACCGCCAAGAATCCTGTACCTACATATATAGGTACAAAAAGGCGATGATTTTATAATAGTTTAACAAAAGATATTCAAATTTTTTAAATATATTAAGAAATGACACGATTTACAAAAACCAAAAAGGCACTGCGCGCTTTGACGGATACCATCCTCGGCGGCAGTAGCAATGTGGTACGCACCTTAAAGGTGGCTGGCCACATGAATGAGAATTCAGTCAAGCATGTCTAAGAGGGTTATGCCAGTCATACCCAGTCCTACTGCCTGCTTCGTTCTTCGCTGAAGAAGCATCACAGCACCAAAGACCAGGTGATGCAGATAATGGACTATCTTGACAACATGGAAGAGGAGTATCACAAGTCCTATCCCGACGATCCCTGCCCGATGGACGGTGGCTATAAGGCGAGCTTCGAAAGGTTTGTGATAGAATCCATAGGAGCAGAGTGGGATTTACCACCTGAGACCGAATAGGTCTAAGAAATCTGTGTTAATCTGTGAGATCTGTGGGAGCTTAAGAAAATATTCAAGAAATCGCTTGGCGTTTTCAAAAGAAAGTCGTATATTTGCAGGCGTAAAGATATAAGTTATCGTTATGAGTCGTGTTAAGTTAAACATAGATAAATCCATTCTTGCTTGGGCTATAGAACGCTCAGGTAAGGATTGCTGTGCATATCTGGAGCAGCATCCTAAGGTAAAAGAGTGGGTGGATGGTTTGGATAGACCGACTCTTAAGCAGTTGGAGCGGTTCGCCAAGGAGCTTTTTGTGCCAATGGGATATCTGTTCTTGCCAACTCCTCCTGTCGAGACGATGCCTATACCTTTGTTCCGCCGAATCAATGGCAAGCTCGACATCAATGTCTATGATACGGTCAATGAGTTGCAGGAACGTCAGGAGTGGTTGAGTGGTTATCTCCATCAACGTGATTTTTCCAAAGTTCCTTTTGTGGGAATTCATCGTGTGGAAGATGGCATTGATAAGGTATGTTCTTCTATGCGCCGAATTCTAGGCTTGCCTGTCAACTGGATGATGGAATATAGCAAGGTGGATGATGCTTTGAGATTCCTGACAGAGACGATAGAAAACCTAGGTGTAGTCATAAGCTATAATAGCGTAGTCGGTTTTAATAATAAGCGACCTATAGCTGTAGAAGAGTGTCGTGGCTTCGCTTTGGTAGATGATTATGCTCCGTTTATCTTTGTCAATAGTAGGGATGCCAAGTATGCCCAGATGTTTACTTTGGTGCATGAATTTGCGCATATATTGACAGGATATAGTGCCGGATTAGGTAATAGCGATATTTCCAGCACGGATATTACGGAACAATTCTGCGATGCAGTGGCTGCAGCATACCTTGTGCCGGAAAACTTACTGAAAGAAGTCTGGACAGAGGTGGGTGAAAACTATGAGATATTGTCAAAGAAACTCAAGGTGAGTCGCTTTGTTATCGCTCGATGTGCAAAGGATTATGGCTTGATTACGAAAGAGCATTTCTTTGCTTTATATCAGAAATGGAAGGCAGAGCCTCTTGTCCACAAAGAAATAAAAGGTAGCGGCGGTGATTTCCGTCGTACAGCCATCAAGAGAGTGAGTCGTTTGTTCCTGATACATGTAAGCAATGCAGTAGAGAACAATGCGCTGCTCTATATGGATGCATTCCGTTTGACGGGACTAAAGGGTGATACTTTCCGTAAAGTTGTTGATAGCCCATTCTTCGTATAAGTTCAAAAAGTAGAAAGGAACAGTTATGAGGTATATAGTAGATTCCAATAGTTTTATCACTCCCCATCGAGGATATAGTCCTATAGATGTAGCCAGGAGCTTATGGTCGAAGATTTCGGCATTGGCTTCGGAGCATAAGATATATTCTCTCGATAAGGTTAAGGAAGAATTGTATCTACATGATGACGAGTTGAAAGAATGGATGAAGGTCAATATGCCATCAGATTATTTCTTGTCGTCCGACCATGCTGAAGTCATCACAAAATTGCAAGAGATTATTGCATGGGCTGATAGTCATACTTTCTACACTCCAAAGGCCAAACAGAAGTTCCTCAGAATGGATAAGGCTGATATTTATCTGGTAGCTTTTGCTGCTGTAGCCCCCGAAGAATGGGCTATAGTATCCATGGAACGTCCTGCGCCAAGAAATGCTGGCGAGATAAAACTCCCTGATGCGTGTGCCAAGTTTGGTGTAAGATGTCTGATGCTGCAGGATATGTTTAGGGAGATGGGAGAGAGCTACTGATAATGATACCCTTGAAAAACACATTAGATAGTTAAGATTATTTTTTAGAACTCAATAAGTACCGAGGTTGTTCTGGCAGTGGAAACTGCCGGAACAACTGGGTAGTATATTTATGTTATTACATTATAACAATGATACAACCAAAGATTTCAGTAGTGACGTTATGCTATAATGCCGTCTTTGTAATTGGGATGTAGCCTTTCCGTCATTGCTTATGCCCCAGGCGGTCCCATCCCGCATAATATGGCGTAGACCTTTGGTGGTCCGTCAACCTTATAGCGTAGCGGTTCTGAGCACCGGAGGGCGGTTACATCCCCGCTTCCTGAGGAAGAGGAGCTTGGGGAGAAAGTGGAGCTCTCCTTGCAGGAGAGACGGAGAGGTAGAAAAAGCCTTCTTTAAGGGTAAGGAAGGACGGGTAGGTTTTCGAAAGTCTCAATGGATGCATGAGTTTATTAATAAGCATTCTGTTTGGGAAGAAGGAATGATAGGGAATAGAGCAGGGAGCATGGCTGCTCTTTTCTATAATAAAATTTTAGGATTTTAAATTTATACTTATGTTATTCACAAGAATCAAAAGAGAAAATGAGTCTTTGGCTTAGTTTATGGCCAGACTCATGCCATCCTGAGGATGAGAAAAGAATGAAAGATTTTATTAAGAGCTTGAAGGCTCATGATGAAACTGTGGATTTCGATGACTTGTACAATTGTTATCGAGAGGTTAAACCTGGGCTAAATGAAGATGTAGCTGAGGAAAGATGTAGAGAATGGGCTGAGGAGATAGAGCATGTCTTGACACTCAGTTAATTCTTGCATAACAATAACTTTTTGAGCCCCCTTGGCTACCTAATGCCACGGGCTATTTATTAAGCTACTTTTCTGCTTGTGGCAGGAAGGTGGTCGGGGGCTCATTTTAATGAGATATACAAAACACAATGAAGATAGGAATAGTAACACTACCCCTACATACAAACTATGGAGGGATATTGCAGGCTTATGCCTTGCAAACGGTATTGGAAAGAATGGGGCATCAAGTGGATATTCTTGAGGAACCATTAGTATATAAACATGCCTCTTTAAATCGCTATATTAGACGTATTCTTAAAAAGTGTGTTGGGAAGCGTTCTATTATCAATTATGAGGGTTTTATGCGTAAGTGGCAACCTAGAGTTGCTTCAAATATTAATCAGTTTATTAATACTTATATACATCGGAGAATTGTAAATTTTGAAAGTTTGACAGAAGGAGAATATGATGCATTTATTGTTGGTAGTGACCAAGTGTGGAGACCTTCTTATAATCAGCATTTAGAGCAAGCATTCCTTAATTTTACCGAGAACTGGAAAAACGTTAAGAGAATTGCATATGCAGCATCCTTTGGTGTTGATAACTGGGAATTTACTAAGAAACAAACGAAAGAATGTAAAAGACTCGTTCAAAAATTCGATTTTGTCAGTGTACGTGAAGATACTGCTGTTAATCTATGTAAAGAGCATTTGGGGATTGAAGCTACTCATGTATTAGATCCAACATTGTTGCTTTCTGCAGATGATTATCAAAAACTAATTGATGGAATAAAAATTAGTGATTCTTCTTATGTGTTTTCTTATCTTTTGGATGAGTCTGAAGAAAAGATAGATATATTAGAGGATATTAGTAAAAGACTTAATCTTCCTGTTAGAAAGATTAAGCTAGAAAAGGATATTTCAAAAATACCTATGTCTAAATTAAAGTCATTGACATATCCTTCAATTCAAGAATGGCTCGCATCTTTTGCACAAGCAGATTTTGTAGTTACCGATTCCTTTCATGGCACAGTCTTCTCTATAATTTTTAACAAACCATTTGTAGTATTGCCGAATAAAGGTAGAGGAATGTCAAGAATGCTCTCTTTGTTATCCGATTTTAATAGTAAAGGAAGAATTATTCTTACAGAGAAAGACGTAGTTGATTTCGGAACTCGAAACTTACAGAATTTACCGGACTTAGTATTGACTATACAAAAGCATAAAAAAAGTGTTTTAGAAATGCTTTTAAATTATCTATAAAAAGGGAAAAAATGAATTTGATACTTTGTTTTATATCTTGTTTCTTAGCACTAGGGTTATTATTTAAAAATGGTGTTAACAGGCTCTTGATTTTTTTTGTAGGTATAACTTTTTTACCATATGGATTGGTGTTGATGGGTAAACTCATAGCGCCACGATTACTAGTCTTTGCTTTTATTTTATCTATAATTATTCAGTGGAAAAATATCCGATATCTAAAAAATATGCCGGCTAAATGGATAATGATATTATTATTCTTAGCTCATTTGCTGACTGGATTTTTTGATCAAAGAGTTTCATTGTTTCAGGGTTTTATAAAGGCCCTAATAGTGTTTATGGAAACATTTGGTGGTATTGTACTAGGATATCTATCTTTTAATGGTATATCAAGACGTAGTAGCCGCAAAATTTTTCAGACATTTTTATTTTTGTCTTTTATTGCCTGTACATACTCATTTTGTTGCTTGTTAATAGGATCAGATCCTTATTGTTTATCGATTGGTGATACAGATTCTCTTGTGGGAGGAAGATTAAGATCGGCATCATTCTTCTTTAATTCTCATGTTGCAGGTATGGCCTTTACGGTATATTTATTATTGCTCTTATATATGAAGCAAAAAATGAAATATAACCAATTTCAAAATATGATTTTGCTATTTTTATTAATGGCGATATTTTTTACAGGTTCAAGATCTACAATCCTCTGTTTAATAGCTGGATGTTTGGTCTTATATTATTATATTATTAGGAAATCTCGTCACAAAATTAAAATTATTTTAGGATTTTTATTAGTACTCGTAGTTGCTTATTTGCTTATTGGTAATATTATTGTTGCAAAATTTGCAGATGCATTCCAAGATGATGGGGGTGAAACTGGAGGTAGTAATGTTGCTATGAGATTACAACAATTATCTTTTAGTTGGGATCTATTCTTGCAAAGTCCATGGTTTGGTAATGGTTTTAATTATTTTTGGGAATATATTAAAGTTAAAGATAATTATTTGAGTAGCATGTTGCTAGGAGCTGAAAGTTATATTTTTATATTACTAATAGAGAGAGGAGGTATTCAGATAGTTTTGATATTATTATATTTTATATCTTTAATAAGATATTTCATCCAGTGCCGAACTTTAGAATCATATTTTGCATTGTCTTTAATTGTCGCATTTTTAGTTAATTCTATAGTAACAGGTAATCTGTATAAGTGGATATTTGTTATGCCTCTCATTGGTTATTATTTGCATTATGTTGAATTCCAAATAAAACAAAAATAGTATGTTCTCTGTTATTATACCATTATATAATAAAGCTTCATTTATAAAAAATACAATTGAGTCTGTTCTTTGTCAGACTTTTGAAGATTATGAAATCATTGTTGTCAATGATTCTTCAACAGATGACAGTTTGGGTATAGTTCAAAAGATAAATGATCAACGACTACATGTATATACTAAACCAAATGAGGGAGTGTCAGCAGCACGCAATTTTGGTATTAGTAAAGCAACCCATAAGATTATAGCTTTTTTAGATGCTGATGATGTTTGGGAAAAAGATTATTTATTATCTATTTCTTTATTAGTAAAGAGATATCCGCATGCAGGAATTTATGCAACAGCTTACTCTGGCTATTTAAATGGGATAGAAAAATATTTAAGTATCGTTAAGGGAATACCTAAAATTAGTCTTATTAAAGATTATTTTAAGGTATCGTATTCACATGGTCTCTCGATTAATATAACTAGTGCAACATGTGTTCGAAAAGATATTTTAATGACTATGCCTTTGTTCAGGCAGAATATTAAACGTGGTGAAGACCTTGATGTTTGGTTGCGAATTTCACTTACCTATCCAATGGCTTTTTATAACGAGTCAAAAATGAAATATCAAGTAGATACACCATCAAGTCTTTCTAGTCATTATACAGTATCTTCTGACGATTTTCCATATACAGAATGGTTTAATATGAAAAGCACAAGCAGTTATTTTAAAAAATATATCGTCTTGGTTATATATATGTCTGCAAAAAATGCATATAACTTCCATGATTATAAGGGCTGTTTTCAGAAACTATTTGCTATTTGGAATATAGAGGTGAGAGTGAAATTCTTAAAAAGAATATATTTAGTGTTTAATTCTTTCTTAAAGCTATTAAAATGAAAGTATTATATTTTCTTACACATGTCACTAACAGTGGTGGCATGGAACATATTGTTATTGACAAAATAAACTATTTGGCCAACCATGGATATTATGTGTCTTTAGCTTATTTTGGAACATATGATGATGATTCGTTATTTCCTATAGACGAAAAGGTTAAACGAATTCCTATAATTCAAAAAAAAGATATAAAATCCTTTCGTGGCAAGTTAGTCTTGGCATTTGGACTTGTTACCAAACTAAAAGAAATTATACGTATAGTAAATCCAGATGTTATAGTAAATGCAAATGCAAACACTATTAGTTGGATACTTCCTTTCATACAGAGAAATATTCCCAAAATAGTTGAACTTCATTTTTCATATGATGGGTTACGTCTGATGAATAAAGAATTATACTCAAATAATAAAGTAAAAGCATTTGCAAATAATATGATTCGTTCATTCTTTTATCCATTATACTCTAAGTGTATACTTTTAACAGAGATAGATAAAAAGAAATGGGGATTTAAAAATGGTTTAGTCATTCCTAATTTTACAAGTCTTAGAGTGTACAAAAGATCAAATTTAGGAACAAAGAGAGCAATATGTGTAGGGCGTTTAGATTATGTAAAAAATATCGACTTACTAATTGAATCATGGAAAATTGTAACAGACCGATACCCTGATTGGCATTTGGACGTTTGGGGTAATGGCCCATTAAAGGATGAACTTCAAGAAAAAATTAATAGGTTAAAATTGGCTGAAAATGTGAAATTATGTGGCGTTACGAATAATTTGGCTAATATATATCCTGATTATTCTCTATTTGTGTTGCCTTCAAGATATGAAGGTTTTCCGTTAGTATTAGTTGAAGCGATGAATTTTGGACTTCCATGTGTCGGCTTTGATATTTCGGGAAATTTAGCAGTGATTCAAGACAGAAAAAATGGAATCATTGTAAAAGAAAGGACCAAAGAGAAGTTGGCAGATTCGATATGTGAACTGCTGTCATCAAACAAAATGTTGGAATTGTATTCTAAAAACGCAGTTGCTTCGGTACAGAAATTTGAAAAGGAGAATGTTATGCAAATGTGGATGAAACTTTTTAAAACTATAGTGTATGAAAATTGCAATTGATTTAACACCTCTCTATGGTCGTAAACGGACAGGCGTAGAGATGTATGCTATAGACCTATATCGGGCTTTATTGACGAGTGGGAATCTGATAATCCCAATATTCCATGTGCAGAACGAACTGGATGATAATCCGAATGCGGTAATTATACCAGAATGCAATCGTCTGTTGTTGGAAAATATCAAATTATCTAAGTGCATAAGAAAGATTGCACCTGATATTGTGCTATTTCCGATTTTTCCTCCTCCGGTTGATTTGAAGTGGGGCTTTAAAGGAAAGGTTTATCCTACTTTTCATGATTGTGCGTTCTTGAAGTATCGTAAAACTTTGAATTTTGCGGCTAAATATTATCTTACTCCCAAGGCATTATGGTCGCTTAAATGGATAGATGGTATTATTACGATATCTGAATCTGAAAAGAGACAGTTTACAGAATATACAAATACACCTATATATAATTTAGGTGAGAATATTGCTATCAGCTTTAAGGGTGTTTCAGAAAAAGTTAATATTAAGCTTATTGATAAGTGGAATTTGAAACCAAATTCTTACTTTATATCGGTTTCTACAATTGAACCCCGTAAGAATTTCAAGTATCTTCTCAGGGTATTAGCTCCAATTCTAAAAGAAAAAAAAATGAGACTGGTTTTAGTTGGAAGAAAAGGATGGGGACAAGATGAGGAGTTAAAAGTCCTTATAGATCAAATGAAGGATTATCTGATATTTACAGAATATGTTACAGAGGAAACTCTGATTACATTATATCATTATGCTCACGCTTTCGCTTTGCTTTCTCTAGACGAAGGCTTTGGTAGAACTCCTTTTGAAGCTGTAGCATGTGGGTGCAAGCGAATTATCTTGAGCGATATTGAAATCTTTCATGAGACTTTCGATGGCAATGCTACATTCCTGCCATTAGGAAATGAGGAGGCGGCTCGAAAAGAGCTTCAGAAATCAGTGGATGTGATGGTGAATGATGATTTTTCCATACCTTTCGATGTTATGGAGAAAAGAATCGGACAGTTATTTAACTAAAATATAGGCTGGAAGGGAAAGCTGAGGTATATTTATTGAGCTACTTTTCTTATCTCAGTGAGTACCTGACAGTCTTTCAGAAAATTTAGTATATAAATTAAAACTTATTAGTTATGAATATACCAAATAAAATTCATTATTGTTGGTATGGGGGGGTAAAATGAATCATATCCTTCGCTTGTGTGTAAAGTCTTTCTCACATTTAGGAGAGAATGAAATTAAATGTTGGAATGAAGAAAATTCAGATATTTATGAGCATGAAGCAATTCGCTTCTTAGTGGAAAAGAAAGACTGGGCTTTTGTTTCTGATTACGTAAGATTGAAAGTTCTTTATGAACACGGCGGAATCTATTTTGATACAGATATACAAGTAATAAAGCCATTGCCTAAAGAGTTTTATGAGGCAGATATGATAGTTGGCTATGCTTATGATTGTATTATGAGTACGGCTTTTATCATGGTGCGTTCACATCATCCGTTTATAAAATATCTTCTTGATATACTTGAGGGGCATTTAAAAGCAGGTGAAAAGGTAGTCAATAATTGCTATTTTACTCAGGCTTTTCTGGATTATTATCCTAATTTTAAATTGGATGGTAAATATAGGGAGTTTGCAAAGAGATGTTTTGTTTATCCTCGAAACTACTTTGACTCTGCAACTTTTGATCGTAATGCTGGCTATTGTATACATCATGGTATGGGAACCTGGCATAATCCTTCTACGTTGAAGCGTTTGGTTCGTCCTCTTGTAAAACTTTTAAGATTTTATGTTAAGCCTTTTGGAGTTTGGTATCAGAATAGGGTAAATGACAAGATGGTTGATAATGCTGGTGTATTCAAAGAGATATATCTGAAGAATATAGGGAAAGAGTAATAAAAAATTAGACAGGGTGGCAACTATGGAGGCAAGAGTAATTAGTTCAGGGCTTTGCCTATATTAGTAAATAGGATTGTTATGTTCCCGGGGAGTAAGGTGGTTGGTAATGTGCATGTTGGTAACAATGTGATTATTGCCGCAAATTCTGTTGTAATAAACGATATTCCAGATAATTGTATTGTAGGAGGCATACCCGCTAGAATACTGTCAGAAGATAATAGTAGCTTTTTTAAATTGGAAGAAACAATGTTGTTTTTTGATATTCAGTTTGCTTTAAATTACATCAAAAAAAGAAAATATTAAAATGTACAACGATATTCAAATCATAATCATGGCTGGGGGCGTAGGCAGCCGTTTCTGGCCTATGTCAACTCCCGATTACCCAAAGCAGTTCATTGATGTGATGGGTGTCGGCCGTTCCCTCATACAATTGACAGTAG
>ULLV01009733.1_pt1 | contig 21284 bp, 16 predicted proteins | sample 1951491 | NCBI WGS metagenome assembly ULLV01 (sample SAMEA4835534, study PRJEB28245) | human gut metagenome | biome: gut microbiome; material: fecal sample | place: Denmark | collected 2008
TTTTCTATAGGGGTGCTGAGTAGTTACAGTTTATTAATTATACGTTAAACCTTTAAAATTATTAAGTTATGAACAAATTTTTACGCTATTCATTATCATTGGTTCTGGCATTCGTAGCTAGCGTTACTTTTGCAGGAACAACTCCTTACAAAGTATTGACTTTCCCTGACGAAGGTACTGAAGGCAAGGAAATAAATGGTTATGACAAAACCTGGAAAGCAACAATCAGAGAAGATGTCTGGACTATTGAGAATTTCAATACATACCAGTGGAATGGTTGGAAATACATCAAATGCGGAAGAAAGAAAGTCGCATCTGTAGCTTCCATCACTTCACCTGCTATTGATCAGCCAATTAGCAATATTGTCTTGACCATCGACAATATTACTAAAGATAAGATCAATTCTATCAAGTTGCAGGTAGCAACTGATGCTGACTGTAACAATGTAACTGAAGAAATCTCTACCAAGATTGAAGATGGAGACTTGATCTTCAAGCCAACTAAGTCTGCTGCAAACAATTACTATAAGTTTATCTTTGACTGCCAGGCTGCTGGAAGGAATGGTTTGATTCAAATTTCTAAGATTGCATACTATAAGGTAGGCGATACTCCTGAAATCGTAGACATTACAAACACAGCAGAAACTGCTTATACCATTGCTAAGGCTAAGGAACTGATTGATGCAGGTAAAGGCTTGAGCGAAAGTGTATATGTTAAGGGTACTGTATCTCAGGCTAGTAAAGAGTTAAATACTACATACGGCAGCCTTTCTTACTACATTTCTGACGATGGCACAACAGGAAATGAATTGCAGGTTTACGGAGGTCTTTCTTTCAAGGGTGAGAAATTCACTTCTGTAGATGATATCAAGGTGGGTGACGTAGTTGTTGTTTATGGTAAGCTTAAGAAGCATAACACTACTTATGAGCTTGATAAAAACAACATTCTCATCTCTCTGAATGGCACAACTACCGGCATCACTAACATAACAACAGATGAAGCTGCAAAGAACGCTCCTGTTTACAACCTCGCAGGCCAGAAGGTAACCAAGGCTTACAAGGGTGTAGTCATCAAGAACGGAAAGAAGATGATTCAGAAGTAATCAAATTCAAAACAACATATCCCTACTGCTCCTCCGATATTCATTTATCGGGGGAGTTTTTTTGTTAGGCATAACATAAGAAGGAACCATAAGCAAATCAACCAAATTTTACCCCTATAACATGAAAAGTGGAATAATTTAATGCAATAACATAAAAAAACACACCTAAAACAACGATATCTCATTTATTTTCACTACCTTTGTTGCGATTTATAAACGTATACGAATAAAAAATGATGAAAAAAAAATTATATATCACCCTATTAGGACTGCTCTCTACCATTATGACAGCAGCTGTACCCTACTGCGATGTGAGAAAATTCTCTATCACAGACGGACTCGCTGCCAATACCATCTCAGACCTCAAACAAGGTAAAGACAACCTCATGTGGTTCAGTACATGGAACGGACTGTCGTTCTATGACGGCTACAAGTTTCATACTTTCAGAGACAACCCGGATGATGTTGACGTTCTGTCAACCAACCGTATACTGAAAATAGAACCATCCTATAACAACAACGTGTGGTGTATCACATACGACCACAAGCTCTACGTATACGATACCCACTTCTGCCGGTTCTTTGCTGTAGGACAGAAATTCAACGAACTGTTCAACATCGACCTGCGCGTGAGCCAGGTATACCCATTGAAAAACGGAGCTACATGGTTTACTTCAGAAGATGGAAAATACATCATCCGATCAATAGGAAAAACCTTTGATGAGCGGAACATAGAACTCATCAAAGTAGGAGAAAAGGGACTCAGAAGCGGAAATGTATGGTACATCCATCAAGATATACACGGAAGAGAATGGGTGCTTACCGACAAAGGCGCATACATATATCATTCGAAAATTCCAAGCAAACTGCCTTTCAAATGGCTCAGAGGAGTGGGAGAAGATGAGTTCCTGGCAACTGAAGACGGTAAACTGGCAAAATATGACCTGCAGAACCGACTCACCATGATACCAATGCCAGAAGGCGTAACCCGTATCAACGGACTGAAAAATACGGGTTACCAGCTTCTGATGGCAACCAACCTGGGTGTAGTAATCTACAACCCGCGCACCTTCAAGTTTGATATCATCAACGTACAGAGCCCGAGTCAGCCTCTGGCAGAGGTAAAGAAGATTTATATCGATGATTTCGGTATGGTATGGGCATTTACAGACGGTATAGGAGTAACCCTTGTCAATCCGAAGACCGGACAGACACAGTGGCTCTTTGCCGACCAGGACGACCCGATGGACCGCACAACCTGCGAAAGCAATTTCATCACACAAGATGAACACAAGACCCTCTGGGTAGTGCCAAGAGGAGGAACCTTCAGTTATTTTGACCGCAAGGCAGGAAAACTGGTGCCTTATCTGCTGAGAAGCAATTCATCGGGCAACTACCTCATACCGAAGATTACGAAATATGTACTCTCAGACCAGGGAATCCTCTGGCTGACAGGCTCTCACGACCTGACACAGGTAGTCTTCAAATATCACCCTTACATTATCAACAAGCTGGATGTGGGCGAAGACGAAGTGTTCTCGGTGAATGCATCGCCAGACGGACATATCTGGGTTGGTTATTACAATGGTATAATCCAGGTGCTCAACGCATCCTACCAAAGCATCGGATACCTGTCGCCAAGCGGACAGATTGTGCCACAGCAAGTAAACTTCGCCGAGAAGAGCATCATGTCTATCCACTTCGATATCAAGGGAAGAGCATGGATAGGAACCAACGGAAATGGTGTCTATCTGATAGATAAAATGCAGGTAAGCCACTTTGTTTATGATGCCAACAACCCGTCATCGCTGCCGTTCGACAAGATACAAGACATTGTAGCCGACCGCACCGGACGCATCTGGATAGGTACCTACGGAGGTGGGCTGGCACTTGTTAACGAGGCGGCAGACGGCAGTATCAGCTTCATCAGTAAACGAAACGGACTGCCTTGGGAGAAACAGCACTACGACCGCATACGCCGCATCTGCTGCACCACTACGGGAACCATTCTCGTAGGAACTACAGATGGTCTCATCACCTTCAGTGATGCCTTTACAAGCGCAAGAAAGATCAATTACCACAAGACCTACTACATACCGAACGATACAACTAGTCTGGCTGCAAACGATATGAACAATATCCTGGAGCACACCAGCGGCAAGATGTATATCTCGCAACAGGGCGGTTTGATGGAAGAGATTGTGAGCAAATCGCTCCTGCAAGACAACCTGAAGATGAAATACTTCCATGCCATCGATGTTAACGAAGGCATCGTACAGGGCATGGTAGAAGACAACCAGGGAAGAATCTGGGTAATCAGAGAATCGAGTATCGACTGCGTAAACCCGAAAACGGGCCAGTGCAATGTGTTCGGACCTAACGACTTCGACTTCAACATGTCGTTCTCGCAAAGCCGTCCTTACCACGATCCGGCAAGCAACAACATCTCGGTAGGTACCCCGATGGGACTGATTACCTTCAATCCGGCTACGCTGAAGAAGAGCAACTACCAGCCTAAAGTCATCTTCTGTTTCCTCCATTATAGCGGAGAGAAGAAGTCGGAACCTATCCTGCACAAGGATAAAGTGGTGATTCCTGCCAACAAGCGAAATCTGACCATCAACTTCGCATCGCTCGACTATCAGCGTAAGTATCAGACCAGATATCTCTATCGCATAGATGGTTTTACAGCTCCAGGCGTGTGGATATCAAACGGAAGCAGCAATACCATCGGCTTCAACCGTATCAGTCATGGCGATTACGTACTCAAGGTGAGAGCCACCAACTCTCACGGTGTATGGAGCAAGTATGTGGCAGAACTGCCTATCGAAGTGCGCCCTACCTTCTGGGAGAGCATCTGGGGCAAATTTCTGATGCTGCTTCTGCTCTTCGGTATCGTAGGCGCAATCTTCTATACCTACAACCAGCGCCAGCGCGAGAACGTAACCCACGAGATGAGCGTGATGAAGAACGAGTTCTACAACGATGCAGCCAACCGTCTGAGAACCCCTCTAACGCTCATCGGAGCCCCGGTAAAAACCGTTTTGGATACCGAACCGGGTATCACCCGAAAGGGCAAGGAACTGCTGAAAATGGTGGCAGACAATGCCAACGAGATGCTGGTAATGCTGGACAAGGTTCAGAGATATGGCAACAAGGCAGACTTCCATACGAACAGCGGTCTGAGCGAGGAAGATTACGACCTGGCAGAAAGGGAGAAAGAGAACGGACAGATTGACGACCGCAATGCATCCGACTATCTGGAAGAAGTAAACAAACAGAAAGAAGAAAAGGATGAAGAGGCTGAACGACTGGAAGAAATGGGCAAGGAACAGAAAGAAGCACAAGAAGAAGCGGAACACAAAGACCAGACGGTACTGGTAGTTGAAGACAATGCCGACCTGCGCAAGTTCCTCTACAGTATCCTCTCGCCTACCTATAATGTGCTGCTCGCAGAGAACGGAAAGGCTGGCTTGGTAATGGCGCGCAAGGAGACGCCCGACTTTATCCTTACAGACGTTACCATGCCTGTGATGGATGGTTTGTCGATGATTCACGAGATTAAGCAGGATACCACCCTCAACAACATCCCAGTGATGATTCTCTCGGCCAAGGCAAGCGTAGAAGACCAGCAGCGAGGCTTTGATGAAGGTGTTGATGCCTATATCACCAAGCCATTCTCTACCCCTTATCTGCTCGGCCGAATAGAGGCTATCCTCACCCAGCGCCGCAACATTCAGATGGATGTCATCAGAAAACTGAAGGAAACTGGCGATAAGGATGCCATAGCAGCCCTGAGAATACTGCCTGCAGCAGCTCCTCAGCCTGCTCTTAACCAGGCTGAAACTAGTGCCGAGAACGAAGCGGTTGACCCAAACAGCGAGCTGGCATTTATGGCGGCACAGATTCAAGACAGAACCATGATGCGTATCTTCAGGTTTGTTGTTGAAAATGCAGGCAACCCGGAACTCAAGATTGATGACATCTCGAACGAAATCGGTATGAGCCGAAGCGTACTATATAATAAGGTGAAAGCAACAACCGGAATGACACCGGTAGACTTCGTTCGCCATATACGTATCAAGAAGGCATGCGAGATGTTGCGCAAGACAGACGATACACTGAGCAGCATCGCCTTCGCAGTAGGTTTCACCGACCCTAAGTATTTCTCGAAGGTATTCAAGAAAGAAACGGGTATCGTGCCTACTGAATACCGAAACAGAACGCAGGGATAACCCGCATAATTACAGATAAAAGCAGTCATCATTACTGATGGCTGCTTTTATCTGTATTAACAAAAAGCAACACATATTACAGGACATATCTTCAGTTGTTGCCGGACACAGCCTTCTTCGTTATCGTACACAGCAAAACGTTCAAACAAGGAAAAAAGCAGAATAGTCATAAAATTGAGCCGTTTTGCTTTGTTTTTTGACCGAATATTGCAAAAAAGTATAAAAATGGGGGGGGGTATTTGATTAATTTTCCCTTTTTACTGAAAAAAAACTGAGAAAAAGTTTGGTGTTACAAGAAAATGTAGTATCTTTGCAATAAGTTCTTAGAAAAGTTAAATGATAGATTAATCGTAAGTCTCTTTTTCTTTGTTTTTTGAGGAAAAAGAGGTAAAGAAAAAAGAATGCAGGGTTTGTGAAAATCCTGCATTTTTTATACTGTTTCATACTGATATTGTGTAGTTATATCGTCTACATATTTTATTCTTCTATATTCTATAGTCTAACCGATATCTATATACTCAGCTATATGGTATCTGTTTACCCAGATATACAATATCTATCTACATTATATATATTACGCTTATTCCTTCATCTATGATTTTGTTCGATTTTTAGAATTTTTAAAAAAACTCTTGAAGTATTCTAAGAGAAAAGTAGTATCTTTGCACTCTAGATTATATAAGTTGAGATCGGAAATATAGATAACACATACATAAAGATAAAAAAAATGAGAACTGTTTACGAATTTTCTGTTAAAGACAGAAAGGGAAAAGATGTTTCCCTCAAGGAGTATGCCAACGAAGTGCTGCTCATCGTTAACACCGCTACAAAGTGTGGTTTCACCCCTCAGTATGAGGAACTGGAGAAACTTTATGAGACCTATCATTCTCAAGGTTTCGAAATACTTGATTTTCCTTGCAACCAGTTTGGTCAGCAAGCCCCTGGTACAGATGAAAGCATTCATCAGTTCTGCAAGCTTACATACGGCACAGAGTTCCAGCGCTACAAGAAGATCAAGGTAAACGGAGACGATGCTGCCCCTCTCTTCAAATTTCTGAAAGAATGTAAGGGCTTTGCTGGTTGGGACGAGAGCCACCCTCTCTACCCTGTTCTCGACAAGATGTTGAGCGAGGCTGATCCTAACTACAAGGAGAGTGCCGATATCAAGTGGAACTTCACCAAGTTCCTCGTTAACAAGAAGGGTCAGGTTGTAGCCCGCTTCGAGCCTACCACAAGCTTCGATGTCATCGCTAAGGCTATCGAAGAGTGGTTGAACTTCTAATGAAAGATAGAAGTCTCGCACTGAGAATAGAATTTCTAAATAAAAGAAAATAGAATCTCTAAATAAAAAGCCAGGTTGCTTTTCGCAGCCTGGCTTCTTTTATAATGTGATATTGTTATTTCAATATATCTCAAAGAATAATTGTCAACTGTTTGCTATATACTGTTAACTATAATTTAGTCAACCTTTGGCACATCTTTGAGGAACTGCTGGATTTCTTCATCACTCACAGAATAATCGTGCAAATCGCCATTGATAAAGCTATCGTAAGACGGCATATCGATAAGACCATGACCTGAGAGACAGAACAGGATAACCTTCTCCTTGCCCTCTTCCTTAGCCTTCAGAGCCTCACGTATAGTGGCTGCAATCGCATGACAGCTCTCTGGAGCAGGAATGATACCCTCGGTCTGAGCGAAGAGCATACCTGACTTGAATGACTCCAGCTGAGGGATATCTACACCATGCAGATAACCATCCTTCAGAAGTTGGGAGATAATCATACCAGCACCATGATAACGGAGACCACCTGCATGAATGTTGGCAGGCTTGAAATCATGACCCAGAGTAAACATTGGCAGCAATGGAGTGTAACCTGCCTCATCACCGAAATCATACTCGAACTTACCGCGAGTCAGCTTAGGACAGCTCTCCGGCTCTGCTGCTATAAACTCAGTATGGCGCTCGCCTGTGAAGTTGTGACGGAGGAATGGGAAAGCAATACCACCAAAGTTACTACCACCACCGAAACAAGCAATCACCTGATCAGGATACTCACCTGCCATCGCCATCTGCTTCTCTGCCTCTAGACCGATAATGGTCTGGTGAAGTGCCACATGATTGAGCACAGAACCCAGCGTATACTTACAGCCCGGTGTGGTTGTAGCCAGCTCAACAGCCTCACTGATGGCAGTACCGAGCGAACCAGGATGATGAGGATCACGAGTGATAATGTTCTTACCTGCGCGTGTACTCATGGAAGGAGAACCCTCTACAGTGGCTCCAAACGTACGCATGATGCTGGAACGGTATGGTTTCTGCTGCATGGTAATCTTTACCTGATAAACTGCTGCCTCCAGGCCGTAGAGTTTTGCTGCATAAGAGAGGGCTGCACCCCACTGACCTGCACCTGTCTCTGTAGTGACATTGGTATCACCCTCCTGCTTACAGTAGTAGCACTGAGGAATGGCTGAATTGATTTTATGAGAGCCTAACGGATTGATACTCTCATTCTTGAAATAGATATGCGCCGGAGTACCGAGTGCCTCCTCAAGGGCGTAAGCACGTACAAGAGGGGTTGAACGGTAGAAGGTGTACTTCTCCAGCACATCTTCCGGAATATCAATCCAAGCGTGCTCTGTATCAAGTTCCTGCTTTGAGCACTCTTTATTAAATACATGTGACAAATCATCAGCATTCATTGGCTGGTGTGTCTGAGGGTTCAACGGTGGCAATGGCTTGTTAGGCATATCTGCCTGAATGTTGTACCACTGAGTAGGAAGTTCCTGCTCGCTTAAGATGTACTTTTTCTGTCTCATATTTATATATATGTTTAAAATTGTTGTATGCCTGAACAAAGGTACAAATAAAAAAATGAAATAAAGAACTTTTTTATGTGTTTTTCCACTATTTTTTTATTTTTATGCAATAAAATAGTTCATTCTACAGGTATTATTTATTGAATAAGTGTATTTTCAGTGTCATTTTTATAAACTTAATCAAATATTACCCCATAAAATACCAAATATTACACCCTATATTATAACGAAAAATAGTATCTTTGCAACAGAAAAATTCAAAATGCGTTGTGAAACGCTTATCATCATCTTTTACTTATACAAAAAAAATAAAACATTGGAGTTCAATAGGGATATTGAGATTCCAATGTTTTTTTTATACACTAAACTGAAACATATTATCATGTAAAGTTAACATATCATCATGTAACGTTGTCTGATTTATAACCTTTCAGTATAAATCAATAGTCTATTTTATTGTCTACTTCCACAATTGATAGAGGATTTTACCCATAGACTGTAGACACAGATTATTTCTTTTCATTACCTAAATCTATCTGCGATATCTGATTCAACAGATTTACAGCCTGCCCTACAGTCTTCACATCATTGATGCGAAGCATTCGCTTGTTGAATTTTTCCTTCAGAACACAATCTTGAATATGACTGGTAACGTAAGCGAGTATGCGGTTAAACATCTGACTTCTGTAGAACGGACTGTTTACATTGCTCACAAACTGCATCTGCATATAGCCCTGCTTGAGAATAATCTTCTCGCAACCTAGCTTCTTGCCTACCCTACGCAAACCTACCACATGCATCAGTTCGTCTGCTTCATGAGGCACAGGACCAAAACGGTCTATCATACGCTTGCGGTAATCCTCTACTTCCTCATCACTCTCCAGACGGTCCAGTTCACGATAAAGGAGCATGCGCTCACTGTCACCCGGCACATAAGTCTGAGGGAAATACATCTCCAGATCGCTCTCTATGCCACAATCGTCAACGAAATCATCACCCGTAAGCTGGGCACCTTCATCCATCTTCTCCTGATAAAGATCACAGAACTCCTCGTTCTTCAACTCTGTGACAGCCTGAGAGAGAATCTTCTGGTAGGTTTCATAACCCAGATCTTCCATAAAACCGCTCTGCTCAGAGCCCAGCAGATTACCCGCACCGCGGATATCCAGGTCCTGCATGGCGAGATTGAAGCCGCTACCCAGTTCGCTGAACGTCTCCAGAGCCTCCAGACGGCGACGCGCCTCAGGAGTAAGTGCACTCTTAGGTGGCGCCATCAGATAGCAGAAAGCCTTCTTGTTGCTTCTTCCTACGCGTCCACGCATCTGATGCAGGTCACTCAATCCGAAGTGATGAGCATCGCTCACGATAATCGTATTGGCATTCGAAATGTCGATACCGTTCTCTACAATAGTGGTAGAAAGCAGTACATCATAATCGTAATTGATAAAGCCCATGATGATTTTCTCCAAATCCTCAGGCTTCATCTGTCCGTGACCGATTGCTACCCTACAGTCTGGAATATGCTTCTCTATGAGCATCTTGAGCTCCGGAAGCTTGGATATTCTGTCGCATACGAAATAAACCTGTCCGTTTCGGCTCATCTCGAAATTGATGGCATCGCAGATAACTTCACTACTAAACGTTACCAGTTCGGTATGAATCGGATAACGGTTAGGTGGCGGAGTGCGCATGATACTCATATCCCGGGCGCCCATCAGAGAGAACTGGAGGGTTCGCGGAATCGGAGTGGCACTCATCGTGAGTGTATCGACATTTACCTTGAGCTGACGGAGTTTCTCTTTGGTAGACACACCGAACTTCTGCTCTTCATCGATGACGAGCAGTCCCAGGTCATGCCATTTCACGGTCTTTGATATCAGCTTATGCGTACCTATGAGAATATCAATCTTACCCTCTTTCAGGGCGTCAAGCACCTCTCTGGTTTCCTTCGTTGTACGGGCTCTACTGAGATAGTCTACCCTTACAGGCATGCCTTCCAGACGCTTTTTGAAAGTCTGATAGTGCTGGAAAGCCAGAACGGTAGTAGGCACCAGCACCGCAACCTGCTTGCTGTCGCACGCAGCCTTGAAGGCTGCACGGATGGCAACCTCAGTCTTGCCGAAGCCCACATCGCCACAAACCAGACGGTCCATCGGTCTGCCACTCTCCATATCCTTCTTCACCTCCTGAGTAGCCTTATTCTGGTCTGGCGTATCTTCATACAGGAAGGAAGCCTCCAGCGTATGCTGCAGATAATTGTCGGCACTGAAGGCGAATCCCTTCTCCCGTCGGCGCTGGGCATAGAGTTTGATCAGGTCGCGCGCAATGTCCTTGATTCGCTTCTTAGCTTTGTCCTTGAGTTTATCCCAGGCACCTGTACCCAGTGTAGACAGGCGAGGCGGAGTACCGGTATCGCTGCGGCGATATTTGCTGATTTTATAAAGCGAGTGGATAGAAACATCCACCTTGTCATTGTTCGTATAGACGATTCGGATCATTTCCTGATAGCTGTTGCCCGTAGGAACCCTAACCAGACCGCCAAACTTGCCGATACCGAAGTCTACATGCACGATAAAATCTCCCACTTCCATCTCCTGCAGTTCCTTCATGGTGAGTGCCATCTTGCCGGCTCTCGCTTTATCTGAGCGCAGGTTATATTTATGAAAACGGTCAAAAATCTGATGATCGGTAAAGAAACAGCACTTCTTGTCATGGTCAGTAAAGCCTTCATGAAGCGTCTTGTCTACCGGTGTAAAACGGATGGCGTAGCGCTTCAGCTCTTCGCTTTCAAAGATATCCTTCAGGCGCTGTTGCTGCTTCTGGCTATCTGCCAATATATATAAGGTGTAACCCTGGAGCAGGAAATCCTCCAGAGTTTGACAAAGCAAATTGAAATTCTTATGGAAAAGAGGCTGTGGAGCGATATTGAAAGGTATCACAGCCGAACTCTCTGACGGAGCGACCTTGCCGAACTCGATACGGAGATGAGCCGCTACTGCCTTCTTGAAATCGAGCGGAGAAACGAGGTTGAGCTCGGTCTTCATGTCATGTCTGATGCGCTCAGCCTCTACCTCAGTAGCTCCCTCCAGCTGCTCGGTAAGGCTCTGCAATGAGAAGCCTTCGGTATAGATCTGACCGATGCGGTCGCAAACGAAAGAAAGGTCTTTCGCAACGACTGGCGTACTTTCGGAGAGGAAATTGAGGAAACACTGCTTGTTGCTCTCGATATGGGCGAGTTCGGGCACGATTTCTATCTCTGTGCGCTTTGCCTGCGAGAGCTGGGTCTCAACATCAAAGGTACGGATGGTGTCAATCTCATCGCCGAAGAAGTCGATACGGAACGGATATTCGCAGCTGTAGGAATAGACATCGAGGATGCTTCCACGCACGGCAAACTGGCCCGGTTCATAAACATAATCGGTTTCTTTAAGTTCGAAATCGCGCAGAGTATGAACCACATCGGTCTGAGCAATCTGCTGGCCTACAGTCAGTTTCAGAATCCGTTCATCCAGATTCTGCTTAGCCACAACGAGTTCTGCCAGTGCATCGGGATAAGTGACTACCAGGAAATGTCCTCCCGAAGAGAGGCGCGCCAGCACCTCTGTACGTAGGATCTCGTTCGCTGCATCACGCTGCCCGTATTTCACGGCACGCCGATAGCTGGAAGGAAAGAAGAAGACCTTCTCCTGCCCCATCATCTGAGTGAGATCGTGATAAAAATAGCCTGCTTCATCGGCATCATCCAGTACGAAGAGTACCGAACGCCTCATCTTCCCCTGCAGAGAAGCAAAGAACATCGGAGCCGAAGAGCACAGCAAACCCTGGAGAAAAATGGAATGAACCGACTTCTTCCCCATCAAATCAAAGAGGGCATCCGCCTGTGGCGAACGCCCGTATGTTTTTTCTATCTTTTGGATTTCCATCCAAGTACTGATTAGTGATTACTGATTACTGATTAGTGATTACTGAGTATTAATCCTTCTTCGGATATTTCTTGAACCAGCCATCCAGGCGCAGTCGCATCACGCCAAAGAAAGCCTCACCAAAGATGCCACCACTCATCTTGCTCACACCTTCACGACGGTTAACAAAGATGACCGGCACCTCCTTGATCTTGAAACCTATTCGATGAGCCGTATATTTCATCTCTATCTGGAAAGCATAGCCCTTGAAGCGGATAGCATCCAAATCTATGGTTTCCAACACCTTACGTCGGTAGCAGACGAATCCAGCTGTGGTATCATTCACCTTAAATCCGGTTACGATACGTACGTATTTAGAAGCGAAATAGCTCATCAAAACGCGTCCGATAGGCCAGTTGACCACGTTCACACCCGAAATATATCTTGAGCCTACAGCCACATCATACCCCTCATCGTGAGTTGCCGCATAGAGACGAGGCAAATCATTAGGATCATGACTGAAGTCGGCATCCATCTCGAAGATGAAGTCATAGCCCTGCTTCAATGACCATTTGAAGCCCATGATATAGGCAGTACCCAAACCGAGTTTACCCGAACGCTCCAGGATATGCAGACGACCGGCAAACTCATTAGCCATCAAGCCCTTAACAATGGCAGCAGTACCGTCAGGACTTCCGTCATCGATAACGAGGATATCAAACTGCTTTTCGAGACCGAAGACAGCACGGATGATTTTCTCGATGTTTTCCTTCTCATTATATGTAGGAATGATTACTATGCTATCACTCATAACTTCTTCTAATTTTAATGATTCTGATTCTATATAATGTAATACAGATGCAAAATTACAACTTATTTTTGAAATAACAAGCAAAAACCCGAAATTATTGGTCCGGATTCTCTACAAAACCCTGATATTTCTTGTCAAGTCCGTTCATGATCGCCTCATAGCTCTTGTTCATCTGGTTCTTGATATTGTCAGCTCCCTTGCCTATCGGCTCGATAGGCTCATGGATGGTGAGCTTCAGAGGATGCCAGAAAGCCCAGTAGATGTCCTTCATGCGAGGCTTCACATCAAAACTGCCATTGATGGTAAGCGGACATACCGGCAACTGCAGTTCATCGGCAAGCATGAAAGCACCGCGGCGGAACACGCCCATGTGCCCCGTAAACGAACGGGCACCCTCTGGGAATACCACCAGCGACATGCCCTCTTTAAGCACCTCGCGAGCACGGTCATAAGAAGCACGGATCTTAGAAGGTCCGCTCTTGTCTACAAAGATGTGGTGCGCATACTCACAGGCGATACCGACGAGAGGCACTTTGCGCAAGCCCTTCTTCATCATCCACTTGAAGTTTCTGCCCAGGAAACCGTATATCAGGAAGATATCGAAAGCGCCCTGATGATTGGCCACGAAAACATAACTCTGGTTCTTCTTGAGATGCTCACGTCCCTCCACCTTTACAGGCAGGAGGAGGATGCGGACCCAAAGCCATGACCAATACTTGCCGGGATAATAGCCCCAAAAATGGCCATTGCCCAGCATACATCCCAAAACGGTAGACAAACTGGTTAAAACGCTAGCTACCAATAGGATAGGCAAGCATATCACAAGTTGATACAGACGATATAAGTACTTCATTTTTTATTTAAGAATGAATAATTTAACACTCAACATTTAACACTCAACACTCCTCATTTTCTTTTGAGTGTGATGACCACGATTTCTGCCGTAGCCCCTATGCGGATTGGAACGGTACCGCCCAGACCCGATGTGGTATAGAGCTGGCAACCCTCCTCCTCGAAGAGGCCGTAATCATAAGGAGTAAACATCGACGGACGCAAGCCCAGGATACTGATCTGCCCCGCATGCGTATGACCGCTCAGCGTAAGCTGCGGTGCTACGACCAGCGAATCCTTCCTGTCAGGTCCTATCACATCGCCATCCTCATCCTTCTCCTTATTAATAGTAGAAGGCCAGGTCTCGCGCCATTGCTTTGGAATATGCTGCAGCATCAGCACGAAAGAGCCCGGTCTGATGCCATACAGCGCCTTCCTTACGTTGGTTCGCTTTGGATTGTCATAGTTCTCTGTACCAGCTACATAGATGCTGTCAGCGCCTCTATGCACCGCCACATGCTCATTCATCAGCAGGCGCCATCCGCAACTCCGCTGGAAGTCCTGCATCCGCTTCTCGAGCGCAGCTATCTCCTGCTCATCATCTACATCCATATAATAGGTGTAATCGTGATTGCCCAGCACACTCATCACGCCATCTCTGGCTTTCAGACTGCTGAGCAGCGCCTGATACTCAGGCAATTCATCGGGCGTAACATTCTGTAAATCACCCGTAAAGCAAATCAGATCAGGTTTTTCGGCATTAATGCTGTCGATATCGCGCTGAGGCAGATGACCACGCCAGCCATAGTATGACCCGAGATGGATATCGCTGAACTGAACGATGCGATAGCCCTCGAAAGACTTCGGCAGATTAGGTACATAGATGGTGATACGCTTGACTTGCATCTTAGGAAAACCTTCGGTAAATCCGTAGATAAAGCAGAAGAACGCCACCGCTCCCACTACCAGTCCGAGGAACTTGCCCCAGTTGCGATGGCCGTGAAGAAGCCGCATACAGCACCAACCGAAGACACTGAACAGGCTGAAGACAAACTGCGGAACCGCACATACTGCCATTACCACAAACCAGATGTCGATGAGCACCGGATTGCGTGGCAGGAAGTTGGGCAGCATCGTGATATATGCACTGTAGGCGATAACCACGAAAGCCGGCAACCAGAAGAGCACCCGCTGCCAGAGACTTTTCAGCCGTAACTTGCCATACCTTTTATATATCCACAGATACGGCAACAGGGTGAATACCACTACGGGTATCAATATTCTTGCTATCATTTTTTGATCAAACTTGATTGAAGATACGTTTTCATTGCCTGCACGGGCACTCCTCTGCGCTGTGCATAGTCGCGAAGCTGGTCGTCTCCTATCCGTCCCAGTTCGAAATACCGCGACTTGGGATGTGCAAACATCAGCCCCGAGACACTGGCATGAGGCGTCATCATTCCGCTTGTGGTGAGCCGGATGCCCACCTGACTCATATCGATGAGCTGGTCGATGATGAAGTTGGCACTGGTATCGGGCAACGAAGGATATCCTATAGCCGGACGGATGCCCTGATAGCGCTCCAGATGCTGGTCTTCGATGCTCAGCTGCTCGCCGGGAGCATAGCCCCAGATGCTGCGTCTCACCTCTTCGTGCAACTTTTCTGCCGTGGCTTCAGCCAACCGGTCGCAGAGTGTCTGTGCCATCATATTGAGATAGTCGTCCGAGCGATATTTCTTCTCCAGACCGCCATCTACCGTCGTGCAGAAGATACCCAGCCGGTCTGTTATTCCACTGCCCAGAGGACGGATGAAATCAGCCAAACAGAGATTGGGTTCTCCCTGAGCCGCCGGATGCTGCTGACGGAGCATCGGGAAGCGGACTTTCTGCCCTTCCAGCCAGATATCATCCCCCTCGCTGTTCGCCTCGAAGAGTCCGAAGACGGCATAGGTATGATATTCGCCTTCCCATGAATGGAGCATATCGAGCGCCTCAGCCTTCAGTTTTTCCTTTTCCTCTCGAGGTTTGCCGCTCAATCCCCAGGCATGATAAAAGTATAGCCAGTTGATATATGGCTCAATTTCGCTTATATTGTATACTATTCTTCGCATCCGATACGATATTTTATTTTACAATTCCCGTAAAATTTTCCTTTTTCAGGAATTGTTTCTGAACTCCAGTTCCTCTCCTCTGCAAGCGGCATCAAACACGCCTTTGTTATAGATCAGACTACCGTTACAGAAAGTCTGTTCCACTTTCCATGCAAACTCATCACCCGCTACAGGGCTCCATTTACACTTGCTCTGAATCACCTCTGCGGTCACCTTCCAAGGCTCTCCCTTGCGCACCACAACGACATCTGCCTTATAACCCGGACGCAGGAAGCCGCGCTGACTGATATGGAACAGACGGGCTGGATTATGGCACATCAGTTCAACCAGGCGCTCGATACTGATTACCTTTTCGTCAACAAGTTTCAGCATGCTTACCAGCGAGAACTGTACCATTGGCATACCTGATGCAGCCTTGGCACAACCGCCCTGTTTATCCTTCAACTGATGAGGAGCATGATCGGTACCTACTACAGTTATCTTACCATTACTCAGCGCCTTACGCAAAGCTTCTCGATCAGCAGCGGTCTTTACTGCAGGGTTGCATTTGATGCGTGCGCCCTTCACAGCGTAATCTTTGTCCGAGAACATGAGATGAGCCACAACAGCCTCGCCTGTAATATTTTCATCCTTACCAAAGAACTCCAGTTCCTTAGCCGTAGTAACGTGAGCGATATGGAGATGCGCCCCGCTTTCCTTAGCCAGCAGCACCGCCAGACGGCTGCTTTCATAGCAAGCCTCCTCGCTGCGTATTTCCGGATGATGTTCTACGGCAGGGTCTTCACCCCATTTCTGCTTAGCCAGCTGCATGTTGCGGTTAATGATTTCGGTATCCTCACAGTGGGTCATCACCGGCAAATCCAGCTCTTTCGCCTTCTTGAAGATAGCCTGCAGCGCCTCATATTTATCCACCAGCATATTGCCCGTACTGGAGCCCATAAAGAGCTTGATTCCCGGAACACGATGCGTATCGAGCTGTTTAAAATCATTTACATTATCATTGGTAGCACCAAAGAAGAAACTGTAGTTCACATGACTCTTCTCAGCGCCCAGCTGCCGCTTTGCCTGCCAGGCCTCCAGAGTGGTAGTCTGAGGTATCGTGTTAGGCATATCAAAATAACTGGTCACACCACCAAAGGCAGCAGCGCGGCTTTCGCTCTCGATGTCAGCCTTCTGCGTAAGTCCCGGCTCACGGAAGTGAACATGATCATCAATCACACCCGGCAAAACAAAACACCCCGAGGCATCGATGACTTCATCGTAATTGCCACGGGGTGCCTCGCCTTCATATATCTCCTTGATAAATTCACCATCCAACAAGAGGTCGCCCACAAAAGAGCGACCCTCATTTATAATGGTTCCATTCTTGATTAATTTCATATTACTAAACTTATAAAATGAAGAGTTTTACAAGATGTTAATGCCCAAGACCTTGAAAGAGCCCTGTTTCTACTCCTTACCTTCCTGTTTCTCAGGAATCGTAGGCGCAGCCAGTTCGTTGGCTGTAGGTGCCGGAGCCGCATCAGGATTTACCTGTGGAGCCGCTTCCATCTCTGGCTGCATGCCGCTCTGCGCATCTCGTGTACCGTTCATAATCTCCTGATTCTCTTGAGCTTTCTTATAATAGTCCTTTACATAAGGATCATTCTTGAAATAGTCAGTAGCCTTGCTCATGATATCCTCAATCCAAGGAGAGAGCATCGGATACTGGTTGCCCATTGTAACGAGGAAGAAGACGCCCGGTCCCAGCACATTGTTGAAGTTGTCGGTAACAAACGAAGTGATGAGCTTGTCTTCCTGCTCAGAAAGGCGGATGGATTCCTCGTTCAGCTGCTTGTTGACAGCCACCATATCGCTACCGTTCATGATAGCCTGGTCGTGCTTGTGTACCAGTTCGCGCAACTGATTCTGAATCTGCTGGTATTTCTTGAAGAATCCGAAGAGTTTATCGTTCATAGGAGTACCGCTTACCACCTGCTGTGTATCATCGAGCTTCACCGTAATGCTTCCACTCTCCAGCACCAGCGGCAGCACAAGGTCATCATCCATGAAAATATTCGCCATCTTCATAGAGTCGACAGAACCCTGAAAATGGAACTGTCCGTGCACTACATCGCAAGAATCCACGTTCTTGAAATCGTTGTTTTCCAGTATCTTAAGGTACAGCATGCGTCCGTCCAGAGTACTTACGTTAGAAGTACCCGAGATATCGTAACTGTTGGCACAAGATGCAAGTGCCATCAAGGCAATGAATGCGTAAAATATTCTATTCATAAGCTATCTATATCACTTTCGGTGAACAAAAATACAATCTTAATTTGAACTGACGAAATAAATTGCAGCAATTTAATTCATTCTTACAAGATTTATGTTTTGTTTGCACTCCTATTGGCCACCGAAAGCTTTTTTCTCGTCCTTTCTATATTACTGATTGTTTTCCTTCTTCAGTTCATGAGAGATGCGATGCGTGGTATACAGTTCTAGCAGGGCTGCGATGAGGAGGAAGACTACCCACTTATTATAGAAATAGGTGATATAGGTCTCATAATTCTCAAACCAGCGGCGCAGGAAAGCATACACCGTATCTACCATCGAGATGCCTGAGAGCACGAAGAAGATGTCTGCTACATACTGCATGCGCTTCAGGCGGTGGATAACCAGCGAAGGTCCCTCATAGAACTGCATCGCCTGCATTACACTGAACAGTATGGTGCCCAGCAGGAACCCCCAGCTCGTTACCTGCACCAGCTGCGGATGTGAAAAACCAAATGCGAAGCAAGCCGCACCGACAACCATCAGCACGCCGCCCAGCAAGAAAATAGCACTTTCCTGTTTACTCAATTGTTTCATTTTCGTCTTGTTCGTTAGTTTTTTCCGGAATATCCGAACTCAATACAAAGATATCTTCATCATCAGCCTTCATGAAATAACGCTGGCGGGCTATCTTCTCAAATGCCCGCACACCATGCTGCATATCGCGCAGGGTACGCTTGTCGCTTTCATACTGCTCACGATACTTTTCTATCTCCGAACGGAGCGTAGCTATCTCTATCTGGTACTTAATGTGCTGTCTTACACTGTTGTCGTCAACTACACCAACTGCCAGAACACCCGTTACAATCACTATAAGATACTTATAATGAGCGAGATAATTCCATATAATACCAAGTTTTTTACTCATTTCTTCCGAATTTGTTTGCAAAGATAATATTTTTTTGTTATCTTTGCATCATCAATTAAGAAAAAATAATGGAAGAGTATATAGTTTCTGCAAGAAAGTACCGTCCGATGACCTTCGATTCGGTTGTCGGACAGAGTGCATTGACCACCACTTTGAAGAATGCAGTGAAGAGCGGCAAGCTGGCGCACGCCTATCTTTTCTGCGGTCCGAGAGGTGTGGGAAAAACCACTTGTGCCCGCATTTTTGCGAAGGCAATCAACTGCGAGCATCCTCGTGAAGACGGCGAGGCATGCAACGAATGTGAGAGCTGCCGTGCCTTCAACGAGCAGCGTTCCTACAACATCTTCGAGCTGGATGCCGCCAGCAACAACGGTGTTGACCAGATTAAGGTTCTGATGGAGCAGACCCGCATTCCGCCTCAGGTGGGCAAGTATAAAGTATTTATCATCGATGAGGTCCACATGCTCTCTACAGCAGCCTTCAACGCCTTTCTCAAGACGCTGGAAGAGCCACCTCAGCATGTCATCTTCATCCTCGCCACTACCGAGAAGCATAAGATTCTGCCTACCATTCTGAGCCGATGCCAGATTTACGACTTCGAGCGAATGACGGTAGCCAACACCATCAACCACCTGAAGATGGTGGCTGAGAAGGAAGGCATACAATATGAAGAACAGGCGCTCGCCGTGATAGCCGAAAAGGCTGACGGAGGTATGCGCGATGCCCTCTCTATCTTCGACCAGGCTGCCAGCTTCTGCATGGGCAACATCACTTACCAGAAGGTGATCGAGGACCTGAACGTGCTCGACAGCGACAACTATTTCCGTCTGGTAGACCTGGCTCTGGAGAACAAGGTAGCCGAGATGATGGTAACACTCGACGGCATTCTGAGCCGCGGTTTCGATGGCGGCAACATGATACAGGGGCTTGCCCAGCATGTGCGCAATGTGATGATGGCGAAGGATCCTCAGACCCTGCCTCTGCTCGAAACCAGCGACGACCAGAAAGCCAAGTTCCAGGCTCAGGCCCAGAAGGCACCTACACCTTTCTTATATAAGGCGCTGGAACTGATGAACCAGTGCGATATCCATTACCGCGCCAGCAGCAACAAGCGATTACTGGTAGAGCTCACCCTGATACAGATAGGCCAGATTACGCAGCCCGAGGATCAGGATGTGCCTAGTGCGGGGCGTACGCCCAATAGATTAAAATCCCTGTTTCAGAAACTTCTGGCTCAGTCTAAGCTTGCCTCTCAGGGTGCAGGTTCTGAGCCTTCCGGCAGCAGCGGAAACCGGTCATCACAGCCGGGAGCGTCTGCTGCTACAGCTGCTGCTGTGCCTTCGTCAGGGGCACCGACAGCCGCTTCTGCAGCCTCCAATGCTGCATCTTATTCTGCATCTGCCACCGCAGCCGCATCTGCCTCTCCAGAAGGCTCAGCCGCTGCCGGAGCTGTTACTGATGCTGCATCGCCTCACAAGCCACGACTCAAGAATATCAAGCTGGGCGGCATAGGCATGACTTTCTCTAACCTGAAGAAGAGGGAGGAGAACCAGCGCCGCCTGCACAGTCCGTATGATGATACCAATGAGGAAAAAGCGACCATCACGGGCGACCAGAACGAGTTCACCCAGGAGCAGGTGGAAGCAACATGGTTCAGTATGTGCATGAGAATGCAGAACAAGCTGGATTTCATAGGTCTAGCCAACCGCATGAAGAGTATTGTACCGAAGATAACCAACTATCCGCAGATAGAGGTTATCATCAACAACCAGCTCTTGCTAGACGACGTTTTGAACATCAAGAACCGCATTCTCAAGACTTTCGTCTTAGGTCTTCACAACAGCGAACTGAGCATCAGCTACCGCCTTGCCGACCAGGAAGAGGTAGGCAAGGTTCTGACCAAGAATGAAGTTCTGGAACTTCTTATGGAGAAGAACCCTGCGATGAAAAAACTCACAAAGGACCTGGATCTGGTCATGACATAGAAGATACTCCACACGATACGAAATTCTCCACTCCATGTAGGACAACCTATACGGAGTGGAGAAAATTGTTTTTACAAATATCGAAACTTGGTGCTATAAGAGATACATAAGAGGAAAAGACCAAGGGTCGTTACAGCGTGACAGTTGTGACAGTTGTGACAGTTTTCAGCGGAGGGGGTATATTGCGAGTTTGCAGCTATCAAATTATAAGTATATATATTTAAATTATTATATATATATTTATATATAATAATTTACCTCTAAAGAAAGGGACGGAGGGGCAGGCGCTGAAAACTGTCACAACT
>ULLV01008713.1_pt1 | contig 19871 bp, 19 predicted proteins | sample 1951491 | NCBI WGS metagenome assembly ULLV01 (sample SAMEA4835534, study PRJEB28245) | human gut metagenome | biome: gut microbiome; material: fecal sample | place: Denmark | collected 2008
TAAGCGCCTCAAATGCATCCGAAAGTATTGACGGGCGTTCTGCGCCGCCGTTGTGGCGCTCGCCTTTGCTCAAAATAAGATACTTACCCAGTCCGAGTTGTTTTGCAAATACGAAAAGGCTCTTTTCACATACAAGCGAGGCTCTTAGTTTGGTAAGCTCGCCCTCCGGAAGCTCGGGGCAGTTTTTGAAAATGTAGTCAGAAACTACAATTGAAAGAACCGCATCACCTAAGAATTCAAGTCTTTCGTTATATTTGATATGTTTTGATTTGTGTTCGTTTGCATAAGAAGAATGTGTGAGTGCCTCTTCGAGCAAACTTATATCTTTAAATTTATAGCCGATTTTATTTTCAAGTTCCTGCACTTAAATCAGTCCTCCGAATTAATAACCTTTGAAATTTCACCGATCGCATCAGCAAGCACATAATCTCTTGAAAGTCTGATTGCGTTTTTAACGGTGACGGCTTTTGCACTGCCGTGCGCCTTGAACACAGGTTTTGATGCACCCAAAACAGGCGCACCGCCGTATGTGTTGTGGTCAAGTTTTTTCTTAAGTTTTTTTATATCGCCGAGCACGAGCGAAGCCGAAAGTTTGCCTTTAAGACTGCCTGTAAACAAGCTCTTGATCTCGTTCATAACAACCATTGCAACACCCTCATAGGTTTTTAAAATAAGATTGCCTGTAAAGCCGTCGCATACCACAACATCGCAAATTCCCTGCGGAATATCTCTGCCCTCAACATTACCGACAAAGTTTAAGTTGCTTTCTTTCAAAAGCTGATATGTAGTTTGATAAAGCTCTGTTCCTTTGTGATCTTCGGTGCCGACATTTGCAAGGCCTATCCTTGGGTTATCAATCTTCATAACTCTGTTCATATAAATTGAGCCCATTACCGCAAATTGAACGAGCATTTCGGGACGGCAATCTACATTTGCACCGCCGTCAACAAGCATAAAGAAACCGTTTGCGGACGGCATAACGGGAGAGAATGCAGGTCGTTTAATGCCTTTAATTCTCTTAACCGCAAGAGTTGCACCCATACAAAGAGCACCGCTGTTGCCTGCGGAAACAAAAGCGTCACCCTCGCCGTTTTTAAGCAAATTAAATCCTACAGCCATTGAGCTGTCTTTCTTTGATTTAAGAACCGCATCGGCATGGTCGTCCATAGTAATAACTTCTGTGCAGTGATGAATTTCTATTCTGTCAAGAGATATATTATTGTCATGTGCAACCTTAAGAATTTTACCCTCGTCGCCTGTGAGAATAATTGATAAATCGTCAAATTCCGCAACAGCCTCCGCACAACCCTTGATTATTTCAAGCGGTGCGTTATCTCCGCCGAAGGCATCTACTATAATTTTCATTTTTACACCTCTAAATTCATATGTGTAAGATAAGCCTCAAGGCTTTTAAGCGCTCTGTCCGAATATGCTTTTCCTCGCTCCTGCTTGTCACGGGGACGATTTTCGAGAGCAGGAAGTACACCGAAATTTGCGCCCATAGGCTGGAATTTCTCCACATATTTGTCGGATATATAGCCTGCAAGAGCGCCGAGCATTGTGTCAGTCGGTAAAATCACAGGTTCTTGACTGTTTAATCTTCGCACTGCGTTTATGCCCGCAAGTATTCCCGAAGCCGCCGATTCCATATAGCCCTCAACACCTGTAAGCTGACCTGCAAAAAACAAGTTTTCATTTTCTCGCAAAGAAAAATCGGCATTGAGCAGTTTAGGTGAATTAATAAATGTGTTCCTGTGCATTACACCGTAGCGGTAAAATTCTGCTTTGTGCAATGCAGGAATCAGTGAAAATACCCTTTTCTGTTCACCGAATTTTAGATTTGTCTGAAATCCGACGAGGTTATACATTGTGCCCCCGCAATTTTCTTTCCTTAACTGCAGTACAGCCCACGGTCTGTGTCCCGTTTTTGGATTTACAAGACCGACAGGTTTCATCGGTCCGAATCGCAAGGTGTTTTCACCACGCTGTGCCATAACTTCAACAGGCATACAGCCCTCGTACACCTTAGGATTGTTTACATCAAAGCTGTGCAAAGGTGCTCTTTCGGCGGTTACAAGTGCCTGATAAAAAGTTTCGTACTCTTCTTTATTCATCGGGCAATTTATATAATCGTCGCCACTGCCTTTATCGTATCTTGATGCATAGAAAGCATAATCCATATCAATGCTTTCGGCACTCACAATCGGAGCGGCGGCATCAAAGAAAGAAAGCGAAGTACCGAAGCGCTCTATTATTTTTTTGGCAAGAGCGTCCGAAGTAAGCGGACCCGTAGCAATAATTGTAATTGCATCATCGGGAATTTCTGTGATTTCTTCTTCAAAAACGGTTATGTTTTCATCGGCTCTTATTCCGTCGGTTACAAGTCTTGAAAAAATATCTCTGTCAACCGCAAGAGCACCTCCGGCAGGCACTTGGCATTTGTCTGCGCATTTCATAAGAAAAGAATCAAGTCTGCGCATTTCTTCCTTTAAAAGTCCTGCGGCGCTTTCTGTTCGCATTGCCTTTAATGAATTTGAACACACAAGTTCGCCAAATAAATCGGAATGATGAGCAGGCGTTTTTTTCTTCGGTTTCATTTCATAAAGGTGAACCTTTATTCCGTGCGATGAGATCTGTTTAGCGGCTTCACAGCCTGCAAGACCCGCACCTATTACATTGATATAACCTTTTTCCAAAAAGTTCACCTTTCCTTTTCAGTCGTATTAATTATTCTCCGTCTTTCTCAACGAATTCTTTTTCAAATCCGCAGCCCTCTGTTGCACAATAAAGTTTCGGTTTTTTACCCTTTTTCTTAAAGAGTATGCCGCCGCACTGCGGACATCTTTCATTTACGGGTTCGTTCCAGCTTACAAAATCACATTCCGGATAATTTGAACAGCCGTAGAACACACGCTTTTTCTTTGTGTGCTTAACAATAACATCACCGTTGCATTTAGGGCATTTAACGCCTGTTTTTTCAACAAACTTAAGAACATTCTTACATTCAGGGTAGCCCGGGCAGGCAATAAATTTGCCGTATCTGCCAACCTTAACAACCATCTGTCTGCCGCATTTGTCGCAGATAATGTCTGTCTGATCTTCTTTAAGCTGGAGTTTCACACCCTCCATCTCTTCTTTGGCTTTCTTGAGAGTTTTGTCAAAATCGGAGTAGAATTCGTCAAGCAATTCCACCCATTCTTCCTGACCGTGCTCAACCTCGTCAAGCTTTTCTTCCATTTGTGCGGTGAATTTATAGTTTACAATCTTCGGAAAGCGCTCTTTTAAAAGGTTTGTCATAACCTCGCCAAGCTCTGTCGGATACAAAGTTTTTGCCTCACGCTTTACATACTCACGGCTTGTAATTGTTGTAATTGTTGCCGCATAAGTTGACGGTCTGCCGATACCGTACTCCTCAAGCGCCTTGATAAGTGATGCCTCTGTGTATCGTGCAGGCGGCTGAGTAAAGTGCTGATTCTTTTTAAGCTCCTTGCACTTTACAGGCATATCTTTTTCAAGCGGAGGGAGCTGTGTGGATTTTTCTTCTTCCGTATCTTTGCTTTCTACATACAAGGTTGTAAAGCCCTCAAAGTCAACATAGTATCCCGACGCCTTGAAAATGTATTCTTTAGCCGAAATTTCAGCCTGCGTGGTTTTCTGAATACAATCAGACATCTGTGACGCCATAAATCTGTTCCAAATAAGATTGTACAGTTTAAACTGGTCGGATGTAAGGCTTGCCTTTACATCTTCCGGAGAAAGGCTCGGCATTGAAGGTCTTATAGCCTCGTGACCGTCCTGTGCATTGCTCTTGGTTTTAAATACTCTCGGTTTTACCGGCAGGAATTTTTCACCGAATCTGTTTAAAATATACTGTGCCGCCTCTTCCTTTGCCACATCGGAAATTCTTAAAGAGTCGGTTCTCATATATGTGATAAGACCCGTTGCACCCATTCCCTCAATGTCAACACCTTCGTACAGCTCCTGGGCAACTTTCATTGTTCTTCTTGACTGGAAGCCGAGTTTTCTTGACGCCTCCTGCTGCAATGTTGATGTGATGAAAGGCGGTGCGGGGGTTTTTCTTCTTGTGCCGTGCTTTACTTTTGTAATCATATATTCGGCATCTGCAAGATCCTGTTCAATCTTTTCTGCCTGTTCCTGATTTTCAATTTTTATCTTGCCGTTGGCGTCGGAATAAAGAGAAGCCGAAAACGACTTTCTGCTGCCCTTAGGAATAAACTTAGCGTCAATAGTCCAATATTCTTCGGGCTTGAATTTTCTGATTTCTTCTTCTCTGTCAACAATAATTCTTACCGCAACAGACTGTACTCTGCCGGCTGATAGTCCTCTTCTGATTTTTTGAGAAATGAAAGGACTTAACTTATAACCTACAAGTCTGTCGAGAATACGCCTTGCCTGTTGAGCGTTTACAAGGTCGATATTTATAGAACGTGGATGAGCCATACCGTTTGTTACGCCGTTTTTGGTAATCTCGTTAAATTCAACTCTGTTGTTGTCATCAAGCGGCAAGCCGAGAATATACGCAAGGTGCCAAGAAATTGCCTCTCCCTCTCTATCAGGGTCGGTTGCGAGGTAAATCTTGTCGCTTTTTTCTGCGAGCTCTTTAAGTTCTTCTACAAGTTTTTCTTTACCTTTGATGATTTCGTATTTTGGTGCAAATTTTTTCTTTATATCAACGCTGAGTCTGGTTTTAGGCAAATCTCTTACATGTCCCATAGACGCAATTACTTCGTAATTTCCACCGAGGTATTTTTTGATTGTTTTAGCCTTAGCAGGTGACTCAACAATTACTAAATCTGACATTTACTGCCTCCGTTTATTTTAATACATACATTCTGCCCTGCATCGCCGTTACCAAACCTTTCATTTCAAGTTGAGTAAGGGCCGTAAGCACTTTAAATACAGGGATACCGAGTTCGCTTACTATTTTATCTATATGAACAGGCTTGTTGCCGATAGTACCGTAAACTGTTACGGCTGAATCGGACAAACCCAATGCTTTCAAATCTGAAATACTTTTCCGCACATCTGCGTTTTCTTTATTATTAACATCAGCGGAAACGCTGCTGCTTTTGCGTGCGACATTTTTAGTTTCTTTTACAGCCTTTTCGGGCTTTAAGGCTTTATCGGAAGATACATTTGCATTAATCCTTTCAGGCTTTGCCTTATCTTTTTTATTTGTGCTGTTTTTTGATTTTGCAGTCTTTTTGCCTTTTACAGGCACTGCCTCAAGGTCGGTAAAACTTATATTATCAAAATCAAGTTTTTCGTCATCAACATATAACCCTCTGTTTGAGTTAAACTCGCTCAAAACATCCATAAAATCAGTTACAGGGCAGGCAAGTCCGTTTTTTATAAGAGTATTCGAGCCTTCGTTCTGCGGACTGTTGTTTCCGAGCAGAGCAAAAACTTCTTTGCCCTGGTCGATTGCCATTCTTGCGGTAATCAGCGAACCGCTTTTTATTCCTGCCTCCATTACAACAAGACCGTCCGACAGAGCGGATATGATTCTGTTGCGAGCGGGAAAATTATATCTTAGCGGCGGTTCATCGGGCGGATATTCGGATATAACCGCACCGTTTTGCGCAATTGCATTTCTCATACCCTCGTTTTCGGTAAGATATTTATAGTTGATACCGCAGCCAAGCACGCATACGGTAATTCCGTTTGCAGAAAGTGCTCCTCGGTGCGACGCACAGTCAACACCGAGCGCACCTCCGCTTATAATAACAACGCTGTACTTAGCAAGAGCATATGCAAATTTGTATGAATTATCCGTACCGTATCTTGTTGCCCGCCTTGTGCCAACAATTGAAACGCTTAGGCGGTTGTCAAGTTCCGGAAGTTGTCCGTTTACATAAAGAACGGCAGGCGGAGTATCAATATTAATTAATTTTTGCGGGTAATGCTCGTCGTCAATCGCAATTACCGAATATTTCAGTTCGTTGCATTTGCTTAATATCTCATCCGCAACCGAAACCTTAGTGTTGTTAAGTTTTCGCATTTCGTTCGGCGTAAAGATACCGCAGTGTTTCCACTCTTTTTCTCCGCCGTGAACAAACTCGGCAATGTCATTGTAAAGTTTAAAAATTCTCTTTACCTTTATATTGTTATAACCGAGTGCTTTTGAAATCCATATCCAGTAACGAGCATTTTCAGAAATCATTTCATCATTTCCCACATCAGTATTGCAGCAGCCACAGATGCGTTGAGTGATTCTGCCTTGCCCTCCATATGTATGGTGATTTTGTTTTGGCAGGCTTTTTCTGTTTCTGCTTTTATTCCGTTGCCCTCGTTGCCTACAACGATTGCGCACGGAGTTTGAAATTTTACATCCGTAAGACTGACAGCGTCGCTGTTTACAACGGCAGCATACGAATTAATCTGCGGATTTTCGTTAAGGAAATCCTTAATTGAACTTTTGATTATAAAAGGTATTCTGAACACAGCGCCCATACTGCCTCTTACAACCTTTGGATTGTAAATATCGCAACAGTCACAGGAAAGTATAACTCCGCTGACATTAAATGCCTCTGCCGAGCGCAAAACAGTGCCGAGATTGCTTGGATCCTGCACATTATCAAGCGCCAAATATTTACTGTCACCCTTTATTGTATCAAACTCATTGGTTTTGTCAAGTGTTTTTATAACCGAAAGAAAGCCCTGTGGCGATTGAGTATCACTCATAAGGGAAAAAATGTTTTCATTTACACAGATTACATTCTTTGCTTTTTCTTCAAGTAAAGCAAAGTCCTCACCGTGCTTTTGCATAGCTTTTTCGGTTACAAATAATGTCTGAATTTCAGCACCGCTGAAAACTGCGTCCATACAGATTCTTAGCCCCTCCGCTAAAAAAAGACCGCTCTTGCGGCGTTCTTTTGCACTTGACTTGAGTTTTACGGCTTTTTTTACATTAGAATTGTCTTTGCTTGTAACAAACAGCATCTTTTTTCTCCTAAAATGCCAATTGCGTTTGGTGTTACCCAAACGCAATTACAGTTTAAATTAAGCGTTTTTAGCCTGCTCAACAAGAGCTGTAAAAGCCTTAGGATCAGCAATAGCAATCTCTGAAAGCATCTTACGGTTCAATGTAATGCCGGCCTTTTTAAGACCATTCATAAATGTTGAATAGTTTGTGCCGTTTGCCTTGCAAGCTGCAGAAATACGAGTAATCCAAAGACGACGGAAATCTCTCTTTCTCTGCTTACGGCCGATATATGCATAGTTGCCGGACTTCATAACAGCCTGTTTAGCCATTTTGAAATGTCTTGATTTAGAACCCCAGTAGCCCTTGGCAAGCTTTAATACCTTTTTTCTTCTTTTGCGAGTCATCATCGCACCCTTTACACGTGCCATTATATATTACCTCCGATTATTATTTAAATAAAAAGCAGTACAAGCGATAAATTATTTATAAGGAATTAAACGCTTGATCTGAGCTACATTTGTCTTATCTGTAACAGCAGTCTGGCGTAAACCTCTCTTACGCTTTGTTGTTTTCTTGTTAAGAATGTGGCTCTTGTTTGCGTGTGCACGGATTACATTACCGTTCTTAGAAAGTTTAAAACGCTTTTTAGCACCACTGTGAGTTTTAATTTTAGGCATAATAAATATCCTCCTTAGCTGTGATTACTTATTGGACTTTGGTGCAAGAAACATAAGCATATTGCGACCTTCAAGCTTTGCAGGCTTTTCTACCGAGGCAAACTCTGCACAAGCTTCAGCAAAGCGGTTCATAGTTTCAAGACCGATTTCAGGATGTCCCATTTCTCTTCCTCTAAAACGGATAGATACCTTAACTTTATCGCCGTGCTTAATAAACTTAACAGCGTTGTTAAGCTTGGTGTTGAAGTCGTGTGTATCAATGTTTAAAGAGAGTCTAACTTCCTTAATATCAACAACATGCTGATTTTTTCTTGCTTCCTTTTCCCTTTTAGCCTGCTCAAAACGGTATTTGCCGTAGTCCATAATTTTACATACAGGCGGAACGCTCTGCGGAGCAATCTTAACAAGGTCAAGATTTTTTTGTTCTGCAAGTGCGAGAGCTTCCTTTGATGACATAATACCGAGCTGCTTTCCGTCCGAGCTGATTACTCTAAGCTCTTTATCACGGATTTCCTCGTTAATCTGAATATCTTTCTTGCTGATGGTTAAGCACCTCCAAAGTACCTTTTCAAAAAATAATGCGGACAGAAATACACCGTCCGCATTGCAATACAAATAAACTATTATGTTTAAGGTATTGACCCGTGCAGACGACACCCCACAGGTGAAAGCATTTCTGCTTTGCTTTATTGTACTTACACATTATATAACCGATTACCTGAAAAGTCAAGGGATTTTTCATTATTTTTTCATTATCGGAAAATATTTCTTGAAATATATGTGTTACTATGCTAAAATTATACCATTGGAGTGATGAAAATGCAATACGCAAATTATCAGCCCTATCCTTATTATCAAAATCATATGCAAAGTCCGCAGGAAATCAAAAAAGCGCACGATTTAAAGACTTTGCAAAAAAAATCAAGCGGATTGGGCTTTTATATTCTTACCTATTTTTTATCAATGAATATCATTGTAGTCGGTATAACATTTTTATTAACCGTGTCTACGATGCTGAATATGGATATTTCTAATTTCGATACCGAAACTTTAACGCAGTATATAATGAGTAAATTGACTTCCGGTCCTGTTTTTTATTATATGCAGATTTTCGCAGCAGCCGCCTCGGCGACAATCACCGGACTGATATATTTAAAACTAAGCAAAACGCATATTTCAGACTGCCTGTCGGTTAAATCCGTAAAACCCGCTATGCTTATCGCCCTCGTACTTATGGGTATGGGCGTTTCAATGGTTTCAAATGTTGCCGCCGACCTTGTAAGTTCCAACTTTTCGTTAATCGGCATTGAATACAGTCTGAATATGGATATGTCATCAAGGTCTGTATTTGAAAATATTTTATATGTTGTTGCCATAGCCGTTACCCCTGCATTTGCCGAGGAATTTGCTTTTCGAGGTATTTTAATGGGTTCGCTTAGAAAATACGGAAATTCATTTGCAATAATTGTATCTGCCGTTATGTTCGGCGCAATGCACGGAAATATTATTCAGATTCCGTTTGCGTTTATACTCGGACTTATTTTTGCTTATATTGACTGCAAGGCAAACTCAATTATTCCGTCAATAATTATTCACTTTATAAATAACTTCTACTCGGTAATTATGGATATTTTGCAAAGTCAGAACATTGTTACCACCCGTTCTTTCTATATAATATACTATTCAATATTTACCGCAATGCTTGTGTTCGGCGTTTTGGCTTTCCTTTATATAATGAAAAAGGATAAAAATTTCCTTAGCATAAGCGATACCTCGAATGTTGTTTCTCTCTCACTTAAAGAAAAGATAAAATGTTTCTTTACAAGTGCAGGTACAGCTACAATAGTTGTTATCTTGATTCTTGAAACTATCATTGCTTCTGTAGCGCTATGAGTGAATTTAATATAAAGTATATGGAAAAGGCGCTTGAGCTTGCAAGAGAGGCTTTTCAGGATGACGAAGTGCCTGTCGGTGCGGTGATTGTGCGTAATGGCGAAATCGTTGCTACAGGCAGGAACAGACGAGAAAAAGAAAAGAACGCACTTTTGCACGCAGAAACCGACGCAATTAACAATGCCTGTAAGGTGCTCGGCGGTTGGCGGCTTTGGAACTGCGATATATATGTAACCCTTGAGCCTTGTCCGATGTGCGCAGGCGCAATTATAAACGCTCATATTCCGAATGTGTATTTCGGTGCGTACGATTTCAAAAACGGTTCTTGCGGCACTATAACAAATCTTTTTGAAATGCCGTATAATTTCAAACCGAATTGTAAAGGCGGTATTATGCAGGAAGAGTGTGCCGAACTTCTCAAAAGTTTTTTCAAGCGGTTGAGATAATTTTATTTGGAAAATATAATAACAAAAGCAAAACCGATAAGCGATTTTCAGCTTATCGGTTTTTTAGGTTCTTAGTAAAACGGTTTTAATTACTTGATAAAGCAGTTTGCTAAACCATAATTCAATAATAATTATTTTAATTTAGAATAATCTTCATCACTGACAGGTTCAAGCCATTCGTTTGATGTATTTGTACCCGGAACTTCTACTGCAAGGTGTGAGAACCAACTGTCGGGTGCCGCACCGTGCCAATGCTTAATGCCCGTAGGAATATTTATTACATCACCCGGGTTTAACTCAACAGCCTCTTTGCTCCATTCCTGATAATATCCTCTGCCGCCTACGCAAACAAGTATCTGTCCGCCGCCATTTTCAGCATTATGAATATGCCAATTATTACGGCACTTCGGCTCGAAAGTTACATTATGAATACCGACCTGTGCTGTAGACAACGGTGCAAGATAGCTCTGACCGATAAAATATTTTGCAAATGCGTCATTAGGTGCGCCAATCGGGAAAAGAATTGACTGCTGATATTTTTCCTTTTCGCTCAAATCTTCCGCATCATCAGCCCATACTTCGGTAGCCATTCTGAATGCTGCCCAAGCCTTTGGCCAGCCGGCATAGAATGCGGCGTGTGTGAGAATTTCTGCAATTTCCGTTTTTGTAATACCGTTCTTTTTTGCTGACATAAGGTGATATTTAAAGGATGAGTCGGTTAATCCCTGTGCCATAAGTGCGGTTACTGTTACGAGTGAGCGGTCACGAAGTGAAAGTTTATCTTCTCTTGACCATACTTCACCGAAAAGTACATCGTCATTAAGTTCTGCAAATTTAGGTGCAAATTTTCCGAGCGAATCTCTGCCTGCGGTTTGTTTTACAGACATAATCATACCTCCAAGTTTAAAATAAAAAGTATTATTTTACAGTGATATAAAATTATCACTTCTTTATCAGTATTATAATACTTAAAGCTGACTTTAAGTCAAGAGAAAAATAAAAATTTTTGGTTCAGTTTTTTAATATTGGAAAATTATGGTTTAGCGGAGTGTAGGTCGGGGATTGAAATTTAGTTAACGCTAAATTATCCTCCAAAAGCAAAAAAGTTTACTCAATTTTTTCAAAAATTGCGGGTTTGGGCAGCACCCATAAAAATCTTCCGATATAACAATTTATCAGTCGCAAACAGCCACGCTGGTTGCGTGCTTGCACCGAGTTTAAAAAAACAGGCGGTAGCCTTTTAGAAAAAAATTTGCTTATTTATTGTTTATTAATAGCTTTCTTGTTGCTATCGCATTTTTAAAGGCTAATGCCGTTGCGTTCAAGCCGCCAAACAGCAAGCTGTTTGGCTATCGTCAGCTTGCGTAAGCGGAAAGTATTTGTGGGCTTTGCCCACACCCACGACCTTTGAAAAGGTCGACCAAACTTTTATAATTGCTTGATAAAGCAATCAGCCAAACAATAATTTCCCACAACTTTTGATAAAAACCAAAATTTTTACATAAAAATGCGAGCATACTTTTGGTATGCCCGCAAAATTAGAATGTAAACTTTAAAATCACTCTTCGTAAGTGCCTGACCAAGCCTGTGCTTTTCCGTCGTAAAGATTTTTACCTTCTACAACCTTTACATTCTTAGTCTTTTTAACCCAAGTGCTTTCTGTATTCTTAAAAAGGAAACTTTCTGTACCCGGATAAATAGGTTCGGGAAGTTCGTATTTCCAGATGTCTGTGCCCTCAATTTGAGTCATTTTATATGCCTCTTCGTAAAGACCGTTGCCCCAACCGTAAATATAAACTTCTCCCCACTTTGTTTTTGAATTATCAAAATATACTACATCAAGTGTCCATTCGGGAGCCTCTTCTTTTACATACGGACCGACTGTTGCTGTTGCTTTGTCTGTTGCTTCATCAACGCTTTCAAGGTTGTAGCAATTGTTTGTGCTGCTTACAGTTGCTGTCCAAGCGTTGTATACAGGGCCTGAACTTGACGCCTTTGTCATTTCGTCAACCATATCTAATGCTCTGTAGAAAGTAACACTTGTAAGTGTGTTTGCTACCTCTGCCTTAAATACATTCGGATAATCGTCGGTATCCTGCTCAAGCAGATAAGACTTCTTTGTATTGTTATCAAAAGCATAGAGATTTGTACCCATTGATGTCATCCAAGGAAGCTGTGTCTTTAAGTAAAGTGTGTAAGTAGAAGGTGCGGGAGCAGTTGTCGGCTGTGTAGAAGGTTTGGTTGCCTCTGTAGGTTTTGTAGGCTGTGTAGGCTGTGTAGGTTGTTCAGCCTTATAAACTTCGCCTGTTTTGCCTGTGTCCTCTCTTATACCGGAAATATATCTCTGGATCATTGTTACATCTCTGATATCTACAACACCGTCAGCTGTAACATCGCTCAATGCATATATAAGCTGTGACGGCTTTACGGACTCTGCAACAATAAACTGGAGTGAGGTTACATCCTGAACATTAAATTTTCCGTCTGTGTTTACATCGCCGTATTTATATGTTTTGTCGCCTCTTGTAACTTCGGTTGCAGGCTGTGATTCAACTGTAGGTACAAGTGTTGTTTCTTCCCATGAAGTTGTCTTTGTAAGACCGAAAATTCTAGAAGTTCCTTTTAATTTAAGGCCTTTTTCCGACGGATACTGACGAGGAGCAGAGTTTACATTTGAGCTGTCGCAGAAGATAACTCTTGTGTTTGCAGAGTGTGCAAGGTCAAAATTTGACTCAGACTCGTTTTCATCTGCATCTGTTGCAATACAGGTTGTAGGAACTTCTGCATAGTAATAACCTGTTGCCTTATCATAGTTCATCTTTGTACCCGGCCAGTTTGATGCCTTATAAGTTTCTTCCTTTGAAGATTCCTCGTCATAGATGTAAACATAGTAAGGAGCTTTCCATTTTGAGCTTGTTTCTCTTTTTTCAGAAGCAAAGAATACATACACACCTGAACTTGCAGATTTCTGCTTGGTATATTTGTAAGTAGTGGTTGTTGTATTTTTGCCGTCTGTTGCTGTAAGAGTAAGGTTGACTGTTTCGCCGTAAGCGTAGTCTGAACCTACTCTGATTGCAATGTCACCTGTGTAAGTTACAGGCTTAGAATTGTCAATGCAGTATGTACCTGATGCTGCGTTGTCAAGACCGAGGTTGAGTGTAATTGTGTCACCCTTGAAATCACCGCTCTCTACAGAACAAGTATTTCTCGGAGTTGTTGTGCCGTTGTAAACAACAGCTACACCTGTTGAACCGATATTACCTGTAAGAACGCCGTTAGCTACAGTGAATTTAGCGCCTGAAACTGTATCTGTGTAAGTACCGTTTGCAAGGCCTGTGCCTGAAATACTTACAGACTTTTCGTTGCCGTCGCAGTTAGCAAGAACTACACCGCTTGTGCCTCTTGCAACATAAGCTACATTGTCAACGGCACCGAGTTTTTCACTCTGACCAACAAAGAGGTTATGGAACTTATTAATTTCAGAAACAGTTGTGCTCTTATAAGTTATATCGCCTGCTGCCTCACCCATTAACGATGCACCCGGACGGGCAAAGTAAAGAGAAGTAGCGTCTTTTCTTGCGGCTATGATAGCCCATGCTTTAGTAATGTTTTCGTCAGATACTTTAGAGGTATTGCTGATACCGCCTGCACCCGAATCGCCCTCGTATGTATCGTGCGACTCTGCCCAAAGAACTACATCGGAAGCGGCAACGCCTGACTTGTAGCTTGAGCTTGCGGCATTTGATGCCTTGCCTTTTACCACATTTGCGAGTACAGAGTCACCTGTTTTGTTATCTGTTACATTAATGTACTTTGTGTAAGAACTGTAACTTCTGCCGGAACCGCAGTTGTTAAGAATCTCACCGTAAATATAAAGATTGTCGCCTGTTTTTGCTTTGTAATATGAGCCTGCAGACTCTGTAATGTTCTTCCAATAATCAGAAGCATAGTCACCGTCATCGGGAGTTTCAATGTGTTTTGCCGCATCAAAACGGAAACCGTCAACACCGCAGTCGATACATTCCTTAAGGAGTGAGATAACCTTATCCTGAACAACTTTGCTGTTTGTGTTGAGGTCAGGGCAGGAAGTAACATGTCCCTGAACTACATTTTTTACACTGCTGTCTGATGCAACAATATCGTTGTTACGGAAGAAAGCACTTGCATTGTCGTAAATTTCAGGATCATATGTTTTAACCTGTGAGCTTACAACATTAGGTGTATCTTCGCTTTCATTGCCCATATGGTTAGAAACAATGTCGCAAATAATTTTTATACCGTACTTTTCAGCCTCTGTACAAAGGTCTTTGAGTTCGTCTTTTGTACCGAACCATGCGTTTTTAGCTACAGAAAGGCTTACAGGCTGATAAAGTTTCCACCACTGACCTGTAACATCTCTTGATGTTGAGTAGTCTTTCGGCTGCTGAACAGGTGAAGTCTGAACTGTAGAATAACCGGCTGCTGCAATTGCAGGCAGGTTTTCCTTAATTGTTTTGTACGACCAGTTAAAAGCGTGTAAAATTACGCCGTCCTGAACATTTCTTTGCAGATTATTGTCCGCTGCGGAAACCGCATTATCATTTTCAGCTGCGGATGCGGTCAATGCCATTGCAGATGCAGAAGAAACGATAGTTGCCGCAAGCACAATGCTTGTCAGCTTTTTAAGTTTACTCATAAACGAAATCCGTCCTTTCCAAGTATTTGATTTCCATTTAATTATACCAAAATACTCCACAAAAATATATGTTTTATTTTAACAAATTAACCGCAGTATTTTTAGTTATTATAACAAAGAAACGCTTTATAATATATGCAAGAAACAAGCATAGTAAATAAATTTATTTTTTATTTGAATCGGACAAAAAATTCGGCTTACGCCGCAAGTTTCTCGTGGTAGTTATTTCTTGTCTGTTTGTATTCTTATTTTACTCTCCGTACATTTTCAAACGAAGTGCAGAGCAGAAATAAATGGTAAAACCTACAAAGCCGAGATTACAGTAAACTAATAACTATTTGGTATATATAAATGAAAGGACGGATTAATATGAATTTAAAAGAGTTTGCATAGCATTGATAACATAAAAAGGCTTGTGAAAAAATTAGATGTAAGCTATGATCATCTGTTTTTGCAGTTTCAAGATAAGAAAACAGTAAAAAAGATAAATGAACTTGTGAAAGATAAAATAAGATTTTAAAAGGCTGTTACAAAATTTGTAGCGGCCTAAAATATTGCACAATTAAAACAATAATACATAGTGTAATAAGATGAATTTATGCAAAATAATTAATTGTTGTTGCTTATTTATCTTTTGTATGGTAGAATTAAGCTGAGGTTAAATATGGAAATGTTACTGGTCAATTTCACGGAACCGTTAATAAACAAATTATTACGAATACAGCCTTATCTGTGTTTTTGCAGCATAAATTAAATTATAGCTGTTATGAATTTGATATATTAAAAGTTTCAGAGTAATTAATACATAATGATTACTTTATTTGTAAATTTCTAAGGAGAAAGTGATATTATGAAAGTAAAAAAGAAATTATCGCCGTTAATCATATGTTTAATTATATTATCTGCTTTACTTTTGATTATTGCATTTTTTGTTTTGAGCAAAGAAAAAGTTGACCTTAAACCGGATAGCGATACCTCGTATTATAACAGCTATGAATACGGTTGTAACAGTATGCGTATTTATAACGGTAAAAGGTTTCCTATGTCAGATGATTATATGGTATATAAGGACGGCAATTTATATGTAAAAGACCCTATGTATTATAGGGCTGATATTTATTATTCTGACAGAAAAGAAAATGTTTCAACTTCAATTACTTCGCAAAGAATAGAGAATATTGAAGTTTATTGCGATGACGGCAGTTTGTATATGGAAAATCACGCAACACAAGAAAAGCAAAAATTAGATGAACAAAGCCAAATCCTTTTCTTTGATGGCGACAGGGTTTTATATTCAGTTGACAAAAAGAAACTTGTAATTGTTGATGCTAAGAATATAAACGACAGGAAAGAAATAGATTATATCGGTGAAATATTCTATATTTCTATAAACAGCAATACACTTAATGTTATTACAAAAAATGAATACAAATATGAAATTTTTCAATATGATGTGGATACATATTTGCAGAAATCACACTTCGAACATAGTACATTGAGTAACTTGGACGAGCCGGCTATTATTAATGATTACTTTTTATATTGCTGCAAAGATCTGATAAACACTTCTGAAGAATGTACTTTCTTAAAATACAATTTAAAAACCGGAGTAATATCACGAGCAGCCTTACATAATTATGTTCAATCAGTTACTTACAATAATAATAAAATTTATTTTTCGGCTGAAAAGTCAGAGTGGAATATAGTAAGAACAACCGTTGAGGATGAAAATAACGGTTTGTGGGAGGTCGATATAGAAACCGGAACTAAAAAGAAGCTTTCTGACGAATGTGTATTTGACGATTTGCTTGCAACAGAAAATTATCTTTATTGCTACAGAAAAGACTATTTACTGCCACGAGGAATGGATAACGCTCGGTATAAGGGATATATTTTAAAGCAAATTCCAATTAATTAGCAAAAATTTAATATTGTAATTGTGATTATAAAAAGTTAACAAAAATGTATTCTTGGTCAAATGCCAATAATCTAAAATTCACTTGCTACGAAAACGGTAAACGCATAGTAATTTATGATGTTTGTCAAATAGCCCGTGATTATAGGACTGGCAATGAATGGCTTAATGATTTACATACCACTAATTACGAATTAAATAGAGGATATGATTTAGATAGTTATAATTGTGTTTAATCTTCAATGGATATATTACTTCAAGGAACCTTTAGTAGTGAAAGTAAAAAAATACAAGGATAAAATCAAAAGTATATATGGTAATGTATTTAAGCTTGATTTTTATCCCAATAAAGTTTACAACAAATTAATTGATTGTTAAAAGTTTAGAGGTGTTAAATATTATGCATCACATATACACTCCGATTATTACACTGTTTTTTATAATCGTTATAGCATTTTTGGAAACAATTTTAGCAAATTGCGTATCTGTATATATAATTAATTCCAAATTACCAAAGCCACTTCTAAGTAGTGAATACAATAATACAATTTGGAAAATTTTAGGCTGTTGCTTTTTAGCAGAATCGATTTCAATGGTTATTCTTTCGATATTATTTCCTGTAATTTTAGGTGAATCCATTAAATATGCAGTACAAAATTCCGTTATACTACTTATATATATGATAACAACAGGAACTAACTATTCAAATTTACAGAGTATATTATTTACTATTTCGACCATATTTTTATCATCTGTAATAATATTCTTACTTTGCAGATTTTTTATATTTAAAAATCTTGATTTATTAGAAAAAAAGAAACGATATTCATTACTTATTGCAATTATGTCGGCTCCATATTTTTTGTTAATTCCATTCGAAAATATTTTGAATTTTATTATTATGATATTATATAGCGTGTAAAAACTTTAAATTATTGACTCTGATATGACTAAAGCACATACCTCGGACTGTGATCTTGCAAATATAAATCCGTTCCGTTATCGAGGATATGTGTATGACAGTGAAACCGGTTTGTATTATCTCAAGAGCCGTTACTATGACCCGGTTACAGGCAGATTTTTAAATGCAGATATGTATTGTGACACTCAATCAAATATCTTTGGAACAAATATGTTTGCATACTGCAACAATAACCCTGTAAATCAAAGAGATCCTGAGGGTACAGACGCTTATTGGGTACAATTCGGTAATGCGGTTAGATTATTTGATACATCAATTACGAATTAAATAGAAAATATGATTTAGATGGATATAATTGTGTTCAAGTGTCAATGGAAGTTTTATTAGAAGGCTCGTTTAATAAGCAGTATGTTAAATATAAAAATAAAATAGAGTCATACAACTTAGAATTCATTTCAAACAATATATTCTGTGAATTAAAAAAATCAAATAACGAAAGGTTATTTTACTATGGATATAATTTTATATATATTACCGGTTTTTCTCATAGTTTTGCTTCTGCCAAAATATTTTATGGTACTGTTGGCGAAATGCGTGGATAACGCTTTGTTTAGAGAAAAAATAATTGATAAAGAAATCAGGAGAAAACTTTACCGCAATGGAGTGTTTGCTGATCTAATAGCATCTTTTAGTATGATTGTGATTGGCTTTATTCAGAACATAATTGAGTCCCCAAGCTATTACTTTACAGATTTAGAAGACTATTTTGAGTGTTTTAATCTTAATTTTTTTTCATTTTTTAACGCACCTTTTTACTCCAGCCAAAGTATGTTTAAAGGTTCTTTTCTTTTTATTTTAGTAACAATTATAATATCAGCTCTAATCAGTCTGTATTTTGATTATTTCACAATTTTCAGAAATCCGGATCTAACAAAAAAGCAAAAAATCTGTACTTTGCTGATTTTTGTGTTAATGACTGCTCCATACTATTTCCTGATTTCTCCTACTTTATTTTATAATTGATATATATAATAAAATCCTTTTTATAAATACAATTTGATAACCGAGGTTTTTCACGAATAGTTGAACATAATTATCTTACTAAGAGCAGAGGAAAACAAGGTTATGATGAAGAAGATATATTTACACTAATGATGATTTATGCTTCCAAATATGGTATTTATGAAAGGTTGAACCTTTGGGAAACGCTGATTAAATATAAGCCATACGAAAAGCTAAAATCAAATTAAGTAGGTGATTTAATGAATATTACATTTATGGTAGTAACAGTATTTTTATTTTTCTTTGGATTAATATTTTTAGGCAAGCTTATAATTTCCGGCTATGTTACATACCTCCTTTCGGTTAAGTTTGGCGATGAATACATAACTTCTCAGATGAAGAGAGATACCTATATATTTGGCATTGTGGCTGACTTAGCAGCGATTGGCATTGTTTCTTTAGTTTTAATAATTTTAAGCAATACTACAAATATCTCTGTAATTGAAATTGATGGTATAACATTTCTGCAGTATTACTTCTGTCTGTTCATCTATGCCATTTATCCTCAATATTCATACTTGGGCGATGACAATCAAGCATTTGCTGAGAGCTTTTACATTATTCTTGCCTTGATTGCGGTTTCTCTCATAGCAAGCTGTATTATGTATTACTTTTTCGTGTTCAGAAAATCCGAATTAAGCAAGCCAAAAAAATTCTATTCGGTTTTTATTTTAACTATTACAACTGCACCGTATTATTTCCTATTTTCATTTGCAAGTTTTGGAAGCTTTATGGCTTTGCTATAAGTCATAGAACAGTAGATTAATATCAGCGGATAATAGTTGGTATAAGAAATATTGTTTAAAGCAAATTCCAATTAATTAGCAAAAATTACAACTTAAAATCAAAAATTCAACTAAGAAAAGGCTGTTACAAAATTTGTAGCAGCCTTTAATACTATGATAATAATTAAAACCAGACTTTTTTACATAAAGTCTAAAAGTGTGATACAATACAAAATAATGTGAGCCTGACAAAAGTGTGAAGGAATAGAGATAAAAAGACTCCATTCGAGCCAACTTGTGAAAGTTCGCATAAACCGCCGAACATAGAATTGTAGAGTGATAAAGCGTTATTCACCTACACCTGTGCATTGTCGAGGAAAGTTTTTCCTGAACGCCAAAAAACTTTTATTAGTTAATAAAAAGGATAGTCTGAAGTATAAAACCTCAGACTATCCTTTGGCGGAGGACAAGGGATTTGAACCCTCGCGCCGCGTTAGCGACCTACTCCCTTAGCAGGGGAGCCTCTTAACCACTTGAGTAATCCTCCGTGTAGTTAAACTACAAAAAATATTGAATAAATGGCGGAGAGAAAGGGATTCGAACCCTTGGT
>ULLV01007139.1_pt1 | contig 16230 bp, 14 predicted proteins | sample 1951491 | NCBI WGS metagenome assembly ULLV01 (sample SAMEA4835534, study PRJEB28245) | human gut metagenome | biome: gut microbiome; material: fecal sample | place: Denmark | collected 2008
GAACTGGCAATGCTTGCTAAAGACGAAGGCATTGATTTTGCCGCGCTGGAGGATTCTGCCTATGATGATTTAATGGGGCAGGCGAGCGGCGCAGGCGTTATTTTCGGCAACACCGGCGGCGTTATGGAAGCGGCAATCCGTACTGCTTACTGCTATGCAACCGGCAAGGACGCACCGCAGGCTTTGTACGATTTGCAGCCTGTGCGCGGTATGGACGGCATCCGCGAGGCGGAAGTTGACATTGAAGGCACAAGAGTTAAAGTGGCTGTTGTTTACGGCACTGCCAACGCCCGCAAACTTATTGAAAAAATTAAAGCAGGCGAAGCAGAGTACCACTTTGTGGAAGTTATGGCCTGCCCGGGCGGCTGCATCGGCGGCGGCGGACAGCCCAAGGACAAGGAATATAAAGGCGACGCTCTGCGTGCGGCACGCATTGAAGGGCTTTACAAGCGCGACAGCAGCATGAAGCTGCGTTTAAGCCACGAAAACCCGGAAATTAAAGCCTTGTATGCAGACTTTTACGGCAAACCGCTGAGCGAACTGGCGGAACAGATGCTGCATACTGTATATTTTGACCGCAGTGCGGATTTGGGCGGCGTATATATCGTGCCCGGCGCGGAAAAACAGCCTGAGGCAGAAGAAGCAGCACCGCAGCAGGAAGCAGGCACGCATAAATGGCGCTGCAAGGTTTGCGGCTATATATATGAAGGCGAAGCTTTGCCGGAGGATTATAAATGCCCGCTGTGCGGTATGGGCGCCAATATGTTTGAAAAAATAGAATAGTTTTGCCAGAGCCTCTGCCTTAAAAACGGGCAGGGGCTTTTTGCTGCGTAAAAAAAGCAAAAAAATTAAAAAAATTTGTAAAAAATAGTGAAGGAAAATAAAAAATGTTGTAGAATATATGGCAGGTAAACCAAAAATGAGAGAAAATTAGGAGGACAAAAAATGCATAGTTACAGCATTGAGCTTGGCGGCAGAACGCTGACGATGGAAATCGGCAAAATTGCCAAGCAGGCCAACGGCGCAGTATTGGTGCGCTATGGCGACACTGCGGTAGTAGTAGCTGCTACCGGTACCAAAACACCGCGTGAAGGTGTAGACTTTTTCCCTTTGACTGTTGATTTTGAAGAAAAAATGTACGCTGTGGGTAAAATCCCCGGCGGCTTTATTAAACGTGAAGGACGCCCGGCTGAAACTGCCATTTTAACCAGCCGCCTTATCGACCGCCCGATCCGCCCGATGTTCCCGGAAGGCTACCATAACGACGTGCAGATTGTTGCAACCGCCGTTTCCGTAGACCCTGACAACGCACCGGATATACCGGCAATGATTGGTGCTTCCTGCGCACTTTCCATTTCCGATATTCCGTTTGAAGGCCCTATCGCTGGTGTGCGCGTAGGCATGATTGACGGCCAGTACATCATTAACCCGACCATTGAACAGGCTAAAGTAAGCCGCCTGAACCTTGCCGTTGCAGGCACCAAAGATGCTATTTTGATGGTTGAAGCAGGCGCCAAGGAAATCAGCGAAGACGAAATGCTGGACGCTATCTGGTTCGGCCACGAAGAAATTAAAAAGCTGGTTGAATGGCAGGAAAAAATTATGGCAGAAGTTGGCAAACCCAAAATGGAAGTGCCTGTTTACGAACCTCCTGCCGAGCTTGCCGCAGAAATTGAAGCTTACGGCGCTGAACAGCTGAAAGCAGCCCTGATGGACGCCAACAAACTGGAACGCGAGGAAAACGTTGCCCGCATTAAAGCTGAAATCGCCGACGCATTTATGGAAAAATATCCTGACAATGCCAAAGACGTTGCTTATATTACCCAAAAACTCGTTAAAAAGATTGTACGCCGCACCATTTCCGTGGATAAAATCCGCCCTGACGGACGTGCACTTGACGAAGTACGCCCTGTAACCTGCGAAGTAGGCCTTTTAGCCCGCCCGCACGGCAGCGCGCTCTTTACCCGCGGCCAGACCCAGATTCTGAACGTACTGGCACTGGCTCCGCTCAGCGAAGCACAAACTTTGGACGGACTTGGCGTAGAGCTTACCAAACGTTATATCCATCACTATAACTTCCCGCCGTACAGTGTTGGCGAAACCAAACCGCTGCGCAGCCCGGGCCGCCGCGAAATCGGCCATGGCGCACTGGCAGAACGCGCACTTTTGCCGGTAATTCCTTCCGAAGAAGAATTCCCGTATGCAATCCGCCTGGTTTCCGAAACTCTGGAATCCAACGGTTCTTCCTCCATGGGCAGTGTTTGTGCAAGTACGCTTTCCCTTATGGACGCAGGCGTGCCTATTAAAGCACCTGTTGCCGGCGTAGCAATGGGCCTTGTAAAAGACGGTGATTATTTCACCATTCTTACTGATATCCAGGGCCTTGAAGATGCTCTCGGCGATATGGACTTTAAAGTTGCCGGTACTAAAAACGGCATTACCGCCATCCAGATGGATATTAAGATTGACGGCATCAACAAGGAAATTTTCAAACAGGCTCTGGCACAGGCTAAACGCGGCCGCGAACACATCATGGGCATTATGCTTGACTGCATTGCCGAACCGCGCAAAGAACTGTCCAAATACGCTCCGAAAATTACCACCATCCATGTTGACCCCGAAAAAATCAGCAAAATTATTGGTCCCGGCGGCAAAACCATTAAAAAGATTGTTGAAGAAACCGGCGCCAAAATTGATATCGAAGAAGACGGTCGCGTATATATTGCCGCAGTTAACAGCGAAGAAGCTGCAAAAGCTATCGATATGATTAACGGCATTACCGCAGAAGCGGAAGTTGGTAAAGTTTACACCGGCAAAGTTACCCGCCTGATGGCGTTTGGTGCTTTTGTTGAAATTCTGCCGGGTAAAGAAGGTTTGGTTCATATTTCCCAGCTTTCTACCGAACGCGTAAATAAAGTTGAAGATGTTGTTTCCGTAGGCGATGAAATCGTTGTAAAGGTTACGGAAATCGACCAGAAGGGCCGCATTAATCTGTCCCGCAAAGCAGTGCTGGCAGGCGGCTTAAGCAAATAGTTTAAGTAAAAACTAAATCCCGCTGAATTATTTTCGGCGGGATTTTTTATAATGAGGTGTACTATGAAATTACGTGGTTTTGAAAAAATTGCTTCTTTTAAAGAAGTTGAGTTTCCCATGCCGGAACGCAAAACAAAAATGGCAGCGGGGTATGATATCTGCCTGCCGCAGGATGTTACCATTAAGGCGCATACACTGCAAATGGTGCCGACCGGTGTGAAAGCCTATATGCAGGACGACGAGTTCTTAGGCGTGCATATCCGCAGCAGCATGGCGGTAAAAAAAGGGCTGGCGCTGGTGAATAACGTGGGCATTATCGACGCCGATTATTACAATAACGAGGACAACGAAGGGCACATTATGCTGGGGCTGTATAACACGACGGACAGCGATATAACCCTGGCAAAGGGCGAGCGCGTGGCACAGGGCATTTTTTACAAATACCTTACCGCCGATGGTGACAGCGCCGATGCAACCCGCAGCGGCGGCTTCGGCAGCACCGGCGAGAAATAAACTGTACCCTTAAAAATTAAATAATACTAAAATTTAAATTACAAGTTTTAAAAGACTGCTTGTAAGTGCAAACGCGCTTGCAGGCAGTCTTTTTTTGCGTAAAAACGGAGTTAAGTTAAAGGGCAATAGTAGAAATTTTATTTTAAAAGTGATATAATACATAATAATTGATTGTAAAATAAAGTTATAAATAAGTTTTAAATAAAAAATTAAGCCCAGGGTGAGAAAACGTGGCAGAAAATCTGCAAAAAATAAATAAGTATACCAATATTATTCTACCGTTTGTATTAATTTGTGTTGACTACATCGCCATAATATGTGCAGAAGAACTTGCCTTCAACTTCCGTAACTTCTATACCGGTAATCACACCCTGCACATTTCCTGGCTCAACTTCTGGGTAGTATTCCCGTTACTTTATCTCATCTTTTTAAACATTGAACAGCTCTATAACCGCCGCGCTCAGTTCTGGCAGATAATCCAAAAACTCTTTATTACCAGCTGTTACGCTGTTACAAGCATTATCATATTACTCTATATAGCGCGTATTGCAGGCTCAACCTCCAGAATGTTTATAGCAGTATTTTGGGTATTGAGCTTTATCCTGCTTGTCATCTTCCGCTACATAGTAAAAAAGATACTTGAAAAATACCAGCTGTTGCAAATACCGGTGCTCATTATCGGCGCAGGCAAAACAGCAGAACTACTTGTACAAGGCATTAAAAACGATGCCGGTATGGGCTATAAAATAATCGGTTTACTTGAAGACAACAAAGTAGAAAAAGGAATATTAGAAAACTACCCTGTACTTGGTAAATTCAGTGATGCAGAACAAGTAATAACAAAATACAATATTAACCATGTGTTTATAGCAGCACCGGGGTTAGAACAAGGTAAACTAACAAAACTAATCTACAAAGTACAGCCCTTAGTAAAAAGCATGGGCGTAATACCAAACCTTGTAGGCGTACCAATGGGCGGCATAGAAGCAGAAAGCCTGTTTAATGAAAAGTTGATGCTGTTAAGGCTTAAAAATAACCTTGCAAGGCCAATAAACAGATGGATAAAAACAATCTTTGACTACGTTCTAACAATAACAGGCACAATAGCAATAAGCCCAATACTTATAGTAATAGCCTTATGGATATACAAAGATTCACCGGGGCCGGTAATATTTAAACACAGGCGTATAGGCAAAAACGGCAAAGAATTTAATTGCTACAAATTCCGCAGTATGTGCGTAGATGCAAAAGAGCGTTTAGAGCAGCTATTAAAAACAGACCCGGAAGCAAAAGCAGAATGGGAAAAAGACTTTAAACTAAAAAAAGACCCGCGCATAACCAAGAGCGGAGCATTTTTACGTAAAACCAGTTTAGATGAACTGCCGCAGATATTCAATGTATTGAAAGGCGAAATGAGCCTTGTAGGGCCGCGCCCGATAATAAGGGACGAAATGATAAGGTATGGAGAATACATTAACGACTACTTAATGGTAAAACCGGGCATAACCGGCATGTGGCAGGTCAGCGGCAGAAGCGACATCGACTATGCAGAACGTGTGCTTTTAGACAGCTGGTACACAAGAAACTGGAGCGTGTGGTTAGACTTAACGCTGCTATTTAAAACATTTAAAGTAGTATTACTCAGAAAAGGTGCGTATTGATGAATATACCTGTAAGTATAATAATCCCTACTTATAATGCTGGCAAAGAATTTGAAAATCTTGTTTTAATGATAAAAACGCAAACAGCAAATATTAGGCAGGTACTAGTAATTGACAGTAGTTCAACAGATGAAACAGTAAATATTGCTCAAAAATATGGTTTTGCAGTAGAAATAATAAAAAAATCAGAATTCGGGCACGGTAAAACACGTCAATATGCACTAGAAAAAGTAAAAACAGAAATAGTTGTATTTTTAACGCAAGATGCTTTATTGTATGATGAATTTTCTATTGAAAATTTAGTCCGGTGTTTAATTAGTGATGAAAAAATTGCCGCAGTGTATGGCAGGCAAATGCCTTATGAAAATACTGGTATTTTAGGTAAATTTGCACGTTTATATAATTATCCGCCAATATCAAAAATTAATAATTTTGATGATAGAAAAATAAGAGGGTTAAAAACAGCCTTTTTATCAGATTCTTTTAGCGCTTACAAAAGAATGCCATTAAATAAAATAGGTGGCTTTCCTGATGTAAATTTTGGCGAAGATACATTTGTAGCTGCTAAATTGCTAATGAATGGTTATAAAACGGCTTATTGTGCTGATGCTAAAGTATATCATTCACATGATTATAGTTTATATCAGGAATATGTGCGTAATAGAGAGATTGGTAAATTTCACAGGCAAGAGAAATGGCTTTTAGAAACTTTTGGTAAGGCAGAAGGTGAAGGATTTAAATTTGTAGTTAATGAAGCTAAATATCTTGTTAAAAATAATAAGTTCTATTATTTGCCAGTAGCTTTTTTGCATAATGTAGTTAAGTATTTAGGTTATAAATTTTAAAAGAAATGGGATATGTATGAAAAAAACTCTTGTTTTATCTGGAATAAATTTAGTTGATGGCGGTACTTTATCTGTGTATCAAGATTGTATTAAATCATTAATAGAACTTGGTTATACAGATAAATATAATATAATTGCTTTAGTGAGCCAAAAGAAGTTATTTGCTAACTATTATGAAAGATATTTGAATTTTATAGAATTTCCTGATTCAAAGAAAAGTTGGTTTAAAAGATTATATTATGAGTATGTTTATTTTAAAAAGTTATCATATAAATTAAATCCAGAAATATGGATTTCTATGCATGATATAACACCTAATATAAAACCATGTAAACAATATGTTTATTGTCATAATCCTAGTCAGTTTAGTAATATGAAATTTACTGAAATAAAATATGGCTATAAATATTATTTGTTTTCTAAATTTTATAAATATTTATATGCAATAAATATAAAACGTAACACAGCTGTAATTGTACAGCAAGAATGGATTCGTAAAGCTTTTAAAAGTACATATAAAATAGAAAATATTATTGTGGCGAGACCATCAATACCTAATATTGATAAAATAACTAATAAAAAGACGAATGAAAATATATTTATATATCCATCTTATCCAAGGTATTTTAAAAATTTTCAAGTTGTTTGTAAAGCTGCTGAATTACTTTCAAAAACAAGTAATGAAAAATTTAAAGTATATATAACTATTGATGGAAGTGAAAATATATATGCAAAAGAATTAGTAGAAAAATATGGAAATTGTAAAAATATAGTTTTTTGTGGTTTATTAAAACGAGAAAATCTATATGAAATATATGCGAAAGCAAAATGCCTAATATTTATGTCAAAATTAGAAACATTTGGTATGCCAATTCTAGAATTTAAGCAAACTAATAAACCTATAATTTTAGCAGATTTGGCTTATGCACATGAAACAATAGGAAATTATGATAAAGTTTGTTTTGTAGAACAAGATGATTTTGAAGAACTAAGTAAAAAAATGTTTGAGGTTATTAATACAAATACAGTAAAAGGATATTCTAAAAGCATAAATTATGAAAAACCATTTGCAAATAATTGGAAAGAATTATTTGAACTAATTTTATAAATTATATTTATTTGATAGGAATATAAAATGAAAACTTGGGAATTTATTAAAAATGTATATTGGAAAATTTCATTTTTAAATGAAAAACAAAAAGAAAAAATTTTTTATAATATTAGAGCTTTTGTCAGAGGAAAAGAAAATAGAATTAATGATGTAGATGATAATTTTTCAACTACATATATAGAACAAATTTTAGATGTTCAAAACTTTAATAATGAATTTTCGATAAAGTATCCTTTGAAAACAGAAAAAGTTTTATTTGATAATGATGTAAAACTTTTAGCGTATTATCTTCCTCAATATTATCCAGATGAACACAATAATAAATGGTGGGGAAAAGGTTCAACTGAATGGACTAATGTGTCTAAATCAATGCCTCAATATTTAGGACATTATCAGCCGAGACTGCCTGGTGAATTGGGGTTTTACGATTTAAGAATACAAGAGAATATTTATAGACAAATTGAATTAGCACAAATCTATGGAATTTATGGTTTTTGCTTTTATTATTATTGGTTTAATGGGGAGCGATTATTAGATTTGCCATTTAATCATTTTGTCAATGATAAAACTATTAATTTTCCATTTTGTATATGTTGGGTAAATGAAAGCTGGACTAAACAATGGTCTGGAAATTCAAATACTCCGCTTATTGAAATACCTAAAGATGTTAATTGTTATAAAAGATTTATAAAAGATAGTTATAAACTTTTTGAAAAAGAAAATTATATATCTATAAATGGTAAACCGGTACTAATAATTTATAAACCTTTTGATATTCCTAAACGTGAAGAAGTAATTAATTATTGGAGAGATTATGTAAAACAAAAATTGAATAAAGAAATATATTTAATTGCGGCAATTAATACATTTAATATTATCGAAAAGCATAATAGTATTAGTGGTTTTGATGCTTTAAGTGAATTTTCTCCTGGACCATATATAAAATATATGAACGATATTACAAATACCAAGGAATATGTTTGCCAAAAATTTTATGGTAAAGTTTACGATTATGCTGAATTTGTAAACAATAAAAAATATTTTAATCTTAAAGCTGATAAATTGTATAGGGCAATATCTCCAATGTGGGATAATACTGCTCGTAAAAAAGATAAGGGTATGATTTTGGATGGTGCTACACCGGAATTATACAAGCAGTGGTTAAAAGATATTATTATTGAAACTAAAAATAATAAAAGTTTAGATGATAGTATTATTTTTATTAATGCTTGGAATGAATGGGCAGAAGGAACATATTTAGAACCGGATTTAAAATGGCAATACGGTTATTTAGAAACAACAAAGCAAGCAATAATAGAAACTAGATAATTTTGAGGTGAAAAAATGAAAGGCATAGTTTTAGCAGGTGGCAGTGGTACGCGTCTTTATCCGCTGACGATGGTTACAAGTAAACAATTATTACCAATATACAACAAACCGATGATTTATTATCCGTTATCTACACTTATGCTTGCAGGGATTAGGGAAATTTTAATAATTTCTACTCCGCATGATTTGCCAAACTTTGAGAAATTGTTAGGCACAGGCGAAAGATACGGGCTTAAATTAAGCTATAAAGTACAGCCGTCGCCTGATGGTTTGGCGCAAGCTTTTATTTTGGGTGAAGAATTTATCGGCGAAGATAGCTGCGCTTTGATTTTAGGCGATAACATTTTTTACGGCGCTGGCCTAAGCAAACACTTAAAAAAAGCCGCAGCTAATAAAACCGGCGCTACAGTTTTCGGTTACTATGTTGACGACCCGGAACGCTTCGGCGTGGTTGAATTTGACGCTGACGGTAAAGCCGTATCCATTGAAGAAAAACCTGCGCAGCCTAAAAGCAACTATGCAGTAACAGGTTTATATTTTTATGATAATAAAGTATGTGAATACGCTAAAACACTTAAACCATCCGCACGTGGTGAACTGGAAATTACTGATTTAAACAAAATTTATCTGCAAAATGATAAATTGAACGTAATTACTTTAGGCCGTGGTTATGCCTGGCTTGATACCGGCACGGTAGATAGCTTAAACGAAGCGGCAGAATTTGTAAAAGCAGTAGAAACAAGAACCGGCATACCTATTGCTGTGCTTGAAGAAATTGCCTATAACAACGGTTGGATAAGCAAAGAGCAGCTTTTAGAAAGCGCAGAGAAATATGGTAAAGCTCCTTATGGTCAATACCTAAAAAAAGTAGCAGACGGCAAGATAAAATATTAAACTTTAGGGGCATACAACTATGAAAATAACTAAAACAAAACTTGACGGCGTAATAATAATAGAGCCTGACATATTTGGCGATAACCGCGGTTTTTTTATGGAAAGCTGGAATAAAGAGAAAATGGCAGAATTAGGTCTTGATTACGATTTTGTGCAGGACAATCATTCTAAAAGTACGGTTAAAGGGACTTTGCGAGGCATTCACTTTCAGAAAGGTGATAAAGCACAAGCAAAGCTTGTGCGCTGCGTAAAAGGTGCAGTGCTTGATGTTGCTGTTGATTTGCGCCAAAGCAGCCCTACTTTTAAACAATGGGTTGGCGTAGAATTGAGCGAAAAAAATAAAAAGCAGCTTTTAATTCCTCGCGGTTTTGGGCATGGTTTTGTAACTTTAACTAATGATGTGGAGTTTTTGTATAAAGCAGATAATTACTACGCGCCGGAAGCAGATGCTGGAATCCGCTGGAACGACCCGGAAATTTGTGTAGAGTGGGGAGTAGAAAACCCGATATTATCTGAAAAAGATAAAAAGAATCCATTTTTGAAAGATTGTGATGAATTATTTTAGTAGTAAGCAGACCCGCGGTTTAGAAGGCCGTTGGTCGAGTAAGAGTTTATTATACAGGTGATTTGATTGTGAAGGTTTTAGTAACAGGTGCTAATGGGCAGCTTGGTTATGACGTTGTGAAAGAACTGCAAAAACAAAATATAGAATGTTGTGGAGCAACTCGCCAAGATTTTGACATTGTTGATTTTGAAGTCACAGAAAAATTTATTACAAATTATATGCCTGACGCAGTAATTCATTGCGCGGCTTATACCGCTGTTGATAAAGCAGAAGATGAACAAGGTTTATGTTATTTGGTTAACGCTTCTGCAACGGAGAATATAGCTGAAATTTGCAAACAAATAAATGCAAAAATGCTTTACATCAGTACGGATTATGTTTTTGACGGCACAAAAGATGGCTTTTATGAAGTTGACGATAAACCGAACCCGATAAATGTTTACGGAAAAACAAAATTGTTAGGTGAGCAGGCAGTACAAAAAATATTAGATAAATATTTTATTGTGCGCATATCCTGGGTTTTTGGAGAACACGGCAATAACTTTGTAAAAACAATGCTGCGCTTAGGTAAAGAACGTAAGGAAATAAACGTAGTTGCCGACCAATACGGCAGCCCAACATATACGGCAGATTTAGCACCGTTATTGGTAGAGATTATAAAAACAGAGAAGTATGGTGTTTACCACGCAACCAATGAAGGCGTATGTACCTGGGCAGAATTTGCCGAAGAAATTTTTAAAATTGCTGGTATGGATGTTAAAGTCAATCATATAACAACGGCTGAGTATCCTACAAGAGCAATAAGGCCTAAGAATAGTAGGTTAAGTAAAGAAAGTTTGAAAGATAAAATTTTCTTTACTTTACCTGTATATAGTGACGCAGTAAATAGATATTTATTAGAAAATAATTAGGATGTTTGATCGTATGAATCTATTAAATAAACTACAAAAAAATTGGAATGTGAATGGAATTTTATTTTTTCCAATATACTATAGAAGATTTTTGAATAAATTTTATAATTTTCTCTTTTTAAGAAAATATCATATACAGTCGGACTACAGTAGCTTCATTTATGGAATCAAATATATGAAAATACAGTCTGTAACATTTGGGCGGCATTGTAGGATTGAGATGATACCAGAATATAATAAGAAGAAATTAAATCCTTGCTTAAAAATAGGTAAAAGAGTAAGCATTGGTGATCGAGTGCATATCGGCTGTGCAAATTATATAGAAATAGGTGACGATTGTCTACTTGCCAGCAATATTTATATCTCAGATCATAACCATGGAATATATAAAGGGAATAAGCAAAGTAGTATTTTTAAACCTGTAATAGAAAGAGATTTAGATTATGATAAATCTGTAATAATTGGAAAAAATGTTTGGATAGGTGAAGGTGTGGCTGTTCTTCCTGGAGCAAAAATTGGTGATAATAGCATAATTGGAAGCAATGCAGTGGTAACTAGCGAGATACCTAAAAATAGTATTGCAGTTGGTATACCGGCTAAAGTTGTAAAGGTGATTAAGTAATGAATGTTGTAGATGTTGTAGATAAATTAAAAGAAAGCATAAAAATAGCTATAAATGAAGAAAAGTATGAAAATGCACTTGAGTATATTAATTTGGCAGGAAGCATTTTATATAATTATAATCAGTGCTATTTTGATAAAGAATTAGAAGAAAGTATTGAAATAATATCTTATAAGATTTTAGGAAAAAGTAAATTAGATAAATTGAATAATGATACTATAGTTTTTTATGATGGTTTTGGATTAGATACGCGAGGATTAGCACAAATCTATTTGCAAGCTTTGAGCAAATTTAAAAAAGTTGTTTATATAACGAAAGAAAAACAAAAAAATGATATACCGACGATTAAATCAATTTTAATAAAAAGTAATAATATTAGTTACTTTATTCCAGAAACAGCATTTATTAATAAGATAAATTTTGTAAAAGCTTTGATTGAAGAAGTAAAACCAAAAAGTATATTTATGTATACGGTACCAGATGATGTTATTATAACCACTATTTTACACTATTATAAAAATGTAATTGATAGATATCAAATAAATTTAACTGATCATGCATTTTGGCTGGGCGGCAAATGTATTGATTATTGTATAGAATTTAGAAATTATGGTAGCTATATTTCAAATAAATATAGGCAAATTAGTGAAAAGAATTTAATTTTATTACCATATTATCCGATCGTTAATACAAGTGTTAAATTTGAAGGATATCCTTTTAAATTTAATGTAAAAAATAAAAAAGTAATTTTTTCTGGCGGTTCACTTTATAAAACTTTTGGTGGCGATGATAAATATTATATTCTTGTAGATTATATATTAAGAAGCTTTGATGATACTATATTTTGGTATGCTGGAAACGGTGATAGAAGCAAATTTGATTTATTGATAAAAAAATATCCAAATAGAATTTTTTTAACATCAGAGCGTAAAGATTTGTTTCAAGTTTTAAAGCATTCTTATTTTTATCTTAGTACATATCCAATATGTGGTGGATTAATGTTTCAATATGCGGCCGTCGCTGGTAAATTACCACTTACGTTAAAGTATGATGATTGTACTGAAGGTTTTTTAATTGCTCAAGAGAGTTTAGATATAGAGTTTGATGATATAGACGTATTAAAAGAAAAAATTAAAAAGGTTCTTCAAGATGAAAAATATTTAGAACGAGAAAAGAATAAAATTTTTAATTCAGTAATTTCTCCACAAAAATTTGAAGAAAATTTAAAATATCTATTAGAAAGACAGAAAACAGCATTTAAAATTGAATTAAAACCCATTGAGAATAAAAATCTTTTACAAGAATATGCAAATAATATGACGTATAAAAATTTGTGTAATATAGTTGCGGCTCATAGAAAATTTTGTGTTTTTAAATTATTGCCAAAAGAATTTTTATATGGAATATACTTGAAAGTAAAGAAAATTATAAATTGAAGGAAGTGAGTATTAATGCAGGTAATTAAATATGTTTTTCAACCACATGGTGATGAACGAGGGCAACTTGTGGCATTAGAGGAGTTTAAAGATATACCTTTTAAAATTAAGCGTGTTTATTATATGTATGATACTGCTAAAGGCGTAGTGCGAGGTCATCATGCTCATAAATCTTTAGAACAAATTTTAGTTTGCATACATGGAAGCTGCAAAATACTTTTAGATAATGGACGAGAAAAGAAAATTATACCATTAGAAAAACCTTACGAAGGGTTATATGTAGCTAGTGATATGTGGCATGAGATGTTTGATTTTTCAAATGATGCAGTATTAATGGTTTTGGCGTCTGAATTATATGATGAAAATGATTATCTTAGAAATTATGATGAATTTTTAAAGTTTTTTAATAAAAAGGAGAATTAAAAATGAATGTACAGTTTTCTAATTTTGTACCAATGCACAATGAAATAAGGGGAAATTTAGATAATGCTTATAATTCCGTTATTGATAAAAGTTGGTTTATTCGTGGAGATGAATGTAAGAAATTTGAAGAAGAATTTGCAGAATATTGTGGTGTCAAATATTGTGTTGGTGTAGCTTCTGGTTTAGATGCATTGATTTTAATTTTAAAAGCCATGAATATTGGAAAAGGTGATGAAGTTATAGTACCGTCAAATACTTATATTGCTACTGCATTGGCAGTTTCCTATAATGGCGGAAAACCTGTATTTGTAGAACCAGAAATAGAAACATTTAATATAAATCCAAGTAGAATAGAAGAAAAAATAACGTCTAACACCAAGGCAATTATAGCGGTACATTTACAGGGGCGGACTGCTGATATGGATGCAATTAATGCTATTGCTAAAAAGTATAATTTAAAAGTTATAGAAGATGCAGCACAAGCTCATGGAGCAAAATACAAAGGTAAAAAAGCAGGTTCTTTAGGTGACGCTGCCGGATTTAGTTTTTATCCTGGTAAAAATTTAGGAGCGCTTGGAGACGGCGGCTGTGTAACTACTAATGATAAAGCATTAGCAGATAAAATTAGGGCTTTAGGAAATTATGGCTCTGATTATAAATATCATAATATTTATAAAGGCATGAACAGCAGATTGGATGAAATTCAGGCAGCATTTTTAAGAGTAAAATTACCTAATCTGGATAGATGGAATGAAGACAGGCGAGCAACAGCTAAAAAATATTTTGAGGGTATAAAAAATCCTTTGATAAAACTTCCTCTAAAATCTACTAATGAATTTGAGCATATTTACCATGTTTTTGTTATTCGTTGTAATAAACGTGATGAATTAGAAAAATATTTAAACGATAATAATATTGGAACTCTTAAACATTACCCTATACCTATGCATGAACAAGAATGTTATAAAGATTTAGGAATTAAGCATGGTGAATTGCCAATTGCTGAAGAAATTAGCAGAACTGTTTTAAGTATTCCTATGTATTATGGAATGACAGATGAAGAGATTAACTATGTTATAGAAACAATAAATAAGTTTAAATAACGGATTAGTATTATTGGAATAATGAGCAAATTTAAACTTTTTATTGAAAATTTTTTAGTATATGGATTAGGTGGCATATTAAACAGAATAGTACCGTTTTTTATGTTGCCTATTATAACAAGATTAATGCCAAATACAAAGTATTTTGGCTTAAATGATTTATCTAATACAATAGTTCAATTCGGTACTGCTATAGCAATTATGGGAATGTATGATGCAGTATTTAGGTTATTTTTTGATAAAGATGATTTTAGTTATCAAAGGAAAATTTGTTCAACTGCGTTAATTTTTGTTTTTGGTATAGGTACTATAATTTCTTTAATATTATATTTATTTGATTTACAGGTTACGTTATGGATTTTTGGAAGTGAAGAATATAAAATTCTTTTGCATTTAACGTGTATTAGCATATTTGTAGGAGCAACGAATAGTATTATTGCTTTACCAACCAGAGTACAAAATAAAAGAAAAGTATTTATAAGCATTGGTTTGGTATCATCTATACTATCATATTCAATTTCAGTTCCTTTGTTATTAATGGGTGAGTTTTTAATAGCTTTACCTTTAGCTGGAATTATTACAGCTTTAATAACTGAAATTAGTTTTTATATAATAAACAGAAAATGGTTTTCGTATAGATTATTTGATATTCAAATTTTACAAAATTTATTAAGAATAGCTTTGCCTTTGTTGCCAACATTTTTAATTTATTGGATTTTTACTTCAAGTGACCGCCTTATAATTGCAAAATTATTAAATAATGAAGCTGTTGGTTTATATGCGGTTGGCGCTAAAATTGCAAGTGCAAGTCAACTGATTTATACAGCTTTTGCTGGTGGATGGCAATATTTTGCTTTTTCAACAATGCGTGAAGAAAATCATGTAAAAAATAATTCTTTAGTTTTTGAATATTTAGGAATAATTTCTTTTATAAGTGGATTATTTGCTTGCGCATGGAGTAAAAGCTTTTTTGAAATATTTTTTGCTGATGATTATGTAAATGGTTACATAGTAATGCCATATTTGTTTTTAGGGCCATTGCTCTTAATGCTTTATCAGGTAATAGGGAACCAGTTCTTAGTTATAAAAAAAACATGGCCTGGAATGCTTATTTTGTCATTAGGAGCTGTTTTAAATTTATTGCTTAATTTGTGTTTAATACCTGTGTTAGGTATTGAAGGAGCAGCTATAGCAACATTAATTGGTTATGCAGTTTCAGTAATAATATGTGGATTTGTTTTAAGAAAAATGAGTTTGGTAGATATTGAACGGCGTTTTATATATTTATCATTATTAATGCTTTTCTTTATGTTTTTATGGAGAGTATATTTTATAAATTATTTGTTAATAAGCACAATGATGGCAATAATATTTGCAATATGTTGCGCGCTATTTTATAAAAGAGAAATTTATATTTTGTTAAATAAAAAGTAGAAAGGGAAATTTTATGGCAAGAAATATTGTACTTGAAGGGAAATATGTACGTTTAGAAGAATTTTCTCCTAAATATTTTGAAAAAGTAATTGAATGGCGAAATAATCCTGAAAATAATAAATTTTTAAATCAACCATTTAAATTAACGATGGAATTAGAGAAACAATGGTATGAAGAAAAATATCTTAATGATATGACTCAAGGGTTGTTAATTATGGTAGACAAGAAAAATAATTTACCGTTTGGTACTATTGGGTGGACTGACTATGATAAAAATAAACAAATATGTATATCGGGGCGAGTATTAGTTGGAGAATATAAGTATAGAGGAAGAAAAGAATTTTTAGAAG
>ULLV01004379.1_pt1 | contig 13196 bp, 9 predicted proteins | sample 1951491 | NCBI WGS metagenome assembly ULLV01 (sample SAMEA4835534, study PRJEB28245) | human gut metagenome | biome: gut microbiome; material: fecal sample | place: Denmark | collected 2008
TATTTTGTCCAACTTTTTGGGTGCATATCACTTAAAACCTTCTCCTTTTGTTTTTGGTTTTTATTCTTCTTTTTTGTTTTTATAAACAAAGTAATAGAACGGCACGGCAATTACGGCTGCGCCAAGGCCCATAATCAGCTGCTGGGGCTTAGCCTGTGCCAGAAGCCATAAGCTGGTAAGCACGGCAATAACCGGAATAACAGGGCCAAACGGAATTTTAAACGCACGCGGCGCATCCGGCATTTTTTTGCGGAATACCGGAATGGAAAGGCATGTGGGAATATACTGCGAAAAACGCGATACCACGCTGATGGAAGCAAGGAACGTAAAGCTGCCGGTATAGGCAATTAAAAGCGCGATAACGGTAGAAGCAATTATGCACCAGTAAGGAGCGTTAAAGCGGTTGCGCTTCGTCATAGCGGCAGGCAGCATGCCTTTTTCTGCCAAAGCAAGGCAGCTGTACGGAGTAACGAAAGACGAACTGATGCACAGCGCGCCGATAGAAACCAACGTGCCGGAAGCAACAATGCCCACGCCGAAACTGCCCGCAATACGCCCGAAAGCTTCCTGCACGGGAACCGTTGTATTGGCAAGGTCATAGCCCATTATGCCGATAGCGCATGCCAGAAGCATAAAATAAATTGCTGCTACAATGCAGATAACAACTAAAATAGCTTTCGGCAAATTCTTTTGCGGGTTTTCCATTTCGGAAGCGGCAACGGCGATACTTTCAAAGCCTGTAAAAGTAAAGAACAGCATTACAGCCGCCGTGCCAAAGCTGCCGGGGGTATATTCACCGCCGGGGAACAGCGGCGTAAAATTGGCGCTGTCGATAAAGAAAACGCCCATTCCGATAAACAATACAAACGGCAGAATCTTGGCAACGGTTGCCATATTCTGGATAACCTTAAAGAGCTGCACGCCAAACAGGTTCATAATTGCCAGCAATGCAAAAATTACGGTTACAATAATGTTTTTCATTAACGGCGTGCTTAACTCAGGCATAATGCCGCCCAAAGCAGTGGCAAAGCCAACGCCCATGGTAGAAAACGCAATAATGCGGGTAATCCACGTTAAAAAGCCAACCTCGTAGCCGATAAAATTGCCAAAAGCCTCTTTGGCATAAATGTACGGGCCGCCGTTATCTTTAAACAGCCCGCTGGCTTCGGCAAAGCAAAAAGTCATTGCCAATACCAGCAGCATATCAAACAAAAGTACGCCAAGGCTTGCCGGGCCGATAATGCTCATAGCGTTGTTAGGCAAAAGAAAAATGCCCGAGCCGATAATGCTGTTAATACCGAAAAGCACTATCGTCCAAAAGCCCATTTTACCTTTACTCATAGTAACTTCTCCCTTATTTTAAATTAAACCTTATTTTTTAGATGCGGCAACCCTGTCAATAAAACCGGCAAAAATTCTGCGCATTTCCGGGTGCTCCTGCCACATATTTTCCGGATGCCACTGTACGGCAACAATCTGGCTGCCTTCGGCGCTTTCAATTGCTTCAATAACTCCGTCCGGAGCTTTGGCCGTAACTTTTAAACCCTCGCCAACTTTTTTTATGCCCTGATGATGGCGGGAATTTACATACGCCTTGCCGCCCAGCGCTTCATACAGGCAGCTGCCTTCTTCTACCGTTACGTGGTGAGTAGGATAGCAGCCGTTAGCACCCTGAGAATGGCGGATATAAGCGTCAGGGTTCTGCGTTGCCAAATCCTGATATACGCTGCCGCCCATCATAATATTAATAAACTGGCAGCCACGGCAGATGCCGAAAATAGGCTTGCCTGCCTTGTAAAAGGCTTTAAAAATTTCTGCTTCAAACACATCGCGTTTGTAATTGGTCATGCCGATATGCATCCACGGTTCTTCGCCAAAAAACGAAGGGTCAGCATCCGGCCCGCCGGGAATAATGAGCGCGTCGAACATTTCTGCATAATCTTCGCCTTTGGCGCCCGGAACATCCGGCAGCACAATGGGCAGCGCGCCCAGCTCGTTAATAATATCAACCAGCCCGCGTGCGGTAAACGGCGCGCGCACAAGGTTAGTTACATCACTGGCGTACGGATAAGTATCAGCAGTAATGGCAATACGTAATTTAGACATATAAACCTCCTGAAATTAAAACATTTTGCTGAAACAATAATTACAGCAGAAACTATTATACCGCAAAATTATAAAAAATTGAATTTGCTGAAGGAGATTTTGATGTGAAATTTTTAGTTTTGAAATTTCACTGAACAAGAAATCAAAATCTCACTGAATGACTTTTCGAAATTTCACTGAATAAATTTGCGGAATTTAACTGAATAAGCTATACTATACATAGGTGATAATATATGAATAAAAATTTTTATAAACCGCGCATAATAGATAAACAGGTAAAAGAATACCTAAATACCTTTGGAGCAATCTGCATCGAAGGCCCTAAATGGTGTGGTAAAACATGGACTTCTTCTTACCACTGCAACAGCGAATTTTATTTAGCTGACCCTGCCGGTAATTTTCAAAACAGAAAACTGGCAGAAATTTCTCCTGATACAATTTTAGAGGGTGCCACCCCACGCCTAATTGACGAATGGCAGGAATACCCTCCATTATGGGATGCCGTCCGCCATAAAGTAGACCAGACAAACCAAAAAGGACAATTTATTCTCACCGGTTCTGCTACGCCAAACCACAAAGGCATACTGCACAGTGGGGCAGGACGTATCGGCAAACTGCGTATGCGTCCTATGAGTTTGTATGAATCGGGCGATTCTTCCGGACATATTTCTTTAGAAGCTTTGTGCCAAGGTAAACTAACACCGGCTATAACAGGCGAAGTTAATTTAAAAGATATAATAACATTCATTATTCGCGGCGGCTGGCCGGGAAGCTTGGATTTACCTGTAAAACAGGCGGCGTTGTTGCCGCAGCAATATTTGCAGGCTGTATTGGATGATGACGTTTACCGCATTGACGATGTAAAAAGAAATACACAAAAAATGCGCTTATTGCTTATGTCGTTAGCGCGCAACGAAAGCACAACAGCGACAAACACGCTGTTAAAATCGGATATAAAAGAAAAAGACGGACAAGATATTGACGCCAACACAGTAACAGCATATTTGGATATTTTTAAACGGTTATTTTTAACGGATAACCAACCGCCGTTTGCGCCTAACGTGCGTTCATCGGTACGTGTAAAGCAGGCAGAAAAGCGCCATTTGTCAGACCCTTCACTTGCTTGCGCCCTGCTTAAGCTGACACCGGCAGCACTTTTAAACGATTTGGAAACGCTCGGCTTTATGTTTGAAGCATTATGCGAAAGAGATTTACGCATTTATGCTGAATCCTTCGGGGGGAACCTATATCACTATCAGGATTACAAAAACAGAGAAATTGACGCAGTAATAGAATTGCCGGACGGAAACTGGTGCGCCTTTGAAATAAAACTTGGTGCAAATCAAATCGACCAAGCGGCCACAAACTTACTTAAAATTAAACATGAATTTGAAGAAGATAAAAAATCTGTACCGCCATCTGTTTTATGCGTAATATGCGGATTAAGTAATGCAGCATACAAACGTGAAGACGGCGTATCTGTAGTGCCAATAACAGCGTTAAAGAATTAAAAAATAGCATAAAAGTTTTAAAGCAGCATAGTAGTTTGCTATGCTGCTTTTTGTATATTTTACTATAAATTTTTATTGTATATTTTTATAATATCTTACGATATACATTTTATGTTATTGTTCCTTTTTTTATAAAATATTCTATATTATTTTGGTTGCAAAACTCAATAACTTCAAAAGCACATTGATTATAAAATTCTTTATACCGCTTATAATCAGTAACATTTTTATTATAATTCATTCTTCCAAAAATAATTTTATCTACAAACGAAATAGCTTTTAAGATATCATTTAAATTTTGCTCAATAATATTAGGCGTAGGATAAGGTTCTATACTTACCCATGTTTTACATCCTTGTTCTTTTAAAGCACGTAATGATTCTATGCGCTCTTTATAATTTGCTGCTCCTGGTTCTACATCTTTTCTAAAATCTTCATTTAAAGAAATTAAAGTTATCCCATATTCATTATTTTTTGATAATTGAGATAATGTAATTGGTAATAAACCTTTAGTTAAAACTGTACACTTAATACCCGCAGAATTTAATTTTCTCAATGCCTTAATACTCATGTCCTCTATTTCTGGATATTCATACATAAAAGGGTCTGTAGTAAAACATAATTGAACAGATTTTATTTTATTCTTTAACTTTGGTATCTCTTTATCCAATAAAACTAATGTATTACTTACTAAATATGGTTCAATCCACTCATCATAAGATTTGATTTTTCCAAATCTTTTTTTCATTAGAAAAGCATAACATGGATATTTACATCCATGAGAACATCCTAATACATGATTCATTGTATAATCACCATATTCAACTCCGGTTACATACAGCATGGAAGCTCGTTCAATATAACCTTTAACTTTTTTCATGAACACTAACTCTCCTATTACTAAAGCTTATTTTGCTTCGACTGCAAATTGCCCCATATTCATTTTTTAATTCTTCTTTTATTTCGTTTTTAAAACCATAACTTGGAAATACAGGATGGTCATCTAAACTTTTCCAAATATTGTCAACAGGGACATCCTTTTGTCCACAAAATTGATTTTGCAAATAAGTAGCTATGTCTTTAATAGTATAGCATGTTTCATCACAAGTAACTTGAACATCAGCATTTCCTGTAAAATCAAATTCTAATTGCTGCTCTATCGTATTAGCTTTTTTCAAAGAAGATTTTCCACCAAAAACAGTCCATGCCTCTTTTTTAAATAATTTTAGTCCCTCAATATTACTTGTGCAAAAGATTAAACTATAAATTTTACTATTCTTTGTATTATAAAATGGAACTATTGCTTTATAAAAATTAAAATGTGTATGTTGTTCTTTTTGATTAATAAGTTCAGAAATTCTTGCATCTAAAATATCTTTGCTTTTACAACTTCGTAATAATTCTATCAATGGTTCATCATAAGTTTTCTCATATTTTTGTTTTTTTAATTCATTTTTCACCTGTGGAATAGCACGTCTTGAATCAGAAACCATATGATTTATAATTACTTCTCCCCAGTGTTGTAAAAATGGTTCTATCGCATCCCAGTCTATATCTGCTTGAAACGGGTCATAAATTAATAAGTAATGTACATTTCGTTCTTTCAATTTATATTTTATTTCTTTCAATAATTCATTTCCGTCTTTCGCGCTGCAAATAATTCTAAAATTTTCAGTATTTGGGGGTAAAAATTTTTTCAAACACTCTATTTTAAAATCATCAATATCATTAAAATAAAGTTCAGCCTTTTTATTTCTATAATTTAAATTTTGCATCACATTGCTTAAATATTTTGCTACTCTTATAGGCGTGCCAAAAACATTATTTCCAGCATCATCTATATAAACACCACTATTCGACATACAATCAATAAAAATAATCTTATCACATTTAGGATTATTCAAAAGTTTTTGTGCCCATGCTTCAACATACTTTTCAATTAACTCAAATTTTTTTACAGTATGCGGATGAGCTTTATCGATACAATTATTATTTACATAAACTTCATCAATAATCATATTATCACTCCTAATTTTTTCACAACACCCGCTTTAACAACTCAACAGCCGGTTCGTCGGCAGGGTTATTGGTGCCGAGTTCGCCGCGGAAGGCGCGGGCGAGGATGGCTTTTTTGATAAGTTCGATTTTAGCGAGAGCGTTTTCGGCAAGTTCTTTGGCCTGCTGTTCTTTGGCAAACAAGCCGTCAATGATGCGAACTATTTCGGTTTGTTCCTCTAATTTAGGAACAGGAATTTGAAATGCGCCTATTTTTTTGGCATTTATATTTGATTGACTAACGCCGTCTGTTTTTACTAATTGGCAATATTCCTTCGCTCTTATCGAATTCATTAAATAATTAAAATACTCACCATTTATAATATTCTCATTATAATCGAGCTTTATTAAATAACCAGCATAAATTGCCGGAAACTCACCTCTATAAATAGCCGTTTTTCCAACCAATTCTGGACTATTAGTTCTATTAAATAAGACATCACCTTTTTTCAACGAATATTTTTTTATATCTTCTTCATCATCAGTATACGCCAAATTATTCCAATCTATTTCTCCATTTTGTAAATTTCCCATACGTATAACTGCTACGAGACCATTTAATTTTGACTTTTTTGAAGTTCCATATTTTAAGTTTTTACAAATTTCTGAAACACACTTTTCTTCCCAACTATCCATACTTACGCCGTACTGTTTGCGCCAGTTAGCGGTTAATTCACCGGTAAAGGCTTTGTGCAAAATGGCGGCTTTGCGTGTTTCAAAACCATCTAAAACATTTTGCAGGTTTTCTTTGGCTTCATCCAATTTAGCAAAAAGGCTTTCTATGCGTTCTACAATACGTTGTTGTTCGGCAAGCGGCGGTATCATAAAATACATTTCCGCTAAATCTTTGATTGATACTCCACCAATAAGTCCATGCCTTTTATTATTAAATTGGTCATAAAAACACTGGCTTTGTAAAATATAATAAATAAACTTAGAATTTATTATATTTGAAGCAAAAGCACATAATTTATTGCCAAAACATACATTTTGATCTACAAACCCTACTTTTCTACCAGAACTTCCCCCTTCAATACACAGTAAAGCAGTATTCGCAGGAGCTATTTTAAAATTTTGATAATCTGTAATTTTTACATTAGTTTCATAATTTACAACATTATCAAATCCAATATCTTTAGTCGCTATAAAAATAAGCCCCTCTTTTTTTCCATAATATTTTTCTGCTTTTATTTTTTCATTTATACTATTTCCATTAAAAATATTAGTAACTGTCCCTGCTTTTACCCAGCACCAATTTGCCGGTATTTTATATGGTTGTTCTGCTTCTGGTATAAGGGCCTGCTGTAACTTTTCTTCAAGCGTAAGCTGTGCCTGATTTTTTTTGCCTGCCATCAGTGCACCTCCGACAGTGCTTTAAGTTCTTTTACTACACTTTGCAGCAGGTCTACCGCTTCTTCAAGCTGGGTGGCGGCTTCTGCTGCACTTTCTGCCGGGTCGGGCAGGTCGTTGTAATCCAGCACGCTGTCGTCGCGTATCAAGCCTAAATCAAGGCTGTTGCCTTTGGCAGTAATTTCTTCGCGAGTAAATACGCTCCAGCGCTCATCCTGCACTTTAGTTCTGTCTTTGGCCTCATAAGCAGCTTCAAAAGCGGCAAAGTGTTCTTTTTTAAGCGGGTTGGTTTTGCCAAAGCTTGGCATATTGGTGCGCAAATCGTAAAACCATACTTCTTTGGTGTTGCCCTTATCGGTTGTACCGCGAGTAAAAAACAACACGTTTGTTTTTACGCCCTGCGCATAAAAAATACCGGTCGGCAGGCGCAAAACCGTATGCAGATTACACTTATCCATTAAATCGCAGCGTATTTTTTCACCATCACCATCTGCAAAAAGTACATTATCGGGCAGCACAACAGCAGCACGTGCTTTGCCATTTGCCTTAAGGCTGCGGTAAATATGCTGCAAAAAGTTTAACTGTTTATTGCTTGTTGGGTAAGTAAAATCGTCGCGGGTGGCGCGTTCGCCGCCTTTTTTTGTGCCAAATGGCGGGTTGGTAAGCACTACGTCGTAACCGTTCATGCTTTTGCCAAGGTTGCTTAAAGTGTCGCCAAGTTTAATTTCGCCGTCAATGTCATGCAGCATGGCGTTCATTAGGGCAAGGCGATGCGTGTCGTGCACAAGTTCACAACCGGTAAAAGCATCGTTGCGTTCAAATTTGTAAGCGTCCTCATCAAGGTTAAAAAAGTCATCGGTTTGTTCTTTTACATAACGATGGGCGGCAATCATAAAGCCAAAGGTGCCACAGGCGGGGTCGTTGCAAAGTTCTCCGGGCTGGGGTTTAATAAGCCTTGTCATAACGTCAATAAGCACACGCGGTGTAAAATACTGCCCTGCGCCCGATTTCTTTTCGCTGGCGTTTTTTTCTAACAGGCCTTCATAAAGGTTACCCAGCCCTTCTTCGCGGGCAGAATACCAGTCCAGCTTATCAATAGTTGTAATTATCTTTTCAAGGTTTTTTGGTTCTTCGATATTGGTAACAGCGCCGTTATAAATTTCGCGTACGCGGCCTTTGCAGTATGTGCCAAACAGGCGCAGCAAATCTTTATAATAGTTATAAAGTTCTATGCCCGATTTGCTTTTTAATACATCCCAGCTGTAATCTTTAATTATTTGCTTTTGGGCATTTTTGGCAATTTGTTCTGCCGTAAGGCTATTGGCTTCAAGCGTGATTACACCTTCGGCAAATTTTGCTTCTACGCCCGTTTCTTTAGCCATTTTTAAAAATAAAATGTAGGTAAGTTCTGTTACATACTGGTGGTAGGTAATGCCGTCATCCCTTAATACGTTGCATAAATTCCAAAGTTTGGCAACAATTTCCTGCGTGTTCAAGCTGTTCTGCCTCCATCGTCGTAAAGATATTCGTTAAGTTCGGTAATAATGCCTTCTAGGTTATTGCGGAAAATTTGGTTAAGCCTTTTATAGCCGTCGTTTGTTTTAAAGCGTTCATCTTCATCAAAAACTTTAACATTCATAACCGATTCGTTTAAAAGGTAGCTTTCTATGCGGCTCAGCCAGTTAAGCTCTACCCTGCTGAAGTTATGCGCTTTTTTAAGCTTATCTACCGCACGGCGGATGCGTGCCTGATGGCTTACAAGCGATGAGCCGATGGCGTAACGGCGCACAAGGCTGATGATGTCTGCGGTTATTTCTTCACTGGTAATTTCACTGACGGCAGTGTTAAGCTGCTGCGTGGTAAAGCCATTTTTAGCAAGCGCCAAACGCAGGCTTTTAAGCGTTTCGCGCGTTAGTTCTTTTGGGCGCGTGCAAATAATATTTAGTGCAGCAATTTCGTTAACGTTGTTTTTAACAAAGTCTTCGAATGATTCAATATAATCTTCCGGGCGCTGCTCATTTTTGCCAAAGCCACGTTCACGCACAAGAAATTTGTCCTGTTTATCTGAAATTACTTTGGTATAACCGCCATGCCCGTGCTTATCGTCCAGCATTTCTAAAAGGCTTGCTTCCATTAAAAGCGTATTGCGCGCTTCGGAAGCAGGCAAGTTTTCAATTTTTTGTATAAAGCCTTCTACCGTTAAACCTGCTGCCAGGTCTTTAAATTCGTTTACTTCTTCTTTGGTAAGCCTTCGTTTTACACGCTGTAATTTGGCAATTATCTGCGCAACGGCGTTTTTAATATGAGCTTCATCTTCTAAAATTTCAAGCCCGTCAAGCAACTGGGCAAAGGTTGTTTTAGGGTCTGCCGATACTGGCTGCATGGTGTTTACTTCTTCCAGTGAATCGTAAACGCCGACCGGGTCATAAATTTCAAAATGTGTTTTATTAATTTTTGGGCACAGGCGCGTGGCGCGGCCCAGCATTTGCTCAAACAAAATACGTGATTTTACGCGGCGCATAAAAACAAGCGTGGTAATTTCCTGCACGTCGATACCTGTTGTCAATAAATCTACAGTTACAGCAATGCTGGGGAAGCGTTCGTTTTTAAAGCGTTTAATTGCTTCCTGCACTTTGCGTTTGTTGCCGCCCGCAACGCTGCCGGTTATTTTCATAATGGCATCGTTATCAATGCCGTAATTGGTGTAAATTTCTTTTAAAATTTTTACTATTAAATCGGCGTGCTCGTCATCAACCGCATAAATAAGCGTTTTACCCTGCATTACATCTTCCGGGTCAATATCACGGGCAATTTCTTCGAGTACAGTGCGGTTAAAGCTTGGGGTAATAATCTGCTTATTAAACTTTTCAACATCGAAGTTCATTTCGTCCTGTAAAACTTCGCTGTTAGTTATTTCATGAGTTACAGGGTCATAAAGCGCAAGAGTTTCCCCTTTATTGTATTTAATGCCCTCGGTGTTAAACTGCGTTTTTATTTTATGCGGCGCATCATAGTCTACAAGGTAACCTTCTATAACGGCTTCGCGGTAAGTATATTTAAACACCGGCTTGCCAAAAATCTGTGTAGTATGCAGCGCAGGCGTAGCGGTTAAGGCAATTTTAACAGCGTCAAAATATTCTATTACCATGCGGTACTTGCTTTGGTAATCCAGCTGGTCACGATACAGTAACTCATCTTCGCCCATTTCTTTATCTAAAAGATAGCCTCTGTGTGCTTCATCGATAACAATTAAGTCATAATCTGTTACAGACGGCTGGCGTTCTTCATCGTTATACAACAGGCGTTTAACCATACCCTGTACAGTTGCAATATGTACTTTGGTTTCATCTTCAAAAACAGCGTCCTCAAGAGTTTTTATGTCATATATATCGTTAAGTGTTTTTAAATCTTCCAGTTTTACTTCGTTAAATACATCTTCTGCCTGTTCGCCAAGGGCTGTGCGGTCTACTAAAAATAAAATACGGTTAAAACGGCCTGTTTTTAAAAAGCGGTAAATCATACCCAGCACCGTGCGCGTTTTGCCCGTGCCTGTCGCCATGGCAAGCAAAATATTTTTTTGTCCGTTTATAACGGCATTTTCGGCTGCCTGTATAGCATTAAGCTGATACTGCCTTAAATTAAGCCCATCTTTATCACGTAAAAAGTCATAAGGCAGTGTCTGCAATGCTTTATCTGCCTTTTCAATATCACTCTCTAAAAGTTTCAGCATACCGTAAGGGCTAATCCATCCGCGCAGCGCCTTCGGCATATTGGCACTTTCCCTTAAATCTAAAAACCAAATACCTGATTTAGTTTCCAGCTGAGCAAGATAAGGCCTGCCGTTAGTAGCGAAAACAAACGGCGCTTTGTACTTTCCCCATGCTGCTATAACGTATTTTTCATCTTCTGGCCGAATGTTTTGGGCGTATTCTTTACATTGATAATCTATGACAGAAGGAATATCTTTATGCTCTGCTTTTGCTTCGATAACAGCGACAAGTTTTTCGCCTGCAAAAAGGGCGTAATCTGCCCTGCCTTTATTACCTGCCGAAGAAAGCGTTGGCCATTCGGCAATTGCAAGATTTTTACCCTTTTGTGGGCGTATACCTTTACCGTAACGCAGGTTTTCGGTATCGGCTTCCCAGCCAACCTTACGCAGCTGAGCATCAATCATGTAACGAGTTTCCGCTTCTGATTTTTGGCGCTGGCTGGCCGCAGCAAGAGCACGCTTTCTGCGTTCATCAGCAGCAACTGCTTTAGCAGCGGCAGCAATTTTTTCGGTCTCCTCCAGCATTTTTTGTTCTGCTGCCTTATCGTCGTTATCGGTTATGGATTTGGCGTCTGCTTCGGTAGGCATAACAAATTTACAATGCTTATACTGCAAATCACCATAGGTCTGCATAAACCATTCGCATAAACTATATGCCATTTCCAAAAGAGTTTGCCCTTCTTTAATATTTTCATAATTTGTATGGGCAGCCTTATTGCGCGCTTTGCGTAAAGCATGCAATATATCAGACAAATCAGGAGTAAGCAATCCTTGCAACGAAAGTATTTTAATTTTGGTAACAGCATTACAATCTGTTGGAATTTTAATTTTATCATAAGTAAGCATTAAGTTGACGATTGTTTCACCAATCATGCCAAGCTTCATAATGCAGGAATTGGAATCACTATAACAATATTTTTCAGCCAATATACCAAAATTAGCCAACACCGGAAAATGTGACTTTAAAAATGCAAAGTTTGATTTCATAGCCCTTACCCCTTTGCCAAAACATCTATTTATGCAGAGTTAATTATATCCTAATATTATAATTATATCATATTTAAAGCTTTAAAATTAGTAAGAGCATAAAATAAAAAAGACACCGGCATTAACCGATGTCCTTAATTTTTAACTGGCGGAGTGGCAGGGATTTGAACCCTGGCGGGAGTTGCCCCCCCTAACGATTTAGCAAACCGTCCTCTTCAGCCACTTGAGTACCACTCCAATTGACTTACTTAATTAGTATACACTATGTTTTGCTGTTTGGCAAGTATTTAAAGCAACAATTTTAAATTTTTTCTGCGTTTCTGCGCGGCCGCTCGTATTCCACATCGCCGTTGGCCAGCGCCCACAAATAAAAACTGGCTACCGAAGCATACGGGCTGTAACGTTTATGGTACTTTTCTGCCAGCGCCGAGGTTATTTTTTTATGCCCGTACAGCCTTTTAAGCCCGTTTTGAATAGCAGCGTCGCCAAAGCTCAATATATTTTTGCGCCCCAGAGAAAAAATCAACTGCATTTCCGCCGTCCATTTGCCAATGCCATCCAGTTTTATCAGTTCTGCAATAACTTCTTCATCCGTCATTACCGCAAAAGCGCCAAAATCAATTTCGCCATTAAGCACTTTTTGCGCCAAACGTTTAATATACACGGCCTTGCGCCCGGATAAGCCGCAGCTGCGCAGCTGTTCCTCCGTTACTGCGTCAATAGCCTGCGGAGTAACAGCGCCGCCCAGTAATTCCGTAAAGCGCCGCCATACGCTTGCTTTGGCATGGCGCGATATTTGCTGCCCCGCAATGGAATTAACAAGCGAGACGAAAATATCGGGGTATAATTCTCTTTGAATAACCCCGACTTTTTCGATAACGGCAGCCAGACGCTTGTCTTTCTTTTTTAAATAATTCAGTTCTTTTTCGCCGTATTCAAAATAAAGCATAGCGCTCCCATAATAAAAAACGCGCCTTAAAAGGCGCGGTAAAATCGTGGCGGAGAGGGTGGGATTCGAACCCACGGAGGCTTGCACCTCGCTGGTTTTCAAGACCAGAGCCTTAAACCACTCGACCACCTCTCCCTGCTAATTTTTTATTATATGATAAATGTGCTTATCAGTCAAGCGTCATTACTTTAAAATTTCATCAGTGCGAGCCAGTACAAAGGCTTCCGTTTCCAGCGCTTTGGCCTCCAGCGTCTGCATTTTGGCCGCAGCCTGCTCCACATAAGCGGCGTCTTTAATAAGCCCAAGGTTAATTTTTACGTTATACAACGCACTGCGCAGCGCTGCCCTTGCCACAATGGCCGATACCGTTCCGTCGCTGATAGCATTGGGGTTGCCGGTTACAATAATTCTGCGGGCCAAGAGCAGCACCTCCATGCTCTTTTCGGCAATCTGCATGGGAACGTCAGCC
>ULLV01021402.1_pt1 | contig 12467 bp, 7 predicted proteins | sample 1951491 | NCBI WGS metagenome assembly ULLV01 (sample SAMEA4835534, study PRJEB28245) | human gut metagenome | biome: gut microbiome; material: fecal sample | place: Denmark | collected 2008
CCGCTTATTTGTAAATCAACATATTTCTGTTCTTCACGTGTTAAAACGTTCCCGGGAACGTTTGCGATGATTTATACTATAAAATGCTTGTGTGTTGATACTTATGAACATATATTTGTACGTGCTCAGTGAGTGCGAAAGACATAATATATAACCAACCATTAATAATTAAACCCCAAAATGACGTTGATTAGAATTACATGGAAACTGCTTGTTTTGCTCACAGTCTTGATCTTTGTCGGAACTCTGCATGCAGCGGATAAGACCGGACAGGATGAATGGCGATTCGCAAGCTATGGAAAAGCTGCTAAGGGATCTGTTACTATGGATTCCAACACTCTGACAATTAAGACAGAGAACACAAAAAATGCCTTCTTTGAATCTGATGAATACAGTTTTGCATATAAGGAACAGCCGTTTTTGCATGACGATTGTTCAAAGTCTGTGATAACGGTGAAAATTGACGATATTAAGAAAGGTTCTGCCGGTATTATGATGAGATCCACTGATAGTCAAAGTTCGGCGAATGTACATCTTGAAGCGACTGCTACCGGAGATTTATTCGTTTTTTTTAGACAGCAGGAAGGAGGTAGTACCTCTTACAGACGAGTGGGGTATATCGGTTTTCCTGTTGAGATAAGGCTTACGAGACAAGGGAATTCTTTTTTGAGTCATTATAAAAATGCCGCTGATGAGTGGATTAAAGGCCCAGCTGTTTTTGTCGATCTTGGAGAAACGCATTTGTCCGGTTTTTATGCCTGCTCCGGAAATGACAATCAAATAGGCTACGATGTGGATTCTTCTCGTAAAATGCAGGTGACATTCAGGGATTGGACTATTGAAAACAGCGATAATTTTAGCCCTGCGGAAGATAATTTTGTCGACAAGGAGCCGATTGCGCCGAATACTCTTTTGAGAGAGAATTTTGCAGATGGTAGTTTATCCAATGTGCCTGCAAGTGTTGTGAATCCGGTTTGGAACGGTATCAAATTTGCAGAATTGCCTTATGCAGAAGACGGCAGCAGATATTGGAGAAAACGTGGCGATGGTATATACTATTTAGGTGACAAGAAATGGGCTGATTATGAAGTTGCCGTCCGGCTCTCTTTTCCGGAGCCGGCTATGAGTACTTCTGAATTTTCAGTGCAGATGCGTTACCAGAATATAGCAATGTATTCAAAAATGCTGAAATATTACGGGGTAAGCCTGAAGAACGGTAATGAAATCATTCTGAATAAATACAAGTCGGGTGGGAATACTATAGAGCCGCTCCAAAAGGTGAAAGTAGATTCGTATAACGACGGAAGCATGCACGAACTTAGGATTCGTGTAATGGATAAGGATTACGAAGTCTTGTGGGATGGCGAAAGCGTCATAAAAGGCTCAGATACCAAAGAACCTATAACCTATGGGAATATAGGTTTGAAATTCACGGACTGTGATATAAACTTATACCGTATAGAAGTGACTGAGATAAAAGATGAAATCAATGGAAATCTTGATAACTATTTGTTGGATTATTACGACACGAAAATCCCTGATTATATTATTAAACAATATTTGAAATAATGGAACTGAATAAAATATTTTTATCTGGATTGACCTTTTTATGGGTTTGTTCCGGCAACGGCTATTCTGCCGATAGGCAAGATGGTAAATTCGAACCTAAGTTGTTTCAGGTAACAACTGCAGAGACAAGGCCTAATGATGCAGTACTTATCAGGGGTGAATATCTTGACAAGATAAAGTCGATAAAAGTTTTTACCCTCGACAATGGAAATGTCGGCAATGCCGAGCCTGCGTATGTTCCGCTCCCTGTAGAGGACAGGCTGCCCGATGTAAATGGTACCAACCTTCGAACCGGGCCGTTGGCGTCCTATAAGGCTAAAGCGGTGGACTTGCTGCAGCAAAAGGAGCAGTCTCTTAAGTTTATTGTACCCGAGGATTTGAAGAACGGGGTTTTCAGTGTGGAAATGACAGATGTCAATAATGAAAAGGCTTATTTTTATCTGAACGTTCCGATTGTCCGTTGGGCTTTGAGCGAGGATGGTGAATGTGCGGTTGCCGGAGATTATCTCAGGGTTCAGGGAAAGAATCTTTTACGGGATAAGGACAAGGCGCATGCTGTACTTGTTCCGCTAAAAGGCGGAAAAAATGTAAGATGCAAGGTTACGGATTTTTTTGACGACTTTTCCGTAAGTGTTGATATTCCGGACAACACGCCATTAGGCACATATTATTTGTATTACCATAACGGAATGGGGGGAAAGACAGCATGGAGTGAACCTTTGCGGATAGATGTGGTGTCCAAATCTCCTGACTGGTGGGGGGTGAAAGTATTTAATGTGATGGACTACGGTGCCGTGGGCGATGGCGTCCATAATGAAACCGCAGCTTTCCGTGCAGCTCTTCATGCTGCCGGACAAAATGGTGGCGGTAAGGTATATGTGCCGAGAGGCAGATATATGCTTACAGGTGAGCTCATTCTTTCTCCAAACACATTGATTGAGGGAGAATCAAAGGAACTGACTCATATTTTCTGGAATCCTCTTAATTGGGATTTGTATGAGTTGCCTAACAGCCTTATTAGCGGAACTCATCATTTCGGTTTGAGAAACTTAGTAATGTGGTCTTCACGTGCATGGGGAGTCATCATGTCTACGGGGCCCGTGGAAGAACAAGGAACGATATTGCTCGAGAATCTGATTGTGCGTCAGACAGGGCAGCTCAGCGGTATGATATATCAGGTGAAGTCGAATAGGGATCAAGTCGAAGCGGAGTTTCACAGCAGATGGAGCAAAACAGGGATAATTCTTCGTGGCAAGAATCTTAAAGTAAGGAATTGCGTCTTCAATTCAGCCGGCATGTACACTTTCTATGCAGCGGGAGGATTTGTCCAAAATTGCCGTTTCGAGAGACATACCACAGGTACTAACCAACCATATATGCTGGTACATCCCAAAGGGTTGATATTCGAAGATTGTTATAAGCAGGGGGACGGTTTTGGGTATGCTTCAAGTATTGACGAAAGCAGGAACCTTTATGAAGCGCGCAATTATATTCCGTTCGATTATACCAATGACCGCGAGTGTATGACTCTTGATGGTGGTAGTGGCGGATATTACGGACCTATAAAATCCGTCGAGGGTAATATAATTACTATCCCAGAAGATGCGGAAACTAATCAATGGACTGAAAACCACTGGAATGGCGGAGGAGTCTATATTATTAACGGGACGGGAGCCGGGCAGTTCAGACGTATCCGCAGCCATACTCTGACAAAAATTGAGTTGGATCAGCCGTTTCTTGTACAACCGGATGCCACATCTGAAATAAGTGTTACCACCGTAAGGCATCATTTGTATTTCATTAATAATGAGGCAGTCGATGTAGGAGCTTATCAGTTGTATGGCTCTGTACAGAATTGTGTGATTTCCGGTATGACGATGACACGGTGTAACGGAATTGTAGGCAGAGGATCGCTGTTGTATCGGGGGAAACAGCCTGAGTGGTATATCGATATCGTCAATTGCCGTCTTAAGGAGGGTAATTACAGTCATTGGTTCGGTATTGATGACAGAGGGCATTCCGGTCACCAAAGTATAAATCTAATCGGCAGCGGAGGAACTGGTATGAGCATAGGCACTGTTATCAGGAGGAATGTGCTTAGTGAATATAGTTATATCCGTACTTCCCCGGGAGCCAATCCGGATGCAGTAACGGACGTTATAATCGAAGACAACTCGTTTGATATCGCAAAGAATGCCGTATTGTTGGGTGGAAATGCCACTAATACGTCTGGTGTTCTGATTCATAACAACAGATACAATGAGGTAGACAAAAGATTGGAAACCAATGTTAATAAAGATAGTTACCTTGTCATTGATGACAACCTTTGAGGATATTTTTCCGATGCGGACGACCTTTGAGGATAACAAAGTTTCTAATCGGGGTCCGATAATACGAAAACGATTATGATAATAAAGAATATAGCGAAAAACAGAACTTTTACAAATGTAGTATTGAATGCGGACTATGTGGTAGCTGGAGGTGGACTTACGGGGGTGTGCAGTGCAATTGCCGCCGCCCGTGAAGGACTTCGGGTTGTCCTTATACAGGATCGTCCCGTACTTGGAGGCAATGCTTCCAGTGAAGTTCGCCTTTGGGCACTAGGTGCCACTTCACACATGGGTAACAACAACCGGTGGTCACGTGAAGGAGGTATCATCGACGAAATCCTTGTAGAAAATGTATACCGCAATAAGGAGGGGAATCCTGTGCTTTTTGACATGGTGCTGATGGATAAGGTATTGACAGAAAAGAATATCACCTTGCTTCTTAACACAACCTTATATAAGGTTGATAAGAGCAATGATCGGAACATATCTTCTGTCACAGCTATAAATTCGCAGAACGGGACAGAATACTCTATTTCAGGACAGATGTTTGCAGACTGTACCGGAGATGGTACGTTAGGTTATCTTGCCGGAGCATCATTCAGAATGGGGGCGGAAGACAGAACTGTGTATGGTGAAGAATTTGCACCAGACAAGCAAGAGTATGGAGAATTGCTCGGGCACAGCATATTGTTCTATATCAAGGACATTGGCAAGCCGGTGGAATATACCGCTCCAAACTTTGCGTTAAAGGATGTCGAAACATTGATACCGAAGTTACAGAATCCAAATTATTTCAATGTAAATCAATTGGGCTGTAAATATTGGTGGCTTGAGTATGGCGGACGCCTCGATACTATTCTGGACACGGAGGAAATCAAATATGAATTATGGAAAGTTGTCTATGGTGTCTGGGATTATATAAAGAATTCCGGGAAATTTCCTCAGGCAAAGACCCTGACGCTTGAATGGGTGGGGCTTTTCCCGGGTAAACGTGAAAGTCGCAGGTTCAACGGTCTTTATACTCTGACGCAGCAGGATGTTATCAACCAGTCAATCCACTATGATGCGGTGGCATATGGTGGATGGGCAATTGATCTTCATCCTGCGGATGGTGTGTATGCTGGAGGAAATGGCTGTCATCAGTGGCACAGCAAAGGTGTCTATCAGATTCCTTACCGTTGCTATGTAACTCCGGACCTTGATAACCTTTTCGTGGGTGGACGCATCATTTCCTCAAGCCATGTGGCAAACGGTACTACTCGTGTCATGTGTACGTCGGCTCTCGGTGGAGAAGTCATTGGACGTGCCGCGTCAATTTGTCTTTCAAAAGGATATAAACCAATAGACCTTGTTGATAGGGACAGGATAGGTTTGTTGCAATCACTCCTTGTTAAAAACGGGAACTTTATACCAGGTATTGCTGTGGCGGTTGAGGACAATCTTGCCGACTCTGCGGAAATATCGGTGTCATCTGTGCTTGAACTTGACGATTTGCCAGCCGACGGTACCTGGTTTGGATTAGATTATCCTATAGCTCAACTCATACCGGTGAATGGTAAAGTGCCGGTGGTCAGGATGAATGTAAAGGCAGATAATGCAACAAGGCTTGTTATGGAGTTGAGAAGTTCATCCAAGAGTGAGAACTACACTCCGGATACTATTGATGCAGTTCTAGAATTCGATTTGAAAAAAGATGAGAATGAGATTGTTGCAGACTTTTCCTATTCATACGCGACTCCGCGTTATGCTTTTATCTGCCTGATGAAAAATCCTGAGATTTCAGTACCGATGAGCGGGCGGTTAGTCACAGGATTGACTGCCGTATATAACTACATAAACCCTGCCGTGTCGAATTTCGGAAAGCAGGTTCCACCTGAAGGAATAGGGGTGGAGGAATTTGAATTCTGGTGTCCGAAACGTCGTCCGGAGAGCAAGAATATAGCGATGTCGTTTGCCCCGTCTCTTGCGTCTTTCAACTCGGAAAATTTGAGGAATTCTTATTACCGTCCGTATATAGGTACTAATGCCTGGGTACCAGCTTTCGATGATGCAAGACCTGAAGTATGTTTCAAGTGGAATGGGAGGAAACAAATTAAAACCATTATCTTGTACTTCGATACCGATACGGATCAGGCAATGGAGACCGTCCAGATGGGGCATTTCGATGCTTGTGTCCCGACTTGTTACAGGGAGTACATAATCCGGGATTCAGAGGGTAAGGAACTTTATCATATTACTGGCAATCATCAGACACTCAATGTGCTTGAACTTGATCAGCCGGTGACGACCGACGCCATTTATGTCAACTTTGTCCGTCCTTGCGGTGATGTCTGCCCGGGGCTTATGGGAGTGTATGTGTGTTAAGATAACACTGATAATAAATAAACTGAAATGAATATACTTGATTACATAACCATTATCCTATTTTCGATAGGAGTGTTGATTACAGGAGTGTCTTTTTCCAAGACGGGAAAGGATATGAAAAGTTTTTTCTCAGGTGGCGGCAACGTACCGTGGGGAATGAGTGGACTTTCATTGTTCATGGGATTTTTCTCAGCAGGAACTTTCGTCGTGTGGGGGTCGATAGCCTATTCGTATGGAATGGTATCAATCATTATCCAGCTTACAATGGCTGTTGCCGGGTATGCCGTAGGCACATGGATTGCTCCCCGATGGCATCGTACTCACAGTCTCACGGCTGCCGAATACATAACGGGCCGTCTTGGTGTCAAGACGCAGAAGACATATACCTATATTTTTTTGGCCGTGTCGGTTTTTACTACGGGGTCGTTTCTTTATCCCGTAGCTAAAATAGTCGAAGTTACTACGGGTATTCCTCTGACCACAGCTATCTTCGCTTTAGGGGCATTCAGCATGGTTTATGTTGCTCTCGGAGGTTTGCGAGGAGTGGTTGTGACTGATGTCCTTCAGTTTGTAATTCTTTTTGCGGCAGTAGTGATAGCTGTTCCGCTTGCTTTCGACAAGATTGGTGGAGTCGGTACATTTTTTGAAAAGGTTCCGGAAGGATTTTTCGAACTCTTTGAAGGTGAGTACACTCCCGGGTTCGTGATAGCCTTTGCTATCTATAATATGTTTTTCCTCGGAGGCAACTGGGCTTATGTTCAGAGGTATACTTCAGTAAAAACGGAAAGGGATTCACGGAAAACAGGTTGGCTTTTCGGGGTGCTCTACACAATCAGTCCGATTCTGTGGATGTTGATACCCATGATTTACCGAGTTTATAATCCGTCATTGTCGGGTCTTGAAAACGAAGGGGCATATCTTCTGATGTGCAAGGAAGCCATGCCCGACGGATTGCTTGGTTTAATGCTCGGAGGAATGATTTTCGCAACGGCGAGCTCTCTCAATGCCACTCTGAATATATCGGCAGGTGTGGTTACCAACGACATATTCAAGAGAATGCGTCCTGATGCTTCTGAAAAGACATTAATGAACGTGGCGAGGATTTCCACATGGGGATTCGGAATAATGGCTATTATTGTAGCGCTTCTGATACGCTCTATGGGAGGTATTGTAAACGTTGTAATCAGCGTGGCGGCATTGACGGGAGTTCCGGTTTACCTTCCTGTAATATGGTCTTTGTTCTCAAAACGGCAAACTGCGCGTACGATACTTTCAGCGACATTTATAAGCCTTGCCATTAACTTGATATTCAAATTTGTGACTCCGCATTTCGGCTTGGCTCTCGATAGGACATGGGAAATGATAGTCGGTACCGCGGTTCCTGTGATACTGCTTGCCGGGATTGAGGTGGTGCTGAAGGCAAAAGAATTCATCGCTCCGGAATATATGGCCTATATTTCAGGACGGAATGTAAGGATGCGTCAGGAAAACGCAGGCGATACTGAAGAGTCTAAACGGACTGACAGGTTTACACAGAAAGTGTTGGGCATTGGTCTCGGACTGTCCGGTGTGCTTATTACAGTTCTCGGTTTCATTGCGGAGGAAAACATTGTCGTACCTGTCGCTGTTGGCTTAGTTGTGACATTGATAGGAATATATTTGCTTATTTTATCATTGCGCCGTCCGCTTTAGAAGCCTTTTAATTTTTCTTCCTATTGATAGCGTGGGCTCGATATGAGCATTATATTTATTCGATTGAATAATAGAACATAGCGATAAAAATTTTAAGTTTATAATAGCAAATTATAACTTTTGAACGATTATCGCTATGTTCACAGAGCCTAAAGTTATGATTCAAGCTGTATCTGATTATCATCGATTAAATAAACTCCCCGTTTTCGTTGATCTTTACTTTCACTTCCTTTTCGCCTTGCTCCAATTCTATCCAGTAGTAGTTTCCGGTAGGAGTTTCAACATATTCGGCATCATCCACTACATAACCGCTATATTGTGAGGCATTAATGGCCTCTGTCACTTTAATCGGGAGTACATATACATCCCATGAGGTTGAAATCCATTCATAGCTTATGTTGAACAATACTTCTTTGCTTTGGTTTTCATGTATGATGTCCACTTCGATCATACCTTTTTCCTGTTCAATCTCAATAATGCGGGCATTGGGATAATTCTTCTGTATGAATTCCGTTACGGCAGTAACCGTACTCGACGGGGCATCCGGTAGCAATGATTCGTTATTGCCATCACCGTCATCATTCACGGCTTTAATGAGGATGCCGTCTGCTGAATAATGCAGATCCATATCTATATCCTGTGCCGATTCCACTTCTATGATGTAGATGATCTCTTTCTCAGTTCCGGCACGTTCAATACGCTCCACTTCGTTATCTCTCTTCCAGGAGGCGTATTCGCTGCTTTCAAAAGAGGTCTTTATTGCTTGCGGAATATCGCTATATGGCATTTCAGTTTCAGTCATGTACCATGAACCATCTGCCGTATACCAGGCTTCCGTTTTATACCCGTTGTCGCTCTTGTTGTTGAATTCCGCTTTGTAGTATTGTCCTTGTGAGACAGTTTTTGTTTCCCAACTCAGATTAGCGGTGTTGGAGAAACTGCTGTCGAATGCATTGCGTACGGCTTCAGGAACTTTAGAGTTTGGAAGATCGTCATCATCATCGTTGCAACCTTGTAGGCTTAACATGCCCATCGCCAATAGGGCTAGATACATTTTCAGTTTCATAGTTACTTGTTTTTTTAGAGTTTACTAATATTATTGTTTTCTTTGACTATTGCTGATTGTATTGCAAAGATGGCGGGCAATTCTGGAAGAAATTGGGAATTTGACTCCAAAAGTGGATAATAAATTCTATATTTGCGATTTTAACATTAAAAAGAGCAGATTACTAATGAACTTATACTAATATGGTACAGGAATTGGAAAAACGCACCCGTATTGACGTAGCCGATGTGCTGCGCGGACTCGCCGTTATGGGCATCATTGTATTACATTCCATTGAACACTTTAATTTCTATTCATTTCCCGATACGAGCACTCAGAGCGCGTGGCTTAACTTTTCAGATAAAGCCATTTGGGACGGACTCTTTTTCATGTTCGGAGGAAAGGCTTATGCTGTGTTTGCCCTGCTTTTTGGGTTTAGTTTCTTTATTCAGGATAATAATCAGCGTATGCGTGGCAATGATTTTCGTTTGCGTTTCTGCTGGCGATTGATATTATTATTCATTCTTGGTAATATAAATGCGGCCTTTTTCACGGCTGAAGTATTGGTGCTCTATTCTTTAGTCGGATTCATTTTACCACTTACCTGCCGACTGAAAGATAAATGGCTGTTTATTCTGGCATGTGTGCTTCTGATACAGCCATTGCCACTTTATTATGTGATAAATGCCTGTGTAGATCCTTCTTTTGTGACTCCTTCTATTCCGACAGGTAGTTACTGGGGAGCGGCTTTCCAGGTGCAGAGTCACGGTACATTTCTTGAAACCCTGCGTGTGAATTTGTGGGAAGGGCAGATTGCCAGTCTTGCATGGGCTTGGGACCATGGACGTGTGTTTCAGACTGCTGCTCTTTTCCTGTTCGGCTTGTTGATAGGACGTCGGGGACTTTTCCTGAAGGAGAATCTGAAGTTCTGGAATAAGGTACTTTGTGGTGCTCTTATCGCTTTTTTCCCTCTGTATGGATTGGGCAATATGTTACCGGATTTCATTGCTAATAAGTCTATTCTCACCCCCTTGTTACTTATCATAACTTCCCTGTCCAAGTTTGCATTTATGCTGATATTGGTGTCGGGTGTTATCTTTGCTTTCTATCGGACAAACCTGCACGACTGGTTGATGAAGATTACTCCTTACGGTAAGATGAGCCTTACAAATTATATTACCCAGAGTATCATTGGTTCGTTGTTGTTCTATAATTGGGGACTTGCGCTTCACTCTCAGTTGGGTATAACAGCCAGCTTCCTGGTAGGAGTAGTGCTCTTCATCGTGCAGCTTGCTTTCTGCCGGTGGTGGATGAGCCGCCATGCGCACGGGCCGCTGGAATATTTGTGGAAGCGGGCGACTTGGTTGAAATAAAGTATCATTTTACACCCGCTATTTTTGAGAAAATGTTCTTTCCGTTCTTTCAGATCTCTCTGAATTCCCTGTTCATCGGCATTACGGCTGAAACTTCCAACCTTATAGTTGCTTCAGGTATCTTTCAGCTGAAACACCGATGAACAGGGGGACCGGGGGAAAACTGAAGGCTGAAAGAGGAAAAAGAACACTTAAATGTATTGAATAGTATCTGAAAACAAGTAATGATGTGATCCGGAACAAGTAATGTTGAGAATGATTACATTGCTTGTTCTTATCCACAACAAGCAATGTAATTTCAGGCAAGTCCGATTCCATGACTTTTAACGTCTATATATCGGTGGCGTTGGATATATAGATACTGCACGTTCGATATATAGATGCGACACGTCCGATATACAGATGCAACACATCCGATATATAGATGTGTCATGTCCGAATTTGTGCCAGAGTTTTGACCTCTTTTAGGCAAAAATGCTGTTTGTAAACAGCAAATAGGCTATGCTTATTGGAGAACAACTGGATTATTCTCTCAGGGAAACTTCTATTTGCTTCTTATCGGTTATCCGAGGATACTAATAAATACTTCAGTTCTTCCAATTGATAAACACTTGGCATATAATGCCCGTTGATGACAACTGCCGGAGTATGGCTGATGTTATTCCGTTCGCAATACTCCTGCTGTTGCCTCCAGAGCAACTGTGCCGTATCGTTGAGTTCGTATTTCTCCACGTCCGGTATCTCCTGAACTTCAAACCATACTTCCAGCAAGTAAATAGCCCTATCCCAGCCTTCCGAGAGGTATGCGGAGAGGATGGTTTGTGCTATGTGTACGCTGAGCCGGTCATTGGTATATATGACTAAAGAGATGGATATGTCTGCTGATATTTCCCGGATATGGCGATGTACTTTGGCGCATGCTTTACAATTGGGGTTTACCACTACCATTAACCTGTCGTTTGTGCTATCGGCAGAGTTATGCAGAGCTATATCCGGGTGAATCATCGTTCTGACTTTGGGTTTCAAAGCCAGGAGTTTCTGAAAAGTGATCGGATTGAGAAGACCGGATAGCTTGTTTTTTAGAAAGTGTTTCTCTTTGTCCGAAGAAACAAGTGCTTTAGCCTGTATCCAGAAAATCACGCAGATAGTGCTGACTGCAATCATTGAGAAAAGAATTCGGATTGAAAACCTCCATTCGAAATTATTCCTTATGATATAAAGTGCTACGGCAGTCAGCCAGACCGAGAAGGTGGTGAGCATACAAAACAGGCACGCTTTACGAATAAAGAATATCTGATATATGACGGAGTACAAGGTGAATGCAATTGCAATGAAAACAGACAGGGCTGCCAGAAGATGGAATTCCTTTGGGCAGACAGCAGTGAAAAAGAACATGGTTGTGAAATACATCCACGATAATTCTCCAATACCTATTCCTGCAATATTTGCGCCTTTGGATTTGAGTACCTCATTACAATCTATAACCTTCCCTATGTGGCAGAAGCGGTGTAGAAAGTGATTATCTACCATTTCTCTGTATAGAATGATAGTAGAAATGAGAATACCACAGACCAGCGCGGAAAGATAAAGTGGTAATCCTGTGGGGTAGTTTCTACTCCAGATTGAAGAGAAAACTAAGAGGACGGATATAATTCCCGCAATCAGTATCCTATGTTGCCGGCACATATAATGAATATTGCTGAGCAAGCAGTGAGATTCACAGACTGTTTTCGAAGTTGTTTCACCAAACAGGACAGTTCCTGTCCACTGGTGCGCAAATAGCTTTCTGCTTATGGGCATGTGGCTAACTTCGGCAGTCGTGATGATGAGCCGGTCCGGTTCTATCTTTTCGACAAGGCAGAATGTGGAATGGCTTGTTTCCAATTGGGTGATAAACGGACCGTGTAACTTCTCCAGATACTTTGGTTGAAGTTGGTAAACTACGTTATTTACATGAAGTGCGTTTAAGGATCGCTGATACCTTGCATCGTGTTGCCCAACGGACTGTCGAGCAAACGGCATACGGTAGTCCTGCTCACTTTTACGGTCAGTGACCGTAAAAAGTGATGGACTACTTCACTGGTGGCATTGTCA
>ULLV01005056.1_pt1 | contig 12100 bp, 7 predicted proteins | sample 1951491 | NCBI WGS metagenome assembly ULLV01 (sample SAMEA4835534, study PRJEB28245) | human gut metagenome | biome: gut microbiome; material: fecal sample | place: Denmark | collected 2008
TGAAGGCCGCGATCCGGCTTACGTGGAATCTATTGTGAAACGTTCGCAGAAGATTGTAGATAAACTGGAGTTGACAGATACCGTTGCCGCCCGTGAAGTGACAACTATCATAGCCAACCGTTATTTTAAACTGAATGACATATACGAAACGCGCGATGCCAAAGTGAAGCTGGCAAAAGAAACCCTGACGGGCGATGCGAAACAAGAAGCCGTTAAAGCTGCCGAAGCTGAAAAGGATGCGGCGCTTTACCGTACTCATTTCGCTTTCCCGGCCGATCTTTCGCTCTATTTGGATGCCAAGCAGATAGATGCAGTGAAAGATGGCATGACTTATGGTGTGGTAATGGTAACTTATAAAGCTACGGTTGACATGATTCCTACCTTGAAAGAAGAAGAGAAAGCGCAGATTATGGCATGGCTTGTTGAAGCCCGTGAATTTGCCATGGATGCTGAAAATTCAAATAAGAAACATGCTGCTTTCGGCAAATACAAAGGCCGGATTAATAATTACCTCTCTAAGCGGGGATATGATTTAGTGAAAGAACGTAAGGCTTGGTATGAACGTATCAAGGCACGTGGAGGAAAGATATAAATTAATGTTTATTGAAAAGCGGAAAAGGAGCTTGCCCGGTGAAACGGTGTCAAGCTCTTTTTTTATGTGCGGATAGAGAGTACAACAGGCTTTCTGTTCCGTCTTTGATATAGAAATACTCGCAATGTGTGTTTGAATCATGTTAAAAGCAGGGTGTTATGTTACGAAGTTATAGAAAAAATAATAATTTAGCGACCAAATGAATCAACTAAAGAAACTATTTGCAGTGGCAGCATTGACTGCATGTGTGTTGCCTGTGGCGGCACAGTATCCTGTAATTCCTGATTCGGTAAAAATCAGAGGAGAAGAACAACAAAAGGAAATAGACCGGAAATCGGATGAGGCATGGGCGAAAGCATTACCTGTAGTAATGTCTGAGGCTGTTCAAGGACGTCCTTATAAACCATGGGCATCCAAACCGGAGGATTTAATAAAGAGCAACATACCTGCCTTTCCCGGGGCAGAAGGGGGAGGGGCCTATACTCCCGGTGGACGTGGAGGAAAAGTAATTGTGGTCAATTCGCTGGCCGACAGTGGGCCCGGAACATTGCGTGAGGCATGTGAGACCGGTGGCGCGCGTATTGTTGTATTCAATGTTTCGGGCGTTATCCGGCTGAAAACTCCTATAAACGTCCGTGCTCCGTATATCACTATTGCAGGTCAGACAGCTCCGGGGGATGGGGTTTGTGTAACAGGAGCCTCTTTCCTGCTTGATACGCATGATATTATTATCCGCCATATGCGTTTCCGTCGGGGGGCGCAGGATGTGTTCTTCCGGGATGATGCTTTGGGAGGTAACTGTGTGGGTAATGTTATTATCGATCACTGCTCTGCCAGTTGGGGACTGGATGAAAACATGTCTGTTTACCGCCATGTATACAATCGCGATTCCACAGGGCATGGTCTGAAGCTTCCTACTGTCAACATAACTATTCAGAACTCTATTTTTTCGGAAGCTTTGGATTGTTACAATCATGCTTTCGGGGCGACTATAGGTGGGCATAACAGTATGTTTTGCCGTAACTTGTTCGCATCCAATATCAGCCGTAACTGTTCCATTGGCATGAATGAGGATTTTAATCTGGTAAACAATGTGACTTTTAATTGGTGGAACCGTTCTGTTGACGGGGGAGATGAAACCAGCCGTTTGAATATTATTAATAATTATTTTAAACCGGGGCCTATCACTCCGAAAGATAAGCCGATTGCCCACCGGATTGTGAAACCCGAATCAAGTCGTGACAAGAAGAAACCGGATACATTTGGTAAAGCGTATGTAGCCGGAAATGTAGTGGAAGGTAATGCGCGTGTGACAAAGAATAATTGGGATGGCGGCGTGCAGGTGTACGATATGCCGGACGCAGGGAAGTTTACAGATCAAATTCGTGTAAACGAGCCTTTCTCAATGCCCCATGTGACTATTATGGATGCCAAAACTGCCTATAATTATGTATTGGAAAATGCCGGGGCTACTTTCCCTAAAAGGGATGCGGTGGATGCCCGTGTGATGAAGACGGTGAAGACAGGGAAAGCTATTTACGTGAAAGACGCTCCTGAATTCGTTAGTACTTATGTAAAAAGACGTCTTCCTGTTGACTCTTATAAACAAGGTATCATTACAGATCCCCGTCAGGTAGGTGGTTTGCCCGAATATAAAGGTACTCCTGTGGTTGATACGGATGGTGATGGTATGCCGGATGTCTGGGAGGTGAGATACGGACTCAATCCTAATGATCCGGGTGATGCGGTAAAAGATTGTAATGGTGACGGGTATACCAATATTGAAAAATACATTAATGGCATAGATCCTGCAAAGAAAGTGGATTGGACGGATATAAAGAACAATCATGATACTTTGGCAAAACGTAAAAGTTTGATGTAAAATGAATTATAAGTTATTATTATTTGGATTTTTAAGTTTGGGGTTTGCGCGGATTTCTGCGCAAACCTTTCCTTTACAGGTGAAGGAAGAAAAACTGACTTATGTGACTGATGAACGCGGAAACCGTATTCTAGATTATTCTTCTTGCGGTTACCGTAACTCGGAACACCCTATACCTGATGTGGCGAATGCCGTTTTTGTTTCATGGAAGCCTGGAGATAATTCCTCTCGTATTCAGCGTGCCATTGACTATGTATCTTCATTGGCTTTGGATAAAAATGGTTTTCGTGGGGCTGTTTTGCTGGATAAAGGAACTTTTGAATTGAATGAGAGCTTGCATATTTCTGTGTCGGGAGTCGTGCTGCGCGGCAGTGACAGGGAACAGACCGTATTGTTGAAAAAGGGAGTGGACAGAGGAGCTTTGCTTTATATTGAAGGGCGGAATGATTTGGCTGTTACGGATACCTTGGATGTGTTGACATCATACGTTCCTGTAAATACTTGTACTTTTCAGGTAACCAATAATGTACAGCTGGTTTCCGGAGAGCGGGTCCGGATTGTCCGCCCCTCTACGAAAGAATGGATTGCTTCTGTCGGTTGTGATATTTTTGGCGGAGGTATTTCCGCTTTGGGCTGGAAAGAAGGAGAGATGGATTTGGTTTGGGATAGGTCGGTAAGTAAGGCGGATGGAAACCAATTGACTTTGGATGCTCCTTTGACAATGGCTTTGGATAATAAATGGGGAACTGTCAAAGTGTTACGTTATAGTTGGCCGGGCAGAATCGCAGAAGCAGGTTTGGAGAATCTGACATTGGCTTCTGACTATGATAAGAAGTATCCTAAAGATGAGGATCATTGCTGGACGGGGGTATCTATAGAAAATGCCGAAAACTGTTGGGTGCGCAGGGTAAATTTTAAGCACTTTGCAGGAAGTGCTGTGATTGTACAGCGTACCGGCTCTAAAACAACTGTAGAAGATTGTGTATCCACAGAATCTGTTTCAGAGATAGGTGGAATGCGTCGCAGTACATTTTATACTATGGGGCAGCAGACACTTTTTCAGCGTTGTTATTCTAAACAGGGTATTCATGATTTCTCAGCCGGATTTTGTGCGGCAGGTCCGAATGCTTTTGTACAGTGTGATTCGGAAGAGTCGTTAGGATTCAGCGGTTCTATTGATTCCTGGGCTTGCGGGTTATTATTTGATGTGGTAAACATTGATGGCCATGATTTGGTGTTTAAGAATTTGGGACAGGATAAAAATGGTGCCGGTTGGAATACAGGCAACAGTCTTTTCTGGCAATGTACAGCTGCCGGGATAGAGTGTTATTCACCGGCAAGAGATGCGGTAAACCGTGCATACGGTTGTTGGGCGCAATTCTCGGGTGACGGCCAATGGGCGGAATCAAATAATCACGTACATCCCCGCAGCTTGTTTTATGCACAGTTGGCGGCACGTTTGAATAAAGATTGTTCTGACCAGGCACGTATTCTTCCCAGGGCTACCAACGCAACCAGCAGTCCTACCGTAGAAGCGGCAATGGAGATGGCAAAGGAAGCTTATACTCCCCGTCTTACTATGCAAAAATGGATTGAGGAAGCACCTTATACAGCCAGTGTGTCTTCCGGAAAACTGAAATCTTTAGAAGATTTGAAGTTCAAGACACCTATATATAAGGAAAAAGAGGATCATCTGTTTGCCATTATTAATGGACGTATGCAGGTGGATGGCCGGTTACTGGTAGGCGGCAGACAGGAGGTTCCTTGGTGGAATGGGAAACTGAGGACCAGCTTCTTGTCTAAAGCCAAGCCACATGTTACCCGTTTCGTGCCGGGACGCGAAGGACTTGGGCTGACGGATAGAATTGATTCTACGGTGAATTATATGGTGAGGAATCAGATTTTGGTTTTAGATCATAATTACGGTTTGTGGTATGAGCGTCGTCGTGACGATCATGAGCGTGTCCGTCGCCGTGATGGAGATGTGTGGGGGCCATTCTACGAACAACCGTTTGCCCGCAGTGGAGAAGGTACTGCTTGGGAAGGATTGAGCAAGTATGATTTGAACCGTCCCAATGCATGGTATTGGAACCGGTTGAAGCAGTTTGCCGAAAAAGGGGCGGAGAAAGGTCTTTTGCTTTTCCATGAAAATTACTTCCAGCATAATATCTTGGAGGCGGGAGCACATTGGGTAGACTGTCCTTGGCGGTCGGCCAATAATATCAATCAGACCGATATGCCTGAACCTGTTCCTTTTGCCGGTGACAAACGTATCTTTGTAGCGGATATGTTTTATGATATCAGTCATCCTGTACGTCGTGAGCTTCATAGAAAGTATATTCGCCAATGCTTGGATAATTTTGCCGATGATGCAAATGTGGTACAACTGATCAGTGCGGAGTTTACCGGTCCGTTGCATTTTGTACAATTCTGGCTGGATGTGATAGGAGAGTGGGAGAAAGAAACCGGTAAGAAAGCAACTGTGGCGTTAAGTGCGACAAAGGATGTTCAAGATGCCATTCTGAATGATACGCGGCGTGCGAAATTAGTTGACATTATTGATATTCGTTACTGGCACTATAAAGTGGATGGTCTTTATGCTCCCGAAGGTGGAAAGAACTTGGCTCCCCGTCAGCATGCCCGTAAAATGAAAGTAGGTAAGGTTACTTTTGATGAAGCTTATCGGGCGGTGAGTGAATATCGTAAGAAGTTCCCGGAAAAAGCGGTTACTTACTATGCGCAGAATTATCCGGATATGGCTTGGGCTGTCTTCATGGCAAGTGGCTCTTGCCCGGTTGTTCCGGTTGCCGATGAAAGCTTTTTAACTGATGCGGCTGCTATGGATATGGAGGATACTGGTACAAATAAGTATCAGAAACTGGTAAAATCTGGTATTGGAAGTATCATTTATTCCCATTCTGCAACAGATATTCCTGTTCATTTATCACCTGGAAAATACATATTGAAGTCTGTTGATCCGAAGACCGGAGCAATAACGGTAATTGCTAAACGGTTGAATATTAAAGATGTATATATGCTTAAAGCAGAGGGGAACAAAGATTGTATTTATTGGTTTCATAGAATTTAGTACATGGAAGGAGAACCGGACTTATTTTGGTTCTCCTTTTTAATGAAAATCTGTATTATTTAGCATATATGTTTTTCAGCAGGTTATCTGTTTTTTCGGTCCAATAATCAAATATTACCTAAAAAAGTAGCGTATCCTCCCTAGTTTTGCATCATCATCAAAACAACCTATAATTAGTATACTGTGATGGAACAAAACTTAAATGATAAGACAGCTTGCTTGGTAACCGCTTTCCAATCTGGAGATGTAAGTGCATTCTCTACATTATATGATATGCATATTAATCTTCTATTTAATTATGGATGTAAGTTAACTACTGACAAAGAATTGTTGAAGGACTGCATTCATGATGTCTTTGTAAAATTGTATACAAAGAAGGCTGAATTGGGTATCATTGACAACTTCAAATCATACCTCCTCATTTCCTTGAAAAACAAGTTATGTGATGAACTTCGCAGACGGATGTTCATGTCGGAAACCGCTGTTGAGGAACTGAATCCCGTTGCAGCAGGTGATGATGTAGAACATCAATATTTGGAAAAGGAAAAAAGTTGTTTTGAAAATATAAAAGTAAAACATTTGTTGGCTCAATTATCTCCGCGCCAACGTGAGGCACTTACCTTATATTATATAGAAGAGAAGAAATATGAAGATATTTGTACCATTATGGATATGAATTACCAGTCGGTACGAAATTTGATGCATAGAGGTATTACAAGATTAAGGGAGTTGGTAGGATAATATTTTAAGTTTTCAGGTGAGTACAACTTTGAACCACTATCCGTCATAATGAAAAATGATTGTAACGTGGATACAAAAAAGATGTATAGCAAGGTAGAAGACTTTTTGAAGGATGACGACTTTATCAAGTATGTTCTGGATGATGCTCCTGAAATGGCTTTTCATTGGGATAAGCTTTTAAAGGAGCATGCAGAACTGCTGAAAGTCTTTGAAGAGGCCAAGAATGTATTATTGGTTTCTGATGAAACGATGGAAGTAATGACTTTATCTGAAGAGAGAAAACTAAAACATCGTATTTTTACTACATTAGAGATAAATCATATGGATTATTAATTAATTTGTTAACCATAGAAAAATGAGAAAAGACATGAAGAAATGTCCTAAGCCGTTGGGTTACGGAATCAGACGAACACCTGTTGTGTTAGGATTATCAGCTGCATTATGTATGCCGGCTGCTTTTTCGTATGCAAATGTTGATAATGGAATGGATCGTGAATCTGTTCTATCTGTTATGCAAGGAAAAACAATCAAAGGACAAATCTTGGATGAAACAGGAGAGTCTATGATTGGAGTTTCTGTGTTGGTAAAGGGTACTACTATAGGAACCGTTACTGATTTTGATGGTAATTATACACTTGAAGTGCCTAGTGGAAAGAATATATTGGAGATTTCCTATATAGGTTATAAGACTAAAGAAATTACTATTGGGAATAATAGTCTGATAAATATAAAAATGGAACCTGATACACAGGCTTTGGATGAAGTTGTGGTAATAGGTTATGGTACTGTGAAGAAACGTGATTTGACTGGTGCGGTGGCTTCCATGAAAAATGAAGGATGTGACAGTTGCTCCTACTAGTAATGTGATGGAGGCTTTACAAGGAAAAATTGCAGGTATGGATATTGTGAAGTCTAGCGGGCAGGTTGGTGAAGATGTTTCTATTTTGTTGCGTGGCTCTCGTTCTATTTATGGTAGTAATGAACCGTTATTCATTATTGATGGTATTCCTGGGAGTTATAGCCAGGTGAACCCTTCTGATATTGAGAGTGTGGATGTATTAAAAGATGCCTCTTCTACTGCTATTTATGGTTCAGCAGGAGCTAATGGCGTAGTCATTATAACAACAAAACGTGGGAAGGAAGGAAAAGCTACTGTAAACTTTGATGCATATTATGGTTTCAGTGGTTCACCTAATTATAAGCATGGTATGGTTGGAGATGAATGGGTGAATTATCAAAGAGAAGCTTATAAGTATAAGAATGGAGATTACCCTTCTGATATGTCTGCTTTATTTGGTAATCAAGATTATACGGATGCCTATAATGCTGGAAAGTGGATTGATTGGATTGATGAAGCCTCAGGTAATACAGCTACAACCCAAAAATATAGTCTTTCTGTTTCAGGGGGTAGTGAGAAGACTAAGATATTTGCTTCAACTTCTTATAATAGAGAAGAGGGTTTATTGAGTAATGACAATCTTAATAAATATTCATTGCGATTGAATATTGATCAAGAAATTTTCTCTTGGGCTAAAATGGGCTTTACTTCTAATCTAACTTATCAAGATAGAAATCAAGGAGTGAAAAATACCTTTACAAAAGGTCTTTCATCATTTCCTTTGGGAGATGCTTATGATCAAAATGGGAAAATAAATCATGAATATATTACAGGACAATATTCTCCATTAGGTGATTTTATTGAAGATCAATATGTGAATAATACTCGTTCCACTTATTTGAATGTTAGTGGTTATTTGGAACTGAGTCCAATAAAAGATTTTACTTTTACAAGCCGTATTAATGGTACGCTCAGTGATTCTCGTCAAGGACAATATTGGGGAGATCAATGTAATGCTAATAGACCTAGTTATGCAGGTTCACCTCATGCTGCTATTACTAATAAGAACGCATGGAATTATACATGGGAGAATATTCTTTCTTATAATACTACTATTGCAAAAGATCATAATATAGGTGGTTCTGTTATTACTTCTTGGAATAAGAATCAAAATGATAGTAGCTTAGCTGCAGCTAGTGGTCAAATGGTAGATCGTTGGTCATTTTGGCGATTAGCATCCGGCGCATCGCAGCATGTTGAGTCTGATTTTGCTCAAACACAGAAAATGTCATTTGCTGTTCGTTTCAATTATTCTTATAAAGGTAAGTATTTGTTTACATTCTCAAATCGTTGGGATGGTGTGTCTCAGTTCTCAGCAGGGCATAAGTGGGATAGTTTCCCTGCTGGAGCAATTGCATGGCGTATCTCTGACGAACCTTTTATGAATGTGGCAAAAAATTGGTTGAATAATTTAAAACTGCGTGTAGGATATGGTATTACAGGTAATTCGGGCGGGGTGGATGCTTATGGTACAACTACACAAGCCTATGTTTATACCGGTAATGGACTTACTTTAAATGGTCAAAACTCTTCTTTTACTCAGTATACAGGTACTTATGGTAGCAAGGATTTGGGTTGGGAAAAGTCTTATAACTGGAATGTTGGTTTGGACTATGGCATATTAAACAATCGCGTTGATGGTTCTATCGAATGGTTTAAAACAACAACAAAAGGTTTGCTCTTTAAACGTACTTTGCCTATTACTAGTGGTTTGACCGGTTGGGGATCCCCATTATCTATTTGGCAGAATATTGCTGAAACTAGTAATCAAGGTGTGGAAGTCACCATTAATTCACATAATATAAAAACCAAAGATTTTAGTTGGAATACCACACTATCTGTAACATGGAGTAAAGAGAAAATAGAAAAATTGCCTGACGGTGATTTAATTTCTGAAAATTTGTTTGTAGGGCATTCTATAAAGTCCATCTATGGCTATAAATATACCGGAATTTGGGGTACAAATACTCCTCAGGATATTTTGGATGCTTATGGTGTTAAACCCGGTTTTATTCAGATTGAAACTTTGGAAAAAGATGGTGATGGTGGAGTACACAAATATAGTACAAATGACCGTCAAGTGTTGGGACACACTAATCCGGATTGGATTGTTGGCTTGAATAATACATTTACTTATAAAAATTTTGATTTGTCTGTATTTGCAATGGCTCGTTATGGTCAAACTATTAATAGTGATTTGTTGGGTTATTATACGGCAGAACAAAGTGTAACAACAAATCAGTTGGCTGGAGCGGATTATTGGACGGAAAATAACCAGGGAGCTTATTATCCTGCTCCAGGTACAGGCTCGGAACAAAGTACGGTCATCTCAGCTTTAAGAGTGCGTGATGGTTCATTCATAAAAGTGAAAAATATCACTTTAGGATATACTTTTCCAGTTAATATCTCACGTAAGGCTTTGATGGAAAAATGCCGTATCTATGCAACTGCATACAATCCGTTTATTTATGTAAAGGATAAACAGTTGAAGGGTACAGATCCAGAAACAAACGGTTCGGATGCATTCCCTACTTTTAGACAGTTTGTATTCGGAGTTAATTTAACTTTCTAACTTTTATATAGGAGATATTTAAAATGAAAAATATATTCAGAAAACTTACTTTATATTCAGTGGCTTTAGCTGCTGTATCTTTCAGCTCTTGTTCGTTGGAAGAAAATAATCCGGCAGGCTTTACCAAGGAAAATCTTGCTACTTCTATTGAAGGGTATGAAACGTTGGTTAACCAGTGTTATTTTGCTATGGAAAGATATTTCTATGGTACGGATAGTTGGATGAGTTTGACCGAAGGTGATTCAGACCTTTGGACCTATCAGGCTAATCAATCAACTTCATACACCCAATGGTTTTGGTTCTTTGCAGGAGCATCTCCTAATACCACTTATACAAATAATTGGTGGAATGGTACTTATGATGGAGTAGGTTCTTGTAATGAAGCAATTGCATTGGCTGGTTATGCACCATATAAAACGGAAGCGGAACGAAATGCTAAAGTTGCAGAAGCCCGTTTCTTGCGTGCAATCTATTATTTTAATGCGGTAGAGCAATTTGGTGGGGTCACTATGTTGACTGAACCTGAGACAACTTTGAATTATGCTCCGGAACGTACAGATCCGCTGACTATTTATAAAGAAGTTATTATTCCTGATTTAGAATATGCTGTAGAATGGTTGGCAGTTGGTACACATGCCACTACTACGGTTCCAACCAAAAAGGCAGCTTTGGGATTTTTGGCAAAGGCCTGTTTGCAAACTTATGAATATGGTTCGACAGAATATTTGCAAAAGGCTTTGGATTCGGCTAAAGAATTGATTGCTGATTGTGAATCAGGTGGTGCAAAATATAATGCTTATATGTATCCGACCTATGAAGAAGTTTTTAAAGAATCGAATAATTGGGAAAATAAAGAAGCTTTGTGGAAGCATCGTTGGTATGCTGGTTCTGATGGTCATGGTTCTAGTAACGGTAACTATAAATTAAATCGTAATGATGAATATTTCTTGTGTAATGTGAATAAATTCGGAGCACGTGAAGATAATCAAGAAACTCGTTTAACTTGGGAAGGATGTATTTCTGGCATTTTTATGCCTACTCAACATCTTTTAAACCTTTATGTGCAGGAGGACGGAACACTTGATCCTAGATTCCATGAGTCATTTACTACTGAATGGAATGCGAATAAGAATTATATTTGGGATACTAGTGCGGCTAATATGTATGATAAAGATGAATCTATAGTTGGTACTGAATTAAAGAAGGGAGATTTGGCGATTAAATTTGTAATGCCTCAGGATGAGGATTATGCTGAGGAAAAAGCAAATAGACATACCTCGAATTATTTAATGATTGCTTATGATGATGTGTACAATGATCAAAAACATAATGTAAATATGCAATATAATGGTATGGAAAATCAGTTCCGTTATTTTTATCCATCATTGAATAAGCATAATAGTAGCAATTACTATGTGGCCAATGCTTCTAAAAAACGCAATGGCAATTTAAATGCGACTTTTATGATGCGTATGGCAGAAGTTTACCTGATAGCTGCAGAAGCTGATATTTATATCAATGGTGGTGCGAATGCAATGGGATACATTAATAAGGTACGTGCTCGTGCAGGGGCAAAGGCATTGACAGGTACAGCTACAGTTCGTACTGTTTTAGATGAGAGAGGACGTGAGCTTTGTGGCGAATATTGTAGATTTTATGATTTGAAACGTACCGGCATGTTTAAGAGTTCAAATTATTTGGAGGAAACACATCCGGACTTGGCTCAGTTCTTTAATCCTAATTATGCATTACGACCTATCTCTACAACATTTACTGCAACTATATCTAATGGTGCTGAATATCAAAATCCTGGATATTGATAAATTAAAACTTTTATAGTAGAATAATTGTCTTGTCTCTATTTGTAAAGAGGCAAGACAATTTTTTTCATTCCATTGGATTGGTAGTCGCATATCGATTTGTTACTACCTATTATAATTACTATGATGAAATTGATTATATTCTATTTATATTGATTTGTATAGAGGTATTTGTATGGTTCCTTTTAGTTTATGAAACCTTAAATAACCGATTGAGATTGCTGATAATCAGTAGATCTTATAAATAATCGGAGCATGGTTTTGAATTGAAGCCTCACAGTAACACTACGGTAGATATAAATTGTGCACGAATGGGAGTTGGAGGGAGATAATTCGTGGGGCTACCTGTATTAGAATCTTATCGGCTAAAATCAGGTATTTATAAATTTAAGTTTGTGATTCAGTTAAAAATAAACACCAAATGAAAGGAAACGTACTTTTGTTTTAACGTATTTTTATGATTAAGCTTGGGTACAGGGCTTTTTACATGCGTCATTTAAATAGATA
>ULLV01012032.1_pt1 | contig 12086 bp, 10 predicted proteins | sample 1951491 | NCBI WGS metagenome assembly ULLV01 (sample SAMEA4835534, study PRJEB28245) | human gut metagenome | biome: gut microbiome; material: fecal sample | place: Denmark | collected 2008
CCTCTGCACCCGGCAGACGCTTTACGAGTTCCTCAACTACCGAGCCTTCCGGTGTGCGATAGGCAGAAGAATTGTACACGAAAGTATCTTCCTTCAGAGTTACCTTCTGAGCCATAGCTGTTACCACTGCGCCTTTCAGCATGATAGCCTCAGCACCCAGCACAATCTTACCCATAGCCAAATCCTTGTTATCAAAAATTTGGATACGCTTCATGGTAGACTTGTATCCTACGCTCGAAATCTTGAGCAGATACTTGCCATTAGCCGGAGCGGTGACGTGAAAGAGTCCGTTCTCATTACTGATGGCACCAGCCACATACGTGCTGTCGCTCTTAAGCAATTGAATAGTTACCTGCTCAATGGCCTCCTTGGTATCGCGGTCGGTAATCTGACCGGATATCAGTCGCTGCTGAGCAAAGGATGCTATTGCCATCAACAGCAGCAGCATCGTCAGAATCGATTTTTTCATTCTTATTTTTATTTGTTATTATTTTCAACTATGAGTGTTTTCACACATAATCGCTATGATATTCTATTATCATTTTTGTTACTCGATTGTTTTGACGCGTTAAATACACCAAGGTTTAATGCATTCTGAGATAAAAAACGCAAATTTAGCAACTTTTTTTTTGTTTTGTCTCCATTTTAGTGTATCTTTGCACAAAAATTAATACGTTAGAATGTTATGGAACAAAGAGTAATCATATCAACCAAACTGGAAAGCGAACTGGTAAGTGCACTTTCTGAGTGTGAGCACGACAAGCTTTTTGTGCTTACAGATACTACGACATTGGAACTATGCATGCCTATATTGCAGAGTTTTTACTGCATGAAGGAAGCCCATATCATCACTATTTCGGCTACCGACAGCCATAAAGACATCGACAGTCTGATGATGGTATGGAAAGGACTGCAGGAGGGAGGAGCTTCACGCCACTCCTGTATGATTAATCTGGGCGGCGGCATGATAACCGACCTGGGTGGCTTTGCTGCCAGCACGTTTAAGAGAGGTATCAACTTTATCAATATCCCTACCACCCTGCTGGCTATGGTAGACGCATCGGTAGGTGGAAAGACAGGCATCAACTTCGGCGGACTGAAGAACGAAGTAGGTGTGTTTAACGATTCTAAGTTCGTTATTCTCGATACAGAGTTCCTGAAGACGCTCGATGCAGAAAACATCTGTTCGGGCTATGCAGAGATGCTGAAACACGGTCTGATTTCTACAGAAGCAATGTGGGAAGAACTGGTCTGTTTCGACCTCGACAAGCCTGATTTGAAGCAGTTGCAGCGCATGGTAGGCGACAGCGTGAAGGTAAAGGAGCGCATTGTAGAGCAGGATCCTCACGAGCAGGGCATCCGCAAGGCGCTGAACCTGGGTCATACTTTCGGTCATGCATTCGAGAGTTGGGCATTGAAGCGCAAGCCTATCCTGCATGGTTATGCAGTGGCATTCGGTCTCATCCCTGAACTCTATCTGAGTGTTGCCAAAACCAGATTCCCTACAGAGAAGATGCGCCAAACCGTAAACTTCATCAAGGAATTCTATGGTTCACTGGATATTACCTGCGATGACTATGATGAACTGATAGAACTGATGCATCATGACAAGAAGAACCAGAATGGCATCATCAACTTCACGATGCTGGGCGGCATAGGCGATATCCGTATCAACCAGACTGCTACGACAGAAGAGATCAAGGAAGCACTTGACTTCTTCAGAGAAGGATAATTCAGCTAAAGAATATTTCTTCAGAGAATCCCTTTAAAGAAAGATAGAGCGCTTCGGCTTTCCGGTTTCGGTAAGCGGGAGTTGGTTTACATGAAGATATTCCCTTGGAATCCAATATTTATGATCAGATAAGAGGCGGCGAACAGTCGCCTCTACTTTTTTCATATCCTCATCTTCCGTCAAGAGGACAGCAATTTCTCCAAACTTCCCGTCTTTCTTCTTGACAATCATGAAAGGTTTTTCAAGATAAGGCTTCAACAGAGCCTCAACCTCTTCTATCTGTATCTTGATGCCTCCGCTGCAAATCACATTGTCTTTTCTGCCTTTGATGCGAAAACGGAGTTTTTCCACCTTATTATATATATAGGATTCTATTTCCACAATATCATTCGTTATCAGGGGTTCAGGACAGACTTGCGGAGCATCTATCACCAGACATTCTTCATCGGTCTGACTGATTCTGACACTATCGAAAGGCTGGTACCATTCGCTGGCCTCAGCACCGTTAATTCTTCTCAGGGCAATATGCGAGAGCGTTTCGGTCATTCCGTAGGTACTCCAGATGGCAATATCGCCGGGAAGAGCCTTCAGTTTCTGTTCGAGAGCCTCATCTATGGCCCCACCACCGATAATAAGATGCCTGATGCGGCAGAGACGAGCCCGCTCTTCAGGAACCTGCAGGGTGTTATAAACCTGCATCGGGACCATCGCAGCGAAGGTAATCTCTTCATTTACATCTTTCAAAGGATGCCCACTTGGGCAAACAGAAATAAGATGGAGATGGCGCTCTATACTCCGCACCACCACCATCTTACCTGCAATATAATCGAGCGACATGCAGAGCAGGGCGCTATCACCAGGTTTCAATCCCAGGAAATCACAAGTGATGCGGGCCGAGTTGAGCATCCGCTTTTTCTCAACCAACATCGGTTTAGGCTTGCCTGTAGAACCACTTGTATGAACAAGCACCCGGTCGCTACCGTTATTCCATTCTGAAAGGAATTCTTCTAAAGTCATTTTACTACAAACAGTTTGTCACCACGAATCTCCAAAGGCATCGGTATATTATCAGTAAAGAGCTGTCCGGTGCCCAAGCCTTGCGGCATCTTAACATTAGGACCATATACTTTAGCTGCATAATGAGCAATAGCATTCAGACCGATATTACTCTCAAGAGCAGAAGTAATCCAACTGCCGATACCACGCTGGTTAGCCAGTTCTATCCACTCGTTACATCCATAGATTCCACCATGAAGTGAAGGCTTGAGGATGATATACTGAGGACGGACCGTATCGAGCAAAGCCTGCTTCATACTCCAGACATTCACACCAATCAACTCCTCGTCCAGAGCGATAGGAAGCGGTGTTTCGCGACAGAGCTGGGCCATCTTAGGCCACTGGTGCTGCTTGATAGGCTGCTCTATCGAATGAATGTCATATTTAGCCAAAGCCTCCAGCTGACTCATTGCATTCTCCGGCAAAAAGCCACCATTGGCATCTACACGCAACTCAACCTGCTCCTTGGTATACACATCACGGATGCGCTTGATGAGATCGAGTTCCTTGAAAAAATCGATGGCACCGATCTTCAGTTTCACGCAATGGAAACCCGCCTGGAGCTTCTCCTCCAGTCGTGCCAGCATCTCCTCGTAGGTTCCCATCCACACCAATCCGTTGATGGTGATTCCCTCTTCTCCCCTACCGAAAGGAGAGTCGAAAAGTTCTGTCAGGTTCTCCATTCCGGCAGGAACAGAAACCCCTTTCTGCTTCAACATTTCTGAAGAAGAAGATGCTCCTTCAGCAGGAACAATCTCCAAAAACTTCTTCGCTGCATCGAAGAACGAAGCGAAGGCTGTTTCCAAACCGAAGGTGATGCTAGGATAAGCACGAATCATATCGTATGGAATGCGTCCCATCTGCTCCACCATCTGACAAACCTGTCGCAAGGTCATCTCATATTCCGGTTTGGCATCGCAACTGAGATCAGGGAGCGTAGCACACTCTCCCACTCCCTCTACTCCCGGCAATTCATCCGATGTAAGGGTGAGATAATAACTGTGTCTCGTGGTATATATGCCACGAGACGTGCCTGCCGGCTGCTTGAAGTGGAGCGTGCGCTCCGAAATTTCTATCTTATACATTCTTTATATATCTATATATCAATACAATTGAATTCTTCACTCTTCGTTCTTCACTTCCCTTCCCCTACTTCTTCTGTTTCAATTCGTAGAGATCCTTGCGGCGGTCGCGAAGATTTCTAACAGCACCGTAGGTATGAAGCTCATTCAAGAGATTCAGGTCAACATCTGATACGAGAATCATCTCGGTATTAGGTGTTGCCTCTGAACGCTTGCCATCGTTAGGGAAAGCAAAGTCGCAAGGGGTGAACACGGCGCTCTGGGCATACTGGATATCCATGTTGTGAACACGTGGCAGGTTGCCCACACTACCCGCAATGGCTACATAGCACTCGTTCTCGATGGCACGCGCCTGTGCACAGACTCTTACTCGGGAGTAAGCATTCTGGGTATCGGTCATGAATGGCACGAAGAGAATCTGCATGCCATCCTCAGCCATTAATCTTGACAACTCAGGGAACTCCACATCATAGCAGATGACGATACCAATCTTACCGCAATCGGTATCAAAGGTCTGGATATGGCTACCACCACTCAATCCCCAGCACTTCTGCTCATCTGGTGTAACATGAATCTTCTCGTACATGTCTACGCTACCATCTCTGCGGCAGAGGAAGCCCACATTATAGAGGGAATCGTCCTTAAGATAAGGCATACTACCCGTGATGATATTGATGTTGTAACTGATGGCCAACTCGCGGAAACGGTCACGGATTTCTTCGGTATACTGCGCCATCTTTCGGATGCTCTGCGCCTCACCCAAATCATTGAAACGAGCCATCAAAGGCGCATTGAAATACTCTGGAAAGAGAATGAAATCGCTCTTGTAATCGCTCACAGAATCAACGAAGAACTCAACCTGTTCGAAGAGGTCATCCACCGAAGCGTATGGGCGCATCTGCCACTGTACCAATCCGATTCTTACGGTTGGCTTGCGGTCTACATAAGAATCCGTAGGTGGCTGATAATAGATGTTATCCCACTGCAAGAGGGTGGCGCAGTGTTCGCTCTCCTCATCACTAGGAAGATAGTTGCGGATTACGCGGCGCACGTGGAAATCATTGGAAAGCTGGAAGGTAAGAACCGGGTCATAGATTTCACGGTTTCTTACATGCTCGATATACTCCTTAGGGCGCATCTTATCGGCATACTTGTGATAGTTCGGTATACGACCGCCAAACATGATAGCCTTCAAGTTGAGCTTCTCGCAGAGTTCCTTACGATACTCATACATACGGCGAGCCAGGCGCAAACCACGATAATCAGGGTGGATAAATACCTCGATGCCGTAAAGAATGTTTCCATTAGGATCGTGGGTATTGAAGGTTTCATTACCCGTAACCTGAGCATAGGTATGATCGCCCTTCACCATATTATAATTGACGATGATAGAGAGCGCACAGCCCACAATCTTATCATCAACGATAATAACCACCTGACCCTCAGGGAAGATAGTAATGAGTTTCTTAATCTGTTCTTTTGTCCAAAATACATCTGAGTCTGCGTAAATACGCCTAAATGACTTGGCAAGCTGATCATAATCCTCCATACGGAGGTTGCGCATGCCTACCTTTTCGATTTTTCGAGTTGGTTCCATAACAACTGTATTTTTATTATTATCTAAATCCGGGTGCAAAGATACAGCAAATTATAGATACGACAAAGAGTTTTCGCAAATAATTGACATTTACGAAAACTCTTTTCATGTATTTTACACAAAGAGCGCGTTTACGCTTAAAATCAGATGCTAATATTTGGCATTTTCCTGTGGAATCGCTTTATCATGATCATCCAGATAAAACAACTTCACAGGATGATACTTCTCACTTGCCACAGAATATTCATCCTGGCGATAACGGGTCAGGATGCCTCCTATCCCCAACATCGTATGAAAAGCCGAAAGACTCGTCTGTACCTGTTGGGTACGATGACCAGACAAAGTTTTCAGTATTCCCGGATATTGTTTTCCATAACCAGATGATGTCCAGATGATGAAAGGAACATGCAGCTCATAATCAGATGCCTTCGGGGCGGCGTGCAGAAAGAGGCGACGGTCATCATCAAAGATATTCTCTCCATGGTCGCTGGTATAGAGCATCGCCGATGTAGGTTGGCTATATACCCCATCCGTCTTTGCCTGAGTCTTCTCCCATTTCTGCAGACGTTCTACGATACCATGCAGGATATAATCGGTATACCGGATGGTATTATCGTATGCATTCAGCAGGTCACGCCGGTTCTCTGGCTTCGCTTCGCTCTTACAGTCAGGTTTAAAGAAAGCGAAATTACGGGGATAGCGCTCCTGGTAATTAAAGTGAGAACCATAAGTATGAAGTACCACGAAGAGTTTCCGATAACGGTATTGCTTGGATGAAGAAGCATCTGCCGCAGGCAATATCCCATCCAACTTCTGCAACAAATCACTATCATAATGATTATCTTTTGCAGAAGCACCTTCCTTCAGGAAGTAATGTTCATCAGCCTGTTCGCCAAGGAAATCAATAAAAGAATGATTAGGCAGCTGATTGCTGATAAATACGGTATGAAATCCCGCCTCCCTGAAAGCTGCCAGGATACCTTTCTCATGAAAGAGACGTTCGAAATCCTCTGCTGATGCAGCCGACAGGAGCATAGGAACACTTTTATGCGTAGTATTACTCTGGGTTGTAGCATCGGGAAAAGCTATGATTCCAGGAGTCTTGGAAAGCAAAGGATTGGTATCGCGCGGATAGCCATAGAGACTGAAATTGTGGGCTCTCGCCGTCTCTCCCACCACCATCACATACACCTCGGGAGCCTCAGCATCGTGCTCGCTCCTGGCATCAAACCTGAAATTTCGGCTTGCCTCCCTGTAATTCTCTGAAGCCGCATCACGCTCGAAAGCAAGATAGAGATTATAGCAAACGTTAACAGGATAAAGCTGGTTGCGTAAGCGATAATCATCTACAGCCACATAGCAAGCCAGCAGACAGAATAAACCGACAGCAGCTATCTCCAAAGCCCAACGACGCACTCGATGCTGGAGTTGAACCACTATCATCCCTTTCTTGCTGATATTGACAATGGCCAGAACCAGCAAAGGAAGATAAACCACAAAAACACCCACCACGGCAGGCAACAGATTATCAAGCAGTTCCTTCACCTCGCCAGGATTGGTAGTTACAAGATTCAGAAACATATCTACCGCTATCACTCCCGTCCCGAAGAGATAAAGCAATACCAGTTGGAAGGCAGCGAAAAAAACAAAAAGAAAAGCCCACCAGATCATCTTACCCGGGCATCTGGTTAACGAAAAGAACCACATGTAGAGTGCCAAAGGCAGCAACACATTGGCACCACAAGCCCAAGGAGCCAGACATTCAGTATAGCACAGAGCTATATTAGGCAACAACAATGCTACCACAGCATACCCGTAAAGGAATGCACCCGATGACACTTTATTATATATATCCGTAAAACTGTTCATTCTACTTTTTCATTAACACTTTAAAGAGCATTATCAAACTACATAAAAAGCATTATTACTAAAACGCTTCATTGATATTGAAGAGAAAACCAGACTGCCCCGACTTACCGAATCCATAATCCAGACGTACATTCACATTCTTCTTAAATTCCCAGCGATAACCTACACCGGCATTCGGCAAAATCTGTTTAGAGCGCAATGCCGAGAATTTCGGGAAGATGGTTCCTGCTCCAACCCACACTACGATGCCATTACGCTTCCATACATGTTGGCGCAACTCAACCGTAGCTTCCAGAGAATGCTTATCGCGATAACGGCCTTCATAATAGCCACGCATGGAATGAGTACCACCCAATTCAGCCATCATTCCCCACGAAGGATTGCCAAAGTTGAGGTTAGCCCCAATGTCCTCGGCAAGAACCGTTCCCTTACCCAGTCGCTGATAGGCATCAAAACGAAATGCCGTCGTACTGAAAGCATAATCATTTCCCATAAATCCAGGTCTGAACATCTGATTGATATTCAGATAGATACCACGATGTGGATTCGTAAGATTATCTCTGTTATCATATACCAGAGAAACGCCAGCTCCTACATTCCAAGTATGCTGATCCATGCCTTGCAGTAATTCCGGACGCTCAATATGTTTACCTATTACATAGTCATAACTCGCCATCGGTCCGATATAGAAATTATCTGCTACACGAAACAGGAAGCTAACTTCAGCCTGAGCCTGCCAACGCTTCATGTCACTCTTATTGGCATCGTTATCGCCCATCTCATAGCCTATTCCCCAAAAATCAGCGGGAAAAGAATAGAAATAAAGGTGATAATCGATGCGATATCTTCCTTTAGGAGCAATATGGTTACCACGGACACCCAACATATAGAAACCTACAGAACTGACATCACCATAAAGCGAGACATTAGAAGGAGGAAGAATACTGTCGTTCGGATCAGTACGGTATAGTCCTGCTGCCACCAATCCCAATCCAAACTTGGTATCAGAGGCATAATGAGGACCACCTATCACACTAAAATCGAAACGCTTATGCTTCTTGTTTTTGTTGGAATCATTAAAGTAGTCAAGAATCCGGTTCACCCATGATTTCCCGGCACGTAAAGCCATCGTATCCACCTTCTCTGCAGATGAGATACTATCGGTTACAGAAAGCTCAGAGGCATAGCTGCCCAATGCCAACATCATAATAAGTATTGTCAGAATATGCTTCATCTTGTTGATTTTATTATTTTAATACACTAATGCTACATTATCAATCCACAAGGTATTGCCTGGAGTTCCGATATAGGCTCCACCATCGGATGAGGAGAACTGAAGAATCAGATGAGTAGGTGTTTCGTTAGCACTCGCCCATCCTACTTCTTTTACCGGCACACTCTTACCCTTGCTGTTACGGGCATAGTCAGTGGATCGCAGTCCCATAGTAGCAGCCTGATAACCTGCCATGTGGCGGATATCGCCATAATGGATTGTATAGGTAGCATCTTCCACCCATCTATTGGTACTCTTTCCGAATCTGACTACCATCGTACCCACACGTTTAGCTGTTATATTTCCCTTAGCATCTTCATGCCGTTTCTGCAGATAGAGCACAGCTATAGCATGATCTCGACCTGCAACCGTAGAGGCTCCGCTAAATCCATTCTGCTTGATACGATTGGCTGCATTAGGAAAAGAAGTCTTATAATCAAAGCGCAAAGCCTTAGGACGTGCGGTGAATGGTATACCCCAGTTGATGGCTTTAGGACCATCCTTGGTACTTGTTATCGGTTCACGAACATTACCCAGAAAGAGAGAACCGGCAGCCAAGACCTTGATATTGATGAGTCCCAGCACTTTTACTTTCTCAATATGGGTTACCAGTTTGGCACAATATCCACTACCATGTTTATCACGAAACACAGAGTTATTCGTCTTATAGATGCCCGATACATGTGCCAGGACATTAGAGGACCCCCAAGGCGAACCACCCTTATTGGTATAAGGAATATTACCATTGACAGTCATATTAGGTCCAACGGCATAAACTGTTTTCTGATTTCCTCCGATAATGCCTGATTCTTTGATATTCCTGACTACCCAGTGGTCCATATTACCATATTTAAAAGGAACCACCTTTCCCTGTCCCTTAACGGGAAGGCACGGCAAGGTAGCAACCGCCATAACGATGCCTGATATTATTATTTTCTTCATATCTGTTTCTTTTATATATCATTAAGGCTGCAAAGATAGAAAAATATTTTCTATCTTTGCAGTTTTCTTCGACATAAAGCATAAAAAATTAAGAAATAATAATATATTTACTGCATTTTAATTGCCATAAAACAAAAAAGTCCTGCATTTGCTGTTATAAACAAATACAGGACTCCTGATTCAATATACAAAACAGAATCTCTTGCACCGGTTACAATAGAAACATGTTCCGATTACTCCAAAAGCTATTATCGGTTTGAATACATATTATCATAATACTTCTGATAATCACCAGAGGTTACATTGTCCATCCATTCCTGGTTCTCGAGATACCATTTCACGGTTTCCTCGATACCCTCCTCAAACTGGAGAGATGGCTCCCAGCCGAGTTCCTTCTGCAACTTTCTAGAGTCAATAGCATAACGCATATCGTGACCCTTTCTGTCTGTTACATAAGTGATGAGATCCAAATCCTCGCCTTCCTTTCTGCCGAGCAGACGGTCAACGGTCTTGATAACCACCTTGATGATATCGATATTCTTCCACTCATTGAAACCGCCGATGTTGTAAGTCTCGGCAATCTTTCCCTTGTGGAAAATCATATCGATGGCACGGGCATGATCTACTACATACAACCAGTCGCGCACGTTCTCACCCTTACCATATACTGGCAATGGCTTGCGATGACGGATGTTGTTGATAAACAGAGGAATCAACTTCTCTGGGAACTGGTATGGACCGTAGTTGTTAGAGCAGTTGGTTACGATGGTAGGCATACCGTATGTATCGTGGAAAGCACGGACGAAATGGTCTGAGCTTGCCTTGGATGCAGAGTATGGAGAGTGAGGATTATACTTGGTAGTCTCTACGAAGAACTCCTCGCCGTAAGCCTCGTGGTTCTTACCGCTGGATGCCTTGGTGGTGAAAGGAGCAGGAATGCCCTCAGGGTGAGTCATCTGCAATGCACCGTATACCTCATCGGTAGAGATGTGGTAGAAGCGCTTACCCTCGTATCCCTCAGGAAGACTTTCCCAGTAAATCTTTGCCGCCTGGAGCAGAGACAAGGTTCCCATCACGTTGGTCTGAGCGAAAGTGAATGGATCCTTGATACTTCTATCTACATGGCTCTCGGCAGCGAGATGGATGATGCCATCCACCTTGTAGTCCTGCATCAGCTTCAGCATCAGGTCGAAATCACATATATCACCCTTAACGAAAGTATAGTTAGGCTTGTCCTCGATGTCCTTGAGGTTAGCCAGGTTGCCTGCGTATGTCAACTTGTCAAGGTTGATGATGTGATACTCAGGATATTTGTTCACGAAAAGTCTTACTACGTGTGAGCCGATGAAACCAGCACCGCCCGTGATAATGATATTCTTCATTTCAATTAATAATTTATAATTAATAATTATTTTGCTGCCGCCAATTCAGCGATGCACTTCTTCAAACTGTCAGTCCAGTATGGCACCTTAAATCCGAAAGTCTGCTTCAGCTTACTCTTGTCAAGTACAGAGAAGTGAGGACGCTTCACTGGGCTTGGGAACTCCTCGCTGTAGCAAGGCTGTATATCGCAAGTATTTCCGCTCAGTTCGCAGATAATCTTAGCGAAATCAAACCAAGAGCAGACACCCTCATTAGAGAAGTGGTAGATGCCCGTCTTATCCAACTGGTCAGTTTCGATGATATGTGAGATGACAGCAGCCAGGTCGCCAGCATAAGTTGGAGTACCCACCTGGTCGAAGACCACCTTCAGGGTGTCGTGGCTTGCCGTGAGACTCTGCATGGTCTTCACGAAGTTCTTACCCCACTGCGAGTAGAGCCATGCTGTACGGATGATGATATGCTTGCATCCTGTAGCTTCAATACTCTTTTCGCCTGCAAGTTTCGTTTTACCATATACCCCCAAAGGATTCGTTTCCCAATCTTCACGGCAAGGTATATTCTTATCGCCCTGAAAAACATAGTCGGTAGATACATGAATTAAAGCACCATCTACCTCCTTCATAGCCTGTGCCAAATTTCCCGCAGCAGTATTGTTGAGCAGATTAACCAGATCGTAATCTGTTTCAGCCTTATCTACGTTGGTATAAGCAGCGCAGTTAACAATTACCTGAATATCATTCTCCCTCACCTTTTCTCGGATAGCGTCAAGATTGGTGATATCCAGTTTTTCATAGCCTTCAGCCACATCGGTGAAGACAAACTTGTGATTGCTTTTTTGGGCACAGATTTGCATTTCATGTCCCAATTGACCATTAGCGCCTGTTACTAATATATTCATTGTTTTAATATTTTATTCAATATAATATTTTAAAGTCTACTTACCATTTCCCTCTACACATGAAGAAAACTGATTTTTTCTCTCGAAATCTATTTCCTACTACCTATATATATAAATCCATTCATCTATATATAAATATGTGGCAAAGGTAAAAAAAAAAATTGAGTTGACCAAAAAAAAGAAAAGAAAAGAGAAGAAACTAACATATATTAAACAAAGACCGCCACACTTTTTCACAAAAGCATGGCGGGTTT
>ULLV01023489.1_pt1 | contig 11816 bp, 10 predicted proteins | sample 1951491 | NCBI WGS metagenome assembly ULLV01 (sample SAMEA4835534, study PRJEB28245) | human gut metagenome | biome: gut microbiome; material: fecal sample | place: Denmark | collected 2008
TAGCGTGTGATATTAGAAGAACCAACAACCATTTCTATACCATTTTCCAGTTCGAAAATATAGCCTTTAGAATGGAAACCATTGGTAAAATAGTTCTTCTCATCATGGAAACATTCATCGTCCAGATGACACTCAAAATTAGGATGTTGTGCCAAACTCAAAAAGTAGTTTAACGATTCTACATCGGTAAAATTCTGATAAGTAGAAGTGATAATTCTTCCTTTAGCTCCACGCTCTATAGCAGCACTAATGTCTTTAGCCAAGAGTACCAGGCCGGCTTTCTTGATAAAGCTGACTGAAAAAGCAAATGACTTGCAGTGGCGCAAGTTCATCTGAATGGTAGACAGGAAGGTTGTCTCTGTATAATTGGTCAAGAATCTAGATTCCATAAGTCTTGCATTTCTTTAATTGCGTACAAAAGTACAAAAAAGAATCCATTTACATCATCTTTTCTCCTATTTTTTTCGGCTTATTTATTATATTCGGGTCGCCATATAAAGCTTTTGCCCTTTCAGGGCGCCAGGCGTGCGGACATAGATACCCAGGGCGGATGCCCTGGGCTAGGAGCTTCTGCCCCTTCAGGGCGTGAGGGGAATGGCAGGGATGCGGGAGGGGAATTGCAGGGGGGCGTGAAGGGAATTGCAGGGATGTGTGAGGGGGAATGGCCTTACCTTTTTAAAAAGCTCTTTTTGCGTATATTTTCCAGCTATAATTTGGCGCTTTCAGAGAAAAAGTGTAATTTTGTGGGAGATATTTAATTAAAGGAGAAGATTATGGCAACATTAACAGATGTAGATACAGAAGCAATGAGACAGAGATTGGTGGTGAAGGAAAGCCTGACACAGGCTTTTAAAGAACTCCGTGCGGCAGAAGCTTCAGAAGCCGAACTTCCTGATGCCCGAAAATTATTCAAATAACGGAGGATACATTTATAAGTTATGAATGTAAAGGAACATATATTGGCGGCTATCCGCAAATGGCTGACGATTATGACAACATCACCTACCCACTGACCGAACTCGGATGGGAACTGGGCGAGGAAATCAACCCCGTGATGTATACTACCCAGGAATGGGAAAAGTATAGGAATACACCCTTCGTCAGGAACGTGGAAAAGGAAGGGGTAAAAATATGAATATAAAGGAGTAATTACAAATGATACCGCTTCATTAGCGTGGTTACAGGTATCGCTTTTCACGTGGTTGGCAATACTTGTTTAAGGAGTGATAGTCACGTGGTCATAAAATGACATGAACCGTGACGCTGACATCGGGTTTTACGTTGTCAAGCCATAACCCAAAGTACTCGATTATCGCTTTCTTCTCTGACGCGATAGATGTTTTTTGCCCCCAAATGTTAAAGTTTAGTTAACGTAGCGGAAAAGCTACCTAAATATTTGGTATTTTATAGCTTTTTAGCTACCTTTGCAGTGTCATTCAGACAAAGAGTTCTTTTACATGTTTAATTACAACAATGAAACACAATCAATTGTACAATGAGTTGACTAAAGCGGGATGCTTTATCACTCGACATGGTGCCGAGCACGATGAATGGTTCAATCCCAAGAATGGGATGAAAATCAGAATTCCAAGACATGGTAGCCATGAGGTTAAGATGAGCGTGTTGCGTGATGGACATGTGGAGAACTCTTTTTATGGGAATTTTAAACAAATAAGATATATGGCAAAGAATGTAGTGCTGATTTTAGAATATGGTAATGGCGGATACTCTTGTTACAATGATGAGCCATTGGGTAATTATGGTGTCATAGATGGCGATGGTGCGACCGCTGAGGAAGCCAAGGCCGACTTCATGAAGGCTCTTCAGGAATGTAGGGAAGATGACCCTAACAACAAGGCCTTGCAAGACTTGACGTTTACATATAAGTACGACGTGCAAGCTTTCTTCAAGGAGTTCTCCTTTCTCAACGCTACCGAGATTGCCAGACGTGCAGGCATCAACCCATCGCTCATGCGCCAGTATGTAAGTGGAGTCAAGACCGCTGGAGAGAAAACATACCAACGACTCAACGCCTGTATGGACAATATTAAAGCGGATTTACAAGCAGCCGTCTTTTGATGGTTGTGTTTTCATAAAGTAATTAAATGAACTCTTTAAGCCCCTGGTGCGTGACGCATCGGGGGCTTTTTGTGCCCAAATGTTGTCAGCATCATGGCTTTATCACAAACTCGACGGCATCGATGGAAATGGTGGAGTGGGAAGTTTCACCGAAGAAGAGAAGAATATGCTCCGTGGAGCACTATGCGAGGTTTCAAACCGCATACGTGCTGCTGCAGACAGAATTTGAACAAAATCTCTTTTCTTGCATCATTTAGCCTTTTTCCATCGGTCAAACATACCACGAACGCACAAATTTCGTTAAAATCCGTGAGTCTTATAGCACTCACTTCCTATTTGGTTATATGACTTTTTTTTATAACCTTTGCAGCAAATTTTAACGCTATGCCAAAAAAGATGAACATAACCCAAAAGGACCTAGACCGTGTTAAGAAAAGGTGCCTAGAAAGCTTAGGAGACTTCTTAAGCGAGTTGTGTCGTGACAAATTGATGGGTCCCACTAGCGTTGAAAAGATTTTCAGTTTCGATCACACTACATTTAAACGGATATGTGAAAAGGATCAAACCATAACTGTTAAAACGATGGCTAGGACGATGGGAATCATAGCAAGTTTCCTCAATGGACTTAAGGAAACATGTGACAAGGAACTGAAAAATCTCCAGGAAGATGATAAAATGAAGTTAAGTCTGAAAAGAAAAAAGATTGATGTGTTGAATAAAAAGAGAGTGAAATGCACGGAAGCCATGGAAAAATACAAGAAGACTTTCGGTATTATAGCAATCAGCTTCTTGGAACTAATCGGACAAAACGATGAATTTTAATCATTAAATAAGAAATAACCGGTCAAGATGCTAACATCAGAAGCCTAGTATTAACATTAAATAATCAACAACAACCAGAAAGTAAACACAACCTTACCCGCCCCCACACCTTACGATAGTAGGCGCTCGGCAGTTCTCCAGCGGCTTACGCTAAAAACGTTAGCGCAAACACACGTCCTCTACTAAAATGAGGCAGAAACAGTTAATCAACCTAAAGACAGCAAAAGAAGATGAAACTATTTTTTTATAGAAAATTTATTCGCTTCGTAATAAAGCACTTTACCATCGTTATCAACAATACCATCCAGATGAATGGTGGACAATACATCGAGCACATGAACAACTATCAGGGAAAGGAGGATGAGAAATGTCTGGACAAAGAATGATCATCATGAACGCTGGTAGCTCGTACTTCGAGCATGTGGAAAACTATTATGGCAGCAATGCCTGTGAGCAAAACTCATGCAGAAATGCTGAGATGCCGGCTGAGCTGAAAACGGAAAAGGCTCAGAGGATAAAGAACAACCTGATAGAGATAGGCTTGGTAACCGAAAATTTCATGCCATCAGGACTGTCATCATCCGAAGCTGCCGTCCTTGCCAATCAGATAGGTACAGAGTTGAAAATCGATAATATATGGAGCGTATTCGGCAATTATTGGGGTCCTAATCCGAACTCGATGAGAGCCGCCTACAACCGAGGAATGGATCAGAAGAAAACGATTCCCTTCCTCGAAAAAGTGATGCCTGCTATCAGAGGTTAATCTGACAGGTAGTACTAGTACGCGTACATAGTACGTACTAGGTAGAAGTGAGAAAATTGCCTTACCTTTGCCCCCGGAATTCAGAACCAATGCGGTCTGAGTTTCGGGGGCTTTTGTGTATCTGCACATCAACCATGGTGGGAGCCCCCAATCTTCTAAATTATTTAAAATGATGGAAGTGAAAGCGTATGTGTTCAGTCCTCCTCCTTACAGACGGCTGAGAGTGGTGAAAACGGAAGAGGGGATTACCCCACAAACCAATCTTTTATTAACGAAATAACATGACAGAAACACAACATGTAATTGCAATGAACCCTTATCGCAAGGGCAATAAGGGGAAGGTGTTTTCCAACAGTCTGGCGGTGTATGACAAGGTGATTGCATCGCCGGAAATCAGGAAGATGATTCAGCAAATTAGGGGCGAACTGCCTATCCCGAAGGTGAATGCCAACGATGAGGAGGCAGTGAAGAAGGCGCAGGACAGGCTGAAGAGCGAACTGCCTTTCTTCTGTCCCCACTACGGCATCTTCAAGAACAATGTGCGCAGACAGGAGAATGCCCAGCCCGAGAGTTTCATGTTCCAGACTATCATCGACGTGGATGACAGGGAGTATGTAGACAAGGCTATCGAGAAGGCAAGGGAGCTGAACTGCTCTGACAGCATCTGGAACGGCTCGCTGCTGCACCTCTGCTACAGTGCCCGGAAGAAGCTGCACATCGGTATCAGACTGCCGGTGGGAATGACCATCGAGGAGACGCAGAAAGCGTATTGCGAGGCGCTGGGGGTGCCGTATGACGAGAGCTGCATTACACCCGAGAGAATGATTTATCTCACCGATAAGGACTCGGAAATCTACAGGTCGAAGATGTGGTGCGCCGTGCTGAGCGAGAAGGAGATTCTGATGCGAAGGCAGGCGTATCTGGACCGCGGACTGACCGTGGACGGAAGAGGGAAAGTTAATAGTTTACAGTTAAAAGTTAATAGCAATGGAAAGAATAATGAAAATAATAGACTATCGGGCAACGACGGCAATCCTGCTGTTTCTGCTGGCTCTGCTGTTCAGCCTGCCCAACCTGGTGATAGCCATGGTGCTGATGCTCCTCATATCGGGGATTCTGGAGGCAATCAGAATGCTGGCGGACTGGGAGCCAGGGAGAAGAATCTGATTGCGTTTGACCTCTTTACGCAGGCTGCCGGACTCGGGGGTATGGAGATTGATACCGTGGGGTCGAGACACTCTTCGCTGCTGGCTATCATGAGCGCCGGTGCTTCGAGGGTGATGGAGGAAGAGGAACTGATGAAGGTGGTGAGGGTGAAAATACCGAGCTACTATCAGGAGAACGACTGCCATCAGCTGATTCACGACTTCTATGCGAAATATGCTGACAATACGAAGCCGATGTCGAGGGAAGTGATGAGGGTGAATGCGCTTGCGGAGCAGAAGGCCAGCCAGCAAGTTAATAGTTTACAGTTGAAAGTTAATAGGGCTGAGCAACAAGTTAATAGTTTACAGTTAACAGGTAATAGGGCTGATGAGGATTATCCTGACCCGCCGGAGATGCCGAAGAAACTGCCGAAGCTGGTGGAGCTGCTGATATCGAGGACGCCGGAAGTTTATAAGCCGGCTGTGGCGCACGCTATCTTCCCGCCGCTGGCTACGCATCTCTGGAAGACGAGGTTCCGGTATATTGACAACGTGGAGCACGAGGCGAGACTGATGACGCTGCTGCTTGCGGGTACCGGAGCGGGTAAGAGCAGTGTGAACAGGCCTATCGATTTCATTATGGAGGATATCAGGCTGAGGGATGCTGAAAACCTGAAGCGCGAAAAGGCGTGGAAGGATGAGATGCTGCGCAAAGGTGCCAACAAGGATAAGCGCAAGAGACCTGAAAACCTGATTATCCAGGAGATTGATGCGGATATGACGAACCCGGCTTTCGTGATGAGAACGGCCGAAGCGCAGGAACATTTCCTCTATACTTCGCTCAATGAGCTAGACCAGTTTGATGCGCTCAAGGGCAGCGGAAGCCAGCAGTTCCGCATCATGTGTCTGGCAGCAGACCCGGGTAATAAATATGGACAAACTCGCGTAGGAACAATGAGTGTCACGGAGCGTGTTACCATCCGGTTCAACTGGAATGCATCTACCACCATCCAGAAGGGTCAGCGTTACTTCTCTAAGGTTCTTACCGATGGTCCTATCAGCCGTATCAACTTCTGCACCATCCCCGAAAGGGAAATCGGCGAAGATATGCCTGTTTACGGAACTTATGATGAATCGTACCGTGAGGCGCTACGACCTTACATCGAAAATCTGAACAAAGTAACGGGCCTGATTGAGTGTAAGGAGGCGTTTCAGCTTGCCCTCAAACTGAAGGATGAGAATGCTGAGTTTGCCCGGCTGTCGCAGGACAGGACGTTTGAGAATCTCTCGTTCCGTGCCAACGTCATCGCTTACCTGAAGGCGTGCGTGCTGTATGTAGCCAATGGTTGCAAGTGGGAACCGGAGATTGATGAGTTTATCCGCTGGAGCGAGCAGTATGACCTGTACTGCAAGATGCGGTTCTTCGGCGACATGATTGCGAAGGAGAACTGTACGGCGGAGAAGAGTTCGAAGCGTGGGCCTCAGAATCTTTTACAGATACTGCCCGATAGCTTTACGGCTGCGCAGTTGCTTGCCATCCGGCTGGAGCATGGACTGGATGCGAAGGGTACCGATATGATGATCAGGCAGTGGCTGCACCGGAATTACATCAGGAGGGCGTATCAGTATACGGGCAAGCGTGACAGTTGTGACAGTTTTGACAGTTTTGAGAAGCTTAAGTACCGCCACGACGGTATGGTTATTAAATCTTAAATTTATTTTTACTTATGCAGATAGTTTTAAAACGTATAGCAAAGAAGAAGACCTACACGATAGGTCGCCTTTACATCCTGAAGGATGAGGACGTGAAGAAGCGCACGATTGAGAGTGTGAACAAGTGCAGGGGGCTGAAGACGGTGTGCGAGGTGCCTGCGGAGAAGCTGAATGCGGACTCGTATTTCTGTAATACGATGGAGCCGTGCTGGCGCAATCTTCTGGGTGTGGAGCTGAGTCCTGCCGAGGAGAATGTGCGGTTGGGGCGTGTATCGGGCAAGAAGGCGCAGAAGATGAAGGGCAAGACGGCGATACCTGAGGGCACTTATCCGCTGGTGATCAGTAAGTCGCCGAGGTTTCAGATGTGGTTGCCGCTGCTGTTGGGTGTCCCCAATTTTGAGGGCATCCGCATTCATGCCGGCAATTATCCCGACGATACGCAGGGCTGCATCCTGGTGGGTGAAAACCGTGTAAAAGGCATGGTTGTGAACTCCCGCATCTGGCTCCACCGCCTCATCAATGCTATTACCGCTGCGAGAGACAGGGATGAGAGCATTTGGATTACCATTGGGTAGTGATTAGTGTTTAATTTTAATACCATTTTTAACATGAAAACAGAAGAAAATACAAAAAAGGAAGAGATGAAGAAGGAAAAGACTGTGGGATATACAGCTGTGTTTGAAAACCCTGAATTCGGTAAGATTCGTATTCAAACCGATGAAAACGGGGAGCCTTTGTTCTGCGCGAAAGATGTATGTAATGCGCTGGGGTACAAAAAATCGTATGATGCTGTAAAACAGCTTGTTAACCGACTTGATACCGCAAAACGCGGTAGCAAGGTTCCGGGAAGTCTCCGTAAGGATGGAACCTCATCAGAGCGATTCCAGCAGATGCTCTTCGTCAACGAGAGCGGATTCTATGCTTTGGTCCTCGGCTCCAAGCTTCCAACGGCGGTGAAGTTCAAAAACTGGGTTACTTCCGAGGTGCTGCCACAGATTCGCAAGACGGGCGGTTATATTCCGGTAAAGCAGGGCGAGAGTGATGAGGAGACGATTCGGCATGCTGAAGAGATTCTCAGAGCTACACTCAAGGAGAAGGAGAATCTGCTGAAAAACCAGCAGGTGCAGATTGATCAGCAGAAGAAACTCATCGGAGAACAGGATATGGAGATTCGTCGGCTGAACGGTGTGGTGGACGAACAGGTGGTTTGCATCGCCAAGAACGGTGAGAACATCATCCAGTTGGAGAATCAGGTGGATCATCTTCTGCCGAAGGCGCTCTACACCGACAATGTGCTCAACTCTGTTTCCTGCTATACCACCACGCAGATAGCGAAGGAGCTGGGTATCACGGCGCAGGAGTTGAACCGCCAGCTCTGCGCCCTTCATATCCAGTACTACCAGAGCGGCCAGTATCTGCTCTATGCTGATTATGCCCACATGGGCCTGGCGAAGAGCCGCACCCGCTACTCTACCCTCCCCGACCCTCACAGCGATGGGGCACAGGAGAAACTGGGCACCGCCTATACCCACACCTACCTCGTATGGACAGAAAGAGGAAGGAAGTTCATACATTTAAAGGTAAAAGGGTAAAAAGGTAAAAAAGTAAAAAGAGCCTAGCGGGGGTAAGCTAGGCTCTTTTTTCCTTTTTTAGGGGGACCAGCAATGGAATCGCTGGGGACGGGGGCAGGAAGGGGCTAAAGCTTCTTTTTACCTTTTTACTTTTTTACCTTTTTAAATTTGGTAGTTAGTGAATAAAGCCGTAACTTTGCATGCTCTTAAGCAGAATAAAGGAAATAGATTAGTAATTAAAAGCAAATATGAATAATCATACGACATCAATAACGACAAACAAGAAACATCACTACCGGGAACTGCTAGCTATCGGCATTCCTATCATCATAGGACAGCTGGGTACCATCATCCTGGGATTTGCTGATACGCTGATGATAGGCCATCACAGTACACCCGAACTGGCGGCTGCCGGACTGGTGAACAATATCTTCGGTCTCGTTTTCGTATCCTATATGGGATTCACCTACGGACTCACTCCTATCATCGGACGGCTCTACGGCGAGGAACGGACCGACTGCATCGGACAGAAAGTGCGCAATGCCTTCTGTGCCAACATGCTGACGGGCATCATCTTCACCCTCGCCCTCGTTGTGCTCTACCTGAATCTGGGGCGCATCGGACAGCCTGAAGAGCTGCTCTCGCTCATCCGCCCTTACTTTCTGGTAAACCTCGCCTCGGTGCTCTTCATGGGCATCTTCTTCACGATGAAGCAATTTCTCGACGGACTCGGACAGACCAAGGTGGCGATGTGGGCGATGATTGGCGGCAACATAATCAATATCCTGGGCAACTGGGTACTGATTTACGGTGTGGCGGGGTTCCCGGAACTGGGTTTGCTGGGAGCCGGTATTTCGACGCTGGTGAGCCGCATTCTGATGGCGCTGGCGATGGTGTGCATGCTGATGACGGGCAAGAATCTTGGGGAATACAGACGCGATATTCTGCACAGTTCTCTGACCAAGGCTGACTTCAGGGAGATGAACCGGTTGGGCTGGCCTGTGGCGCTGCAGCTGGGCATGGAATCGGCTGCCTTCACGCTGAGTTGTGTGATGGTGGGCTGGCTGGGAACCATTCCGCTGGCGGCTCATCAGGTGATGATTACCCTCTCGCAGCTCTTCTATCTCGTGCTTTCGGGCATGGCGGCTGCGCTGGCTATCCGCGTGAGCCATTTTATGGGGCAGAAGGACTACGGGGCAGTTCGCCGCAATGCCTACGACGTGTTCCGGCTGAACCTGCTGTTCTCGCTGTGTATGGGTTTGCCGGTGTTCCTGCTTCGCCATCAGATAGGTGGCTGGTTTAATGATAATGTGGAGGTGCAGGCGTATGTGGCTACGCTGATTATCCTGTTGATGGTATATCAGTTTGGCGACGGACTGCAGTATACCTTTGCCAATGCGCTGCGTGGCATCGCCTGTGTAAAGCCGATGGTGCTCTATGCCTTCATCGCCTATTTCGTCATCTCCTTGCCGCTGGGCTACACCCTGGGTTTCCCTTGCGGCTTGGGCATTCTGGGCATCTGGATTGCCTTCCCGTTTGGTCTGACCATAGCGGGAGAAATGTATCGCAGAAGATTTGAGAAGGAACTGAAGAAGATTGAGGAATAAGAATCAGGCACGGATTTATAGACTGAAGGAAAAAAACAGGCACGGATTACACGGGTTTATAGAGACATGCTCGAAACGAGTTATTATCTCGAAAAAAAATCCGTGTAATCCGTGAAATCCGTGCCTAAAAAATCTGACGGAATTTACTTAGCAACCTGCTCAGCACGATCATCTACGTTCTCACCCTCTGTAGGAGCGAGAGTAGCCTTGAAATCGGTGATACCGTACTTAGCAAGAATGTTGTACCACTGGAGGAGCTTCTTGATATCGCTGTCGTGAACACGGTCGCGATCGTAGTTAGGAAGAACCTCAGCAAAATAAGCGTGGAGCTCAGCAACAGGCGCCTTCTTGTAGTTGAAAGTGCTAGGCTTGCCCTCTTCCTTCTTGCTTACACTGTCGAGCACTTCCCAGAGTGGCACCTCATCAGCGTCTGTATACATAGCGATGTCACCAAGGCTTGTTACGCGGTCGGTAGCGAAAGCTGGGATACGCTTGTGAGTCTCATCGAGTGTTTCTACGATGAGGTTTCTGTTACCTCTTGATACCAATTTATAAAGGCCTGGTTTGCCTGCAATTGAAAGGATTGTTTCCATTGTCTTTTCTATTATTCTTTATTATTAATGATATCCAATAATTTTCTTACCTGTGCTTCGATATTCTGCTCGCCATCGTTCACGATTTCGAAATCGGAGCGGGCTGCGAGCTCTTCCTGCGGCATGACGGCATCTATCCACTGCTGCGCCTTCTCTGCCGGGATATGGTCGCGCTGCATGATGCGCTGGATGCGGACCGGAACGGGAGCCGTTACGCAGACCACGAAATCGAGGTGGATACGGCGGTAGAAACCGCTATCGAAGAGGATGGCACTCTCCATCCACTCATAGCTACTCTGCTCGAAATCGCGCGCCACAGCCGGATGAACCACATCGTTGACAGCCTGCTTGTTAGCCTCGCCAGCCAGCAGAAAGTGAGCCAGCACGGGCTTCTGCAAAACGCCCTCTGCACTGTAAACCTGCTCGCCCACCAGCTTCTTCAAACCAGCCTGCAAGCGGGCATCGGTGCGCATGAGCCGCTTAGCCTCATCATCACAGTCGTAAACCCTGATGCCCTGTTTCTCTAATATCCGGCACACATAGCTCTTTCCGCTACCTATACCGCCCGTTATCGCTATCTTCATCACGATGAATTATTAACTGTAAATTATAAATTACTAATCATCATTGCTGTTCCAGCAGATAATCTACCATTTCCAGTTCGAGATGCGCCTTGCTCACCGAGCGCGGCACGCTGCGCAACTGGAGCTGGCACTTGTCAGAAGGGTTGTTAACCAGATCGTTATAATCTACTACCACCTTAAACTGGCTCGGTTTGATGGTTCTGAAGAGGCTGGCTCCGATGGTGAATCTTACCGCCACTTTAGATGGAAAGGTACGGAGCACCATGTTATCAGGCATGTTGATGGCCGTAACAGGCACATCGACCGACACTTCGGTAAGCACATCAGGATATACCGCCAGACGCACCATCCGAGGCACAATCTTCATGCCACGTATCTTCTTGATAGGTACGCTGCGATGAATGGTATCCTGCAGGTTGCGCATGTTGAACGGCTCGATTTCTACCGATTGCAACTCATCGAGCTGCTTCTTGTTGGCATAAACCGTAACCGTAGACGGCAGAAATTCGGTATGCGCCAGATAATAGCTCTTGCTGGTTGTAATCTTACCTCTGAACACCACAGGCACTCGCTTGGAAGAGCCGTAGGTGAAGAAGAAATCGAATTTTGCCGGCTTAATGGAGAGCAGTTTGGTAGAGCCATAGAGCTGGGATGCCACCTGTTTCTGCACATCAGCCATCGGAATCTGTCCCGTTCCCGTTTCCTCGTCGGCATAATTGGCAAAACGGAATGTGAGCGGATGAATCTTGCCTCCGTAAGCATAGGTAACGAGTGTGAATCCCTTATCGCGCACCGTAATATTCACGGTATCAGTGAGTTCGCCGGTTATTACCGCATTGCGGGGCACGCCCGTTAACTGCACAGGAATATTGAATTCTCTCTCTGTAGTCTCATTGAGCGTCATCATCAGCCAGAAGATGCCGCTGAGAGCGAGAAAGA
>ULLV01015959.1_pt1 | contig 11708 bp, 10 predicted proteins | sample 1951491 | NCBI WGS metagenome assembly ULLV01 (sample SAMEA4835534, study PRJEB28245) | human gut metagenome | biome: gut microbiome; material: fecal sample | place: Denmark | collected 2008
ACCGTATTCATGGTTCTTAACGAACAGTTCTTCAACTCCTTTATGGCCGCAATCATTATCTCTGCCATTTTAGGCGCAATTATGAGTACGTCTTCCGGCCAGCTTCTGGTTACTGCATCTGCAATTTCCACTGACTTTTATCAGGCACTGCTGCGCAAAAACGCCAGCCAGAAAGAACTGGTGCTTGTCAGCAGAATCGCCGTTATTCTTGTTTCAGCATGCTCTCTTGCACTTGCCTATAACCCCAACAACTATATACTTGACCTTGTTGCATACGCCTGGGCAGGGTTCGGCGCTTCCTTCGGCCCGCTGATGCTGTTCAGCCTGTTCTGGAAACGCACCACGCTTAAAGGCGCGGTTGCCGGTGTATTCTTCGGCGGCAGCACCGTACTTTTATGGAAGGAATGTTTTGCATATACCGGACTGTACGAAATTATCCCGGGCTTTGCGGTTTCCTGCCTGGCAATCTTTATTGTAAGCCTGCTTGATAAACAGCCTTCGGCTTCCATTATTAAAGATTTTGAAGCAACAGAACAGCATATTAACGATTTATAATTAAAAATTAATGAAGCCTGTACACAAAAATGTACAGGCTTTTTCTTTTGCCAATTTTACAAGCTCATTCCAAGTTCAAATGCTTTCTGAGGATATTCTGTTTTGGATACAGCTTCGCGTGTCGGGCAGCCCGGAGCAAGCACTCTGCCTCTGTCCTGCCAGTGCATATACCCTGCCAGCGTTTCATAATGTTTGGCAATGCTGCGCATTGTTAAAGGCGTATCACTTCCGCCTGCAGCCAACAGCACCGACTGTTTGCCGTTTATATCGTATGTTCGCGAATAAAATCTGTCGATAACCGTTTTCAGCTGCGCCGTAAGTGCAAAATAATAAACCGGGCTTACCAAAGCTATAACATCGGCTTCCATAAATTTTTGAATGGCTTCCGTTTCTATATCATCTTTATGCACGCAGGGCCCGTTCATATTTAAGCCGTAGCCGCTTAAATATAAAGTAATCATCCTGAACAGCTTATTTTTAAAAATTCTCTGCGGTTCATAAGTTCCCCTCCTGTTCTGAATAACTTTACTATCATTATATTAAATCCGTTTTTCTGCGTCTAATGCTTATTTTTTCTGTTCAGCCATGCCTTTAGGTAATAAAAAATCCTGTAGCTGCCAAACATCTAACCACAGGATTTTATCATGCCTTATCCGTATATAGTTCATAAAATTTAAGCATTGGCATTTTTGCCGCTGCTGTTTTACAATTTTAAACAGAGGTTTTAGTTAAAATATTTTTTGTATTAAAAACATATAGGCCACTGTTCCGCCAACAATGCTTATAAGCATGCTGCGGCGCCAAAAATGCAGCGCTAAAGTAATTGCTGCGCAAATAAATTCCGGCAGGCCGTGCCAGGCATTAAACGGAGCATCTTTTAAGCTGTAAACCACAAGCATGCCCGTAACTGCAAACGGCAAAACGTTGCCTAAATAATTAACAAAATCGGGTATAGGCCTCCCGCCGCCAAAAATAATAAAGGGCAAAAAGCGGGTCAGTACTGTTGCCAAAATAATAGCGGCAATCATTATTATGCTCTGCCCAACAGTCATTGTCATCACTGTGCCCTCCTTTTAATAACGGCAAAAACAAGCAGCATCATAAGCATGGCAGGTATCATAAAATTTTCCGTGCCAAAAACAAACAGGCACAACACCGAAGCGGCAAGGCCTGTTAACGCAGCACCGTGCGCGTCTGCATTAAGCCACTGTTCGGCAAAAATAACCAAAAACAACGCCGGCAGCACAAACCCGATACCTTCGGACGGAAAATTAATGCCGCTGCCTACAACAGCGCCCAAAGTTGCTCCAGCAACCCAGTAAAAATGGTTCAGCATCGTTACAAAAAGCATAAACCATGAACGGTCAACGCCATCGGGCACTTTGGTCATGCTGTTTATGGCAAAGCTTTCATCACACATGCCAAAAATAAGATACAGCTTTTTCCACCCCGGCACATTATATGGCTTGAGCATGGAAACGGCATAAAACAAATGCCTTGCATTAAGCATAAACGCTGCCAAAAAGGCACTTACCGGTTCAAAACTGCCAAGCAGCATAGTTACCGAAACGAACTCAACTGAACCTGCGAAAATAAGCAGACTCATAAAAAACGGATATAACGGTGAAAAGCCCTTGCTCACCATTAAAAATCCGTACGAAGCCCCTAAAAAAATAAAACTTGCACCAATCGGCACAGTATATGGAAAAGCTGTTTTAAATGCTTTTATTTTAACGCTGTCCAAAGTAACACTCCCATAAAATTGCATATTTCAGCAAAAACTGCGCTTAACCGGCGTTAAAAATGTTATAATATTTTTAAGAAAAGGTTTATTTATAATAAAACCGTTATGTTATTATTCTAATCAACCAGCAGTTTTGTGTCAAGTATAAATAACAATAGTTCGTTTTATCTTACGGTTGTAAACAATAATTATTTTCAAATACTGTAAAATTAATAAGGAGGTTTTTACCATGACTACCACAAAACCTGTTCCCGGCACCGGCGGCGACCATTACATTCCTTTCTCCGAACGCAGCGGCGCTGAATCAATTGTTTATTTTACCAGAGATTTATCCGCCGAAGGCCTGCTGAAAATATTTAAACGCATCAGCGCAAATCTTACCGGCAAAACGGCAATTAAGCTGCATACCGGCGAACCGCACGGGCCTAACATTATTCCGCGCCCATGGGTTAAAAACTTAATTGAAAAGGCTTTGCCTGAAGCCGCAATAGTTGAAACCAATGCCTATTATGCAGGCGGGCGTGATACCACCGAAAAACACCGCAGCACCATTGCCCTTAACGGCTGGAATTTTTGCCCGGTTGATATTATGGACGAAAACGGCACCGCAGTTTTGCCTGTTAAAAACGGCAAATGGTTTACCGAAATGCATGTTGGCAAAAACTTGCTGAATTACGATTCACTGTTTGTTTTAACCCATTTTAAAGGGCATGTTCAGGGCGGTTTTGGCGGCAGCGATAAAAATATCGGCATTGGCTGCGCCGACGGAAGTATCGGCAAAGCCATGATTCATACCACACCAGGTTCCACCAACCAATGGGATATTGCCAAAGAAGAATTTATGGAAAGAATGACTGAATCCTCAAAAGCAGTAGTTGACCATTTCGGCAAAAATATTGCTTTCGTTAATGTAATGCGCAATATGTCTGTTTCGTGCGATTGTGAAGGAACAGCAGCAGAACCCGTTGTAACGCCTAATGTCGGCATACTCGCCTCGCTTGATATTTTAGCCATTGACCAGGCAAGTGTAGACCTTATTTACGCCATGAAAGAAACTGACCGCAAAGCACTGGTAACGCGTATGGAAACACGCCACGGCCTGCGCCAGCTTACTTATATGAAAGAACTTGGCATGGGCAACGATAAGTATAAACTGATTGACATTGACAACGGCGACAAAGAAATTACACTTGAAGAAGCCGTAAAAGATGTTGTGCCTTTTAAAGCCGAATAATTAAAGTGATTGACTCGAAATCAATTGTACAAACCCCTTCAAAAAATTTTGAAGGGGTTTTGCTTGCTTAAAGTGCGGTTTAACTTGTTATAATTTAGTAAATAAAGATTTATTAAATTAAGCAGCAGTTGAAAGGATGAAGAAAATGGAAAAATATCAGTTTGGTTTTGGCTGCATGCGCCTTCCGCTTTTAAATGCAGATGACGTTACTTCTTTTGATTTTGCAAAAACAGAACAGCTTTTCGACGCATATTTAAATTTTGGTTTTACCTATTTCGATACCGCCTATACCTATCACGGTTACCAGTGCTAAAAAGCCGTCCGCAAAGCGCTGGTTGAGCGGCATCCGCGCAGTGCCTTTGAACTTGCCACAAAAATGCCGCTGCGTGATTTTAAAGATACGGCAGATTTAGAAACAATTTTTAATGAACAACGTACAAACTGCGGCGTTGATTACTTTGATTACTATCTTTTGCATAACATGGGTACTAATGTATATGAAAAATGCCGCAAATACGGAGTGTTTGATTTTATTGCTGCCAAGAAATCGGAAGGTAAAATAAAACACGCCGGCATGTCCTTCCATGATACGCCGGAACTTTTTGACGAAATTCTCTCGCAGTATGCCGATAAGCTGGATTTTGTACAGCTGCAGATTAACTATCTTGACTGGGAACAACCCAATGTACAGTCGCGCCGCTGCCTTGAAATTGCCAACAAATACCATAAGCCGGTTTTTGTTATGGAACCCTGCAAAGGCGGCACATTAACCAACCTTCCGGGAGAAGCGCTGCAAATTTTAAAAGATTATAATCCGCAGGCAACACCTGCTTCACTTGCCTTCCGTTTTGCCGCCAGCCAGCCCGGCGTGGTGCGCGTACTTTCCGGCATGAACAGCATGGAGCAGGTTAAAGAAAACACCGCACTTTTTAAAAATTTTAAACCCATTACGGAAGAAGAACTAAAGGTTATTGCCCAAATACGCGAAGTTATTGAACGCAATACACCCATTCCCTGTACCGGCTGTGCTTACTGCACGCACGGCTGCCCCAAAAACATTGCCATTCCGCAGTATTTTGCGCTTTATAACAGCATTGCCACGCTTACAGGCAGTTTTTCAAGCCACGGCGGCTACTACAACAACATCAGTTTAAAATACGGCAAAGCAAACGACTGCATAGGCTGCAAACAGTGTGAACGTGCCTGCCCCCGGCACCTGCCAATTACCAAATACCTCAAAGACGTTGCCGCCAAATTTGAAAACAGCAACGCTTACCCGCAAAGAAAATAAAAATATATTAATCTTTAAGGCACAGCTATAATAAACAGCTGTGCCTTAAGTTTATTTATATAAAAAGTGATAACTAAATAAAAAAGCACATTCCAACACGAAATTGAAATGTGCATTATTCTCTGGCGGAGAGGGTGGGATTCGAACCCACGGTACGTTGCCGTACATTTGATTTCGAGTCAAACACCTTCGACCACTCGGACACCTCTCCATATTTAATTTTACCGGCCATAAACTTTATTTATAGCCAGCTATATTATTATACTATTAATTTTATCTTTTGCCAAGTGGCATAATTATTTTTGTTTCTGCTGTTTGTTTTCCTCACGGCGCTTTTTAAAAAAATCCTTTAATACAGCGGCACATTCTTCTTCGCAAACACCGCTTGTAACTTCTACGGCATGGTTAAGGTTAGTATTGCTTACAATATTAAAAATAGATTCCGCAGCGCCTGCTTTAAAATCGGGACAGCCGTAAACAAGCCTTTTCAGGCGGCTGTTTACAATAGCTCCGGCGCACATGGGGCACGGCTCCAGTGTTACATAAAGCGTTGCGTCATTTAAACGCCAGCGTTCCAAAACAGCGCAGGCTTCAATAATGGTAATCATTTCAGCATGGGCCGTTGCATCATGCCAGGTTTCGCGCATATTATGCGCTGCCGATATAACTTCACCGTTTGCAACAAGCACTGCGCCAATAGGTATTTCTCCGCGTTCTGCGGCTTTTTTTGCTTCTTCTATGGCAAGCTGCATATAGTATTCGTCAGTTTTGGCCTGCATTTTCAAGTTCCTCCTGTGCCTGCATTAATTCTTCCCAGCGCTGCATTAGCCGGTCAATTTCTGCCTGCATGGCTTCGTGCTCGGCTGCAATGTGTTTGCTGTGTTCCAAATCCACGTGGTTAGCAGGGTCAGCCATTTGTTTTTCAAGCACGCCCAGCATGGCTTCCTGCTCGCGTATGCTGAGTTCCACCTTTTGCAGCTGTTTGGTAAGTTCTTCGGGGCTGTAACGGCGCTGCGCCTTTGCCTTTTTGCCCTGTGCCGGTGCAGGTTTCTGTTCTTCTTTTACTGTTTGTACAGCAGCTTTTTTTACCGGTTCTGCCGGAACAGGTTCCGCAGCTTTACGCTTTTCCTTTTCTGCAAGGTAATATTCATAATCGCCTTTGTAATCCTGCAGGGTATGGTTTTCAATTTCCCAGATGCGCCCTGCAATTTCGCCGATAAAGTAACGGTCATGGCTTACAACCAGAAGCGTGCCGTCAAAAGCCTCCAGAGCGGCTTCCAGAGTTTCGCGCGCCAGAATATCCAGATGGTTGGTAGGCTCGTCCAAAATTAAAAAATTAGCTCCGTCAAGCACCAGTTTTAACAGCACCAGCCTTGCTTTTTGCCCGCCGGACAGCGTTCCGATTTCTTTAAAAACATCATCGCCATGAAACAGCATACCGCCCAGCAAAGAGCGTGCATATCCGTCATCCATGCCGTATTCCGTTAAGAAATTATCAAGCACGGTTTGTTTTTCGTCAAGCCTTTCATAACTTTGCGAAAAATAACCCACTTTAACACGGTTGCCTGTTTGCGCTTTGCCTTTAAGCGGCGCTATTTCGCCAAGCACGGTTTTTAAAAGCGTTGATTTACCGCTGCCGTTAGGCCCTATTAAAGCTGCTTTTTCGCCGCGGCGCAGCACAAGGCTGATATCTTTTACAAGCACATTATCCCTGTAGCCCACCGTTAAATCATCCAAAATCAGCACGCGCTCGGCCGATTCCGGAGCAGGCGGCAGTTTAAGCTCAAATTCTTCGTTATGCACCGGCGCTTCCATGCGTTCCAGCCTGTCAAGCTGCGACTGGCGCCCGCGTGCCATTTTGCTTTTTATGCCCGCCTTAAAACGGCGGATGTAGGCTTCAGTTCTGGCAATATAATCCTGCTGGGCAGCATAGGCAGCTTCCAGCGTCGCAGTCTGTATTTCTTTCTGCGCCATGTATTTGGTGTAATTGCCTTTAAACGACTGCAGATGCCCGCCTTCCATTTCCAAAATGCGGGTAGCGACATTATCCAAAAACTTTCTGTCATGGCTGACGATTAAAAGGCCGCCCTTAAAATCCTGCAAATATTTTTCCAGCCATTCCGTCATTCGGATATCCAGATGGTTGGTCGGTTCGTCCAGAATCAGAAAATCCGGGCTTTTTACCAGCGCCGCAGCCAAAAGAATACGTGTTTTCTGTCCGCCGGAAAAATTCTGCGCCGGTTTATCCCATACTTCTTCCGTAAATCCAAGGCCGTTCAAAACTATTTTAATGCGTGTTTCGTAATTATAACCGTCTATATATTCATAACGGCGCGTTACAGACGCATATTCATCAAGAACTTTATCAAGTTCTTCGCCCGGTTTTAAATCTGCGGCCTGTGCTTCCAACTTTTGCAGGCGGCTGCGCATTTCAGGAATTTCAGGGCAGGAATTCATCATAAACTGCCACAGGCTGCCACTGCCGATATTGCCGAAGCCCTGCTCCACGTAACCAACGCGCGTGCCTGCTTCAAAGCGCACGCTGCCGCTGTCGCTGTATCCATTTTGCAGCAGGCAGTGCAAAAGTGTAGACTTGCCGCTGCCGTTAACACCGACAAGCCCTATTTTTTCACCTTTATCTATCATGAAGCTGACGTTTTTAAAAATTGTTTTTACGCCGAAGCTTTTTGCCAAATTATCAACAACAAGCTGCATAATACATCCTCTGTTTCCTTGTGTTCTCGAATTGCTATTATATCAAAAATTTACCTGCCTGCAAAGCAAAAAATAACACAAGCACCGTAAGATGCCTGTGTTATTATAAGTAAATTTTATTTTAGCCGTTATATCCGTACGGATGGCTCTGATGCCATTTCCACGCGGATTTGATAATTTCTTCAACCGTGCTGTGCTGCGGCTGCCAGCCAAGCTCTGCTTTTATTTTGGCAGAACTTGCCACTAAAACGGCAGGGTCGCCGCTGCGGCGTGCTTCTTCGGTTACGGTAAAATCAACGCTGGTTACTTTTTTGACAGTTTCAATAATTTCACGCACACTGAAGCCTTCTTCGCTGCCAAGATTGTAAATTCTGCTTTCGCCGCCGTTTACCAGATGTTTAAGCGCCAATACATGGGCAGTTGCCAAATCTTCCACATGAATGTAATCGCGCAGGCAGGTTCCGTCCGGAGTCGGATAATCCGTGCCGAAAATTGCTACTTTATCACGCACACCCTGGGCAGTTTTTAAAATCAATGGAATTAAATGCGTTTCCGGATGATGGTCTTCGCCGATATCCGCCGTAAGCGATGCACCGGCAGCATTAAAATAACGCAGTGCAACGTAGCGCATATCATAAGCCATGGCATAATCTTTCAGCATGCCTTCAATAACAAGTTTTGTACGCCCGTAAACATTGGTAGGCTGAGTCGGAAAATCCTCGCAAATCGGCGTTTTTTCCGGTTCGCCGTACACCGCCGCCGTTGAAGAAAATACAATATAATCTACACCGGCTTCTTTCATGGCCTGCAATAAATGCAGCGAGCCTTCCACGTTGTTTACATAATATTTTGCCGGGGCGCTCATGCTTTCGCCAACAAGGCTGCTTGCCGCGAAATGAATAACGGCGTCAATTTCAAACTGCGCCATAATATGCTTTAAAAACTGCACATCACGGATATCGCCTTCCACAAGCTGCACGTCATCGCTTACGGCTTCCGGATGCCCGGTAGAAAAATTATCGTATACAATGGGAGTAAAACCCTGTTCTTTTTTCAGTACATTAACAACATGCGAGCCGATATAACCGGCGCCGCCTGTAACCAAAACATTCATGCCGTTACTCCTTGTTTACATCAACAATATGTTTTAAATATTCCAGCAGCTTGCCGCGCATTTCCGGGCGTTTAAGAGCATATTCAACAGTTGCTTCAATAAAGCCCTGTTTGTCGCCCACATCATAACGGCGACCTTCAAAATTATAAGCATACATCGGCTGCTGTTTTGCCAAAACGCGCAGTGCGTCCGTCAGCTGAATTTCGTTGCCGCGTCCGGGAGGCGTATTTTCCAGAATATCAAAAATTTCCGGAGTAATAATGTAACGCCCCAAAACCGCCAGGCGGGAAGGCGCTTCTTCCTGCGCAGGTTTTTCCACCATATCTTTTACGGTATAAGTGCGTGCTTCTTCCGTCGGCGCACCGTCAATAATGCCGTAGCTGGATACTTTTTCCGGCGCAACTTCCTGTACGCCCAAAACGCTGAAGCCGCGGCGGTCATAAACATCTATAAGCTGTTTTAAAGCAGGTTTTTCGCTGTCAACAACATCGTCACCCAAAAGCACTGCAAACGGCTCGTCGCCGATAAAACGGCGTGCGCATAAAATAGCATGGCCAAGTCCGCGCGGCTCTTTCTGGCGGATATAATGCAGGTTAATTTCCGAAATACGGCGCACCATTTCCAGCTGTTCAAACTTGCCGGAAGCTTCAAGGCTCATTTCCAGTTCCATATTGCGGTCAAAATGGTCCTCAATGGCGCGTTTGCTCTTGCCGCTGATGATAATAATATCTTCAATGCCAGAAGCCAGTGCTTCTTCGATAATATACTGAATAGTCGGCTTGTCAACTATCGGCAGCATTTCTTTCGGCGTGGCTTTGGTTGCCGGCAAAAAGCGTGTGCCAAGCCCGGCTGCCGGTATTACTGCCCTGCGTACAGGTTTAATTGTTGTCATTTTATTCGCTCCTTATGCTTCTTCGCCGCCGATAACGGCCAGAATTTCTTCGGTTTTTTCTTTCAAAAGCGCTTTGTCGCCGCGTGTTTCCACATTTAAGCGCATTACCGGTTCCGTGTTGGAAACCCTTACGTTAAAGCGCCAGTTATCATATTCAATGCTGAGCCCGTCCAGTTTGTCAATTTTACCGTCGCCATATTTTTCTTCAATGGCGGCCAGTACGGCTTTGCTGTTTTCAACCTTGCGGTTAATTTCACCGCTGCACGGGAATTTTTCCATTCTCTCGCCAACAAGCTCCGAAAGTTTTTTGCCTTCGCAGCACATCAGTTCCGTTACCAGAAGCCACGGCAGCATGCCGCTGTCGCAGTACGAAAAATCACGGAAATAATGATGGGCGCTCATTTCGCCGCCGTATACAACGTCATTTAAGCGCATGCATTCTTTCATAAAAGCATGCCCGCTCTTGCAGCGCACAGGCACGCCGCCTTTTTCGGCAATAATTTCTTCCGTGCTCCATGTCAGCCGCGGGTCATACATAATTTTGCTGCCCGGCAGCTTCTTTAAAAAGGCCGCCGCCAAAAGGCCCACAATGTAATAGCCTTCTATAAACTCGCCCTTTTCGTCAAAAAAGAAGCAGCGGTCAAAGTCGCCGTCCCAGGCGATGCCAAGGTCTGCTTTTTCTGCCACTACTTTATCGGCAGTAACGGCACGGTTATGCTCCAAAAGCGGATTTGGTACGCCATTGGGGAAACTTCCGTCCGGAGTTTCGTTTATTTTTATAAATTCAAACGGCAGATGTTCCGCCAGTTTGGCAAGTACCGGGCCTGCGCCGCCGTTGCCGGGATTGGCAACAATCTTTAACGGCTTAAGATTTTTTACATCAATATAGCTTAAAAGATGCTCAATATAATCGGGCATAATGTCTTTTTTTATCAGTTTGCCGCGTTCTTTGCCTGCAACAACAACATGGGGGAATTCCCCTTCTTCCGTCGCCATTCTGCCGATATCCATCAAACCGGTATCGGACGAAACAGGCCTTGCGCCGCTGCGCACCAGTTTCATGCCGTTGTAATCGGCCGGGTTATGGCTGGCAGTTACCATAATACCGCCGTCGGTATTTAAATGCGCCGTAGCGTAATAAACCATCTCCGTACCGCACTCACCAATATCATAAACGGTGCAGCCGCCGTCACGCAGGCCATCTGCAACGGCATTCGCAAGCTCCGGCCCCGTCAGGCGGATGTCATGCCCAACAACGGCGGTTTCCGCAGCAAACATGGCTGCAAAAACACGGCCAACCCTGTAAGCCAGTTCGGCATTTACCTCACCCGGAACAATACCGCGTATATCATATGCTTTAAAAGCTTTTTTACTAAGTTCCATTTTATCTCTCCCCGTCAGCATATTTTCACGATTTATATATTTTCTATTTTTAAAACAAAAATCCTGCCTGTTGCAGCAGGATTTTATTAAATTGCATAACCGTATTTGCTTAAAACATTTTCCGCAGCCGGGCCTAAAAACCAGCGTATTAACGAAAAGAACGCCTGGCAGTTGCCGTTATCGTCCGGCAGCAGGAAACTTTCTGCAAGCACATTTAAAAATTCTTCCAAATCTTCGCCTGCCGCAAGGGCATTTTCTATTTCGTCTTCCAGCATCATTACGGCTTCGCGGCGCATACGCATTAAACGCGGTGCGTTAAGGTTCAACTCGCGGATAGTATTGCGTGCCTTGCGCACCAGCTCCGGCGGGCAGGTATCTTCATCAACAATCATACGCCCGGTATGCGCGGCATAACGGTAAATACGCACATCCGCCGGTATTTCCAGCGGGTTTAAAATGCGCTCGTTAATAGGCTTGCCGCCTTTAGGCACATCGCAGCTGCGGTCTATTTTGCGCTTTGAAAAACGCTCCTCCGCATCTTCCACATTCGGCTGGCTGCCGCCATGGCAAACCCCAAGCAAATTCTGCCAGTCAAGGTGGTAGTTATGCACGGCAAAATCCGTCTCGCTTTTGGGATAAAAATGCTCCACGCGGAAGTCGTCAACCTCGCCTTCCTCATCGGCAAAAGTAATATTAATTTCGCAGTAGGCGCAAAGCCCGTGCTGGTCTTTCAAAAGCTGTTTTTTTACTTCACGGTAGCCGCGGCGGTTTGCACGGCGG
>ULLV01023522.1_pt1 | contig 10353 bp, 10 predicted proteins | sample 1951491 | NCBI WGS metagenome assembly ULLV01 (sample SAMEA4835534, study PRJEB28245) | human gut metagenome | biome: gut microbiome; material: fecal sample | place: Denmark | collected 2008
CGGCTCCCGTCAGCTCCGTGTAGAGCAGGTCATATTCGGGCGACAGGGCGAAATTGTCGTCCGAGAGGTCATAGATGGAGAATACGTTTCCGACAAGCGGTAGCAGCTTCTGGGTAAAGGCTTCACATTTTTCTCCCGGTACTTCACCCGCAAATTCGTTCTCCACGACTTCGCGCAGGATGGCGTGCCTGGAGTAGCGAAGGCCCTCCGTCAGCACCTTCATCGCCAGTTCCTGCGCCCCGTCGGCAGGATAGCCTTCGAGCCTTGCCCGTTCATACGCTTCGGCGGCACGGTCGGTTCTTTCTCGGATGAAGGCTTCATCGGCTGCCTGTTCGAACTTGTTCGTGGTGAGGTAGTCCAGCAGGTACAGACCGTAATAGGAAAAGTCGGTCCGACCCTCGTTTTTCTTCTTGTTGTTCATTTCTTTGGAATTTAGTGGATTGATAATGATGATAGGGATAATCGTTGGAAAACGAGAAGAAAAAGGCACCCGGTATCCCTCCGAGTGCCACCACTAAATCCAAAGTATGAGTGTAATCCGGTATCGAAGAACAATTCATTACTCTGAACCAGTGGCAAAGTTAAACATTTATTTTCTTCTTTTCGCAGAGGTCGCTTTACTTTTCCTTTCTGGAACTATTCGAGGAAAGGGCATTATAGAGAGGATGAGAGGTAAGTAGATGGAAATGAGAGGGATTTGCGCTATATCTCTATGGTTTGCGTATTGAGATAAAGTGCAGAAGATGTGGATTTATGCAGAAGTTCCGTTACCAAATCATTAGTCTGTCTTCAGAATGGTAACGAAGAAGAAAGAGAAGGTAACAGACAGAAGAGTATTCGGTAACTCATTTTTCTGCGATTACGGTTCTTATGCTCTGTACCACAATGTTTTGCGTAGCTGAAAACGCTTCAAAATCGGGTAACTTTGCCCATAAAAAAGAAGCGTATGGAAAAAGACAAAATGAAGGTTTTGCTCTACCTGAAAAAGAGCGGATTGGACAAGTCGGGGCACGCCCCGATCATGGGGCGGATAACCTACGAGCGAACTATAGCCCAATTTAGTTGTAAGCTCTCGTGCGATCCGAAGTTGTGGAACGCTCGTGAGAGCAGATTGAATGGCAAGAGCCGTGAAGCAGTGGCAACGAATGGCAAGTTGGAACGCTTGCTTCTCTCGGTACAGTCAGCTTATCGAGTCCTTTGCGAGCGAGGAAAAGTCTTTACGGCAACTGATATCAAAGAGCAGTTCCAAGGAAGTATGCAAACTCAAATCACCTTTTTGGAACGATACAACCGAATGGTTGAAAATATGGCACAAAAGGTAGGCATCGAAATAAAGGCAGCGTCTTTGAATAGTTACTATACTATTCGCAAGCATCTGCAAGCCTTTATAGGGGAGAAGTACCACACGACAGATATTTCTTTCGGACAAATGGAAGAAGATTTCTTGGAGTGCTTGCAACATTACTCTGTCGGAAAGTTGAGACATTCGCAAGGCTATTATCGTAAGATGGCTTTGGCGGTTAAGAAAGCCTGTCGCTTGGCGTATCATGAGGGCTTGACAGAGCGACAACTGTTTGCTCACATACAGATTGAACGAGGAGAGAATAAACAACCTCGTGCATTGGACAGAGCTTCATTGGATAAATTGCAAGCCTTGACCTTTGAGCCGTATGAAGTGGAGTTGGAAACCGCACGCAATCTCTTTCTCTTTTCTTGCTTTACGGGTGTTGCCTATTGTGATATGGTAGTACTTAATCGAGAACACCTCTTTACGGATGATAAGGGGGCGTGGTGGCTGAAGTTCCGCAGACAAAAGACCGATACACTTTGCCGTGTGAAGCTCCTATCCGAAGCGGTGCGTTTGATAGAGCGGTATCAATCGGATGAGCGCAACACTCTTTTTGCTCCCATAGCCTATTCGGCTTACCTTATTCAGCTCAAAGCCCTACAACTTCGGGCAGGTATCTCCATCCCCCTTTCGGCACACGTTGGTCGCCACACCTTTGCGACGTTGATTACTTTGGAACGAGGTGTTCCCATCGAAACGGTGAGCCGAATGTTGGGGCATAGCAATATCCAAACGACCGAGCGATATGCCCACGTTACCCCGAAGAAACTCTTCGATGAGTTCGAGCGATTTCTCTCTTTCACAGAAAATCTAACCTTAACCCTATAAGAGCTATGCGCAGTACATTCAAAATCCTATTCTATATCAATAAGAACAAGACCAAGGCGGACGGCACAACGACAATCCTTTGCCGTATCACCATAGACGGAGCAAACGTAGTGATAAGCACAGGCGAAAGCACAATTCCTCACGATTGGAGCGTGAAGCGAGGGGAGACAACGGACAAGAAGACTAACCAATGCCTGCAAACCTTTCGAGAGGAAATCGAGCAAGGATACAATACCTTGCTCTATAAATATGGAGCAGTGAGTGCCGAACTTCTGAAGAACCACCTGCAAGGCATCGGAAGAACTCCGACAACGCTTCTTGCCCTTAGTGCAGAAGAACTCAAAGCCCAACGAGAAAGCAAGAGCGAGGGAACGTATAGTAATAATCGGTGTTCCGACAGGCAACTTAACGCCTTTGTGCGAAGTCGTGGCGAGGAGGATATTTCCCTAACGGCTCTTGCGATAGATTTCTTTGATGATTATCGTTTCTATTTGAAGAAGGAGGGCTATGCCCTTGCAACCATAAACAGGCATTTGTGTTGGTTGAGTCGGTTGATGTACCGAGCCGTCAGTCAGGGAACTATACGCTTCAATCCGTTTGAAGAGGTGAAGTACGAAGCCGTGGAGCGTAAGCCTCGTTTCCTGAGCAAGGGCGAGGTGGCAAAGCTCTTGGCATTCCCGTTGCAGGACGAAGGGGCAGAACTAAGCCGAAGAATGTTTCTTTTCTCCGTCTTTACGGGGTTGGCATTTGCCGACTTGCAGAGCCTTCGGGCTTCGCAAATCGAAACGAACAGCGAGGGGAAGCGGTATATCCGCAAGGCAAGACAGAAAACGGAAGTGGAGAGTTTAATACCCCTGCATCCGATAGCGGAGCAGATACTTTCGCTTTACACCAAGGAGAATAGCAAAGAGGATTACAAGATATTCCCCGATACGATGAGCAAGGGCAAGTTGCTTACCCATCTCAAAGCCGTGGGCTTGGCGTGTGGTGTTCGTACTCCGCTGAGCTACCATGTTGGACGACATTCGTTCGGCACGCTGACCTTGGAGGCAGGCATTCCGATAGAGAGCATTGCCAAGATGATGGGACATTCGTCCATTGCCAGCACGCAAATCTATGCCCAAATCACCGACCAAAAGATTGCAAGGGATATGGACATGTTGATACGATAAAGAAAGATGTAGGCTTAAATAGAAAAGAGTTTGCTCTACGCTAATGGAGCAAACTCTTTTTTCTTATTTGTGCGTTGAATCGATTAGTCAGCACACACCTATGATATTACATTTCTTATTGTAATAAAAGGTGAATACTACTTTCCTTTACATAATTCAATTCTTGTCATTATATGGATGCAATAAAAATAATGAGCAACTTTCTTTAGAGAATTAGATAATTCTGTCAATAATTCCTTTTGTTGTCTGTATGCCTTTATAATTTCATTATTATCATTTTTTATAGCCAAAATAACATTTCCTCCACTCTCTTTTTCTTTCATGGATTCTTGCTGTTCAAATATCTTGCGTAATGTTTCAATATCCACTTCTTTCATTGTGAATTTCTCCAAATCCAAGTTCGGATTTTCCGTTACAGGATATCTAAAGAACGAACTTTGTTTGTCGTATTTTGCAATAATAGGAATAGCCTTTGTTATATCCTCGTATTCTTTCCAATCTCCTTTATTAGCAAGGGATTCAAGTCTTGTTATATTCTTTAGTAGCAAATCGTCTTTCCAATACCGATATAATTCATCAATCCAATGACAACTATAGAGAGGTCGCCATTTTCCTTGACTTAGGATTTTAGGCTTTGTACTCTCACAAGAATCATTCTCGTATGGGATAGATAATTTCTTATGAAAAATAATTATCAATGATTTTAATGCTAATTCGATAGAGTGTCTATATAAGAAATTAATAGGCATTTCTATAAGTTGGAAGGCTTGAATTTTATGTCTTCCTTCATCCATATATTTAGCCGAGTTATAATAAGTTTCTGCGGTAATTCCAAAACCAAAATCTAAGTGGTCTCCAGGTGAAGTTAACCAATATTCCATATACAAATAATGTGATTATTTAGCAGGGTTCAATATTTTCGTTGCAAGTTTGTAAGTGAACAGAACTTGAGGATTGGATAAATCCCATCGCTCCACTTCCTGTCTTATCAAGTCTGTGTGTTTTTTACTTATATCCCTTAAAGCGTTTCCTACGGATTTCCGAAGATATTCTCTTTCGTGTGCCTTGTGCTTAGCAATTAGAGCAATAGCCACCGATGGATTTTCCTTGAAGTATGGGCGACTTGTCCAAATCCTCAATCCCTCCGTTACAGCACGGATAACATTCGGATTATTGTCATTTATCCACTCTTCGATAAGTGGCAAGGACGCTTCATATCTTCTGTGTTTGCAAACCTCATCAAAAGCCTTTGCAAGCATTTCCTGCACACGCCAATTTTTATCGGTGCTTACTCGTGCTTTCAGAAGACAAAGCGCATCATTATTCGTTATCGCTAATCGTCCCAATATTGTTGTTGCCAACATACGGACTTGATAGGCTTCTTGCTCGAATGCGTCAAGAGCAAATTCAAAACATTGTTTTTCTGAATAAGCAGAAAGGATTTCATTTGCTCCATGAAAGATATGCTGAAATCCATGTTCAATTTGCTGTATCCGAGTGAGGATATTGCTTATTTCCATTATTTCTGAAGCTTTTAATATATGTTCAATCGCTGTAAATCTATGAGAAAACATTGCTTGATGCCGAATGTTTTGCTATCCATTTAATTCTTACAGCAGATAAAACATCCGATTTTATTCTCTGGTTGAGCAATACTTTAAATCCACATTTTTCATAAAATGACAAAGGTGAAAAATAGGTATCTCCATCTATTTTTTTGTACAAATCATGGTCTATAACCCATCCATTTAATTCAGACTCTTGTAATTTTAGCAACTCAATCATCATTCTACCTAAACCCTTTGAATGAATGGTGGCAGATAAGATAATGGCAAACCATTGAGCATTATCTCTATAAAATTTGAAAGCCCAACCTTTTATTTGTCCATCAGATAGCTCCTTCAATAGGAAGTGTTTGGCATTGCTTAATCCATCTAAGTAGTGATTAAAGCTATTTAGAGAGGAATGAGATAGCCCTTGAGGATATTCTCTATTCCACAAGTTAATCAGGCTCTGCTTCTCATCTAAACTCAAATCTTCCGTTTCTATTAAGTTGAAGCCGTTTGAGGTAAAAAAATCACTTATATCCTTTTTCGAGGTATTCATTTTTCCATCTTTATATTACATTGTCAGAATCCATGAGGAAAAGACTTATGATGTGAATAACGCAAATGTACTTGATTTATTGCGAAAAGATACCGAGTAATCAGCAAAAAGATACCAAGCGATGGTGAGATTGCTCAGTATCTTTTGGATGACCATTCGGCAGGTTCTTTCTGTGTGGTTGCCAAACGACAGGAAAACGCTTCTTCCAAATGCTTTATCTCCGATAGTTCTCTTGCAGTAGACTATTGATGTCGGATAGTCGATAGAGTATTTTCCCTGCGATTTGGATGTAGGGAATAATGCCCTTGTCCCGATAGTCCTGCAAGGTGCGAGGGCTGACGAAAAGCTGTTCGCAGACCTCTCGCCCCGTAAGGTAGATTTCTCCCCCGAAGAGAGGACGGTGCGTTTGGGCAATCTCCCGAAGGCGTTTTCTTATTTCTCTAATGCCTGAGATGAGCTGCTTCATCTCGGGTGTTTCTTTGTTTACGATTTCGTGTTCCATAGTCATTGTATTTTGCGGTTGGACTTGGCAAGGAGTACTTCCACATCCTCACGTTTGTAATAGCACTTATGTCCGATTTGGATAAAGGGCAGCACGGACGTGTCCCGATAGTGTTGGAGCGTTCGCTTGCTGATGTTCAGTATTCGGCACACGTCCCCGTTGTGCAACAGGTCGGGGACTTCGGGTTTCGTGCCAAACTCTTCTCTCAAACAAAGAGCCAACTCTTCGATGCTCTTTTTCAATTCCTCCCAAGCAGAGGTATCGATGGCGGTAAATCTCATATCAAAATCATTTTAAATTGTTGTTTTTTCTCTTTTTGATGCAAATGTATGCAGGCGAAATTCTTGTTCCTAACCTCGATGAAATAGAGGGAAACAGCAGGAAGTCTGAGGCAAATATACAAGCACAAACCACCTGTTCCATTCCCTTTTCTCTAAGTGCATACTTGTGGCTTCGATATGGTATGAAGTGGCTCTATCGCCAATGAAAACAGACACTCATTTTTCATCCGAGGAAAAAGGATGCAGGCTTTGGCAATCCGATGAAGTCGCTTTCCGAGTCGTTCTCCTTTCTGTTCGCTCCTTTTGAGCCTTTTCGTCCCAATTTCTCCTGCTTGTGTCGTCCATTCTCGGAGCATTTCTCTGTACCTCGAAGCAACAGACACACTAACCTTGGGACTCTGTGTTCGCCTCTGTAACTTGGTTTCAGCATCCCGTTTCGGATGAAAGTTCAAAACCAAGCAAACAGAAGAAGTACGAACAATGAAAAGAACCAAGCGAATAAGAAACGCCATAGATACTTTCTTCTTTCACTGTGAAAGGAGATATACAGTGAAAGAGAAAAAGCAGAGAAAGACTTTTTGCTTTGAGTGCAAGAAAGTCCGTCCTCCGTAAGAAAAGAGCTTTTTCCTTTCACCGTTTGAACCACTCTTTTTATTCACTCAATAATCATCGAATCAACTTATGAAATCAAGATTTTACGATCTACAATACATCAAGGCGATACCGATAGCAGACTATCTGCACGCCTGCGGTATCAAGCCTGCCAAGCGTTACAACGGCTATGCCCTTTATCACGCACCCTACCGAGAAGACCCGAATGCCAGCCTGAAAGTGGATTTTCGGCAAAACCTGTGGCACGACTACGGCACGAGCCAAGGCGGAAGCATCATCGACCTTGTGATGAAGATGCGAGGATGCAGTGCCTACGAAGCAATAGCGCATCTTGCCGAAGGGAAAGCAACAACCCTCGCCTCTTCTTCCTTTCATCGTGAAGCTCACATAGGGCAGAGAAGGGACGAACAGCGACCCAATAATACAAGGCGTATTCTTTCCATCAATGAAGCGTTACCCCTACATCTGCAAAGCTATCTCCGAGAGGTACGCAAGATAGACCTTGCCGTGGCAAGCCCCTATCTCCATCACGTTCGCTATGAGGTAGGAGGAAGAGAATACTCCGCCATCGGCTTTCCCAATCGTGCAGGAGGGTATGAGCTTCGGGACGACAAGACATTCAAAGGCACAATCGCTCCGAAGGATATTTCCGTGATTGCAGGACAAGCGAACAATGCCCCTCTGTGCATTTTCGAGGGGGTTATGGACTTCCTTTCCCTTCTCACGATGAAAGGGAAAGAAGCCATTTCGCCTTCCATCGTTCTGAACTCCGTGAGTAATATCCATAGAGCCGTTGCCTATCTCCACGAGAAAGGCATCGACTCCATTCGGGCTTTCTTCGACAACGACCCTGCGGGACGGCAGGCTCTTCAAGCTATCCAATCAACAGGCATCAAGGTAGAGGATATGAGCCGACACTATTCCCGATACAAAGACCTCAATGAGTACCACATTGCCCAAAGAACAGGGCAAAAACAGGTGATACCACCTCGTAAACGAGAACTTAGATGATAAGGCAAAACAGAGCAAACAACATTATTCTATCATCAGGTATTCAAAGATGCAGGAAATAAAATGTATGCGAATAAACGGCTTTGTTTCGATAGCTACGGTAGTTCCTCAGAACAGCAAGTTTGCAGAGCCAAACTTAGAAACAAAGCGTGCAGGCATTCACAGAATGCAACTCAACAAGAAAGAAGTACGAGCAGGGCGGAGCGGACATTTCAAGAAATGCCATAGCTCATTAGGGTATTTTCTTTACGCTGCACTCCATTATCGCTAAAAATACCCTCCTGAGCCAAGGGGCGGTGCCCCTTTGGATACCCCTAAATCAATCTTCAAGCAATGGGCTACGCCGTTTTACATATAGACAAGGCGAGAGGAAACGACTCGGCAATGACCGCACACATAGCGCGTACATTCATACCGAGTAACGTCGATTCCTCCCGCACACACCTCAATCGAGAGCTGGTGCAATTCCCTGCAAATGTAACTAACCGTACCGAAGCGATAGAGCATCGCATCGCCACGGCAGGTATCTACCGAAAGGTGGCACAGAACCAAGTCAAAGCCTTACGCTTTATCCTGTCAAGTTCACCAGAAGATATGGCTCGCATAGAGCAAGAAGGACGCCTGTACGAATGGTGCAATGAAACGATGGATTGGCTTCGCACCACTTTCGGGGCGGACAATGTGGTCGCAGCCACACTGCACGCAGATGAGGACACACCTCATATTCACGCCACAGTTGTCCCGATTGTCACGGGTGAAAGACGGAAAGCCAAAGAAGAAGCCAAGAACGGCAAGCGGAAGTACAAGACAAAGAAGAATAAGGTACGACTTTGTGCAGATGATGTGCTCACGCCCAAAAAGTTGGAAGACTATCAGACGAGTTATGCCAAGCGAATGCAACGGTTCGGATTAGAACGGGGCGTACACGGTTCGGAAGCCAAGCACCGCACCACGATGGAGTATTACAAGGAAGTCCTAAAATCCACGAAAGAGAAAGAGGCGCAAGAAGCAGAACTCACTGCCAAGATAAAAGAATTGGAGAAGCAGGCAGGCAAACTCCGAATGAAAGGTACGTTTTATTCTATATTTGGCAACTCTGAACTCGACAAGGCAGAAAAACGCATCGCAGACTTGGAACAGGAAGCCGAACGACAGCGGTATCTTTCGGAAAAGGAGAAGAATGAAATCCGAAAGGAGATTGTTCTCTTGCAGGACACGGTTAAGGGAAGAGACAGAGCCATTGCCGAACTGAAAGAGACCATGCAGGTTTACGAGGAAGAGCGGAATTGGATAAAACGCTTCTTCAATGGTTTCTACCAACTCTTAAATATCCGTCTGATGCTCCGAAAGATGAATTTCTCTGATGACAGAATTGCAGAAATGTATCGCACGGAAGCTCCCCAGCGAGGTACGGCTAAAGCCTATTCGGGACTATACAAGAGAGAGTTTACGGAAGAGGGTTGTGAAATCCGCATCGCTAAGGATGAGAAGAAGCGACCGCTACTGACTATCAACGGACTTCCCGTTACCGATTGGTGCGAACAGAAATGGAAACAGCTTATCAATCGTAATCGCTCGCAACGGCTATAAAACCGAAAGACCTCCTTCTCTTTCATCGTTGTATTTCAGTTGCGACAAAACTTTTTAAGAAGAAAATCACGTAAGAACGCTCACTTTCGCTCGCAAATGTGTATCTTTGCAAGTGATAATAGTGAGCGTTCTTTGGTTATTCAAAACAGTGTGCCTCAAAGCACTCCGCTCATTTCTAAATCGTTACCTATTCATCTATCTCTCAAAGGTAACACTCTATTAATCAATAAGATAGTTCGCAAGCGAAAAATTCTTATGGGAACACGAAAACCGTGTTATAGTCCCCGTCAAAGGCGACTACGGCATCAAAACTCTTGCCCTGCTTGCTCTTGAATCCTTTGAGCAGTTTCGTGTGTCCGTCGGTGAGCAGGTTTTTGATTTCATCATCAGAGAGGGTGCGGTTTGCTTTCAGGCGGAACACGGGCAGACCGCACTCCGCGTTGTCGCAGCGGACGACCTTGCCGTAAAACTGCATCGTCCCCGCTCCGCACTTGGGACACTTGCAGCCGGAATCCCTGCGGGCGAACAGCTTGTCGCACGACAGCAGTTCGGAGGTAATTTCCCGTGTATATGCCTCAATCTTCCTGCGGAAGTCATCGGCGGGCAGTTCCCCACGCTCGATGCGTGCCAATTCCTTTTCCCATTCGCCCGTCATGGCGACATCGGCAATACGCATCGCCTTCACGACCGAGTAAAGGGCAAGCCCTTTTTCGGTGGGGACAAGCGACTTCTTGCAGCGTTCCATATAGCCGCGCTTGAAAAGCGTTTCGATGATGGACGCACGGGTGGCGGGCGTGCCGATGCCGCAATCCTTCATAGCCTGCCGCAATGCGTCGTCCTCTATCTCCTTGCCAGCCGTTTCCATCGCGGACAGCAGGGTGGCTTCGGTATGCAGCGGCTTGG
>ULLV01014195.1_pt1 | contig 10312 bp, 8 predicted proteins | sample 1951491 | NCBI WGS metagenome assembly ULLV01 (sample SAMEA4835534, study PRJEB28245) | human gut metagenome | biome: gut microbiome; material: fecal sample | place: Denmark | collected 2008
TTTGGCAAACCACGGCGTTGCTGCCTGGGGAGTAACGCTTGACGAAGCCATGATGGTAGCTGGAATAGTTGAAAAAGCCGCTCAGCTTTATTGCATTACGCAGAGCCTTGGCGGGGCAGTGCTGCTGCCTCAGAGCGATATCGACGCCATGCACGGTTTTTACGAAGCCCATTACCGCAAACGTCAGTTAGGAGAAGAATAATGGCGAAAATACTTATTAAAAACGCTGAAATTATTACAGCAAAAGATACGGATAAATATTATATCGGTATTTTGGACGACACCATTCAGGTAATATCAAAAGAAGTGCCGCAAGGATATGAAAACGCGCAGGTTATTGATGCCGAAGGTAAAATTGCCGTGCCGGGCATGGTAAACACCCATACCCACGCAGCAATGACGCTGCTGCGCAGCTATGCTGATGATATGGTACTGATGGACTGGCTGCAAAATAAAATCTGGCCTGCAGAAGACGGGCTTACGGATGACGATATTTACTGGGGCACAATGCTTTCCATTGCCGAAATGCTTAAAACCGGCACAACCTGTTTTGCCGATATGTATTTTGCAATGAACCGCGTTGCCGATGCCGTTGAAGAAACAGGCATCAGGGCTGCATTAAGCCGCGGCTTAACCGGATTCAGCGACGAAAACTATGCAAAACTTGAAGAAAATGCAGCGCTCTTTAAAGAACGCCATAACAGTGCAGGCGGACGCATTCATGTAATGCTCGGACCGCATGCCCCGTATACCTGTTCTGTTGAATACCTGAAAAATGTTATTGCCAAAGCACAGCAGCTTGGCAGTGAAATTCATATTCACCTTTGCGAAACCAAAGGCGAAGTTGACAACTGCATTAAAGAACACGGCATGAGCCCGATAAAACTTATGGACAGCCTTGGCATGTTTGAATGCGGTACATTAGCAGCTCACAGCGTACATGTAGATGAAGAAGATATGGCAATTATGGCAGCCAAACATGTGCGTGTTGCCCATAACCCGCAAAGCAATCTTAAACTTGCCAGCGGCATTGCACCGGTACCGGCAATGTTAAAGCACGGCATTACGGTCGGCCTTGGCACTGACGGCACCAGCAGCAACAACAATCTTGATATGCTGGAAGAATGCCGCCTCGCCGCAATGCTGCATAAAAACATGACAGGCGACCCGGAAATTATACCGGCAGCGCAGGCACTTGCCATGGCAACAAGCGAAGGCGCCAAAGCACTTGGCTTTGCTGACGTTGGCAAAATTGAAGCAGGGCAGAAAGCCGATATTGTCCTTTATAATATGAATAAACCTTACTGGCATCCGCGCAACGACAGAACTTCGCTGTTTGTATATGCGGCAAACGCCAATGACGCAGATACCGTACTTGTTAACGGCAAAGTTCTTATGCAAAACGGCGAACTGCTTTACATAGACCTGGAGAAAGTTTATGCCGAAGCAGACGCACGTGCACGCCGCTTAACCAATAAATAACAAAAATTTTGGGAGGGAAACACAAGTGGCTAAAATTTTATTTAAAAGTAATTTAGCACCTTCTGTTTACGAATTTTTAGTAAACGTACCCCTGATTGCACATAAATGCCAACCGGGGCAGTTTGTAATGATACGCACCGATGAAGACAGCGAACGCATTCCGCTTACCATTGCCGATTTTGACCGAGAAAAAGGCACTATTACCTTAATCGTTCAGGCAGTAGGCAATACCACAAAACATCTTTGCGAAATTTTTGAAGAAGGCGACGATATTCTTGACGTTGTCGGCCCGCTCGGCCATCCGTCCGAAATGGGCAGGTTTGGCACGGTTGTCTGCGTAGGCGGCGGTATCGGCGTTGCGCCGGTATACCCGATTGCCCGCGCTTACCACGAGCTCGGCAACAAAGTAATTTCCATTGTCGGCGCACGCAGCAAAGATTTAATTATCTGGCGCGATAAAATGCAGGCAATCAGCGATGAGCTTATTATAACCACGGATGACGGCAGCGAAGGGCATAAAGGTTTTGTAACCGACCCGCTGCGCGAAATGCTGGAAAAAGGCGAAAAAATTGACCTGGTACTTGCCATTGGCCCGGTAATTATGATGAAAAACGTTGCCGCAACAACCAAACCTTTCGGCACCAAAACAACCGTAAGCCTTAACACCATTATGGTAGACGGCACCGGCATGTGCGGCGGCTGCCGTGTAATGGTGGGCAACGAAAATAAATTTGCCTGCGTTGACGGCCCGGAATTTGACGGGCATCTGGTTGACTTTGCTAACTTAATGCAGCGCCAGATGATGTACAAAGACCAGGAATCTATTGAATACAGCTGCGGAGGTCATTGCAAATGCGTGGAGGAATGAGAAACCCTATGCCGGAACAGCCGGCTGATGTAAGAAATAAAAACTTTAAAGAAGTTGCTCTCGGCTATGATATGAAAACCGCTGTTGATGAAGCAGAGCGCTGCCTGCATTGCCCGAAACCGCTGTGCGTAAGCGGCTGCCCTGTTAATGTTGAAATTCCGGCTTTTATTCAGGCTCTAAAAGAAGGCAATATGCAGGAAGCCATTAAAATTTTAAAACGCAAAAACAGCCTGCCGGCAGTTTGCGGCCGCGTGTGCCCGCAGGAAAACCAGTGCGAATCCAAATGCGTGCTCGGCATTAAAGGTCAGTCTGTCGCTATCGGCCGTCTGGAACGTTTTGTAGCAGATTATGCACGTGAACACGGCTTAGATAACGTGGATAACGAAAAAGCAGCTCCTAACGGCAAAAAAGTTGCCATTGTAGGCAGCGGCCCTTCCGGCCTTACCGCAGCAGGCGACCTTGCAAAAATGGGTTATGACGTTACCATTTTTGAAGCACTGCACGCACCGGGCGGCGTTTTAATGTACGGTATTCCTGAATTCCGCCTGCCGAAAGAAATTGTGCAGCACGAAATTGACGCACTGAAAAAACTGGGCGTTAAAATTATGGTAGACGCCGTTATCGGCCGTTTGTTTACCATTCAGGAACTTTTTGAAGAAGAAGGCTTCGACGCCATTTATGTAGGCACAGGCGCAGGCCTGCCGCACTTTATGAATATTGAAGGTGAAAACCTTAACGGCGTATATTCTGCCAACGAATTTTTAACGCGCGTTAACTTAATGCGTGCTTATCAGTTCCCGAAAGTTGCAACACCGGTTTACATCGGTAAAAAAGTTGCCGTTGTCGGCGCAGGCAATGTTGCTATGGACGCAGCACGTACCGCAAAACGCCTCGGCGCAGAACAGGTTTATATTGTTTACCGCCGCAGCGAAGAAGAAATGCCTGCCCGTAAAGAAGAAATCGGCCATGCACGCGAAGAAGGCATTGAGCTTCGCCTTTTAAATAACCCTGTACGTATTTTAGGCAACGAAAAAGGCTGGGTTAACGGCATGGAATGCATTAAAATGGAGCTTGGCGAACCTGATGCCAGCGGACGCCGCAGCCCGGTAGCCATTAAAGGCAGTGAATACGTGCTTGACGTTGACATGGTTGTTATGGCGATAGGGCAGGGGCCTAACCCGCTGTTAAAGCAAACCACGCACGATTTGGAAACCAACAAACGAGGCAACATCGTTGCTGACGAAAACGGCGCAACCTCCATCCCCGGCGTATTTGCAGGCGGCGACATTGTAACCGGTGCCGCAACCGTAATTTCTGCCATGGGCGCAGGCAAAAAAGCTGCCCAAGCTATTGATGAGTATTTAAAGAATAAATAAAAATAAAAGCTTACTTTAGAGTATTTTCTAAAGTAAGCTTTTATAATATAAAGCTAAATATTATTTTCTAAATCTTTTAATTTTATACCGTCTTTTGTTTTCCATACATCTAAACCATTACTGTTATAACCTAATACAAATACTGCGGCATAAGAAGGACTGGAAAAAAGAATATCTTCTTGTAATATATTATTTTCATCAATTTTTGCAAATTTACGTCTTTTCTTCATACTTTCATTAAGATATTCTGCATCATTTCTTTCAATGTGACTTCCTCGTAATACAACAAAGCCTTCATTTGTTTGTTTACAATATGCTTCTATTAGTTGGCCAGTTTTTTTATTTTTTCTAGTCAAAAAGAGTGGTATATCTTTAGAAGAATTATCTAAGTTATTATTGTCAGTAATCGTTAAAGGAATTAGTAGTTTATGACCTAAAACAACCATAACTGTTTTAGCATATTCTATAAATTCTTCCATATCAGATTCCGTTTCTTCGGTTTGATTTCCAAAAGAAGGGGTATTTCCATTTTTTATTATATAACGATTTGCATTAATCGCTAATTCACAGAATCTATTTTCTAAATAATTTAATTCAGTTGAACCTAACGAATTATTAGATGTAGTAAAAACTATTGCTTCGTTCCAATAGTCTTTTTCTGGATTGCGTTTATGTTCTTCCAAACGGTTTAAAATACCTCTGCCATTTTGGCGCATATTAGCTTGACCTATGTAGGCAATATATTTATCTAAATCGTCAGATATACCAAACAAGAAATAAATTCCGCTTTTATTTAAATCATCGCGGTCTTTTAAATTTTCTATTTCTTTTCTAGGAATTTTATAGGCAATACCAGTCCAGTTTTTTAAAGTACATTTTATACAGCCATTTACATCTCCGTTAATTAAAAACATATTTATGCTTTTTCCACGTTTTATCATAAATTAACTCACCTTAAATATATATTTTTATGCCAATAATTATATAATAAATTATCTGTTTATTCAATTAAATTATAGAGTAAGCACGTATTTATAATTGTATACAAGCAAAACAAAATGACATCTGCCTATATTTGGTGTATAATAAATAATGATATGGTTTACAATAATTAAAATTTTACGAGGTGAATTATATGCGTTTTAAATTAAGAATGGGCGTTTCAGGGCGTCATTGCCATTTAAAAAGAGAAGATATGGATATTTTGTTCGGTAAAGGCAGCGAACTGCACCCGATAAAACCGATTGTGCAGCCCGGTCAGTTTACCTGCGAAGAAAAAATTATTCTGGTAACGGATAAAGGCGAAATGCCGCTGCGCGTTATCGGGCCGCTGCGTCCTTATACGCAAATCGAGCTTGCCAAAACAGATGCCCGTCAGCTTGGGCTGAACCCGCCGATTTGCTTCTCCGGTTATCTTGACGGCTCACTCGGCGGCAAAATCGTCGGCCCTGAAGGCGAAGTTATTTTAAAAGAGGGCATTATGCTTGTACAGCGCCATATTCATTTGTGCCCGGAAACTGCCGCTAAATATCATTTGAAGAACCATGATATTGTTGCTATGGAAACCACAGGCTCACGTGCACTGCGTTTTGAGCACGTTTATGTAAGAACCGGCCCGGAGCATGCTGACGAAATTCATATTGATACCGACGAAGGCAATGCATGCGGACTTGAAAACGGCGCTTTGGTTGATATTGTAACCAGGCTTTAATTGTTATTGAGGAAGAACAATGCGCAAAATATTGTTTTTTATGCTGTTGTTAGTGCAGCTTACTGCGGCGACGGCCTTTGCGTATACCAATAAAGAGGACGGGTTTAAAACACAAAGTCCGTCCTCTGCTAATTACGTAGAAGCTGTTGGCAAACATTTTTACGGTTTTATTGACGATAACGGTGCTGCGGCAGGGTATACCGAATGTTTAAGCAGTGAACAGGCTTCAAAATTTATAGGAGCCCCGTTCAGCACGGCAGCATTTGATAAAACTTACAGCGATATTTTACTTTTACAGCGTAACGGTATCAGCAACGAACGTATTAATCAGCTTGTAGCTGAACCGGTTGTTTCACCGCTTTTTGCTTTTGCAGAAAATGAAGAACCTGATTACCTGCTTTCGGCGCAAAAGTTTGGCTCAAACAAGTATATTGCCGTTACTTTTAACGTAAATCCGGAAACTGAACCGGTAACAATATATTATACTTCTGCTAATGATAAGCTTTATATGCTTATGGCAGAACAGCAAACGGCTGTTTCCAACGCTGTTGAAAACCAGCCGGAAAATACCATTGGCATTATTGGCGGTGCCGATGGCCCGACAGACATTTACGTTAAAGATAATGTTTTGGCTAAAGAAACCAACAAAACTTTTCTGAAAAAGTTTAAAACCGTTAAGCCGGTTGATAAAAACACCGCGTTTACCTTTGGAGAAAAAACAGCCAACGTAAAAGTAACCCTTCCGGATGATTGGTTTTACGTGCAGTTAGCAGACAGCAGATATAATGAAGAAGCTGTCGGTGTAACGGTTGCCATGCCTCAGGAAGCTATGGCGCTGATTCTTAAAGAAGCGCTTGATATTGGCGTTACCGATATAGAATCGGCAGTTGCAGTTATTGCATCACAGGCTGCGGCGGCTGATAAAAGCATAAGCGCTGAATTAACAGATAAAAAAGATGATATAATGGATATTTTCCGTCATGGCATCATAATATTATCTGTTAAAGCCAGCGATAAAAGTTTTTCGGATTTTGTATTTGATAACCCCAATAAAACGGCTTACGGCGTAAATGAAGCGTTGGAAGATATAAAAGCCGCTCTTATTGAGCAGGGAACGGAATTTAAAACCTTTGCTTATAATACGGATTTTAAAGACGGGCAGGGGAGCTTTAGCCTGCAAACTGAATTGAAGCCTGCTGAAACTGATTTTTATTACACCTTATTTGCCGAAGGTAAAGTTATTGGCAAAGCTGCTTATCTGGCTTTTGTATTTGACCGTAACGGTGATGATGAAAATACGGCACTTAAATTTTGGAACGGCAAAACACTTTTAAAAGATTAATGTCCACATTCGTACTTAAAGTAAAAAGAGGGTACAGATGATGAAAAAATTATATGCTGATATTTTAATGACAGGTTTGCTGTGCAGCGCTGCTCTTACGGCTAATGCCTTTGAATATGTAAGCAGCGAAGCAGGTTTTTCCGTTAACATTCCGGATCAGAACATTATGCTGATAGGCGAAAATATGTTTGCTGCCGAAAATCGTGTTTTTGACATTGACAAAAAACTTGTAAAAACCAACGGTATGCACTTTGTTACCGGGCTTAACCAGGAACAGCTTAAACAAAATTTTAATACAGCTTTTACAACGGAAAAATTTACTGCTGACCTCAATAATATTAAAAAAGCTTTAAAAAGCGGCACTGCTGCTGACGTTTTGCAAAGCAGCAGCTATAAATACCTTACCGAAGCCGCGGCTGGCGCCTATGTAAATTACAGCGGCGAAAGCGAAGACCTTGCCGGTTTATTGGAATTAAACAAACAATTTGCCGGTATGGCGAACATAAAAAAAGCATCCGTTGAAAATATTAAAGGCAAAGATGCTTTAATGATAGAATCGGACATCAAAAATATAACTTTTGAGTTAAAGCTGCCGTTAAAAAAATCGGAATTATTGCCGCAAGAATCAGTTGATGAAGAAAACCTGAAAGACCAGGGCTTTAAATTTGAATTTGCTGATGACGGCTATTTAGTTACTAAAATAGCAAATTTATATAATATTACAGAAAAAACTTATTCGTTATCGGCCAATGACAACCTGTATACGGTAATGAGCCTGTTTGCTTCAACTAACGAATTGCCTGAAAATGTCGACAGCCTTTATAAACTTGATAATAAAGGCTTTAATAAATTAAGCAAACAGCTGGTTAACAGTTTAAAATTTACAGAACCTCAGAAAAACGGCAATAAACCACTTACAATCAATGATAATATCAGCGGACGCAAACTGCAATTGCCGGAAAAATGGCTGTACACAAGAACTGATTTCAGCAGTATTTACGGTATTAATAAAGGCGGCTTTGGGCTTACTGCTTACAGCGCTTTGCCGGAAACTTCACTTGATGCTGCAAATAACGCTATTAAAACCTTTGGTATAAGTTTTGATAACAGCACAAATACCTTGAAAATGGATTTGTCGCAGTTTACAATGCCGGATTTACTGAATTTGTTTGATGAAGGCATTGTTATGGCCAGCGGTAATTTTAATAATGTTGCCCAAATTGAGCCTGATTTCAGCAAGTATGTAAACGAATACAAAACTATTTTCGATAATCCGGAACTAACAAAATTTATCTTCCACAATAGCATGAACCAGCTTTTTAACAGCTTGCGCCCGGAAGATATTGCAGCCATAGAAAAATATCTGAAAGCAGAAAACTTTAACTATACTTTTGACATCAATAATTACAATGCACGCTTTAATTGTGATGCTGACTTAAAGGCTCACATACCAGACATATTTAAAGTGCTGCAGGAAGCAAATGTTATTGCCGGAAATGCCGCTGATGCAGATGAAGTGCGCAGCAGCCTGAGTAAAGATAAAGTTTTTGCAATGCTGGATACCAATCTGGTGCCGTTTAACTGCTATTTTAAAAACCAGCTTTATTTTGACAGAAGCCAGCGCTTTAATAACCTGTTATATTTTACAAAAGGCGATAAGGCAGCTGCCAACCAGCAAATTATGAAGCAGTTTAATACAACCGATTTATATCTTTATTGATTTGTGTTATAATAATAAAGTATCAAGAGGCTTATGCAGAAAATGCCTGAGCCTCTTATATTTTTGTAATAATGTTGTAAAAGCCACCTTCATAAATTGGCTGTAACAAATTTTGAAACGCCTGCGCATATAAATAACGTGTTTATTATTAAAACGCCTTAAAACGCAAATATGAAGGCGTAAATAAAATATGATAACATCTTAGCTAAAATCAATGAGAGTATTGATAAAAAGAGGTAAGATTATTCAAAAATAAATATAGAATTTATCGTACGATATAATTTGTTAAGTAAAACGGTGAATGTGAACTCATGCAAAACTATGTCAGATATTTTGGCTGGTTTTGCGTTCGGCTTCCTTTTACAAATTTTACATAATATATATTATCGGACGTTATTTTTATATATTTATTATTCACTTAAACTTCTGTTTAATCTCATCTTTCAATATTAAAATCAAAGTAAAACTAATACAGCGAACAGCAAACAAATGTTTTGACTCCTTCTTAATTAGCTGTTATAATAGAATTATATAAAATCTATTTCGGGAGGCTTTTATTAATGGCCAGACATAAACGCTTTTCTAATTTTGAAGGACAAATTACCGAAGAAATGCTTACTGACCGTCAGCGTCAGATTTTAGAATATATTCGTAAATGTGTTAAAGATAAAGGTTATCCTCCGGCTGTGCGCGAAATTGGCAAAGCTGTAGGATTATCTTCGAGCGCCAGTGTTCATAATCATCTGCATAAATTAGAAGAATACGGCTTTTTGCAGCGTGACCCTTCCAAGCCGCGTGCACTTGAACTGACCCAGGACACTGAATGGCGTCAGAAAACTGTTGTGCCCGTTCCGCTTGTTGGCCGTGTAACGGCGGGCGTTCCTATTCTGGCTGTTGAAAACATTGAAGAAACATACCCCATTCCGCTTGATTTATTGGGCTGCTCCGATGATGTTTTCATGCTTTCCGTAAGCGGCGACAGCATGATTAAGGCCGGTATTTTAGACCATGACTATATTGTTGTACGCAAACAAAACTTTGCTAATAACGGCGATATTGTTGTTGCTTTAATCGACGGCGAAGAAACTACTGTAAAACGTTATTTCCGCGAACTCCGCTGTGTACGCTTACAGCCTGAAAACGATGCTTATCAGCCCATTGTAGGCGGCGATAATATTCAGGTTATCGGCAAAGTAATTGCCGTTTTTAGAATGCTGTGATATTTTAAAATCATCAGCAATTGCATTAAAATAATATTATTTCAGCTTCATATAAGCACTTGAAAAACATTATATTAACATCTAAATGACATCATAGTAATTCTAAAAATCAAAATCATATACAATACTTAATAAAAATTAAAGGACTTACTCTGATACTGAACAAGTCCTTTTTATATGCAATTTTGCGCCGTTGCAGTTAATTTAAAACAATGCTGTAAATAGTATTTGACAGAACAACGGCTATTACAAGCACTATTGCAAATATTATAAAAAACCTTAAAATTCTAAAAAACTTCTTCATAATAAATAACTCTTCCCATAAAGATTTACCATTTTTCAGGTATAGTTTCAAACTTCCCTATGACATACATTGTGCCAAGCATTTCCGTAAGCAACGTGCCTTCATTATTAAAGGTTTCTACTTTTATAATAATTATTTTGTGCCCGCGCTGAATTACCGTGCCAACAGCAGTAGCCACATCTCCGGCATGGAGGTTTTTTATAAAGTTTATCGTGTAATTAATAGTTACTACTCTGGCCCCTACACTTGCGCTTGCCATCCCCAGCGCAGTATCTGCAAGTGCTGCCAG
>ULLV01023872.1_pt1 | contig 10082 bp, 9 predicted proteins | sample 1951491 | NCBI WGS metagenome assembly ULLV01 (sample SAMEA4835534, study PRJEB28245) | human gut metagenome | biome: gut microbiome; material: fecal sample | place: Denmark | collected 2008
GGTTGAAATACAAACGCATATATTGTTCATTATTCGCATTCGGAAAGTCATTCACCCAACAGGTTGTATCGGGATAAACATTTACTATATAGCTGTTTAGAAAATCCCATTCGCTGGATAACGGACGTGTAATAGTACGGTTCACAATCCGCCCTTCATCATCAATGTATGCCGTATCCTTCGTTATCATAATCACCTCTTCCGGGTTCACCTGTATATCGGTATTCTTAACACGTTCAGCGGGATTCAGGCGATTATGACGCTTGGCAGCCTCAGTATAGTCATAAATCTCATAATAATAATTCATCTGACCGGCATCCAGCATCAGCGTACCGTCGATAGGATGATGCTTATATACGCTTTCGATAGCCATCTGTTCATCCTCTGTCGCCCGCTTCCAGGGAATGGGTTTCGACCAGTTCAAATAAGGTTTGATAGGATTTCCTTCCCGGTCTTCTTCTATCTTATATAATTCATTACCGCCATAAGCAGGATCTGCCAGACGTTCACGGATAATGGAATCGCGTACCCAATTGACAAACTGTTTATATTCGGCAACCGTCACTTCCGTATCATCCATCCAGAAAGACTCGACTGAAATTTCCCGTGAAGGAACGATTGTTCCCCACAAACTATCTTGCTTGTCGGGGCCCATTTTCACCGAACCACGTTTCACCAGCACCATACCGTAAGGCGCAGGCTCATTCCATGCCACAGCACTGGCTCCTATCACTTCGCCACCTCTCATGGAACTGTTTCCCACCGTCCCCATGCACGAAACCAGCGAACCGAACAGCAATAAAGCCGCCCCGTACCACGCATGAATTGTTTTCATTCCTTTATTCTTTCCCATTGTTCGTATATTCTCTTACAAAATCCGTACACTCTTATGCAAATTCCGGTTTTTCTTAAATACATTCAAGTCCAATGCATACCTCACTACCAGATCGTGGCTACCACTCGCGACACCTATCTTCGAAGTAAAACACTCATAAGCATATCCTAACGTCACGCCCCGCACCGTCAATCCGAAACTGAATGTCACCGAGGTATCCGGCGAATAAGTCAATCCTCCACTAAGCACCCGGGAATGATAGGTATAAAACAATCGCCCCGTTACATCCAGCCTTGTAGAAGTAAAATCACTTTGCAACTGCATAGAAGGTTGTATGGAAATTAACGGATTACGCGTCTGAATATTGTATCCACCTGTCAAATAAAAGATAGGATGTATTTTTATTTGGCTTTTGTCTCCCAGAGAGACACGGGGAGCCGTCAGATGATGGGCAGAAAATCCTGCATAAAATTTAGGGTGCGAATAGTATCCACCCAGTCCGAGATCAACGGCCATTCCACTCTCCGCAGCAGTCGGAAAAGCTTCATCATCCGTTTCATCTCCAAGATTGATATCAGACGGATCAAACGATACGGTCAGCATCCCCACTTGAAGTCCGATACCCAACTTGCCTTTCCGGATTTTCATCTGATAGGCATATTGTCCCCAAAAACGTTGATTACGGAACAAGCCGATCCCCTCATTGAAAAAGCCAACACCCACACCATGCTGTTTATTGAACAGAGTAAAAGGCATATCAGCCCCAAAGTACATCACGCGCGGAGCATGTGTAAAACCCATCAACTGCATGCCATACGAACCATAAATATTCATTTTATTATCTGTCTGCCCCACCCAGCCGGGATGATAATATCCCTTCACCTCCCAGTATTGACTGAAGCGTGCATCAAATTGCGCCTGACCTTTTGCCGCACAAAAGAAAAGACAGATAAAAATTATATATTTCAGGATACGGCTACATTTCATCAATATAAGAACTGATAAAACGAGAAAAAATTGTGTAAAACAGAATCAAAAAGAGAAAGGCTCTGGAAACAGGCCATGTATTTACCACAAACAGATAATTCGTTTCAAGGAAAAAGAGATTACTTATCACTTGACCTCATAACGGTATAGGAATGAATAAAACTCACCACAGATTACACAGATTCACACAGATTTATTAATCTAATAATCAGTAAAATAGAGTCTGTGTCAATCTGTGTAATCTGTGGTGAATTAATTCATAACCGAAAAGTAATGAACTAATTCTACCAATTATTTGTATATATAAAAAAGAAAGCTATGACGCAGATAAAAATCAAACGGGTCTATGAAGACCCCGAAGCAGAAGACGGTTACCGCGTATTGGTAGATCGTCTATGGCCTCGCGGCATGAAAAAAGAATATCTGAAATATGATGTCTGGGAAAAAGACATCACGCCTTCCCCTGAACTCAGGAAATGGTTTCATGAAGATACGGCAGGACATTGGGAGGCTTTCTCAGATATGTATCGGAAAGAACTGGAAACTTCTGAAGCCACACGGAACTTTCTGGTATCAATCAAACCCTATAAAACAGTTACTTTGCTATATGCCTCCAAAGAACCTGTCCGTAATCATGCCCGCATTCTGCAACAGTTTCTGGAAGCCAGCCTTGGGCAATCGTGAATATTCACTATCTTTGCAACAGTCATCCCCTCAAAAGAGCCGGACGGCCTAACTATTTTCTGAAAGGACAATCATGATAGAGTTGCGAACAGTCAATCTGACCCGTTACATCACTCCTTTACGCGAAGGCGGTTCACTGCCAGCACTGGCGGAAGCTGATGACGAATTCAAATACGTCGTAAAGTTTCGTGGTGCCGGGCATGGAACAAAGGCATTAATATCCGAATTAATTGGTGGAGAGGTTGCGCATATACTTGGATTCAGAGTGCCGGAGCTGGTGTTCCTGAACCTCGATGAAGCATTCGGACGGACCGAAGGAGACGAAGAGATACAAGACTTATTGCAAGGTAGCCGCGGACTGAACCTGGGGTTACACTTCCTTTCGGGTGCCCTGACATTCGATCCTGTAGCGACCAAGGTAGATCCGGAACTTGCCTCACGTATTGTCTGGCTGGATGCCTACCTGACCAATATAGACCGTACTTTTCGCAACACCAACATGTTGATGTGGCACAAGGAACTTTGGCTGATAGACCACGGTGCTTCTCTTTACTTTCACCATTCATGGGAAAACTGGGAGAAACATGCGGTAAGTCCGTTCACCTATATCAAAAATCACGTGCTGCTACCCGAAGCATCCCGACTTGAAGAAGCCGATACCCTCCTTCGTCCCATGCTGACCGATGAAAAGATACAGCAGATCGTCGCACTTATTCCTGACGACTGGCTGCACTGGGAAGATACCCATGAAACGCCCGAAGAAATCAGAGATATCTATACCCGCTTTCTGACCGAAAGACTGGCCCATTCCGAAATATTTATAAAAGAAGCACAGAATGCAAGGAAAGCACTTATATGAATACGCAGTTATTCGCCTGGTTCCCAAAGTAGAACGTGAGGAGTTCTTCAATGTGGGAGTAATCCTTTTCTCGAAAAGGGCAGGTTACATCAAGTCCGTTTGTCAGGTAAACGAGGACAAACTGAAGCTATATGTTTCCGAAGTAGACCGGGAATTGGTATTTGCCCATTTGGATGTATTTAATAAAATATGTTCGGGAGCCAAAGACGGCGGCCCCATCGCCCAACTTGATGTACCGGAACGTTTCCGCTGGCTGACTGCCGTGAGAAGTTCCTGTATTCAAACGTCCCGTCCGCATGCCGGTTTCTCCGACGATCTGGACAGGACGTTAGAAAGATTATTCAAAGAATTGGTTTTATAGTGGAGCAGCATACTTCGCCTTCAGCTCCTCTACTCCCATTCCGGTAAAGTAGTCTTCAATAAAATCCCAGCGTTTCGTATCATCCATTCCATCCGTTCCGAAGAAGAAAGAGAACAGTTCGATCTGCTCCTGAAATATCTGCTCATTATTCTCAAGTATCAGATTATGATATTCATCGGAGGACGCAATCTGCTGTAAGCTCTCAGGGTCATCGAAACACACCTGCACACAAGGCGTACCGCCACCTTCTACACTGAATGAAAGACAATCGAGCATGGAAAGGAGATTAAGCAGCATATTCAAATCAGAGAACGGAGTGCTATAGAACAATAACCGGTCACCTTTTTTACCCACAATACGCTGGCTAAAGAGTTTCTGATAGCGCGACAGCAACAAGTCAAATCCTTTCGTCACCGTGAAAGAAAGTTCATTGGAGTCTTTCTTCTTCACACTACTGATATAGCTCACACTACGCCCTTCTTCCGTACGTGACTCCAGCAGTGAACCAATGAAACGTTTCGCTGACGGCACATCCATACCATGCTCGGCAAATACCGCACGCAATTCTTCTTCATCAAAACGCCCCTTAGTCTTCCGCAACTTATCAACAAGCAAAGTCTTCAAACTATAGAACAGTCCATCCATTCGTTGGCGAATTACGGCTGCATCTTCTTTCAGCAATACTTCATGCTTACCCACAGATACTGCGCGGGAACCTTCCCACAACGTACCACCATTCAATTTCTGTTTAAATTCTCTATATCCCAACTCTGCGAAACGTTCTTCCCACAGTTTCTCCAAACGTGCCGTATACACATCTTCCGTGCCCTTCACCTTCGTAAGATAATCCTTGAACTCATGAATAAAAACATCACCAGTCTTATCCTGAATATATCCTTCCGTCAGCAGGTTTTGCGGACTCACTTCCAGCAATTTCTTTCCATAACGATGGCTCAAATCATCTTCCAACCATAGCAGAGCAGTCTTAATCAATTGTCCAAGTTCCGCTTCATATTCCAGCTTGTTCTTCATTCTTGGCAATTTCACCACAAACTCAAAGTCGGACAAAGACACCAGCATTTCCTGTTTTTCGCCTTTCATCCGGTACACTTCCATCAGCTTCTTCAAAATCAGCGACAACTGTTCCTGTGCTATATTGCCCGCCATGTGCAGGCGCTTCATATAATAGAAATCCCTTTCATGATAATCCGTCGCCGAAATTCCATGAATATCCGTATCACGGGCTGCACGTCCGATCTCCTGTATATAGTCCACAAATGTGCTGGAAGGCGCCACATGATACACCCGGTCGATATCACTGATATCCACCCCCATGCCGAATGCCTTTGTAGCCACAATCATTCGCTTCTCGCCTTCTTTGAACTCCTGTACAATAGCTGCTTTTTGTTCTTTGTCCTTCTTACCATAGTAGGAGGCGACCAAGTGCCAATCCGTCGATTTCACCCACGTTTTCAGACGCATGTCGATACCACCTGCAAAAGGATAATAAAGAATAGTCTTATGCCCGTCGAGGAAATCCTCTACACGGTCAGACACAACACGCTGTTTGGCTTTATCATAGGTTTCTCCTTCCTCTATCTCCATCTGCCGGATATCAAAGCCGATGTTCCGGCGTTTCACTGTACCTGCATAAAGCACACATGGCTCCATTTGCAATGAACGAATGGTTTCGAACACCATGTCATTCCCTCCTTTCGGATTCCATACAGCCGTAGCCGTCAGTGCAAAAAGTGGGAATGCATATCCAAGGCTTTTCTTCAAACCTTGCAGATAGCGCCCCAGAAACCAATAATCCACACGGAATTCCTTGCCCCATGTAGTTACCGTATGGGCTTCGTCCACTACGACCAGACCGATACGCCGTTCACCAGCAAAGTGCTTGATATCATACGAGAGCAACAACTCCGGTGAAAGATAGAATAGATCCACCTCACTTTCACGCACCTGCCTGTACACTTCGTTCTTCTGTTCGGGCGACAAATCGGAAGAGGCATACGCCACACGCATATACCCCAATTCCTGCAAGCCTTCCACCTGGTCTACAATCAATGCTTTCAAGGGAGATACGACAATGCGAAGCATCCCGTATTCATTACCCAGATAGATGGCAGGCAACTGGAACAACAAGGATTTTCCCGCACCGGTAGGTGCTGTAAGCAAGATGTTATCCACATCTTCTCCTCCATTCCGGGCTTTCTCTGCTTCGACAATAACACTTTCTATCAATTGTCCCTGTGAAATTTGAAGCGTGTCCTTCCCCTTGAACAAATCGTCGTACACTTCCAGATCACGAAATTGTTCGTAACCGTAAGTCTCTTTTAAAAGCGTGTATACCGCTTCCCGGCAATCTCCGGGTAAGTGCCGTTCTTTTAGTTCCGGCAGGCGGCATACCGTTTTTTCTCGTGTTTCAGTCATAAATGGAATAATATAAAAAAGAGGCAGTCCTCCTAACCTGTTATAAACAGATCTAACGGACTACCTCTTTCTATGTGTTAACTACCTTGTACTTCTCCAACCGGAGCAAGGTTCAAAAAGCATGCTAATACTCCTCTTCGTTAAAGAAGAAATCCTCTTTGCTGGGATAATCGGGCCATATATCTTCAATACTTTCATAAATATCGCCTTCATCTTCCATTTCCTGCAAATTTTCAATCACTTCGAGCGGAGCGCCCGAACGAATGGCATAATCTATTAATTCGTCCTTGGTTGCCGGCCAGGGAGCATCTTCCAGTTTAGATGCTAATTCCAATGTCCAATACATAAGTCCTAAGTATTAAAATTGTGAATATTAAGTCCTACTTTCTATTTTTCGGCAAAAGTATAATAAAATCTCTCACTTACAACTATTATCCCAAAATATTTCATCTTTTTTCTCATCCCAGTTGATTTTCCGTGACAAGACAAACAAATAATCGGACAAACGGTTCACATAAGCAAGCAATTCGGGAGCAACTTCGCATTGTTCAGCCAAGGCCAGAATACGACGTTCCGCCCTGCGGCAGACCGTGCGGCAAACATGACAAACAGATGCTCCACGACTACCGCCGGGCAATATAAACGCATGCAATGGAGGCAGCAGATTATCCAAACGATCTATCTCCCGTTCAATTCGTTCTATTTCTTCGGGGTGAATAACACTGGCACACTTCAATTCTGTCTTTTCAAGATCGGTAGCCAAATTGGAACCTACTGCGAAAAGACGGTCCTGAATATGACGGACAAGTACCTGATCCGCTTCATCCGGCAGGTAAGTGACAAGCACTCCCAAATTAGCATTCAACTCGTCCACTGTACCGTATGCTTCCAGACGGACATGGGTTTTCGGTACCCGTGTACCACCTACTAATGAGGTAGTACCTTTATCACCGGTTTTGGTATATATCTTCATAAGTGATTGGTGTTTAGTAATTAGTGTTTAGCAGTTAGTAAGTGACGCTAATCACCAATCACTAACTGTTAATCATATTGAAACGCCTAAAGATAATCAAAAGTTGACAATATAGTTCTGTTTTATCTTAGTTTTATCGAAGAAGAGAATTCCAAGGTCATAAAGGTCGAATGTAATGCCCACATGCTCATCTTGTTGCATACGTTTCCAAAGCGCTTTCATTTGCGAAGTATAGCGGATTCCTTCGATGACGAAAACCGACTTTCCACAGGCACGTGCTACACAGATACGGAATACTTCTTCCATAAATTCCGGGTGACGATAATCATGCAGATAAAGGAAACCTACGGGTACGCCGGCTTCCAGAAATAATTCGGAAAGTTCGGATGCCGCTGTATAGTCCGCTCCCTCCTTTCCTGCTTTCAGATAGCGAGACGAAGCGGCAAGCCTGCCGGCATCCACTATCGTGTCCGGCTGGATATAATTTACCAACCGGAACAAGAGGCGTTTCACTTTCTTCGATTCATACTTCCAATAGTTGTCTTTCTGTGGAGCCAGTTTTTTCTGCTCTATTGCCAGATCTCTATATTTATAATAAGGAGTAGATTCGTAAATCACCTGCGTAATCAGATTGAAAGCAAAAGGCGAATGTACCCCATAGCCGCAACGATGGCGAAAACGGCTCAACCAGATAAAAGGGCGTTTCAGGGTCAGTGTGATACGGTTCATAACATATAAATTCTTTTATTGAGCACAAAGATAAGTAACACTCCGCTTAGTCGCATACCTTTCCTTTGATAACTTTCGGTTCCGACGAGTAATTCTCCTTAACCGTCAACTGCACATTCTCCCCGTCAAAGCGGAAAGTAATATTGAGAGCTGTAATCCAGTTAACATAATGTGCTTTGAGTTCCAACATCGCAGCCGATGGCCAGGCATAACTGCCCGCTACATAAAACGGCCCCTCTATTCCATTAAAACGTCCTTTCGCTTCTATCGAATAGGGAGGATGGACATCGGTTGAAGTTTTTTTCCATTGCTTATAACCGAATGAGAGATTATATTTTGTACCGTCAGTCTCTGTTACGGTCATGATTACTTCCTTCTGCTTGAACTGGAGATCCAGAGATTGCCAGTCGAACTTGTTCGGTTCGAGAACTATACTTTTTCCTGCATAATCACGGGCAAGAGATGAACTCGCTTTTCCCGGTACAAAAGGCAACTGATAAGAAGATTGTTTTTTCAACAAGCGTTTATAATCCTTTCCCGGTATCAAGGTATCATCGCCGACAGCAGGCAACAGGCGATTCCACACCAAACGGCGCTGTGTAGCTCCATCTATCAAAGTACATTCAGTGATGACCACTACCATATCTTTGTCCGGTATGAGAAGCGCATATTGTCCCAGGGCACCGTCTATGCGGACAGCACCCGGATATTCACAAAGCCACATCTGATACCCATAACCGTAGCCAAAACTACCGGTATCCGACTGTTTAGTCATCATCCTGTCCACCCACTCTGCCGGAAGCAACTGCTTGCCTTCCCATACTCCACGATTCAGTAACAGCTGTCCGAACTTAGCCAACGATTCACTCTGCAAATACACACCCCAACCTCCGGTATTGATTCCTTCAGGGCTTACTTCCCAGGATATATCGGTGATATGCATCGGTTTGAACAGTTTCAGCCGCAGGTAATCCAATACTTTCATTCCCGTCACTTTCTGCACAATAGCGGAAAGAATATACGAGCTCATGGAGTCATAGTCGAAATGTTTGCCGGGAACTTTTATCGTTTTTCCCAGATACCCTCTGATCCAGTCTGTACGACCATTACGCATATTCCAGTCAGGAGTGACGCCGGAAGTCATATTCAGCAGGTTGCGGACGGTCATATCGGCAAGATTTGCAGAAATAGTATCCGGAAGTTGGTCGGGGAAAAAAGAAGCCACCCGATCTGTCAGCCGCAAACGATTTTCAGAAATAGCGAGGCCTACAGCGGCACCAACGAAGGTCTTGGAGCAAGAATATACGGTATGCCGATATTCCGGAGCGAAAGGTTCAGGATAAATCTCCGCGATTACCTTTCCATGACGTAGTACCATCACACTATGTATGTCCGTTTTAGGCAAGCCCATCAGAGAGTCCATCAAAGCAATAAGTGCTCCGGAAGGAACCCCTTCCACTTCGGGTATCGAACGTTCCAGTTCGCGAATCTGTGCACTGGTCGTTGCAGGTATCAACAGGCAGAGCACAAGGAGAAATAAAGTAATTCTGTTCTTCATATTCATGTTGCAGCAAGCAATTAGGTTTAACTGCGTGCAAAAGTAAGGTATTCACATAGGGCAGGCAAATCTTTAAGAGATAATTTACTCAAACGATAACACACATTCCCCCTTTTCAGGCAATGACAAAGAAATCGTTTTACCTGTGTAGTTATTACTTTGCCCGTCTATAATCGCCTTTGCCCGAATGACACCTTCCGGCATTTTCACATGAAATATTCCCGGTATAGTTGCCGTAAGTATAGCCTTCACAGCCTTTCCATCTTTCCACTCCAAATCAACGGAGATCCCGCCACGGGCCTTCATTCCATGAAAGCTACCAGTATGCCAGCTTTTCGGCAAAGCAGGAAGCAGATGAATAAAACCCTCATGACTTTGCAACAACATCTCGCCAATTCCTGCGGTTCCCCCATAATTCCCATCAATCTGGAAAGGGGGATGCGAACAGAACAAATTAGGAAACGTTCCGCTGCCATAACGCTTTGTCTGAGGATCAACAGCCGGATAAAGAAGGCTCTTGAACAGTGTCCAGGCACGATCCCCATCACCGAGGCGAGCCCAGAAATTTACCTTCCAGGCACGACTCCAACCGGTTCCTCCATCACCCCGACGGTTTAGCGTCTCACGACAGGCATTGGCAAGTTCAGGAGTAGCATCAGG
>ULLV01007213.1_pt1 | contig 10031 bp, 12 predicted proteins | sample 1951491 | NCBI WGS metagenome assembly ULLV01 (sample SAMEA4835534, study PRJEB28245) | human gut metagenome | biome: gut microbiome; material: fecal sample | place: Denmark | collected 2008
GTGAATTGGTTACAGAGAATAATTCAGTAAACACTACATTTGGAAAAGATAAAGGAAAGTTAAAAAATAATGGTAAAATAAAAGTAAAATCTGTTGCCACAACATTAAACACAGAATATTGTAACAATATGTATATAAATGTTATAGTAGATGACATTGAAGAACCTAATATAAAAATCAATTTAAGAAAAAACGGATTAATATATGTTAATGGAAAAAAATATAAAGAAATGAAAGAAGTAGGAAACAAAATAGTTGCAACATTAAAATTAATAATATCAAAAAATGTTGCAAAATAAGAGAAACACTTACGCGTTGTAAGTGTTTTTCTTTTACCCCCCCAATAATTTAAAAAAATTTAAAATACCTCTTGACTTTTGGTGACCATTAATATATATTTATGGTAGTCAAAAATAAGGAGGCGAAATTATTGAATGACAAAAAGAAAGGTCGTCCAACAACAAATCCTAAGAAAGACCGAATAGCAGTAAGACTGGATGCAGAAAGCAAGGAAATATTAGATAAATACTGCGAGCAAGAAAATGTAAACAAAATGGAAGCGGCTAGAAGAGGTATAAAGAAGTTGAAAGAAGACCTAAAAAAATAGAATAGTTCGTGTGTTAATTTTGGCGAATTAACGAACTACTCTATGTGAAAGAGTTAAACTCTATCTATGGAATATTATAACATGGATATGAGTCTAATTCAAGTACAAAATTTGAAGGAGGCTTATTTTTTTATGGGATTAATAGAAAGTATAATAACAGGATTATTTATAATTATATTATTAGCATTATATACAATTATAGGTTTCATTGGATTAATGGTTATACAACTAGTAAGCTATAGAGTATTTAAGTTTAATATTTACAAAAAAATACTTAGAAAGTTTGTGGAGGTGTAAACATATGGAATTAAAAGATAGAATCCAAAATTATTATAAAAGCGAAAAAATAAAAGTGGATGAAGAATTTGTTAGTGGAGTAATAGCAGATAAAGATAGAGCTAATAAATTGATAAAATTTTTCGAACCAATTGAAATAAAAGCAATGAATTATATTTACGGTAAAGATGAAAACAATAAATATTTTACAGAATATGAGCTTGAAAGTGTATCAAAAGTAAACTTATTTGATAAAAAGGTTGTTAAGCTATGTAAAACAATTTGGGATAACAGAAATAATACCGAAAGATTAGAAAAATTCATAAAACAATTAAAATCAACACAGAACAGAAATTAATATTTAATGATAATCAAACTTTCTGAAAGGATGGGATATTTTATCCTGTCATCTGTAAAAAGCTTTTTTTGAAAATTAAAAGGGGATAATTTAATAAAAGAAAGAGGTAATTAATATGAATAATAATATAATGATATTTAAAAATGATAATTTTGGAGAAATAAGAAGTTTAGAAATAAATAATGAACCTTGGTTTGTAGGTAATGAAATTGCAAATATTTTAGGGTATAAAAATGGTAGTAGAGATATCAATAGACATGTTGATGAAGAGGATAGAGCTGTAGTACCGATTCGGTACTTCAGGTCAAAATAGAGATACCATAGTAATAAACGAAAGTGGTTTATATAGTTTAATAATGTCAAGTAAGTTACCAAAAGCAAAACTATTTAAAAGATGGGTAACATCAGAGGTATTACCTAGTATAAGAAAAAATGGCTCATATAATTTAGATACAAATGGCTTAATGAAACAATTAGTAGAGAGTCAATCTTCATTAAATTATGTATTAGCAGGCTTTAAAATGCAAATAGATGAAGATTTTAAGGAAACAAATTTAAAATTAAATGAGCATGATGAATTATTAAAGAAAAGGGTATACTTAAGCCCAAAAGAAGCAAAAGATGTACAAGTAGCAGTAAAAAATAAAGCACAACAAATAGCAATAGAATTTAATTTACCATACCATACAGTAAAAGGTAAGTTATTTAAAAGATTGTATACAGCATTAAACGATTATTACGAAGTAGCAACATATAGAGAGCTACCTTCAATAAAATATGAAGATATAATAGATACAATAAAAGGTTTAAGTATTTATATAAGAGATATACAAGAAGAAGAGTATCAATTAAGTTTTAATATGAATTAAATAAAACAAAGCGTCAGGATGAATTTTCTGGCGTTTTATTTTTTAGGAAGGGAGGCTAACTATGACTGTAGAAGAAATAGAAATAATAGTGACTGCAAAAGTAGAAGAAGCTTTAAAAGAGTTTGAAAAGTTTTTACCTGCAATAAGAGAAAAATTGAAACAAGCAGAAGAAGCATTTCAAAAAATAGACACAAAAAAAGTGAAAAACAAATTACAGCAAGCAGTTAATTTTATGAAAAAAAAGATACAAGACTTTAAGAAAAGTTCTGAAAATAATGAAATTGCAATAAAAGTAAATAACAAAGATGCAAAAAAACAAATAACACAGTTAGAAAAAGAAATAGATAGTTTACAAAAGAAAATAACTGGACGACAGTTAAAATTAGACATTACAAATAATGCATTAGACAAAATAAGAAATGATACTAATCAATCCGTTATTAAAGAAATGCCTGATGCGGGGAATAGACAAATAAAAGAAGAAACATACAAAAGGTTAGATGGAAATGCAAACTATAATTCGTTAGTAAAGCAAAGTGATAAACTAAATAACGAAATAGAAAAATACAATGAATTATTAAATGTAGCAAAATCTAAAATGGCAGAATTAAATCAAGAAACAAAAAATACATCAGCTCCCTCAAATAAGTTGAAAAATTTATTTGGAAGTTTTAAGCAAAAAATTGAACAGGTAAAACCTGGTATTATAGGAATAAAAAATGGATTTAAAGGAATGCCACAAATAACACAAAGTATAACAAATAGTGTAAAGAATATGGGGAAAAGCGTAAAAGTAGGGCTAGGGCATGTTTTAAGATATGCCGGAGCTCTTTTCTCTATGCAAGGGATTTATAGTACTTTAAGTAGTTGTGCTAACACATGGTTAAGTAGTCAAAACGCTGGAGCTAAACAACTAAGTGCAAATATAGATTACATGAAGTATGCTATGGGAAGTGCTTTTGCACCAGTAATACAGTATGTAACAGGATTAGTATATCAATTATTAAAAGCTATTCAATCTGTTGTCTATGCATTATTTAGAGTAAATATATTTGCAAAAGCAAGTGCAAGTTCATATGCATGTATGGCTGGAAATGCTAAAAAGGCAAAAAATGAAACAAAACAATTAGCAGGAATACATAATGAAATAAATAATGTACAATCAAATGATGACTCAAATAGTGGAAGCGGAGGAACAACAGCGCCAAACCTAGATTTATCTGGAATTGATAGTCAGATGTCACCATTCGCGCAAAAATTATACGACTTCTTTAAGCCACTTGTTGACAGCTGGAATAAATATGGTTCAGGCTTAATAGCACAAGTACAAACAACAGCAGGACAGATTGTAAGTTTGTTAGGTGCTGTATGGGGAAGTTTTGAGAAGATAATTACAAATGGAACTGTATACAAAACATTAGAATTAATTTTAGCAATAATAGGAAATATTGCAGAGGCTTTTGCAAATGCTTGGAAATATAACGGAAATGGAGATGCAATAATACAGAACTTAGCAAATGCATTTAATAATCTATTAACTGCAATAAATAATATAGTGAAAAGTGAAGGATTCCAAAATTGGTTAAATAATTGTTCAGATAAATTGAGAGCAATATCAGAGAAAATATCTGAAATAAATTGGCAACCATTAATAGATGCGTTATTCAGCATAGGACAAAATATAGGAACTATTGCTCTAGATATATTAACTGGTTTAGTAGATATTTTTAAATGGTTAGTAGAAAATCCGATTGTTGCAGAAATATTGTTGGGCATTGCAATAGCAATAGGTGTTTTAAGCACAGCATATACAATTTGGTCAACTGTTACAGGAGTATTAACAGCTATGCAAACAGCTTTAGATATAGCATTATTACCATTAATAGGAATAATATTAGCAATCATAGCCGTTATTACAGCAATAGTTTTGGTAATTATGAATTGGGGAGATATAAGCAAATGGTTATCAGATACTTGGGAATGGATAAAACAAAAAGCGATTGAAATATTTACAGCTATAGGAGAGTTCTTTAAAAATATATTTAATTCAATAAAGAATTTCTTTTTCAATATATGGAACTCTATAAAAGAATTTTTTATAAATTTATGTATAAGTATTTATCTAAAACAACAGGAAATCTGGAATAATATAAAGAATTGTATATCTAACATAATAAATGCTATCAAAACGACTATTTCAAACGTACTTAATGGAATAAAAAATATCTGGAATAATTGCTGGAATGGACTTAAAAACACCGTGACATCTATCTTTAATGGAATCTGGAATACAATTAAAAAGGTTATAAATTCTATTTTAGGTGGAATTGAAGGAATGGCAAATGGAGTTGTAAATGGTGTAAATCTTGTTATAAGGACATTAAATAAGCTTAAGTTTACAATACCAGATTGGGTTCCTGGTTTAGGTGGAAAAACATTTGGATTTAATCTAAGTGAGATGAACAAAATTACATTGCCAAGGCTTGCAAAAGGAAATGTAGCATATGATAAAACATTAGCAATTTTCGGAGAATATGCAGGAGCAAGTAATAATCCAGAAATAACTACTCCACAAAATATAATGCGAGATACATTTGAAGATGTATTATCTAATTATGGAGGTAATGGACAACCTGTACATGTAACAATACAATATTTAGGCAAAGAAATATTTGATGACACAATAGATTATATAAATTCAAAAACCAGAAGAACTGGGAAAAATACAATTGTGACGGTAGGTGATTAGAATGTTAGTAAGAGAACATGGAAAAACAGAAAATTGGCCAACTCCTAGTACATATAGTGCAGATATAGAAGATGTAGACAATGATAGTTATACAAGTAAAAAAACAGGAGCTTTAATAGATACACCAATAGCAATAGGAATGTTAAAACTTTCTATGGCATGGGATTTAAATTCTGAAGAAGAAGCTGAAAAGCTTATTCAAAAGACATATAAAAATCCCATGATTCTAGATGTAAAAGTGCCTGTTGTGAATGGTGGTTTTTTAGAAGGAGCAAAATTTAGAGTTTCAAAAAGAAAAGTTGAAATGATAGATACAGAATTAGATACGAGCACTTCCAAGACGAGATGGAAGTGTTCTTTTAATTTAATGCAAAAAGAGCTAACAGATGCACAAAAACAAGCTGTAAAGAATGCTAATTAACAGGAGGCAATAAGATGTACAATACAAGTAAAGAATATAAAGACAAAATATTAAATATGCAACATGAATTAAATATTTACATAGATGGTAAAAAAATAGATCCAAATCATATTGCTAGTTTTAAACAAACACTCGAATTATTTAACAATAATGAATTTTGTCTAGGTTGTACCCCAGAAATAGATGTAGAATTTGAAATTGATAAAAGAGATTTGCCAGAAAATTACAATGAGGTTTATATTGAAAGTGGTCTAGAAGATGAAATCATCCCAGTAGGGAAATTTACAATTCAAAAACCTATTGAAGATGATGAACTAAAAGTAAAAATAAAAGCTACAGATTATATGAAAAAGTTTGAAGACAATAAATATGATGGTAGTAGTCTAGCATATCCAGCAACATTATTGCAAGTCTTACAACATATATGTTTAAAGATAGGAGTGGAACTGCGGTTCTATTTCTTTTCTTAACTTTGATAAGCAAATAGCAGTATATGATAGTACAGTATCAGCAAGAACATATTTAAGTTATATAGCAGAACAAGCAGGAGGTTTTGCTGTAATAGGAAGAGATGGAAAACTTTATATTAAAACGTTTGGACAAGACATTATAAATTTTGACATTAATTTGTTTAAAGATTACAAATGGGGAGATAAATTTAAAGTTAGTAAAATTTCCTATGAAGACGGAATACAAGATTATAAGTTTGGCGATAATACAGCTGATACCATATATATAAATCAAAATAACATGTATATTGTCGATGAAGAACAGATTAAAAACATATACAATAAAATTAAAAATTTTGAGATCTATTCTTTTGAAGGAGAAACAATAATTGATCCATCTTATGATATAGGAGATATATTAATAATAGAAGGAAAAAAAGTAATATATCAAGGGGAGTCTGAGTATGCTGGTAAATTTAAAGCAAATATAAAAAGCAAAATACAAGCTAAAACGGAGCAAGAAAGTATGCAAACAAAGCAAACTAATTCAAACAAAATAAAAAGAGTACAAAGTGAAATAAATCAGATAGATGGAAAAATAAAACAGCTTGTACAAGAAAATGCAGAGCATGAAGAAAAAATAACACAAGTAGAGCAAGATGTAGATGGAATAACACAAAAGGTAGAAAATATTGTAGATACAACAAGGAGTGTAAGTGGATTAAAAACAATCAAACTAGAAAAGTGTATAAAAGGATATTTAATAAAACTGCGTATTTTAGGAAATAACGCAGTTTTTAAAAGACTATACCCCGATGATGATTTATATCCAACAAATACATTGTACCCATTAGGAGATAGTAGAATAATTGTTACAGATGCAGATGGCAATTCGAAAATGTATGAATTAAGAGTTCCAGATGTTTTAAGGGCAAACGAAGAAACACAAGATGAGTATATATTAGAAAATAATTTTGCAAAAGTGATAAGAAGAGTAAATGAAGATGGAACAACAAAAGTAACTCCAGAAGAAGAAGTAATAGGCAAATACACTATTTATGTAGCACAAGGGGATAATACAATAACAATACAAAATTACAATGCTAGCATAGAGGCAGTATTTGTTCAACAAAATGCTTACACAGACCAATTTGCCACAAAAGTTGAAATGACAAGTGCAATACAACAAAGCGCAGAGCAAGTACAATCTAAAGTAAACAAAACCCTAAAAGATAATTATTCAACTACGCAAGAGATGGAAAGTACAATAACACAAACAGCAGAAGAAATAAATACAGAAGTGAAAAAGAAGGTAGGAGAAAATGAAATTATTTCAAAGATTAATCAATCTGCTGAACAAATTCAAATTGATGCTAATAAAATTTCTCTTAAGCGGAAAAGAAATAAATTTGACAGCAGACAATACTATTATAAGTAGTACTAATTTTTCCGTAGATAAAAACGGAAATTTAAATTGTACAAATGCAAATATAAGTGGGAAAATTAAAAGTAACAATGCATACATAACAGGTGGAAGATTAGACATGGCAGAGCAGAATGGAGTAACACCATATATAAGAATTACTAATAATGGTGCTACAGTATATTTAAGTACAAATGCGTTGCAACTTTATGGAAATGATGGATCTTATACAGAAATACTTCCACAAGGATGTTATTCACCAAAATTTGAACAGACATCGCTGGCTGAACAGAAGAAAAACTTTGAAAAAATGGGAAATGCATTAGATATAATACAAAATATAGATATTTACAAATATAATTTAAAATTTGAAAACGATAAAGAAAAAAAGCACATCGGATTTGTAATAGGAGATAATTACAACTATGCAAAAGAAATAACAAGTAGTGATAATAAAGGTGTAGATTTATATTCTTTCGTTTCTCTATGTTGTAAAGCAATACAGGAATTAGCTCAAGAAAACAAAGAATTGAATAAGAAAATAAAAGAAATGGAGGGAAATATAAATGGATAAAATAGATTTTATAAATGCACAGGCACCAGCACTAAATGATGAAAATTTGAACAAAATGCAAGATAATATAGAAAGAGCTATAAATGCACAGGTATCTGGAGATACGTTACCAATTGGGACAGTCTTACCATATACAAATGAGACTGCACCCGAAAATTGGCTTGTTTGTGATGGAAGTGAATTAGATAGAACAGAATATAATTATTTATTTGCTATAATCGGAACCACTTTCGGAGAAGGAGATGGAAGTACAACATTTAATCTTCCAAACATTAAAGGAAGAACTATTGTTGGATTAGATGCAGAAGATACTGACTTTAATGCTATTGGAAAAACACTTGGGGAAAAGACACATACATTAACAGTAGCAGAAATGCCAGAACATAACCACAAGCAATCGTTAGATGGAGGAAACAGTGGAAATTCAGGCAAAGCTGCATACAGTTGGTCTGTTCCGGCAAATCGATATCTTTACACAGGAGATGATTTAGCAGGGAAAACTGGAGGCTCACAGCCACATAACAACCTTCAACCTTCATTCGTAGCAATTTACATAATAAAAGCAAAACAAAGTGCTGGAGTAGTTGCTACAGTAGTAGACAGTTTAGAAAGTACAAGTGCAACGGATGCCTTGAGTGCAAAAAAAGGAAAAGAATTAAATGAAAAAATAACAAGAAACAGCACTTATTCAACAGAGGAACAAGCAGTAGGCGCCTGGATAGATGGCAAGACAATATATAGAAAAGTTATAAATTTTGGAACATTACCTAATGCAACCAAAAAAGAAGTACAACACAATATAAGTAATATAAGTATTTTTACAAAAATAGAGGGTATAGCAATAAGAAATGATGAAACAAAATTTACGCAATCTTTGCCACTAGTATACAAGAATGCAGAAATGTTTTACAATACAGCATTGGCTGTTGATAATACAACAATAGAAATGCAGACTGACGGTGATAGGAGTATGTTTAATGGTTATGTAACATTAGAATATACAAAAACAGTGGAAGATTAGGAGGTTATGATGCAGTTTAAAGTAAAAAAAGACTATTTAGAAATAGTAGAAACAGAGAATACATATGCGAAAGCAATAGACCTGTATAACATAGACATTGATTTTTCCGAAGAGTGGGACAACCTAGCTAAAAAAATGTTATTCATAAACGATTCCGATGTATATGAGCAACAAATAGTAGATAATAAAACAGTATTACCGAACTTGCCAAATGGGAGATACAAGATTGGTGTAGTTCGGTTTTTTAGTGCAAGAAAACAAGATAGTAAAAAGAATCCCAACGAACCTAGTTACAAAAACAATAATAATATCTTCCGCAGAATACGAGCCAAATAAAGAATATACGGACGAGGATGCAAATATTTACGAGAAATATTTGCAAGCTATAACTAATGTGTCTATAGGTATAAATGGCGATATAGAGAAAATAAAAACATTAGAAGATAACATATTAGAACAGTATAACAAAAATGTTGAATTGGCAAACAAAATGGAGCAAGAAACAGAGAAATTTGCAAAACAAGCTAATACAGCAATAGAAGATTATAACAGCAATGCAGAAACAAAAGCAGAGGAGTTTAATACTAATGCAAAAGAAAAGACGGATGAGTTTAATAGCAATGCTACAGAAAAGAAAACCGAAATAAGTGATATTGCTGATGTTTTTGATGCAAATGTTGAAGAAAAAACAAATACATTTAATAGTAATGTAGAAACAAAAACAACAGAATTTAACAATAATTCTAATGCTAAAACAGAAGAGTTTAACAATAATTCCACAGAAAAAATTAATAATTTTAATTCTAATGCAGAAGAAAAAATAGCAGATTATAATAAACACGTAGAAACTTTAACTAGTAGAATAGCAGATTTAGAAGAAGAAACAGAAGATTTGTTTAATGCACTAAACACAGAGAAAGCAAGTGGAAATGAGCTATACATAGATGATGCTAAAGCTTGTAGAGTGATTAGTAGCGAGATTGATGGTATGTATCAACAGGAAACTACTACAGGGAAGAATTTACTAGATGTTAAAACAATAACTGTTTCATTGGTAGCTCACAAATTACCTGAAACTTTGGAAGCTGGTGAATATGTTTTTTCGTGTGATAATGTTAATCAAGAAGTAGGTGTTAGATTAAGTGAAACAACTGATACAAATAGTAATTCTGTGGTAGTAAGAAGTTCAACTGTTGTAGGTGATAGACAAATCTTGAAAATAAAAACAACTTTTACAAGTAATTATATAAATATTTCTTCAGTTAATGTTACATTAACGAATAT
>ULLV01000987.1_pt1 | contig 10006 bp, 6 predicted proteins | sample 1951491 | NCBI WGS metagenome assembly ULLV01 (sample SAMEA4835534, study PRJEB28245) | human gut metagenome | biome: gut microbiome; material: fecal sample | place: Denmark | collected 2008
AAAGGGTTAAATGAGTTAAAGAAGTTAAATGTGTTATCGCTCCCTATAGTCGCTGAGGAGTTAAGACAACAGTCTTCTAGCTCAAACTTAGGACATTTGTTCCTTAACTTTCTTCTAACTTTCTTCTAACTTCCCTTAACTTCCCTCTAACTTCCCCACATGCGAAGTTCTGAAAATAAAAAGAGGGTGAGTCATCTGGTTATGACACACCCTCTTTTTGGCTTTTTATTTCTTTTTTTTCTTCTTCTTTTTGATGCCGAAGAAATCGCGCCAGCCGTTGAAGTCTTTCTTCATGATGAGACCGAGACCCTGCGTGTTCAGACTGTTGCGCGTAAAATAGCGGTCGTTGGTCTGATTGTACATGCGTATGGCGAGGTTGCCGTTAGGGAAGATGAGGTAGCGGAGGTCAAAATCACCGATGAAACTCTGCGTGGCATTCGGATTGTCGCGATAACCGAACTGGCCATTGAAGAGTAACCGGTTGTTGAGCAGCTTGCCACTCAGAATGCCCTCATATTCGGCATTGTTGAAACCTTCATCGCCCGTAGATATGTTGGCACCGAAATTCCAGTTGTTGCTCTTCACCACGTTGGAAAGTACGGTGTTCAGCTGCTGCGAGATGGTGCCGCTCAGCAGGCTCTGCATCGCCAGCGAAGTCTGACTCTGCTGTTCGCCATCCTCGCTCACCTGGTTGTTGTTGGTCTGGGCGTAGAACCTGCCGATGCCCAGAAGATAGAGCACCTGCTGGTTCATCTCTTCCTGAGAATTGATGATAGAGTAGATCATCTGCTTCGCATCGCTGTTAACCGTAGGCAGGTCCATAGAGAAATCTACCTTAGGCGATTGAGGCGTGCCGGTGATGTCCATCAGGCAGTCTACGCGGATGTTGTTGCCCGAGAACGAACGGCCTATGCGCAGGTCGCTCAGCGGCACTCCGTTTACGGTATATTTAGCCCGCAGGTTGAGTGGGGCGTTGTATGGGTTGCCACCGAAGGCGATGGTGCCGCCCGGCATAAACTCGAACTCCTTCTTGATGAGATTCTGGATGGTGAGCTTGTAGGTGCCGTGGTCTACCACATAGTTGCCAAACATGTCGAACGAGCCCTTGTTGAAGTAGTTGGCGCGAATTACGCCATCTCCGTTCAGGGTGATGTAATCGCCCGACTGCTCGTCCATGATCAGCTTGAGCGTGAGGTTCTGGTTGGTGTTTACGAGGAAGTTGATGCGCATATCCGATTCGAAATCGATGTCATCCTCTCTCTGTTTCGTGGTTGGAGCCCCGTTCAGGCTCTCCATGATATCCGGCACAATCTCGTGCCAGTGGATAAAGCTCTTGTCGCTGATGGCGTCCGGACTTGCCACATTATATACAAAGATGCTGCCCGGTTCGGGCTCGGCGTTGATATCGATGACGGTTTCGCCGCTCTTGCCGTGGATGCCTACCTCGCCCGTGGCATAGATGGTGGCATAGAAGGTGTTGTCGCCAAACTCGCGGGTATCGAAGCCCAGGAAGTTGTGCGCCTTGATATCGAGGTCGTAGCTCAGCCTTGTGAGGTGCTTGTGGTGGATGCCTCCGCTCAGGATGGCTATGTTGCGGTTGCGGTCGAAGATGGTATCATTCTCTATGAGGATATCATCTGGGATAGCGTGGGCACGGAGCGCATCGAAGGTATAATCGGTGTTGAGCTGCTTGAGGTGCACCTTGCCATGAGCGGTAATATCGCCTACGAGATTGACGCTTTTCAAATCGCCCACCACATTGAGATGACCATCGCCCCAGGCTTCTACCTGGTTCATGAAACTGCCGCAGAAATTCTCGAGGAATTTCATGCTGGTGCCCTGGGCATCGATACCCAGGTCGATATAGTTGCGCTTAGGCGAGACGTATCCGTTGATGAGCGTCTGATGCTCCGGACCATCATCGGCAACTGCATGAATATCAATCTGTTCAAGCTCCTTATTGAAGTTGACACCAGCATGGAGCACACCGAGCGGTCCGTTTTCGAAGGTAAACTCCTTCACGTCTAGCTGGGCGTAGGCATCAGGGTCGTTGAAGAGGCTCTTGATGATAGCCTTGCCCGAAGCCTTGCCGGTGAAATCTACCGAATGGAAATTGATGAGGTTCAGCACGTATGCCACATCCACATCCTTCAGATCGGCTACGATAGAATCGGTCTTCTCGGGTGTGGCAAGACCGGAAACGATGACGTGCTGCTGGTCGTGGCTCACGGCGAAATGGTCTACCAGCAGGCGCTTCTTGCTGTAGATGATGTCGGCAGGATGAACCTTCCACGGTGTGCCGTTGATTCTGATTTCAGACGGGTGTATGGTTACGTGGGCGGTAGAAACATGATCTTCGTTCTTGAAGAACTGCGCCCTCGTATCGATGATGCCCTGGATAGGGAGCTTGGCCGAATGGTTGTTGTAGAAGAGCTTGGCGAAGAGCTGGTTGTCGGCAGCGGCTGCCTTTACGTGGATGCCCGGTCCGTTATCTCCCCATTTGCCCTGCCTGATCTGCGCATCTATCTTGAGCGAATCGTTGATGGTATGCAGTCGCACTTTGGCTCCATGATAGTCTTTTGCGTCATAGCTGAAGTCAGGCACGCTGGCATAGATGTTGACGGTTTTCTCGGCATCGTTCATGAATCCATCGGCAAAGACGGGCTGCTCTATCTTCAGCGGAATGCCCAGCATGCGCTGCAGTATCTCGGTAGAGGTGATTTCTGCCTGGAAGGTGAAATGGTTCTTCGTGCTCCTGTCTACTTTGCCGATGCCCGGAAGGGTAGGCAGTTTGCTGGCTACCAGGTTGGTGAAGCTCTTGGTGAGGGTAGCGTAATCGTACTCTCCGTTAACATGGATGCTGGCGAACGGGGCTTCGAGGTCGAAATAGCTGTCCTTGCCCTGGTTCTTGGCGCTTACGGTGATGTCATCGAGACTGTAGGTCTTGTCGGCTACCTTCAGTCCCAGGATGGTTGGCAGCAGATGCTGTACATGGGCAGTAGCTGCATACTGTTTGTGCGGGATGGAGTAGGAGCCTTCTACCTGGATGTTGGCGTTAGGGTCGGCGATGGATGCGAGTCCCTCGAGCAATCCCCGGTTATAGCTGCCGTCTATCTGAATGTTGCGGTAGCTGTACTTGTTGAAATCGAAGCGCGGAATGCTGCCCTTGGCATAGAAATGTTGCTTGTTGCCGTGAGCCGAAAGCGATGCTGCCAGGATGCCGAACTGCCCGTTGTCGAGGATTCGGCCCAGGTTGATGCCCTGGGTGTTGATGCTAGCTTTGAGCTCGGAGCCAGCTTTTTCGGCCTTGATGGCTACTTCGCCCACGCCGGTCTTCAGCTGGCCGCGGGTGCCTGCCTTCTTGCCAGCACCATATACTTCACCTATATAATATATGTCGCCCAGGCGCAGCACTTCTTTCGGAATGTTGATGCGTTTGCCCAGATTTCTGGAAACCTCTCCGATGCCATCGCCTGATATCTTGAGGGCTGAGATGTTTGCCTTCCAGCGCAGAAGGCGGTCCCAATCGCTCACACGGCCGTTAGCCCTGAGCATCAGACTGCCGCTCTGAGTCTTGAATTCGAGGTTATGGATGCGGGCAGATGTACTGGTGCCCGAAAACTGGAGATGAAGCTGCAGGGCATCCTTGAACTTGCGGAGTTCAGGCACGAAGCAAGCAATATCGGCAAGCGTGATGACGGATGGCTTGATGCCGCCCTGAAACTGGAGTGTAGGCTTTACGATATGCTTGTTCTCGATGCGGTAGGTAGCGCGCAGGTCATCAAACTGCAATTGCGAATGAGGGAGCTCGATGCTGAAGTCTCTGAGCAGGGCTTGCTGCTGGTCGGCATCGAGTTTGAATCTCAGATTTCTGAGTTGAAGTCCTGATTTATCTTTCAGTGCTATCTTCTTGATAGTCAAATGGATATCCTTGTCTGTGAGATGGCCCAGAATAATGTGGGCAGAGAGGTCGGTGATGCCTAGATGCTGCGGCGAAAAGACGCCCGGCTCAGGCGCAATATCGCGCTGGTTGTAGGCAACGGCACCATGGCGGATAATCAGGCTTCCGATGTGCAGGTCGAGCGGAGTATGGCGGGTGGTATCTTTCGAAGCCAGCGAATCGAGCACGAACTGGATGTTCATCGGGCTCTTGGCATCCTGCTTGTAGATGTTGGCATTGAGCCCAAAGAGCTGGGCAGATGAAACCGAAATCTTGCCATCCTTCAAAGGCAGGAAATCGAGCTTTGCCGATACGCGCGAAGCACAGATCATGCTGTCGCCCTTCTGGTCGAGCATCATCACGTCATCTATGATAATGCGGTTGAAGAAGCCCAGATTCACCTTTCCGATACTTACCTGAGTGCCGAATTTCTGAGCCAGCGCACCGGCTACTTCAGAGCCGATGAAGGCCTGTACTGGTGGCACGTGCAACAGTACGACAAGCAAGAAATAGACAGCAGCCAGCGTCCATATAATGCTATTGATGATATGTTTTAAATGTTTCAGAGTTGCTTTCTCTAGTTTACAAAAATGTTACTAATTTGAATTTTGCGACAAAATTACTGAAAAATCGGCATAAAATCGAATAATTCACACAATTTTCTTTTTTATATCACTTTTTTTCACTATTTTTGCAGCACGTTAGAAGTTTCAGCATAGAAGAAGATAAAATATATGTTTTATGGCAGATGGTCAGTATAGCGTCTTGATGAGGGCGCTGACGCATATATCTTGAAGTGATTAGTAAATTTATATTTAATATTTTTTAATGTAGTTATGGCAAATGTAATTAAGTTACGTAAAGGCTTGGACATTAACCTTACGGGTAAGGCTTCCAAGGATGTAACGCTCCAGGTGGCTCAGGCTGGCGAGTATGCGCTGGTTCCTGCGGCTTTCGTGGGTGTGACTCCTAAGGTAGTGGTACGCGAGGGCGATCATGTCAATGCCGGAGATGCCTTGTTTGTGAACAAGGCTTGCCCGGAGGTGAAGTTTGCCTCGCCAGTGAGCGGAGAAGTAACCGCCATTGAGAGAGGTGAGCGCCGAAAGGTGCTCTGCGTGAAGGTGAAGGCCGACGCAGTACAGACCTCTACGGATTTTGGTAAGAAAAACGTTGATGCGTTAGACGGTGAGGCTGTCAAGCAGGCGCTGCTTGAGGCTGGTCTCTTCGGATACATCAACCAGTTGCCTTATGCTGTGTCCACAACTCCTGACACCAAGCCTAAGGCAATTTTCGTTTCTGCCCTCCGCGACATGCCGCTCGCAGCCGACTTTGAGGTAGAACTCAAAGGCAACGAAGAGGCTTTCCAGACGGGTTTGACAGCCTTGAGCAAGATTGCGAAAACTTATCTCGGTGTTGGCGTTGACCAGCACAGCAATGCGCTCGGCGAGGCTAAGAACGTAGAACTCAATGTATTCGACGGTCCTTGCCCGGCAGGTAATGTAGGCGTACAGGTGAACAACATCGACCCGGTAAACAAGGGCGAGGTGGTTTGGACAGTAGATCCAGCATCGGTTATCTTCTTCGGAAGACTCTTCCTGACAGGTAAGGTTGATTTGCACAAGACTGTAGCTGTGGCTGGTAGTGAAATCAAGACTCCTGGCTATGCTGAAGTATTGGTAGGTACACCTTTAAGCAGTTTTGTAGCCAATCAGCTGAAAGCTACTGACCATGTGAGACTTATCAATGGTAATCCTCTTACCGGTGTAAAGACGGCCACAGCCGATTTTGTAGGTGGTCATACATCAGAGATTACAGCCATCCCAGAGGGTGATGACAACGACGAGATGCTGGGTTGGATTCTTCCACGTACCGATCAGTTCTCTACATCGCGTTCATATCTCTCCTGGCTCTTCGGCAAGAAGAAGGAGTATAATCTCGATGCCCGCGTGAAGGGTGGCGAGCGCCACATGATCATGAGCGGCGAGTATGACAAGGTGCTCCCGATGGACATCTATGGTGAGTATCTCATCAAGGCAATCATCGCCGGCGATATCGACAAGCAGGAGCAGCTCGGTATCTACGAGGTAAGTCCTGAAGATTTTGCTGTGGCTGAGTTCGTGGATTCATCTAAGCTCGAATTGCAGAAGATTGTACGCGAGGGCTTGGATACCCTGCGCAAGGAGAACGCTTAGTTTTTAGTACTGTTAATTATTAAAATAATGAGTGCATTAAGAAATTATCTCAATAAGATAAAGCCTAACTTCCAGAAGGGAGGTAAGCTGCATGCCTTCGAGAGCGTGTTTGACGGTTTTGAGAGCTTCCTGTACGTGCCTAATACGACAGCGAAGAGCGGAGCCAGCATCCACGATTCCATCGACTCGAAGCGCATCATGAGCTTTGTGGTAATCGCCCTGATTCCTGCTTTGCTCTTCGGTATGTATAATGTGGGATACCAGAATTTCAAGGCTGCAGGTACACTGGATACTGCCAGCTTCATCGAGGTCTTCGGCTTCGGATTCCTGGCTGTCCTCCCTAAGTTGCTGGTTAGCTACATCGTGGGTCTCGGCATCGAGTTTGCCTGGGCTCAGTGGAAGCACGAGGAAATCCAGGAGGGTTACCTCGTCAGCGGTATCATCATCCCATTGATCATTCCTATCTCTACACCGCTGTGGATGCTCGCCCTGGCGTGCGCCTTCGCAGTTATCTTCTGCAAGGAGATCTTCGGTGGTACCGGTATGAACATCTTCAATGTGGCTGTGGGTGCCCGTATGTTCCTCTTCTTCTCATATCCATTGGCTATGAGTGGTGATAAGGTCTGGGTGGCTAAGGATGCTATCTTCGGTCTGGGTAACACCCTGCCTGATGGCTTCACAGCTGCTACTCCTCTCGGACAGCTGGCTCAGGGCAGCATGCCTTCAGCTAGTCTCTGCGATTCTATCATCGGTTTCATTCCTGGCTGTATCGGTGAGACTTCAGTCATCGCCATTGCCATCGGTGCCATCATCCTTCTCTGGACAGGCATCGCATCATGGAAGACCATGGGCAGCGTATTCGCAGGCGGCATCGTGATGGCGCTTATCTTCCAGGCTCTCGGCATGACACCTATCGCCTGGTATGAGCACATCGTTCTCGGTGGTTTCTGCTTCGGTGCCGTATTCATGGCTACCGACCCTGTAACCTCAGCCCGTACTGAGAAGGGTAAGTACTTCTACGGATTCTTCATCGGTGCCATCGCCGTTATCGTACGTGTGATGAACCCAGGTTATCCAGAGGGTATGATGCTCGCTATCTTCTTTGGCAACATGTTTGCTCCACTCATCGACTACTGTGTAGTTCAGGGCAACATCTCACGCCGTGCTAAACGTGCTATTAAATAATGTAGGAGGAATGTAGATATGAAGACAAATTCAAATAGCTATACTATTATCTATTCGGTTATCATCGTGGTAATCGTGGCATTCCTGGCCGCGTTCGTGTCTTCTTCGCTGAAGGCAACACAGGATGCCAACGTGGCTCTTGATACTCAGAAGCAGATTCTCAACTCGCTGAACCTGCGCGACCTTGACAACGCTACTGCGGCTGCCAAATATAAAGAGGTGGTGAAGGACGAGAAGGAGAAGGACGGCATGAAGTATTACGAGTGCGAGATTGATGGTCAGAAGAAGACCGTTTACTCTGTAAAGGGTATGGGTCTCTGGGGCGGCATTTCAGGCTTCATCGCCGTGGATGCCGACAACAACACCATCTATGGCGTATATTTCAACCACGAAGGCGAGACTGCCGGACTTGGTGCTGAAATCAAGGACAACCTGAAGTGGCAGCAGAAGTTCCAGGGCAAGAAGATTCACAAGGATGGAGTAGAGGGCATCGCTCTGGGCGTTGAGAAAGACGCTCCTGCCGGCGACCCTAACAATGTAGATGCCGTTACCGGTGCTACATTGACATCCGATGGTGTGGATGCAATGCTCAAGGAAGGTCTTGCTAAATTCATTAAATAATTAAGCGAAATTATGGCATTATTTAGTAAACAAAATAAGGAGGCATTCATCAAGCCACTGAACGGCGACAACCCTATCCTCGTTCAGGTGCTTGGTATCTGTAGTGCCCTGGCTGTTACTTCCCAGCTGAAGCCAGCCATTGTGATGGGACTTGCCGTTACTATCATCACGGCATTCTCTAACGTGATTATTTCCATCATCCGCAACACCATCCCTCAGCGCATCCGTATCATCGTCCAGTTGGTGGTAGTTGCTGCCCTGGTTACCATCGTGAGCCAGGTGCTGAAGGCTTTCGCCTACGACGTGAGCGTGCAGCTCTCTGTGTATGTGGGTCTGATCATCACCAACTGTATTCTGATGGGTCGCTTGGAGGCGTTCGCCATGATGAACAAGCCTTGGCCTTCATTCCTCGATGGTGTAGGTAATGGTTTGGGTTACGCCCTCATCCTCGTGATTGTGGGTGCTGTTCGTGAGTTTCTGGGCCGCGGTTCATTGCTCGGTTTCCAGCTGATACCGGAGGGAGCTTACAACTTCGGATATGTTAACAACGGTATGATGACCATGCCAGCCATGGCATTGATTCTCGTTGGATGTGTAATCTGGGTACATCGTGCCTATATTTATAAGGAGGAGAAGTAAGATGGAGCACGCAATAAGTTTGTTTTTCCGTTCGATTTTCGTCGATAACATGATCTTCGCCTACTTCCTGGGTATGTGTTCATACTTGGCAGTATCCAAGAACGTGAAGACCTCTTTGGGCCTGGGCTTGGCAGTAACCTTCGTGTTGCTCATCACCGTGCCTGTAGATTACCTGTTGCAGACCAAGGTGCTCAGCGCCGATGGCATTCTGGGTGTTGACCTCACTTACCTGAGCTTCATCCTCTTCATCGCCGTCATCGCCGGTATCGTGCAGCTGGTAGAGATGATTGTAGAGAAGTTCTCACCATCGCTCTATGCAGCGCTGGGTATCTTTTTGCCATTGATTGCCGTAAACTGTGCCATCATGGGTGCATCGCTCTTCATGCAGCAGCGCATCCTGATGGAGCCTACCAATACTCAGGCTATTACCTCTGTATGGGATAGCATCGTTTATGCCGTAGGTTCCGGTCTGGGTTGGACTCTCGCCATCGTTCTGATGGGAGCCATCCGCGAGAAGATGCAGTATTGCGACGTGCCAAAGCCATTGCAGGGACTCGGCATCACATTTATCACAGTAGGCCTCATGGCAATGGCTATGCTTTGCTTCTCAGGCTTGAAAATCTAAAATAGGAGGACTATAGATATGGGTAATACATCATTTATATTGGCTAGTATCGGAGTTTTCCTCGTGGTGATTCTCCTGCTGGTTATCATTCTGCTCGTGGCTAAGAAGTATCTGAGCCCTAGCGGAAATGTAAATATCGTAATCAATGGCGACAAGACCATCAACGTGCCTCAGGGCAGCAGTTTGATGACTACGCTGAATGAGAACGGCATCTTCCTGCCTTCTGCCTGTGGCGGTAAGGCAAGCTGTGGCCAGTGTAAGGTTCAGGTGCTCGAGGGCGGCGGTGAGATTCTCGATTCTGAGAAGCCTCACTTCACCCGCAAGCAGATTAAGGACCATTGGCGTCTGGGATGCCAGTGCAAGGTGAAGGGCGACCTGAAGATCAAGGTGCCTGAGAGTGTGATGGGCGTGAAAGAGTGGGAGTGCGAGGTTATCTCCAACAAGAACGTTTCATCATTCATCAAGGAGTTCAAGGTGGCTCTGCCTCCAGGCGAGCACATGGACTTCGTTCCGGGTTCTTACGCTCAGATCAAGATTCCTGCATACGACTGCATCGATTACGACAAGGATTTCGACAAGGATCTCATTGGCGAGGAGTACATCGGAGCATGGAAGAAGTTCAACATCTTCTCTCTCAAGGCTCACAATCCAGAGCCTACCGTTCGTGCTTACTCTATGGCGAACTATCCTGACGAGGGTGACATCATCACCCTGACCGTACGTATCGCCACAACTCCATTCTTGCCACGTCCACAGGTAGGATTCCAGAACGTACCAACAGGTATCGCTTCTTCTTACATCTTC
>ULLV01026622.1_pt1 | contig 9667 bp, 8 predicted proteins | sample 1951491 | NCBI WGS metagenome assembly ULLV01 (sample SAMEA4835534, study PRJEB28245) | human gut metagenome | biome: gut microbiome; material: fecal sample | place: Denmark | collected 2008
TTTTTCATTGCATCCATGGTTTGAGTTGTTCTGTTGCCACCGGTAATATTGGTTACATAACCCTGCTTATTACCATCAAACATTAAATCGGCACTTGCTTCCGGTGTAATAAGCCCTTCTTTTACCGTTACTTTGCCGCCAAGGTTACCATCATTAGCAACATAAACAATTTTTTCGGCAATAGCATTTAAATTTTCTTCCGTTTTTTCAATATCAAGCGTATTAATAGTATTGTTCATTACGCCCAAATTAACAGAAGACCCTGCTTCTGCTGTACCAATAGTTACATCACCGGTATTGGCAAAATTTAAAACGCCGTTATCATCAGTAGCTTCTGCTTTAAAATTAATATTGCCCGTACCAGAGTAATTTTGAATCCCTATGGTACCTGCGTTTGTTTGCTCCACTACACCTTCATTCATTGATAAATTCGTTAAAAGCGAACCACCAGTTAAACCAGTCGGCCTCCATACTGCTCCATCATTAATGCTAAATCTGCAACAGCATCATCATTGGCAATATTTATATCACCTTCAATTAAACTATCAGCACCTGTAAAATTTAGATTAACATAACCTTCATTTCCAACAGACCCATCTCCAGATTGAATAGAACCTTTTATTATACCATGCACTGCATCATCGCCACTATTCGAAAACTCTACTTTTGAAATATCTACTATACTATCGGCTTGCGCTAAAATAGCAAAAGTATTTACGCCACTACCGTTAGTATCAATATATACATTATCTCTAAAATTAACGACAGCATCCACATCATTGTCAAATGGGTTACCTGCTCCCGAAACAAAAACACCTATAGCTGTCCCGGACGGATTATATACATTTATTGTAGTTTCATCATTAAAAGTTATGGTATTCTTTGTATCCTCATTTATAGAATAAAAAGAAGATACACCAGCTATGGGAACATTAGTCGAATTTGCATTAACTGTTAAATTAACTCTTTTATTAAATATAGTCTGACTATCATATGATGTATTTATAGCAGCAACCATACCCATGCCTGTTTTAGTAATATCTTCAGTTGAATTAATAACAGCCTCTACATTTCCATTAAATTCGACTTTGTTGCCGCCTGTCAGAGTTATAGCTGAAACCTCATTTTCATAATCAGAATTAACTTCAATCCTTACATCGCCATTGAATGCTGCATTTCCGCCAGCGTATATACCATAAGCTCCATCATACTTTGAGTAACTATTTGAATTATTACTTACTATAATTTCTAAATCAGGATTAATAATTGTTTCTTTATTTATCGGTGTATAAATATCAATACCTACAGCTTTTTCGCCACCATTAGCTGTAATATTTAATTTTGAATCATCGCCATTAACCAATATATTATTATTTTCAATTAATATAGCGGTTACATCATCGTTCATATTCTCAGCGTTAATACTAACTTCACCGTTAACCGTAACAGTTAATTCTTTAGTGGAACTGTCTATACCAACATCATCAACTTTAATAATATCACCGTTATTTAAAACAATATCGTCTTTTACTGTTTCCGTATACTCCGCCGCTAACGCCGTATTTGCCGCCAGCACGCCGCCAGCCAAAACGCACAACAAAATTTTAGAGCGTAAATTCTTTTTCATAAAAATACCTCCCCCGTTGTTACGTGGAGGAGGAAATTACTCGTCAGGTTCTCTTTTTCATTTCTGCGCAAAGCGCAGTTCCCCCCCAGCGAGATTTTACAATTTTATTATATCATACGCAAGCGGTTTTTAAAAATTTTTGTTTGAAAATTTATGCAAAATTGTTTGCATTTTTATATTAAAACAGCTCTGTTGTTAAATTTATTTTACACTGCTGCCATACCATGTACAGTATTGACAAGCCTGTTGTTTACGGCTACACTAACGGTAGCGGCTGTTTTTGGGCAGCAATTTTTATTTTACAGGAGCTAAATAATGCCTGCTTTAACCAGTACTAAAAATAAAACCAAGGATTTAACGCACGGGCCTATCGGCAGGCAGCTGTTTTGGTTTTCGCTGCCGCTTTTTGCGGGCAGTTTAATTCAGCAGCTTTACAGCACGGTCGATTTAATTTTCGTCGGGCGTGTTTTGGGCAAGGATGCGGCCGCCGCGGTAGGCGCCAGCACTTTTATAATCATCATTATACTGGGCTTTTTTATCGGTCTTTCCGTTGGCATAGGCGTTATAGCCGCACGCGAATTTGCCCGCGGCGAGTTTGAAAATCTCAGCCGCGTTGTTCACTGCACGGCGGGGCTTACCATAATATTTTCTATTGTGTTTACCATACTGGGCATAATATTTGCGCCAACGGTTTTAGAGCTGATGAACACTCCGCCCGAAATTATGCACTGGGGCACGGTTTACTTCCGCCTGTTTATGCTGAGCCTGTTTTCCATTGTAAGCTATAACGTTGGCAGCGGCATTTTAAGGGCTTTGGGCAATTCGCTTTCACCGATGATTTATCAGCTTATAGGCGGCATAGCCAATGTTATAGGCAATTTTTTGTTTGTATATTACTGGAACTTCGGTATTTCAGGTTCTGCCATGGCAACGGTTGTTTCGCAGACGCTGGCGGCAGGGCTTGTAATTTACCATTTATATAATATGGACGCACGCTACTGCCTGCGTTTTAAAAAGATTACCCTTGATTTGCCGCTGGCGCGGGAGATTTTCTGCATTGGCATACCGGCAGCCATTCAAACCATTGTAATTACGCTTTCGAACATTGTTGTGCAAACCAATATTAACGGGCTGGGCGTAAACAGTATTGCGGCTTACGCAGCTTATTTTAAGGTAGAAAACGTTATTTACCTGCCTATTATGGCACTTGGGCAGGCCTGCTCCACCTTTATAAGCCAGAACGTGGGCGTTGGCAAAATTATGCGTAGCAAACGCGGAACTGCCATTTCCATTTATTTCGGCCTTGCGGTTACTGCAGTAAGCATCAGCCTGGTGCTGTTTTTTGCAGATTTTGCTTTCGGCATGTTTACAGACGACGCCGAGGTTATTGCTATCGGCAGCAGCATTGCCTTTGTTATTATGCCGTTTTACTTTTTATATGTTTTCCTCGAGGTGCTTGCTTCGTCAATCCGCGGCAGCGGCAGCACTTTGCCGACGATGTTTATTATTCTTGTAAATATGTGCGTTATCCGCATTGGCGTATTAAAATTAATTATGTATTTTAACCCCACTGCGGACGGCGTGGCGTGGGTATACCCCATTACGTGGGTGTTTACCGTTGCCTGCCTGTACTGGTATTACAGAAGCGAACGCTGGAACCCGGTTAAGGTTCTTGCCAAGCCTGCCGTTTAGTTTATTAAAAAATTTAACCCCGCATACATACAGCAGCAATTTATTTGCCGTATGTGTACGGGGTTTATTTTATTGTTTTTTTAAGCTTTTATAAATATAGTGGCAGGCACCAAAAAGCAGCACCGCATAAACAAGCAGTATTGCCGCCGAAGTTATGCTGAAGGGCGCGCCGCTGTTAATGGCACGTAAAAGGCTGCTGGCGTGCGTTAAGGGCAAAAGTTCTATAACAAACGCAGCGGCATGCGGCAGCCTGTCGGTTTTAAAAAAGGTGCCGCATAAAAAAGACATTGGCAAAAGCAGGTATGTGTTAAAGCGCGCCATGTCTTCAAAATTGCGTACTATAAGGGCTGCGCAAAAACCTGCTTCGGCAAAAATTACGCAGTTTAACGCCAAAACTGCTATAAACAAAGGCGTAAGGGCAAGTTTTGCGCCAAAAAGCCATGCCAGCACCACAATAATTGACGACGAAATAAGCCCGCGCAGCACTGCCGCCAAAATTTTGCCAATTATAAACCCGGAGGCGGAAATAGGCGCCAGCAGGTATTCTTCAAGCGATTTATGGTATACCCTTTCCGTGCACAGCGGCGTAAGGCTGTTAAAGGCAATGTTCATGGAATTTAACGCCAAAATGCCCGGCACGATAAAATCGAGATATGAACCGCCGCCCGTGTTAACGCTGCGGGCAAGGCCCCAACCGAAAGCCACCATATAAAGCACCGGCGCAACCATGCGGCTTAAGATAAATTTTAACAGCCTGTGGCGCAGTACAATCCAGTCGCGCCAAAATACCGTTGCTATATCCTGTATCATTTTATTGCCCTTCCCGTAAGTTCTATAAATACATCTTCCAGATTGGTACGGCGTATAAAGGCGGCGCTGTCAAGCTCTGCCGCAAAGGCCGCCGCTTCGCTGCGCTGCGCAAAAAAGCGGTACTGCCTTACACCGTCTGCGTCCCATTCGGCCGTAAAGCTGCCAAGCTGCCTGCAAAGTTCCGTAGGGCTGCCTGTTTTTACCAGCCTGCCGTCGTTTATAACGGCTACCCTGCCGCATAAATTTTCGGCTTCTTCAATATAATGGGTTGTAAGCACAACGGTTACACCTTCACGGTGCAGGGTGCGTATTAAATACCATATGCGGCGGCGTACCTGCGGGTCAAGCGCAACGGTAGGCTCGTCCAGAAACAGCACTTTCGGGCGGTGTATTAACGCGCGCACTATCAAAAGGCGGCGCTTCATTCCGCCTGAAAGCGCCTTTATGCTTTCTCTGCGCCGCTCCTGCAAGCCAACATATTCCAGCAGTTCATCTATGCGAGCATGGCGCTCTTTTTCGGGCAGATGATGCAGACGCCCGTGCAGCTCCATGTTTTCCCATACGGTTAAATCCTGGTCAAAATTAATGTGCTGCGGCACTACGCCGATTTGCGATTTTACAAAGGTTTCGTTGGCAAAAGCGTTTTTGCCGTCATATAAAATTTCGCCGCCGCAGGGGCGCATAAGCATTGCCAGCATGCTTACAAGCGTTGTTTTGCCTGCCCGTTAGGGCCCAAAAGGCCAAAAATTTCTCCGTCATTTATTGCAAGGCTTAAATTATCTATGGCTGTTTTAACCGTTTTGCCGCCGTTTTTGCCTTTTGTTTTAAATTGCTTTTTTAAATTAATAATTTCTATCATATTATTTGTTCCTTAATGCAAAAGGAAAAATTACTTCATCCTGCGCACCGTTTTTGTATACTGCGGCTTCAACGCCGAAAACTTCCGCCAGATTGGGCGGAGTAATTATTTCTGCCGGGCAGCCGCCTGCAAAAACGCCTTTGTTTTTTATTATAACAACATCATCCGCATAAAGCCGGGCATGGTTTATATCGTGTATTACCATAATAACCGTCATGTTTTCCTGCGCGTTAAGTTCGGTAATAATCTGCATAATTTCCAGCTGATGCGCAATATCAAGGTAAGTTGTTGGTTCGTCAAGCAAAAGAATCTGCGGCTGCTGTGCCAGTGCCATGGCAATCCACGCACGCTGGCGTTCGCCGCCGGAAAGCGTTGCCACAAAGCGCCCTGCAAGATGCGCAATATGCGTTTTCTGCATGGCGGTTTCAATAATTTCCGCATCGTTTTTGCCTTCGCGTTTAAAAAGCGAGCGGTACGGAAAACGCCCGCAGGCAACAAGCTCGCGCACCGTTAAATCGGCCGGAGCCGTTACGCCCTGCGGCAAAATGGCAAGCAATTCCGCAATTTTGCGCCGCGGCATGTTTTTCATATCGGCGCCGTTTAACAGCACTTTGCCGCTGTAATTACGGTTTAACCCTGCCACCGCCCGCAAAAGCGTAGATTTGCCGCAGCCGTTGGGGCCTATGATGGCAGTGCGTTTTCCTTCGCGGAAGTTTATATTAATATTTTGCAAAATAGTGTTTTTGCCTATGGCAATGCTTAAATTTTGTACCGAAACAGAAGTCATTTTACAACTCCTTTCTCAGTAAAAACAAGAAGAAAGGTGCGCCGAGCGCCGCCATAAAAATGCCCACCGGCAGTTCAAGCGGTGCAAAAGCCACACGGGCCAGCGTATCGCTGTAAGTTACAACTGCTATGCCCAAAAGTGCAGACGACGGAATTAAAAAGCGGTAGTCCGAACCTGTTAAAAGCCGCACCGTATGCGGAACAATAAGCCCCACAAACCCGAGCAGCCCGGCAACGGAAACTGCGCTTGCCGCAAGCAGCGCGCCGATAGCCGTAAAAACAAGCCGCACAAGCTCAACATTTACGCCAAGCCCTTTGGCTACGTCATCGCCAAGCTGTAAAATATTTAAATAGCGCGCCCCGCAAACCGCAAGTATAAACCCAATAACCGCATAGGGCAGTATAATTTCAACATGGGGCCAGGAACGTGCCGCAAGGCCGCCTACCATCCACATCAGCGCGCCGTGTACCCTGTCGCTGTAAAGCACAAGTATGGCCGAAATGCCCGCGCCCAGAAAGCTTGATACGGCAACGCCTGCCAGCACAATACGCAGCGGGCGGATGCCGTTTTTCCACGCCAGAATGTAAATGCAGGCTGCGGCAAGCATGGCGCCGCAAAACGCAGTTGGTACAATTAAATATTCCAGTGCCGGAAACAGGACTATAACAAAAATGCCTGCCAGCCCCGCGCCGGAAGAAATGCCGATAATATGAGGGTCTGCCAGAGGATTTTTCATTACCGCCTGCAATACCGCGCCGCTGACGGCAAGATTCATGCCCACAAGTGCTGCCACAATGGCTCTTGGCAGGCGTATGTTCAGCAAAATCTGCCGGCTGGCATTATCCTCGCCGCAGTTTAAAATATCGCCCAGGGCAGATACCGGTATTGCCACCGCGCCGCTGAGCACGCTGCACCAAAAACCGCCTGCCGCCAAAACAGCAAATGCCGCAAGCATTAAAACGCGCCATTTTTCTATTGCCATACCAAATTTTTTATGTTCGTTTACAGCATTCATAACCAAAAATCCTATTCAAATTTTTCCGGATAAGCTAACTTAGCCATATATTCTGCCGCCTGCGGGTATTTTATGCCGGGGCTTAACAAAAACAGCTCCTGCGGCAAAAAGTAAACATGCCCGCTGCGCACTGCCGCCAGGCTTTGCCAGGCCGGGCTTGCGCTGATGCTTTTTAGCATGGCGTCCTGCACGGTTTCCAGCTTGCCCATGCTGGTAATGTAAATAATATCGGGGTTGGCGGCAACGAGTGTTTCCAAACTGTAAGGCGCCGCCGTAGAATTGTTTTCCAAGGGCATGCTGCCTGCTGCGATATTGGTAAAGCCCAGCAGCTGTGCCGTACTGCCAGCAATGCTGCCTTCAAGCTGCACCGTTACGTTCTGCGCCGTGCTGTGCAATATGGCAATGCGCTTGCTTTCCTGCGGCATTTTTGCCTTCACGGCGGCAATGCGTTCATCCATGTCTTTGTTAAGTTCTTCTGCTTTTTCTTCATTGCCGGTTATTTTGCCCAATACGCTTACGGTGTTTTTTACCTGAGCGTAAGTACGCATTTCCAAAACTATAACCGGAATATTATTTTCTTCAAAATTATGCACGAATTTATCGTTCATGTCTTTATAACAAATTACCAGGTCAGGCTGAGCGGCAATTACTTTTTCGATATTAACATTATAAACGTTGCCTACTTCCGGCAACGACTTATATTTTTCGCTGATGCCCGTTTTGGCCGCCACGCGGGCTGCAAGGCCTGCATCAAGCTTTTCCAGCGGTTCCAAAAAAGAGGCGGAAAGCGGCACGATTTTTTTCGGCACGTCTTTTAAGCTTACCGTTCTTCCGTTATCGTCCGTTACCGTAATTCTGGCGGCGATGTCTTTTGGCATGCTGCTTTTGCTGCTGACGCATCCGGTAAGGGCCAACATTGCCGTTAAAAGTATTAAACAGGTTATAAACAAGTATTTTTTCATGGCTGTGTTCCTTAAAATAAGTATTTTTATAAAAGCACAATTAGCTATGCGGCACAAAGGCCGCATAGCTGTACTTAAATTATATCACTAACCGTAATTTTATTAAATTATTTTTCTGCAACAAGAGCGTCCCACGCTTCATTGGCATGTTCAACAAACAGGCTGCGCACGTTTTTATTTTCGCCTATTCCGTGAATGTAGGTGTTTACTTTAAAGCCTTCTTTTTGCAGAATGGTTTTATGCGAATCTTCTTCATCGCCTGCCATATCGTTGTTGGCATGGTCGCCCGCAACCATCATCAGCGGCATTAAAGTTACGTTTTTAACGCCTTTTTCTTTCAGTTTGGGAATAACATTTTCCAGACGCGGCCAGCCTTCAACGGTATAAATCATTACCTTGCCGCCGTATAAAGCGTCAAGCCTGTCCTGCATTACGGCATAATAAGCGTTGGAAGGGTCGGGCGTGCCATGTGCCATTACCAGCACGGCATCTTTTTTGCCCATTTTGGGAAGCTGCGAACCGATAGCCGCCATAGCTGCTTCCACATCATCGGCCTGCCCTTCCTGCCCCATCCAGTACATTAAAGGCGTGCCCATGGTCATCTTTTTAAACTGGGTTTTATACATATCGTAAACGGCTGTTTTATAAGCATATTCCATGCCCGGAATTACATCCAGCGAAGTGAGCGCCACGCGGTTGTAGCCTTCCGCTTTCAGCTGTTCCAAAGCCTGTTCCGGCGTCGGCACCGTAAGGCCTTCGTTGGCTTTCACCCTGTCGATAATGATGTGCGAAGTAAATGCCAGCACAACTTTTGTTCCCGGGTGGGCGGCTTTAATTTCGTTTACGGTTGCCTCAATGGTTTTTGCCCTTGTATCGGGGAAAGTAGTGCCGAAGCTCATAACAAGAATGGCGTCCTTATCCGGCTGAGCCAAAAGTGCCGGGTCGGCAGTGGTATAAGTACGCACGCCAATCTGCGAAGCCTGCAAAAGCGCAGGCGTAGGTGCTTTAACTTCTTCACTTAAACTGTAAGCTGCCATAGTAGTTGCCGATACCCCCGTTAAAACCATGCAAGTAATTGATGCTGCCAATAATTTTTTCCATTTAAACTGCATTTTCAATCATCCTTCCTGCGTTATATTTTTTCCTGTCTTACAAGGCAGGCAGAAAGCAAAATTTATCAGAACATAAAGTACAGTTCGGAGAAGATGGTTTGTGCGCTTACACTACTAAAACTAAAGATTTTTTCATTGCGGATTCCTCCCAAAAATAAAAAATACACAAATTCCGCTGCCTGTGAAAAAGGAAGCGCAAATTTGTGTATTGTAAAAGCCTTAAATGCACATCACCTGCAACCTTGCCGTCCCTCGCAGCAGCCGGAAGCGTTAAGGGCAGCGATCTGACTTACGCTTTGCAGCGCTCACAGTGGCGTGACCGTGCCGGAATTACACCGGCTTCCCTTGATTTAAGCAATTAAGCACCCTTAACATACAATATTAACTTATGCAGCTATTATAGCACTTATTACTATTAAGTTCAATACATTTTATAACTTTTTTATCAATTAATTTTACAATCTTTTTATTTGGTTTGTACTTAAGATATGTATTTTTATTTGAACAGTTATTTAAATAATGCAATATTACTTAGCTTGCTTCAAATTATAAAAAGGTACGGTTACTCCCAATGAGGTGCGGTTTTCAACTCCCACACAAAAACAAAAAAAGGCGCAGAACCAGTCTGCGCCTAAGTTTGCAAGTGGCAGGGGCAGTAGGAATCGAACCCACAACCAACGGTTTTGGAGACCGCTACTCTACCAGTTGAGCTATACCCCTAAATAAAATGGAGCGGAAAACGAGATTCGAACTCGCGACCCCCTCCTTGGCAAGGAGGTGCTCTACCACTGAGCTATTTCCGC
>ULLV01021183.1_pt1 | contig 9437 bp, 10 predicted proteins | sample 1951491 | NCBI WGS metagenome assembly ULLV01 (sample SAMEA4835534, study PRJEB28245) | human gut metagenome | biome: gut microbiome; material: fecal sample | place: Denmark | collected 2008
CCCGTCAGCAGCCACCCTGAAACCTTCATGGGTTTCTTCAATAAGCACAACGTCATGCGCGCAGGCGTTGTCTGCCGTCTGCATTTTGCCAACCGGTACATTAAACCGTACATAATCACCGGCAAACACAGGCATGCCTTCGCTGTCTTCCAAGCCGGTGCAAAGCCCCAGCGTATTTCTTTCAATGCCTACGGTTTCAATAAGATGCCCTTTTATGTCAACGCCATCTACTTTTTTACTCATCTCGCAGATAGCAGCATCGTCCGGAATCATGCACGCTCCGTCCAGCAGCGGCAGGTAAATTCCATAAACCCAGCTGCCGTTGTCAGTTCTTTTGGCGCGGTAAAAATTATCCATGGCAGTTCCCCCATTCACAAACAAATTTAAGTTATCTTTTTACGCTTCTATTGTAACGGCATAAGCTGAAATTTATATTAAAACAATGTTAAGTTTTGCCTGTCAGGCGCTTTTTAAAATATACCAGCCGCCTTTTTCGCCGGTTACCAGCCATTTGCCGTTACTGCCGTTTAAAAATTTGCCAGCTTCGTTCTTTTTTACCAAAAGCAGCTGCCCGCGCCTGCCAAACGAGTTAATGCCTTCAAAGGGCATTACGTTTTTTACCTTCCAGCTGTACGCTTTGGGCGCAAAGTTTGCCAGGTCTTCATCGGGCACCAGCTTAATAATTTTTTTGCCGGAATAGAACACTGCCGACGTGGAATATTTGCCGTACACGCCTATTTCATCAACCGCACGGTAGCTCTGCGCAAGTTCCAGCCCAATTTCCTTATCGGAACGCAGGCCGCTGAACGGCACTGCCACTTCGTTAATAAGCAGCAGGTTAAAGCTAAGCGCCGTTACGGCGATAACGCCTGCGGCCGTAAGCCCGTTTTCAAGGCTGATGCTTATCCAGCTGATGCCGATAACGGCAAGCACCGCCGCGCCGATTAAAATTACCGTGCCAATGCTGATGATACTGTTCCACCAGCACCACAGCGCGCCGCCAAACAGGGCAATGTAAATAAGGTCGCGCACAATTAAAGTGCCCGCCGTTACGGCGTTCCATTTCTTTTCTGAAAGGTATTTGCCCAAAAGCAATGCCAGCGGAAACAGCATTGGGTAGGTATAAGTTAAATACTTGGTTGCCATGTTCTGAAAGAAAAAGAACACCGTTGCCGCCCAGATGAGCAGAAAGCCCGTTTTTTCATCCGGCCTGCGCCATTTGCCGTCTTCCCGCAGGGTGCACCACAAAAAGCGAGGCAGCAGCCCGCTCCACGGAAAGAGCGCCAGAAGCAGCACCAGAGTATAATAGTAAAACACGTTATCGCGCGGATGTTCGGAAACGGTGGCGCGCAAAAAATTGTGCGTGCCGAAGAACTGGTCTATAAATGCGCTGCCGTGCAAATTATACATAGCCACATACCACGGTGCGGCAATTAAAAAGAACAGCAGCCCGCCGCTGAAAACCTTCATATTCTTAATTTCGCGCCAGCCGCGGGTAAAAACCAGAAACAGCACCATAATAAGGCCCGGCAGCAAAAAGCCTATCGGCCCTTTGGTTAAGGTTGCCAGCGCCATGCCTGTATACATGCCGTAATAGTAATTTTTCTGCTGCGTGCTGTACCCAAGGTAAAAAAACACCAGCGCCATGCTGAAAAAGAAAAACAGCGTGCTGTCGGTAATAACCGATTTGCTGATGAGAAAAAACTCCGTACTGGTCATTAAAATAACGCCGCTCCAGAAGGCAGTTTTTTCGCCGTAAAGTTTTTTGGCAGCATAAACCAGAAGCCCAAGCCCTGCCATGCCGAACAGTGCCGGGAAAAAGCGTGCGGCAAATTCGTTAAAGCCAAAAATTTTAAACCCTGCCGCCGTAAGCCAGTAAAAAAATACCGGCTTATCATACCAGTAATTGCCGTAAATCTGCGGCGAAATCCAGTCGCCGCTCAAAACCATTTCTTTGGCCGTCAGCGCATAATTCGATTCCACGGAATCGGTAATCCACAGCTGCCCGTTGCCAAAAAACAAAAGCAGCGCCGCCAGCCCCCAAAATAACCACCATCCATAACGTCTCATAAAAAATCAACTCCCTAACTTCAGCTTGTCTTAATTGTACTTAAAGCCAATTAAACAAAACTGAAACAGGGAGTTAGTTATATGAAACCAATATTAAATTTCAGCGGTACAACGGCAAACGTACCGTAAAAATGCTTCCGTGCGGGCTGCGCGGTTTAACGCTTACCGTTCCGCCGTGGCGCACCACAATTATGCGGGCAATGTTAAGCCCAAGCCCAAAACCGCCTGCCGCGCGCGAACGTGCCTTATCGACGCGGTAAAAGCGTTCAAAAATTTTCTGCGCATCGCTTTCGCTGATGCCTATGCCTTCATCCATTACTTTTATAACGGCGTGCATGGAATCGGCGTCAACCGTAACCGTGATTGTGCCGCTTTCCGAATACTTAATGGCATTGTCGATAAAAATTATAAGCAGCTGCTCCATTTTATTCTTATCGCCAAGTATGAATACCTGCGGAGCGTCACCTGCAGCATATTCCAGCCCCAGCCCTTTTTTGGCTGCCAGCGGGCGCATTTTATTGCATACCTTAACGGCAACCTCCGTTAAATCTACCTTGGCCCGGGCCAGCGGCGTATTTTCTTCATCGCCGCGTGCCAAAGTCAATAGCGCTTCAATAAGCCTCGACATATACTTTGTTTCGTGCTGCATATCGCGCAGAACCTCCTGCGCAAAGCCGCTCAATTTGCTTTCGTCATCATTCTGCAAACTCTCCACGCCAAGGCTCAGCACCGTAAGCGGGGTACGCAGTTCATGCGAAGCATCGGCGGCAAATTCATGCTCGCGCGCAAATAAAATTTCCAGCGGCTTAATGTTTTTGGCAGCCATATAATAGCCGCCGCCTGCCGCCAGCATAATGCACACCGCACACAGCAAAAACAAAAAGTACATACCGTCTACGGCCATGTCGTAATAATCTTCCAAATTTAAAAAGGTGTACAGGCGTGCCTGAATCTGCCCGTTTTCCCAAAAAGTGCACCCGCCTGCCAGAAAGAAATGCAAGGTGCCTTTTTTATCCCTGAAATACAGCAGCTCCGTTTCGTTCTCAGGCTCCGGCCACGATGCACGTATTGCGGTTAATGCCGCTGCGTAAGGGCTGTCCGTCATCTGGTCAATAATGATATTGCCGTCAGCGTCATACATCAGCGACATCATTTCGCCTTTTTTTACAAGCGCCGGGTCTACCGGCAGTTCGCCGCTGCCAATCCATTCGCGCCATTCGTCGTAAATATCGGCAATAAGCATGTCCTTTTCCGTTCTTATAACGGAAACACAGCCGATAACAACCGTTACTGCAACGACAAACACCATTATTAAAGTAAAAATGCCTGTATAAATAAGGGTCAGGCGTTTTTTTAATTTATCGAACATTATCGTCTGCCTCTGCCAGATACCCAACGCCGCGGATGGTTTTTATAAGTGTTTCGCCCTTTATTTCCTTAAGCTTGCGCCTTAACGCGCCAATATGCACATCAAGGTTGTTTTCGGTAATATCGCTTTCAATGCCCCAGACACGTTCCAAAATTACGTCGCGCGGAATTATTTTGCCTGCGTTGCGCAAAAGCAGTTCTATCAGCTTAAATTCGCGCGGGCGCAGCTGCACTTTGCTGCCGCCGTAGCTGATTGTGTAATCGCCGCTATTTAAAACAAAGCCCTTGTACTCAACATTTTCTTCCATGTAGCTGCCCTGGCGGCGTACCAGCGCATTTAAACGCGCCAAAAGTTCGGCAACGGCAAAAGGCTTAACCAGATAATCATCTGCACCGGCGTTAAGCCCGTTTACCTTGTCGTCCAAACTGTCGCGCGCGGTAAGCATTAAAATTTTGCCCTGATAATCTTCGCTGCGCAAAACACTGCACAGTTTTATGCCGCTCATGCCCGGCATCATCCAGTCCAGCACCAAAACATCATAACCGTCGGCATAACATTCATCGTATGCCGATTCGCCGTTTGTAACCCATTTTACATTGATGCCATTTTTGCTTAAAATTGTTTTCAGCATTTTTCCGAGGCGCAAATCGTCTTCGGCCAGTAAAATTTTCATTATATATCACCTGCTTTTTATAAGCAATATAACTATATAACCTTAAAATAAACTGAAATAAACCTTAATTTACCGTTTTTAACGGCATTTGCTTTTACGAAGCTGCCGTTTTTGTGTTTTAACGCCATTATACCTTTATTATAACGGCAAAAAAGCCCCGGTAAACATTAAAGCCCCGCCAAAAGGCAGGGCTTTGATTATTTCAGCAGCGCTTTTACTTCGTCCGCACTGATGGTTATAAACTTTTTAACGGTATACAGGTTTTCGCGCCCGCGGCATTCCCAGAACAAGGCAACGTCAAAATCGGGCAGACCGTTTACGGCTTCTTTAAGGCTTGCACCATGCATGGGCGTAAGCTCAAATTTGGCAGTCATGGTTTTATTGCCGCCCTTGGGCATTACCAGCGCTTCAAAATAATCGTCATCGCGCGGTACATCTTTTAAATTAATTTTGCCGCGCACCAGTGCTTTGTCATACTGTTCCTGCGGCAGGTAAATACGCATAAAAGCGTCAAGCACAAGCCCTTCGTCGCCGCCTTCGTTGGTAAACGGCACATCAACGCTGAAGCAAAGTTTATTGTCGGTTTTATCCGTAAGTTCCGCTTTGGTGCGGTTTTTAACATCAAATACAAATCTGTGTTTGGGCTGCATCATAATAAATACTGCCACAGCCACAACGCCCAGCAGGAAAAGCCCGGCGATAATTTCAATTACAAATAGCATCACAAGCCCTCCTTATTTGGCGTAATTTTTAATAATAACAACAGGTGTTTTCTGGCTGCCGTTGCCGAACGGGTTGTCAATTAAAATTTTGGCAACCTTGTCGGGGTCAACACCTTCGCTCCAGCCAAGCACCGCAGCACGCTTAAGGTCATTAACATCGGCAATGGCCGCACCGTAAGCACCGGTGGCTTTTTTTATGTTTTCGCTTACTTTATGGGGTTCAAACGGGCCGTAAACAATGTGCTTGTCGTACGGCGGCATGGTACCGGTAACGTCGTCAATCAGGCGTGCCTGGTAGCCTGCCATCTGGTAAAACACGCCGCGTTTGCCAACGCATTTGGCAGCAAAGCCGCAGATAACGGCAATAATTACTTTCATTGCGCCTTCGGCATCCAAAAGAGCCTGCATGCTGTACCAGCCGCTGATGCTGCCTTTTGCAGGGAACAAATGGCACAGAGTTTTGGCTAAAAAGCCGGGTTTAAAATCTTCGCAGCGTTTGGCGCCGTCCTGCGTAATGGCAACAACGCTTTCAGCCGCGCACACAACATCATACGGGCCTATTTTGTCTTTGCCGTATTCCAAAATGGCGTCAACTATATTATCGTGGTGCGTCAAAATACGTGTCGGCACCGGTATAATTTCATATTTTGCTTCCATCAGTGTTTCTCCTCTGCCTGCTCTTTTTGGTAAAAAACATTAATTCTGTCATAAAAATCGCCGCTAAGGCGGATAATATGCCCGTTATTATCGGTAAACACATTGCGCGAGCAGCCTTCTGCCAAGAGCGCGCCGTCTTTTTTGCGGATGATGCGGTAAGTAAAATCCATTTTGGCGCGGCTGAAAGCGGTCATTTCTGCGCAAATTTCAATTTCGTCATCATACAGCGCCGATTCTTTATAATTGGCTTCTACATGAGTAATAGGGAAAATTATGTTGGCGTTCATCAGCTCCCACAGCTCCACACCGGCAGCGCGCAGCCAGGCCACACGTCCCATCTCAAACCAGCGGAAGTAGTTGCTGTGATGCACAACGCCCATCATATCAGTTTCTACATAACGTACACGGTCACAAATGCTTACCATATAAACGCTCCTTATATTTCAGTTATTTTAAATTCATCTTACAGATATTTTATTATACCACTGTTAAATTTAAGGTGCAATTATGCAGTGTATTAAAAAATTTACTTATGCTGAATTAACCGGTTCTTTACTGCTATATAGAGCAAAATCTGTACTTTACATCATTAATATGTTTTTTATCTGAGCTCAGGCAAAATTAAAAACCGGGAGCAATATCTCCCGGTTTTTATGCCCATGTTTTATAAGGCAGCAATAGTTTTACGTTTTATTACAGCGCAGCAAAATTTATTTTACAATTACAACCGGTACCTTGGCATAGTGTACAATGTGGTTGCTTACACTGCCAAGCAGCAGTTCCTTAATGCCGGAAAGGCCTCTGGAGCCCATAACAATCATACCGGCACCGGATTTTTCGGCTGCGCTCAAAATCATTTCAGGCGGATAGCCAACCTGGTATTCATATTCTGCTTCAACGGAACCGCCGATACGTTCTTTAGCCTGAGCCAAAAGTTTGTCACCCAAATCATCAAGGCCGGAAACTTCTGTTGCCAGCATCGGGTCGTCCATATCATACATGGCAAGCAAAGCGCCGCTGTCGCTGGGTTTTAAAGCCGTATAAACAAATAGGCTGCATTTCATGCCTTTTGCAAGTTCTGCTGCGTAATCAAGTGCTTTCCATGCGTGTTCACTGCCGTCAATTGCAACAAAAATCTTTTTCATAGTAAATGCCTCCTTTAAAAAGGTACAGCGCTTTTAATCCCCCAACAGGACAACTCCTGTTTTCACTTATAATGTAACACCATTTTACATTTTTGTCAAAAAAATAAAAAGAAAATATTTGTACTTTTAATTTTGCATAAAGTGTTTTTCAAAAGGATTTGCCAAATATAATATTCTGCAATTTTTACCTATAAAAACAAAACAGGCGCGGATAAAATCCACGCCTTAATTTTTTATTGGAGCCACAAACAGGACTCGAACCTGCGACCCTCTCATTACGAATGAGATGCTCTACCAACTGAGCTATTGTGGCTTAACGGCAATATTATAATATAAACACTGCTTGGTTGGCAAGCAGTATTTTAAATTATTCGGCAGCTTTTTCTGCTTCAACCAGTTTTTTGGGTTTGCGGCCGCGGCGTTTCGGTTCGCCTGCATAGCCGTTCTTTTTAACTACTTTTATAAGTTCGGTAATAAAATGCAGTTCCTGGGCAGAGCAGTCTTTCAAAAGGTCAGCCAGCTCATTCTGGAAGATTTTTTCGCTGCGTTTAATATTATCGCACAAAAGTTCATCCACCGATACATCAAGTACATTAGCCAAATGAATAATGGTCGGTAATCCCAGTTTGGTATTGCCGGTTTCAATGTTGCTGATATGAGGGGTGGACAGACCAATGAGATTGGCGATGTAGCCCTGAGTAACGCCTTTACGTGCACGCGCAGCTTTAATTCTTACCCCAATCGCTTTGTAATTGATATCCATATTCCCAACTCCTTTGTATTTAATTCCGACACGTACCTTCTATCAGGATAAACATGTGGTTTAAATTTAAGTAAAATAGTAATTCTTAAAGCTTATTACATTATACCCTAATATTTACCATTAGGCAATGGTTAAATTAATAAATTTATAAATTTGTTGTAATATTTTATTTTTTAGGTATAGAAAGCAGTATAACGGTAATAATGATGCAGGCCATGCCGATTAAATCTACCGCCGTAAGCGGAGTTTTAAGCCACAACACAACGGCTATAATTGACGCCAGCGGCTCGGCGCAGCTGATAAGGCTTGCTTTGGTAGAGCCTACAACTTTAAGCCCCACCAAAAACAGCGAATAGCTTAAAACCGTAGCGCCTATAACAAGATAAATAAAGGCAATTACCGCGCCGGTATCCCAGCTGCCGGTAGGTTCAAACGGGTTTACAAAAAAGCACAAAAGTGTGCCCGAAAGAAGCTGCCCCCAGCCAACCACCAGCGTGGTGCTGAATTTTTGCAGAAGGCGCATGGGCTGCACCGTATAAAACGCCAGCGATACGGCCGATATCAGGCCGATTACCAAAGCCTCCGGCGACAGCACCACATTATTGATATCGCCGTGGGTGGATATTAAAAACACGCCCACAAGTGCAAAAATAATACCTAAAAATTCGCGCCCTTCCGGCAGGCGGCGGCTTTTAAAACTCATCCACAGCATAACAAACACCGGCGAAGTATATTGCAGCACCGTTGCCGTTGCCGCATTGCACAGCGAAATAGTGTAGTAAAAGCCAAACTGCGCACCCAAAAGCCCCAAAAAGCTGAAGGCAAGCTGGTCTTTGGTATCGCGCTTATCCGCAAAAATGCGGAAAATATTTTCGCCGCGCAAAAGCAGATAACCTAAAAAAATGAACCCTGCCAGCACCTGCCGCACCGCAATAAGCCACGGTGCCGTAACACTGTGAAACTGGTACAAAAACTGTCCGCATACGCCGCCCAGCCCCCAGGCTGCTGCCGACAGCAGAATTAATATGACGCCGCTTTTAAATGACAAGTTTAATCTCCTTAACTCTCTTAACTATATTATAAAACAAATTGTGCCAAATTACAAAAACTGCACTGCAAAAGTTACTTGTCATAACCATTGCGGTGCAGTTTGTTATGCCGTTAATAATACTTTATTACAAAAGATACAGCCAGGTAAGCAGCAGGAAGGTTGGGATTAAAATGCAGCCGGACCATAACAGGTAGCCGAAGAAGGTAGGCATTTTCAGCCCGCGTTCCTGCACAATGGAAAGCACCATGAAGTTAGGCGCGTTGCCGATATAGCTGTTGGCACCCATAAATACCGCGCCCATGGAAATAGCCATTAAAGTTTTGGCACCTTCCGTCATCAGCACCTGAGCTTCGCCGCCTGCCATGTTAAAGAATGCAAGATAGGTAGGAGCGTTGTCGAGGAAACTGGAAAGCGCGCCGGTCATCCAGAAGTACATGGCGTTGTTGGCACTGCCGTCGGGGTTGGTAACAAGCGCAACAACCGGGGCAAAAGCACCGTCAAGCCCTGCACGCAGCATTTCAAGCACCGGCACAATGGTAACAAAAATGCCAAAGAACAATTTGCCTACTTCCAAAATCGGGTCCCAGCCAAACTGGTTTGCATCGCGCACTTCTTTGCTGGTCAGCTTAAGCGAAAGCCCTGCCGCCAGAAGGAAGATAACGTCGCGCAGCACGCCTTCACCGGCAAGATGCACTCCCAAAATTTCAAAGGAAACACCGCTGTGCCATATACCTGCCATTAAAACGGCGCTTACGATAACGGCGAGCAGCAAAAAGTTAATTTTACCGTCGATGCCGAACGGTTCTTTCGGATAGTGGGATTCTTTTTCAAGGAATTCTTCTTTTTCTTTATTAAAGAGAATGGTATCGGCAATAAAATAAATGAGGAGCAAAAGGCCTACTGCCGTTGCCATCGGCACAATTAAATGCTCGGTAGTCCAGAAGAACTCAACCCCGCGCAAAAAGCCCAAAAACAGCGGCGGGGCGC
>ULLV01009322.1_pt1 | contig 9114 bp, 6 predicted proteins | sample 1951491 | NCBI WGS metagenome assembly ULLV01 (sample SAMEA4835534, study PRJEB28245) | human gut metagenome | biome: gut microbiome; material: fecal sample | place: Denmark | collected 2008
AATAGTGATAAAATCATTAAATCTTATGATATTGGAAATATTACTATATTATTAACAAATAGTGGTAGTAAAGAAGAAGTATTAGCTGCTATTAATTCTATATTTACTAATTTTAATGGATTTACTTCTGCCATTAATAAACCTAATTCTATATTTTATGATGATAATGGAAAATATAGTGTTAGAGTTAGTGGTGGTGTAATTGTAATAGTATGGGATGCAGATACATATATAGGACATGTTACTATTGATAACACAGGAGCTTATACTTATAATACTATTCAAATAGTTGACCAAACTCTTTATAGATTAAGTAATCTTACTATTGAACCAATAGTTAATCCTAAAATATGGATTGGTACTGCTACTCAATATGCAGCTATTGCTCAAAAAGATAACAATACTACTTATATAGTTAAATCAAATGCTTAAGTTATGGCTATATATCAAGGAGATATTGGAATACATGATATTAAACTTGGTAGCATAGATGTATTTGAGATATATCAAGGTAATAAACTTGTTTATCCAGAGAATACTGAAGTTACTATTACTTTTAAATTGAATGTTTCCGGAAATGTTACTATTAATGGTTATACTCCTGTTATAAGTGAAAACAATACTAAATTTGTATTTACTATTCCTATTAAAACTGATTATACTGCTAATATTACTGCTGAACATTATAAATCTAAAATTGTTAGTGGTAATAGTGGTTACTTACCTATAACTCATAATGTAGAATTAGAATGGGAAAAAGCATTTATTTCTTATACTGTTACTTTTCCTACTGATGGAGTTAAAGTTTTATTTGATGGAATAGAAAAAGGAGTTATAACTAATGGTAAGTTAGTTGTATTAATTGATGATAGAGAAGCTAAAGATAGTTATACTGTTACGTTTAAAGGTAGTAAAGCTAGTATATATGATACTAGTACATTAACAGTAGCTGATAGTTCTATTGCTAATACTGGTGGAAGTTATGATTTAAAACTTCCTACTAGTTCTGTTAAAAGTGGATATAAGAGAACTGATTATGCATCCTCCACGGGGAGTATAACCAAAAGTTCTACTTATGCTGGAACTTGGATTGAAACTGTTGTTAGTCTTACTGCTAGCTTTACTAGTTCCACTACTTTAGGTAGTATAAGTAATAATGTATTAACTATACCTAATAATGAATCTACTAATGTTAAAAGTGGTACTTTAACTGTTGTATTTACTTTAGAAAATAGTCAAACTAAAAAAGTTAGTGCTGCTTTAAATCAAGCTGCTGGTGCTAAAGTTTATACCGATTGGGTACTAGATTTACAAACTGATGGAACTAGTGTTGAAGCTAAAGGTGGTACTAGAACAGTTACAGCTAATATTGCTCGTAGAACTTATAAATGGAATAACACTGGTACTGTTTATAGTGAAACTGCTACTCCTACTCTTAGTATTAGTGGTAGTGCTAGTCTTAGTGGAAATCAAATAAAATTTACATCAAACGAAAGCGTTTCAGCCCGTTCAGCGACACTTACAGCTAGTTATGTAGGATTGTCCAAAACGGTTACGATAACGCAGCAGGCAGGCGCAAAAGTGTATTCAGCGTGGTCTGCTTGGGCTGTTTCTATCTCGGCAAGCACGCAAACGATAGCTGCAAGTGGTGGTTCATCTACGATAACTACTAGTGCTAGTCGTTCTCGTACTTGGACTTGGAATGGAGTTGGTACTACACATACTGATACAGAAACTGCTACACCTACACTTAGTGGTAGTGCTGGTGGATTTACTTTAAGTGGTAAAACTATTACTGCTAGTAACAATACTACAACAAATAGTCGTAGTATAACTATTACTGCTACTAGCAATAGTGTTTCTAAATCTATTACTATAACACAATCTGCTGGTGCTAAAGTTTATGGTAATTGGTCTGGTTGGACTGTTAATATTAGTGCTGATAAAACTAGTATTGGTGCAACAGGTGGAACAGCTACTATATCAACTAGTGCTAGTAGAACTAGAAGTTATACATGGAACGGTGTTACTGGTTCGGGTGGTACTGAAACTGGAAATGGAAGTCCTACATTAAGTAAAGTTAGTGGAAGTGGTAATTGGACTAGTCCTAAAGTTACTTATGGAAATAATACTAGTACAAGTGGTAAATCAACTGTTATTCGTGCTACTATTGATTCAACTACTAAAGATATAACTATTAGTCAATCTGCTGGTGCTAAACAATATAGTGCTTGGTCTGCATGGACAGTTAATATTTCTAATAGTGGAAATGTTGCTGCTAGTGGAGGTAGTTCAAATATAACTACTTCTGCAAGTAGAACAAGAACTTGGACATGGAACGGAGTTAGTGGAAGTGGTGGAACTGAAACAGGAACTGGAACTCCTACTCTTAGTAAAATTAGTGGTGCTGGTTCTTTTGCTAGTAATAAAGTAACTTATAGTAATAATACTTCTACAAGTGCTAGAAGTACAGTTATTAGAGCTACAATGGATTCTGTAACTAAAGATACTACTGTAACTCAAAATGCTGGTTCTAAAACTTATGGTAATTGGGGAGCATGGTCTATTAGTTTAATTGCTAATAAAACTACTATTGGTGCAGCAGGTGGAAATGCTACATTATCTACTTCAGCTACTAGAAGTCGTACTTGGCAATGGAATGGTACAGGAACAACTTATACTGAAAGTGCTAGTGGTTCTCCTACATTAAGTAAAGTTAATGGTGCAGCTTCTTTAAGTGGTTCTACTGTTAGTTATGGTAATAATACTTCTACTAGTTCCCGTAGTTCTGTATTTAGAGCAACTATTGATAGTGCAACTAACGATATAACTATTAGTCAATCTGCTGGAGCTAAAGTTTATGGTAATTGGTCTGGTTGGACTGTAACTTGTACCGCTAGTAGTTATAAAGTTTGGGCTGGAGGTGATTCAGTAACTATTTATAGTAATGCTTCAAGAAATAGAACTTGGACTTGGAATGGTGTTGCTGGTTCAGGTGGTACTCAAACTGATAGTGATATTCCTACTATTTCTGTTACAAGTGGTGTTGGAGTTTTAAGTGGTAATACTTTAACTTTTAGTAATAACACATCTCCTAATGCTAGAACAACTAGAGTTACTGCTAATTATAATGGAGTTACTGATTATTGTGATGTTATGCAATATGGCGGTAATAGAGTTACTGAAAGTTGGACATCTTGGCAAGTAACTATATCTGCTAGTCCTATGAATATTGCTGCTAGTGGTGGTAGTTCTACTATTACTTGTAGTGCTGTTCGTACTAGAAATTATACTTGGAATGGAGTTGGTACTACTTATACTGAAGTTGAACATGGTAGTCCGACTTTAAGTAAATCTGGAGATGGTGCATTAAATGGTACTACTAACGGTAGTAAACTTATTTATGGTAATAGAACTACTACAACAAGTAGAAGTACAACTGTTACTGCTACTTATAATGGAGTTAGTAAATCAATTAGTATTACACAATCCGCTGGTTCTAAATCTTATGGTGCTAAAGTATATCATACTAAATATTATGGTACTAATCCTGATGGAAGCGGATTAGATTTTACAGGTTATCCTTATACTAATGAAATTGATACAGTTGCTAATGCTAATACTATATCTGTAAGTGTTTATTATAGATTATATACAGCTCAATCTTGGACTTGGAATGGTGTTGCTGGTTCAGGTGGAACTGAAACTGTATATTATCATCGGGAACATATAAATGTAACAAATAAAGTTAATTGTGATGTATCTGTTGCAAATGCTTCTAATTATGCTAACATGATTATAATAACATTCAAACTTTCTGCAAATAATTCTAATACTGCAAGAGAATATAAAATTGAATGGAATTGGCTAAATCATAATGTTATTACAAAAGGAACACAAAGAGAAAATCCTATACGTGGTAGACTTGTTATTAAAAATGATTATTTTACTAGTCAAAATGTTGCTTTACCTATTTATTTAGATAATGAAACGGTAGATTCAATATATAAAGGAGAAGCAAGTTATAATGATATTAAGAAAACTCCTATTAGTGTTTATGTATATATTCCTACTAATACTTCTATAATGAACGGTGGTAAATTGCAATTTTGGTTTGAAAATAAAGATGGAAGTAGTAATAAATACACTTGTACTTTAAGTAATGTAAGCACACCTGCAAATCGTGTTTCTGTATTTAATAGTAATAATATTATTAGTGTTACTGCTAATACAACTACTTCTTTATTTACTACATTATGTCAATTTGCTATCATTTCTAATAGCACAGTATTTAATGTAAGAGTTTTAATTGAACCACAATAAGAATACTATTTAATATAACAATATTACTAATGATTATATTGTTTATTTACTCATTAAAGTTATTTAAATTAATCACATAATTATGAACAATAAACAACTATATGAAAAACTAGGTCAGAATAGTTATGATAAAGTATTTCCTATTACTTATCTTCAAAATATTCTTGACAAAGATACAAACAATGATTTAACTGTTGTTCTTTCTAGGTTTAATCATTTATGGATTCCATATCAAGGAACTAGAGTTAATACTCGTAAAGCTGTTCCTGCTATTTTTAGACGTAATAGTCTTACTATTAGTTATTATGACGCTGAACATAATCTTTCTATAACTGAAAGTTATACAGGTAGTAATCTTCAAGCTGGTGTTGAAACTAGTTGGGTTTCTGATGATAATTGGACAAAAATTCTTAGTGAAAAATATCTTGAAGAAAGTGGAGCTAAAATTCCAATTGCTGATGGAACTATTGATTGGGATATGCTTAATGAAGCTCTTAAACAAATGATTGCAGGAGATGGTAAAGTTAATATTATTAATTATCCTGATGAAGAAGATATTACTATAAGATTAAGTCCGGGTTGTTGTAATGTTAATCGTCTTAGTCTTAAAGATAGACCTTATGAGCCTGAATATAAAAGTGGTAAAGGATATAAAATAGTTCGCAAGGTCTTACTCCCCGTGGAGGATGATGCTAGTAATGCAGAACAGTTTTTATTTGATGGTTTTCTTGATGATACTTATTGTGAACAATATGGACAAATAATTCTTAATACTGATAAATATGAAGTTATTAGAACAGATTTAGGTAATACTGCTGGTATTTATTATGATACTTATCATAAATTATTTGTTCTTAGGGTTAAGACTATTCATGATGGAGTTGGGTTCTATAATTATTATACTAGATGGACTATTGTAGAACCTACTGATAGAGTTCATCCTCTACGGGGGGTCAACAATGCTGTCTATGGAAATAGTGAAGATTATAATATTTATAATACTTGTCTTTCTGATGAACGTCCAAGACTTGGTATTATATATGTTAATTCAGTAGATAATATTAAATATTATTTTAATGAAGAAAATCTAGTTCAAGTTAAGAATAATATTTATCTTAATTATAAAGCTGTTCTTACTCAAGATATGGTTAACGAAGAAAATACTCGTTATATTATTCGTTATGCTTTTGATTTAAGTGGTAAAACTATTACAATGCCTGTTGGTTGTGAACTTGTATTTGAAGGTGGTATTATTGAGAATGGTACTATTAATTTAAATAAATGTAAACTTACAGGTATGGTTGGTGAAGAGTCTGAATATCTTCCTAATGTAACTTGTAGTAATTGGGCTAAAGGTCAGATTGAATATCGTAATGGAAAGATTTGTTATTGGAATGGTACTGAATGGAGAGTAATGGGTGATACTTCTTCTACGGAAACTTATAATAAAGAAGAGATTAATAATATGTTTAAAAATTATTATACTAAATCTGAAACTTATAATAAAGAAGAAGTTAATAATTTACTTAATAAATATGTTACTAATGATACATTTAATAACTTTAAAGAAGAAATAAATCAAACTATTACTAATAGTGTTAATCTTGATAAGATTCAAAAAGCTATTAATGATGGATGTGGAGTTAATATGACTATGCCTAGTGCAAATAATAATAAACTTAGTCTTCCAATTTGGACAGGAACTGCTACCCAATATGCAACTATTACCCCAGTTGCTGGAATGACTTATAATATTATTGATGAATAATGAGTTTAACTCTTGGACGTCAAGGAGGAATTGCTAAACCTCTTAAGAAACGAACAGTAGGTCAAATTAATATTGCTCATGTTTATGATGGTGCTAATCATATTTGGCCTACTTCTGTTATTCATTTTAGTGATTTTACTAGTGTCCAACTTAGATATATTTGGGGTAGTGAAGATGGACGAGATTTGGATACTAAATCATATTATGTTAATTCTCCTATTGACAATTTAAATTATGTAGCTGTTGGTTGGTCTTGGAATTTAAGTCAAATTCCTTACCTATATTGGGGTGGTGATAATACTTACTCAGGTGCTGAATGTGTTATGTTTAATATTGAATCTATGATTGACCTTGAAGATAAAATGCCTGATATAATGAAAATGAATCTTTGTGCTAATTGGTATGGAGAATTATATAGAGGTCATGTTACTGTTGAATGTACTGCTTATAAAGGTGGTGTTATTGTTCATGCTTGGCAATTAAAAAATAATGAAATTGATGCTAATAATAGAGGAATGTTTATTTTTCCTTTGGCTGATGGAACTATTAATATGCCTGATGGACATGGTGGTTATAAAGAATGTTGGTATGGTGAAGTTATTAAAAGAGTTACTAAATCTAATGATGAAGTAAAATATTTTAGAATTAATCCTGTTAATGATAAAACTATTGGTTTAGATGATATTAAAATAATTCGTCATGGTGGTGGATTTGTTCATCGTGATGGTTATTGTTGGTATGAAAATCAACCTAATGATAAATATAAAGTTTGGAATAATCAAGTTAATACAACTAGTGCTCCTTTAACTCTTTTTAAACCAACTCTTAATATAACTAATGATGATACTTATAATTATGAATATCATACAGTTTTGTTAAATGAAGATAACACTGTTTATAATGATTATTATACTGATAACTATGAATTTGGATTTGGTTTTGTTGCAGGTAATTCTGAATTTAGAGGACAACAAACTATTCAATGTTGTGTTAGTACACAAGGTGGTAACGCTGATGATGGTAAGACTTCAATAGGTGAAATAAAATATACTAAACTTAACAAAATTGGTGAATTGACAATATATAGTCCTATTGAAAGTTAAAATAATGTTAATGACCAAACAAAGATAATGGTGCTGGAATGAATTATGACGGTGGTAATCGTCGTGATGTAAACGGTAAAGCTAATGCAGGTTTAACTCTTGGTATTATCGGTACTGCACTTGGTGCTTGGGCTTTGTTTGGTAATCGTCGTTCTGCTGGTGCTAGTATTTTAGGTGGCGCTGGTGGTGGAATGTTAGGTGATGGCTCTACTAATATTAACGTACTTGGTGCTACTGCTGGTAGTGGAAGCGGTGCTCCTACTGCTTTTCAAGCATGGGAAAAATCTTGTGAAGATACTTTAGCTCTTCAAGGTGGTCTTTATCAATGGGCTTTGACTCAACAGAATCAACGTTTTGAAGATAGAGAACGATTGAATAGTGAACTGTTTGGTGTTTATATTGATGGACGTAATCGTACTGATGCTCTTATTGAGAAAAATAACACTGACCATTTTAATCTTTACAAATATACTCGTGACGCTGATGATGATATCCGTAAAGAGTTATCTGATTTGAAAGCTGAATTGGCTGTTACTAAAGCTATTCGTCCTTATCAAGATAAACTTATCCAATGCGAAATGGAAAAGATGTTTACGGCTGGTATCAACTATACTGATAGAAAGACTTGTAATGTTATCTATGGTGTAGTTACTCTTCCAAATGAACCTACTGTTACTGGTCTAGTTGGACGTAATGCTTATGGATGTTTGCCATGTGGTTTTACTCAACCTGCTAGCGGAACTCCGGCTCAGTAATATTACTAAGTTTGATTAAGAACATAAAATTGAAAGAGATATGATACCTGTTAATCAATTCATACTAGGTAGTAGTGACCCTTTGCTATATCCTAGTGAAAAAATGACTAATAGCATTGATGAACAAATTGCTTTTCTTCAAAGTCAAAAGATGGTGTAAAGTATGGGAATATTTCCACATGAATAACTAATCATTATTGTAAAACTGTAAAAGGGAATTATCTTCGGATAGTTCCCTTTTTTATTTATCTAAATTTTAATATGGACAAATTTATTGATGTAATTATAAATGGTATCCTTAGTAATTTTGACTTTGGATTTATGTTTATTGTTAATGTTCTAACTTATATTATTATTAAAGTTATTGATTACTTTAATGGTGATAATAAAGTTCCTACTTGGCAAAAACGATGTGTATTAGTAATAAGTATTGCTACTATGGCTGGTATTTATATTGCTGCTGGATATGATAATGCTATTATGCTTGTTAATAGTGCTGTTCTTGCTCCTGTGTTTTGGAGTTGGGTTGTTAGTCCTATTCTAAAGAAACTTGGAGTTGGCTATAAAGATATTGATAATACTATTGGTTAAGATTGTATGAGATTGATTAGCTAGGTTTGACTGACTAATTCAAGCCTGCTCCATCCTCTAAGGGGAGTATAACTTGCCAAATTTAGCTAGTTTTAAGCCTAGCTGATTAACTGTACATGATTTAATGAAAGTCTTGCTATGAGCCTAAAAAGTGGCTCTATGGACGTACATAAATATTTACAATATTAAATTTCAAAATAGTAAAGTTATGAGAGTTATTAAGACTAAACATTTTCCTTTTAATGGTTATAAAGCTATTAATATTTTTGGTATTATATTTACTAAAGGAGAATTAAGTAATAAAGAACTTAATCATGAAGCTATTCATACAGAACAAATGAAAGAGATGTTATATATCTTTTTCTATATATGGTATGGTATTGAATATCTTATTATAAGATTATTTCATATTAAACAACATGATGCTTATAAAGATGTAAGTTTTGAAGAAGAAGCTCATATTAATGATGATAATCTTAATTATATTAGTGAACGTAAACATTATACTTGGACTAAATATCTAGGTATTAATAGTTCTAAAACTGCTTGATTAAAAAATGTTAATAATATTGTT
>ULLV01011910.1_pt1 | contig 9096 bp, 9 predicted proteins | sample 1951491 | NCBI WGS metagenome assembly ULLV01 (sample SAMEA4835534, study PRJEB28245) | human gut metagenome | biome: gut microbiome; material: fecal sample | place: Denmark | collected 2008
CAAAAATATTAATTCTCGGTAGTTTTCCGTCCGTAAAATCACGGGAGGCGGAGTTTTTCTACGGGCATAAGCAAAACCGCTTTTGGAAAGTTCTTGCCAATCTTTTAAATGAAAGCGTTCCTGAAAACGCAGAAGAGAAAAAACAACTGTTGCTAAGTAACGGCATAGCTTTGTGGGATGTTATAAAGTCCTGCACAATTACAGGTTCAAGCGACAGCTCAATAAAGAATGTTGTGCCGAATGATATTGAGTCGATTTTACAGACGGCAAATATATCGCAAATTTTTACAAACGGTTCGACCGCCGATAAACTGTATAAAAAGCATATTTATCCGTTTACACAAATTGAGGCAATAAAACTTCCGTCAACAAGTCCTGCAAATGCGGCATTTACACTCGACAAACTTTTACGGGAATGGAATGTGATTTTAAAATACTTATAAAAAGCACCGCATAATAAGCGGTTTTATGCTTGTTATGCGGTACTAAATTATGATTTAGTTTAGGTTTTGAACGGACATTGAAATTTTAGCTAACGCTAAATTATCCGCCAAAAAATAAAGAAAGTTTACTGAACCATAATTTATTCAACACTGAAAATCGGCAGCATCACTTAAAAATGATACTGCCGATTTTTTATCTGAACATATAGTGTGCGGTGTCGAGCATGGATTCCATTGTGTGGATTGCTTTGCTGGCTTTTCTTTTAAGCTTTGGATTTTCGTCATACATTTTTCTTCCGCAGCAGCCAACAGCTATGCCTGCCATCATACCTAAGGCAAGTCCTTTCATAATGTCTGTCATCGGCGAATGATACATAAGTCTTTCCTCCTGATAAAATTTGTATTTTATATTTAAGCAAGATTGTTCTTGCATTATTATTGTTTACGATTTAAAATAGAATAAAACAGAATTTTGAATTTTTGGAGTGATAAGATTTGGCAAAGCTTAATATTGTGCTGGTAGAGCCTGAAATTCCGCAGAATACAGGCAATATTGCAAGAACCTGCGCCGCAACGGGAGCAAGTCTGCACCTTGTCCGTCCTCTCGGTTTTTATATTGATGACAAAAAGCTAAAGAGAGCAGGTCTTGATTATTGGCACTTGCTTGATATTACATATTACGATGATTTAAACGATTTTCTCGAAAAAACAAAGGGAGGCAGGTATTTTCTCTTTTCAACAAAGGGTACTCATATTCATTCAGATGCCGAGTATCCCGATAACTGCTATATTATTTTCGGAAAGGAAACCAAGGGACTGCCCGAAGAACTTTTGATGCAGTATCCCGAAAGCACGGTCAGAATACCTATGATTGACGAGGCAAGAAGTCTGAATCTTTCAAATTCAGTTGCCATTGCAACATATGAAGTGCTAAGACAGTGGAATTATCCGCAGCTGCAGAGTGTGGGCGAACTGCATAACCACAAATGGAGCGATGTTTTAAAGTAAATCTCATAAATATTTTGTGCATAAAAAATCCGTAAATTCAATTATTATACGAAAATTTTTTGGGAATTGCTCGAAATTTTTTAGATTTATATTGATAAAACCAATGTTTTGATATATAATATAATTGACTGTAAAAATGCTATATTTTTACATTATTCTTCTATTAGAAAGGATTGTTCAATAATGAATCTTAATAAGGTTACAGTTGATGACATCAATGTAAAAGGTAAAAGAGTTCTCGTTCGAGTTGACTTTAATGTTCCGCTCAAAGACGGCGTTATTACTAACGATAACAGAATTACAGCAGCTCTTCCTACAATTAAAAAGCTTATCGCAGACGGCGGTAAGGTTATTCTTTGCTCACACCTCGGCAAGCCGAAGAACGGCCCAGAGGCTAAATTCTCACTTGCTCCTGTTGCAGTAAGACTTTCCGAGCTTCTCGGCAAGGAAGTTATCTTTGCTGACGACGACGAGGTTGTAGGCGAGAACGCTAAAAAGGCAGTTGCAGAAATGAAGGACGGCGATGTTGTTCTTCTTCAGAATACAAGATTCAGAAAAGAAGAAACCAAGAACCTTGAGCCATTCTCATCAGAGCTTGCATCTCTTGCAGATGTATTTGTAATGGACGCTTTCGGTTCAGCTCACCGTGCACACTGCTCAACAGTAGGTGTTACAGACCACATCAAGGATACAGCAGTTGGTTACCTCATGCAGAAGGAAATAAACTACCTCGGTAATGCAGTTGAAACTCCTGTTCGTCCTTTCGTTGCTATCCTCGGCGGTGCAAAGGTTGCTGACAAGCTTAATGTTATTTCTAATCTCCTTGAGAAATGCGATACACTCATCATCGGTGGCGGTATGGCTTACACATTCTTAAAGGCTCAGGGTAAGGAAGTTGGTCTTTCACTCGTTGACGATACAAAGATTGACTACTGTAAGGAAATGATGGCTAAGGCTGAAAAGCTCGGCAAAAAGCTCCTTCTCCCTGTAGATACAACAGTTTCTAAGACATTCCCTGATCCAATCGATGCTCCAATCGAGGTTGAGGTAGTAGATTCATCTGCTATTCCTGCTGCTATGGAAGGCCTTGATATCGGTACAAAGACTCAGGCTCTCTTTGCTGATGCAGTTAAGACAGCTAAGACAGTTGTTTGGAACGGACCTATGGGCGTATTTGAGAACCCAACACTTGCAAAGGGCACAATTGCTGTTGCTAAGGCTCTTGCAGAAACAGACGCTACAACAATCATCGGCGGCGGCGACTCTGCTGCAGCTGTTATTCAGCTTGGTTTTGCTGACAAGATGAGCCACATCTCAACAGGCGGCGGTGCATCTCTTGAGTACCTCGAGGGCAAGGTTCTCCCAGGTATCGCAGTTATCGCTGACAAAAATTAATCTATAAAATCAATAGGGGCGGAGTTTTTCCGCCCTTAATGGTTTACACAATATTTAGGATATAATAAATATGTCGAGAACAATAATTAAATTTACTTCTCCTTTTAACTCTAATGCGGTTTTTGACGCATTTGGCAAGTTTATGTACAGAGAGAATTTTGAGTTTGTTCAGAAAAACGGGGAACAGTATTGGAAAAAAGGTGTAGGCCTTCTTACCGCTCCGCAGTTTTTAAAACTTTCTGTTAATAACGATGGCAGCTATGTGCTTGAGGCTTGGATAAAATTTGCCATTCTTCCGGGTGTATATGTCGGCGAAATGGGTACAAAGGGCTTTGTTGGGGCACTTCCTAAACAATTGCTTAAGGAGAGAGTTGATAAAACACTTATGGCCATGCAGGCTAATGTTATTTATCAACAATAACAGACAACAATTTTTAATTTCTTATAAATTATTTATCGGAAAGGAATATTACAATGGACAAGACAAAGAGAAAGGCAATTATTGCCGGTAACTGGAAAATGAATAAGACTCCTTCAGAGGCTAAGACACTTCTTGAGGCTGTTGTTCCTGCTGTAAAGGATGCTGACTGCGAAGTAATCGCTTGCGTTCCTTTCGTAGATTTAAGCGTAGCTCTTGAAACAACAAAGGGCTCAAATGTAAAAATCGGTGCCGAAAACTGCCACTGGGCAGAGAGCGGTGCTTTCACAGGCGAAATTTCTGCTCTTATGCTCAAGGAAATGGGCGTTGAGTATGTAGTTCTCGGTCACAGCGAGAGAAGACAGTATTTCGGCGAAACAGACGAAACTGTAAACAAGAGAACAAAGGCTGCTCTTGCTGCAGGCTTAAAGCCAATCGTATGTGTCGGCGAACTTCTTTGGGAGCGTGAGTGCGACATTACAGAGGAAGTTATCGCAAGACAGATTAAACTTGACCTCTTCAATGTTACAGCTGACGAGCTTAAGAACATCGTTATCGCTTACGAGCCTGTATGGGCTATCGGTACAGGCAAGACTGCTACAGCTGACCAGGCTGAAGAAGTTTGCGCATTTATTCGTGCTACAATCGCTAAGCTTTACACACAGGCTGACGCTGACGCTGTTACAATTCAGTACGGCGGTTCAATGAATGACGGCAATGCTGACGAACTCCTCTCAAAGACAAATGTTGACGGCGGTCTTATCGGCGGTGCTTCACTCGTTGCTGAGAAATTTGCAGCTATTGTAAAGGCAGCAAGCAAGTAATTAAATTTTAGGGTACGGACGGCAAAAGGAAATAACTGTAATAAATTTGCAGTCAGTGTTCCCTGTGTCGTCCGTAATGTTTAGAAAGGATTTATGTTATGAAAAAACCATTAATTCTTATGATTCTCGACGGTTTTGGTATTGCACCGGAGAAAGGTAATGCTATTAAAGCAGCAAATAAGCCAAATATTGATAAACTTTTTGCAGAAAACCCTGTAACACAGATTGGTGCGTCGGGTATGGATGTAGGTCTTCCTGATGGTCAGATGGGTAACTCAGAGGTTGGCCATACAAATATGGGCGCAGGCAGAATCGTATATCAGGAGCTTACAAGAATTACAAAAACTATTAATGAAGATAAGCTCAAAGAGAACGAGGCTATTGTAAATGCAATGGATAAGGCTATTGAGAACGGTACAGCACTTCACCTTATGGGTCTTCTTTCAAGCGGCGGCGTTCACAGCCACAATACACACCTTTACGGTATTCTTGAGCTTGCTAAGAAGAAAGGCCTTGAGAATGTATATGTTCACGCATTCCTCGACGGCAGAGATGTTCCGCCATCAAGTGCCGCTGAATTTATGAACGAGCTCCTCGACAAGATGAAAGAAATCGGTGTAGGTAAGGTAGCTACTGTTTCAGGCAGATACTATGCTATGGACCGTGATAATAACTGGGACAGAGTTGAAAAGACATATGCCGCTATGGTTTACGGCGAAGGTGAAAAAGCCGATTGCCCATGCTGTGCTATTGAAAAGTCATATGAAAACGGCGTTACAGACGAGTTTGTAGTTCCTGTTGTAGTTGACGGCGGCGCACAGGTTAAGCCAAACGACAGCGTTATCTTCTTTAACTTCCGTCCTGACAGAGCAAGAGAGATTACAAGAACTTTTGTTGATCCTGAATTTAAGGGATTTGAGAGAAAGAACGGATTTTTCCCTGTAAACTTTGTATGTATGACACAGTATGACGCTACAATGCCAAATGTTGATGTTGCATTTAAGCCGCAGACACTTAAGAATACACTTGGCGAGTATGTTTCAAACAAGGGTATGACACAGCTTAGAATTGCCGAAACAGAGAAGTACGCTCATGTAACATTCTTCTTCAACGGCGGTGTTGAAAAGCAGTATGAGGGCGAGGATAGAATCCTTGTTAAGTCACCTGCTGTTGCAACATATGACTTACAGCCGGAGATGAGCGCTTATGAAGTTACAGATAAGCTTGTTCCTGCTATTGAGAGCGGTAAGTATGATATGATTATCTTAAACTACGCTAACTGTGATATGGTTGGTCATACAGGTGTATTCGAGGCAGCTGTAAAGGCTGTTGAGGCTGTTGACACTTGCGTAGGCAGAGTTGTTGAGGCTATCAAGAAAATGGGCGGTGTTGCTCTTATCACAGCCGACCATGGTAATGCAGATAAGATGGTAGACGCTGACGGTTCACCGTTTACAGCTCATACAACAAATCCTGTTCCTTTCTGTGTAGTAGGCTATGATTGCCAGCTTCGTGAGGGTGGCAGACTTGCTGATATTGCTCCTACTATGCTCCAGATTATGGGCTTAGAGCAGCCTGCAGAAATGGACGGCGTTAGCCTTATTAAGTAATTTTACTTAATAAATTTTGCATAAAATTAAGCTGTACTTGAGTATTCAGGTACAGCTTTCTTGTTTTTTATTAGATTTTGGTTAAAGGTTGGGATAATGCTTAAATTACAGTTTAGCAAAAATAATTCGCAAAGCAATTATAATTATTTAGGCGAAAGTATGCTAAATCATAATTATTATTTTATAATACCCGACAAGTTATTAACATTGCTATTACAAATTGTTAAAAAATTCGTCAACTGCCTGTTTTGCAACTGTATTTAAATGCGGGGCAGGTTCGTTGCAAATTTTAAATTCATTATTTACACATTCACTTGCAAGTATTGTAATCTTTTCTTTATCCTTAGGTTTGTATTTTATAATGAATTTTGCGGTTGAAACAACTACAAGAATTTCTGCTATGTTTTCGCTGTTAAAGGCCGCAAAGTATTTATCTTTAATTTCTTCCCACATCTCAAGATAATCAACAATTAAAAGATTAGCTATAATTCTCCATGTGTTCCAAGCTGTAAAATTATCATATCTGTCAAGCGCCTGTATTATGTATTGAAAATACGGATACACCAAGAGAGGTGTTTGTTCGCTAAGGTCGATAAGTATATTTTGTGCACGACAATTATTTTCGTCAAGCATTGCATTTATTAAAATCGGAATTACCATAACTTCCTTTTTCGCAAGCTTTACAACATCGCTGTCATTTTCAGTTTCAATTATTCTTAGATAAACTTCATTAATATTCATTGCAATTACCATTCCAATTCTGATAATTATATATTACTATACTTTGCAATTGTTTTCAAGTAAAAATGTCATTTTATGCTGAAAAAGCGTACACCGTTTTGGTGTACGCTTTATTTTTAGGCATCAAATATTTTTTCGGATAATTCTTTGGCAGGAGTCTGTACATCTTTGAGTTTTCGCTGGATTTGTCTTGTACGCACACCTACGAGTTTGTCAAGTTCCTTATTTGCTTGATCAAGTCTTTGTTGAGTTGCCTCAAGCACATCTCCGAATTTGTCAAATTCCTGTTTTACTGCGCCTAAAATTTCCCATACTTCGGCACTTCTTTTTTGCACGGCAAGAGTTTTAAAGCCCATTTGCAATGAATTGAGTAATGCCGCCATAGTGCTCGGGCCTGCGATGTTTACCTTGTAATCACGCTGTAAAATTTCAACAAGACCTCGGTTTACTGCTTCACTGTACAATCCCTCGAAAGGCAAAAACATAATTGCAAATTCGGTGGTGTAGGGGGGATCTATGTATTTATCGTGAATATCCTTTGCTTCACTTTTTATTCTTGTGATAAGCGCTTTTGCGGCAAGGTCAATTTTTATTTTGTCGCCCTCGTCAATGGCGTCACGCAAAGCCGCATAGGTATCACCCGGGAATTTAGAGTCAATAGGCAGATAAATAAATTTATCATCGTCGGAGGGAAGTTTGACTGCAAATTCAACTACATTTTTTGAACCTTTTTTTGTGGCGACATTTTCTTCGTACTGCTCAGGCGAGAGAATTTCGCTTAAAATTGCGGATAATTGAATTTCTCCGAGAATACCTCGTGTTTTCACATTTGAAAGGACTTTTTTGAGGTCGCCCACACCGACGGCAAGGCTTTGCATTTCTCCAAGACCTTTATAAACCTGCTCAAGTCGCTCATTGACAAGTGAAAATGAGCGGTTCATTTTTTCTTCTATGGATTGCTGTAAACGCTCATCAACGGTTTTTCGCATTTCTTCAAGTTTTTTATTGTTATCTTCTTGAATATAATTAAGTCGGTTTTCAACAGAGTGCCTTATATTATCAAGCTGTTGTTCGTTGGTCAGCGAAAATGTTTTTAATCTTTCCTCAAGTTGAGCAAGGCTCTTACTCTGGCTGATTGCGTATGCATTCTGACTTGAGGCAATCATATCACCGAGATTTTTTACTGACATTTGAGTTGATGAAGTAAGCTCCTGTCGCAATGCCGATTGTTCGTTACGGATAGTTTGCTCAAGTCTTTTAAATTCTTCACTGTTGCTGTTGTCCGATGCTTTTTTTAGCTGATTAAGGATAACAATGCCGAGCATAACAACTGCAATAACAAGCAAAACAATTATAATAATATCAAGTGCCGTTTGCATTTTTACACTTCCTTATTCAATTTATACTAATATATTAGCATTTCAAGGCTAAAAAGTCAAACGAATGTTTTATAAATTATGCAAAAACAGACTGCCAAACTGACAGTCTGCTGTGATATGGTTATAAATTCAATTAAATACCGTTTCCACAAGTTTACTGCAACCCTCGGGGGAATATAAGAATCTGTCGATATGATTGCCGTTGCAGTAATACTTAGGTTTTTGCGGATTGTATTTGTAATCAAAAGTGTCAATGATGATGATTTTAATTTTCATTTTTTCGGGAATGATGCTTTTTATGTAAACGCTTGCCTGCTGACCTGCTTTTACGCCGTCCTTACTTTCTGCAAGTCCTGCAAGGTTAGGGGCAAGTTCTACAAACGCACCGTAGTTTTCTACACTGCGTACAATTCCCGCAACGGTTTCGCCTGCACAAAAGTTGTTTGCGTTTTCTTCCCAAGTGCCGAGAAGTTCCTTATGGCTTAGGCTTATTCTGCCGTTTTCGATGGATTTTATTACAGCTCTGATGTCCATTCCGACAGTGAATCTTTCCCGTGGATGTTCTATTCGTGATACGGAAATTGTATCAATCGGCATAAGAGCCACAATTCCGCACCCAATATCGGCAAATGCACCGAAGTTTTCAAGGTGGGTGATACGAGCATCAATTACATCGCCGCAGACAAGGTGAGAAATGTAATTTTTCATACAGCGTTGTTGTGCCTTTTCTCTTGAAAGAACTGCAAAGCGTTCTCCTTTTTCATCAACGGCAAAGTCGGTGATGATAAAACATACAGGGCGGTTTACTCTTGAAATTACCGCAATATCACGCACCGTACCTTCACGAATACCGATTGCACCTTCTTCACGGGGGATAATTCCTTTCATTATGCCGAGGTCAACAATAAGATTATGTTCTGCATCACAAACGCAGGCCCTTGCCTCAAGAATTTTTCCTTCCTTTTTTGCGTCACTTAATAAAGAAAAGCTGTGGAGCGTGTTGATATTATCCTGTGTTAAAATGAGTTTTCCTTCGGGTAAATATTCTGACATTTTACAGCCTCCGTTAATTTTATTGCGCTACTGATTTCTGTTTGTCGCAATGTCAGCGTATGGCTGACTTTTCAGTAAGCATATTTGGTTACAAATATTAGTATGATTTTGCAATAAAAAATATAACCGAAAGAAAATTTTACAGAATATTAATCGGGCAATAAAATTTGAGCAAGATTAAATTATCAGTCACGATTATAAAAGTTTGGTCAACCTTTTCAAAGG
>ULLV01014941.1_pt1 | contig 8859 bp, 10 predicted proteins | sample 1951491 | NCBI WGS metagenome assembly ULLV01 (sample SAMEA4835534, study PRJEB28245) | human gut metagenome | biome: gut microbiome; material: fecal sample | place: Denmark | collected 2008
GGCACTTCTTCTCTATGTAGGAAATGAAGCGGAAAGTAACCGGATAGAATAGGTGAACTACCTAATAGCAAAAGCAAGTAAAGCATCCACCAACGATTATGTTTCCAAAGCAGAATCGCGAAAATAATCCCATCGGCTATACATATAGGAATCGCCGATAGACTGATGAAGATAAGATTTCCGGCCCACTCGGGAGTGAAGCAGGGGAGAAATATCAACAGCAGTGTCAGACCGCACAGGATACCTCCCGACAGACAGTTAAATACGCGCATTGTTAGCAATCAGACCTTCTAAAGCTTCGAGTTGTCTTCGGGTCAACCTCAATTGGTCAAGCATGGGCCGGTAACGCTCCAAATGGTGCAGGTCCGTACCCACAAAATCGTACATTTTTTGTTTTAACAGCTTTTCGCTGACCACTTTGGGGTGCGGGCCATAGTAACCGCTCAGTGACATCAGATTGAGTTGAAAGCTGTAACCTTTCTCTTTCAGCAGAAGGTAATCTTTTTCTTCCATGTACAGGTAACGCTCCGGGTGGGCGATGACCGGTTGATAACCGGCATTCCATACTTTCATCAGGATATCCGGCAAACCGGGAGGAGGGTACATGTAGGATGTCTCGACCAGCAGGTGGCTGCTGCCCAAAGGCAGCACTTCTCCATCCAGCTTGTTTGTAAAAGCGGCATCCATCATATATTCGGAAGACAGCCGTAGATCCAACGGGCCGGAATAGGCCGCCTTCAACACGTCGAGCTGTTGTCGCAGCTTCTTGTTCGGTGTGGGATAATCTTCCATGATATGGGGGGTGAGCCACACTTTCCGCAACCCTATGGATTCCATATAGCGCAGCAGGGACAGACTGGCATTTATGTCGGGCGAACCGTCGTCCACTCCCGGAAGAACATGGGAATGGACATCGGTCATACCCTTCATTAAACCAGAATTAATCAAATTGTATTTGGACTTGAATATACCAAACATCCTACTTCTTTTTTGGGGGGATTTTAGGATTTCTTTCTGAACAGCCGTTTCCAGCATGATTCGGAACCATCCACATAACCATAGCCGTAGCCGTAACCATATCCATAGCCTCCGTATCCGCCTGTCTTTACTATGGCCCCGTTAAGTACCAACGACATGTTGTTCAGTTGTCCGCTGCGATAAATTTTTTCCACTTCCGGTAACATGCGGCGGTCCAGTTTGCCAACCCGTACCACGAAAATGGTCAGGTCGGCTATGCGGTTGGTAATGGCGGCATCGGCCACCACTCCTACAGGCACATTGTCGACAAAGATATAGTCATAACGGTTGCGCAGTTCGGTTATCAGTACTTCCAGTTGTTCGCTGAGCAATAGCTCTGACGGGTTGGGGGCGATGGGACCGGCCGGAATGAAATCCAGATTTTCACAGATCTCGTTGTGCTTGATGATTTCATCCGTTGTGGCCTTGCCTGCCAGAAAAGAGGTCATTCCTTTTTCCTTTGTGTGGAGGCGGGTATGTGAAGTCAAAGTCCCTTTACGGATATCCATGTCAATCAGGATGACCTTCTTGTCGGTTTGCGCGAAGCTGGCTGCCAGATTGCTGGATACGTATGTCTTGCCGGCACCCGGTCCGAACGAGCTGAAAGTGACGACTTGCATGTTCTTTGACTTGACACGCATAAAATCCATGTTGGTGCGTATTATGCGGAAGGCTTCCGATACAATGTCACGCCCTTGGGCACGGACAGCGATGCCATGTGCCGTTTCTTTATTCTCTGTTTTCCCTTTGGATGAATCCTTGGGTATTTCGCCCAGGAAAGGAACGGTTACAGCATCCTCGATGTCCTTGCGGTTGCGTATACGGGTATCGAAGAACAGGAACAATAGCAGGACAATTGCCGGCAGGGCGATTCCTTTCATGACACCTGCCATGATCATGCTGCGTCCGTTGGGAGAAATCGGAGCATCCCCTCCTCCAGCAGGATCGAGCACACGGGCGTCAGTTTCGGTGGTGGCCTGGCTCAGCGCATTTTCTTCGCGTTTGTTCAGCAGATAGAGGTAAAGTTCCTCTTTGATGCGTTGCTGACGTTCGATAGAAAGCATTTGCTGCTGTTGTCTAGGTATGTTGGTTACCCGCCACTGGGCTTCTCCGGCCCTGCTTCGTGCCTCGTTCAGTTTCACGTCGATGCTGACAATCATATTGTCGATGGCCCGGATGATATTCTGCCGCATGGCAATCAGATTCTTGTTCAGTTCCTGGACGATGGGATTCTTGTCGCTGCTTCCTTCTATCAGTTTGTCCCGTTTCAACTTGTTGGCATTATAGGCCGTTATCTGGGTTTCAATGTTGATGTCGGCTATGCCGGTGTTTGAAGGGATAAGCTCGGTTTCTTTGGACGGGTCCACCAGGTAGCTCTTGATGTAGCGTGCCATGCGTGCCTGTAATTCCAGTTCCTGAGTGGTCGAACTGTACTGCCGTTTGTCTGACATGGACATGGAAGCGGCTGAACCGATATCGATGATGTCATTGTTCTGTTTGTAGGACTGAAGTTCGTTTTCCACGCCTCCCAGTTCTTTTTCGATGATGACCAGACGCTCGTTGATGAAGCTGGAGGTATTGATGGCTATCTGGTTCTTGTCTTTGATAGTCTCTTCATTATACACTGTAATCAGCATATTGAGCACATCTTCGGCACGGGCGGTGGAGTAATCACGGAGTGACAGGTAGAGGATGGAGGCGTCATTCTCAGCTTGGCTGATGTTCAGGTTGCTTCTGAATAGGCTGGCCATTGTGTCCGTACTCTGCCGGCGTATCGTAATCGGTGTGTTGAACCACTTGTCTGTATAATATAAGGTGGGTGAGACCACTATTTTTCCTACGGGCGACTGGATAGTGTCACCCAGATTGGCCGTCAGCGTTATACCTGTGGCGTCTGTCGAGAAATCGGACAACCGGACTTGCTTCCTGTTCAGGGTTCTGACTGTCAGGCTGAAATCAAGATGGTTTTCTTCTTCCGGAAACGAGACTTTGACAGGGGCTTGTGTATAAAGTTCCTCCTCACGCAAGTCATCCATGATGAGGTAGCATACATTGGCGTGAAGACGGTTCACCACATCGCGCATGAGTTTGTGTGACTGGAATTGCAGGATCTCATTGGATACGTTGGTATATGAATAGGTGTTAAAACGGTCCAGCCCGCGGCCGATGTTGTTTGAATAGGCGTCCTTTATCATGACGGTGGCCGACCGTGAATAGATAAAGGGAAGTTTGGCATATTGATACCATGCGTATCCGCCGAACAAACTGACAGACAGTATAAACCAGTACCAGTTGGACAACAGGTACATGACGATGTCAATGGGGTTGATGTTGAATCCTCCGCCACTTGTGGCCTTGTCTCCCGACAAGTCTTTTTGTTCACTCATTCTTATCATGTCGTTTCTTTTTTTATTTGGTAGTTAACAACACCAGTGAGGTGATTGTGGTGATAAAGGACAGGATCATACTCCACGTGCTCAGTTTTCTCTGGGCCTGTTCGGTGGCCTTCATGTTGGTGGGTTCTACGTAAACGATGTCATTCTGTTGCAGGTAATAGTAAGGCGATGTGAAGATGTCTTTACTGCGGATGTCGTGGAACAGGATTCGTCGCTTGTTCCCATATTCGCGGATGACGGCGATACGGTCCAGACGGGAGCGGGGAGTCAGGTCTCCGGCCATGGCAAGAGCCTCCAGAAGAGTGATGCGGTCGCCTTTCACTTCAAAGGTTCCTACATGTCCAACTTCTCCCAGCACGGAAAATTTGAAGTTAAGGAAATTGACGGTGACCATAGGATCTTTCAGCAATTCTTCGTTGATCAGTCGTTTCTTGATCTGTTCGGTTAACTGGCGGCGGGTCAGTCCTTCCACATGCAGTTGTCCCAGCACGGGAAAGTCTATATTCCCGTTGATGTCCACTAAATAACCTTTTTCTTTTTCGTCACTTAATGCTCCCACTTCATTGTTGGAAATGGTTCCGTCCGCTTCTACGGAATAACTTCTGCTTCCGGACATATTGAAAGGTAGGGACAGTTCCGGGTTTTTGCTGTTCACAATAATGCTCAGTCTGTCATCCCTATGGATGATGGCTTCATATTTCTGGACCATAGGGTATTCCTGTAGTTCATCCATATCTTGTAAATAGACAAAATCTTTGCGTGAGGCGCACGAACTAAAAATGACCATTGCCAGCAGGCAGGCCAGCTTGATTGTTTTATCCATTGTTTTATAATTAATTGTTTTTTATTCTTTTATATGAATGACTTGGTCACATCGCTCCATCAGTCGTGGATCGTGTGTCACAAATATTAAGGTGTTATTTTTGCCCCATTGCAGCAAATTGTCCATGAGGCGTGTGGTGGTCCCGGTGTCAAGAGCCGATGATGCCTCGTCAAACAGCCAGATCCGCCCAGGACGCAACAGTGCGCGGGCAATCGCGATCCGTTGGGCTTGTCCTTCAGACAGGCCATATCCATGTTCCCCGATTCTAGTATCCAGTCCTTCCGGCAGGCTGAACACAAATTCAGCGCAGGCCAGCCGGATGACTTTATGCAGAGTCTCTTCGTCTACTCCCGGACTACCCAGCCATAAATTCTCACGTATGGTACCGCTCAGCAACGTGTTTCCTTGGGGTACATAGACGAAGTTGATGCGTAAATCGGAGGTCACACTGAGTGTTCGCCCGTCATCAGTCGTTAAATCGATACGGCCTTTTTCCGGATAGACCAAAGCCAGTATCAGCCGGATAATGGTCGTCTTTCCTGTTCCGGTAGGTCCGGCTATGGCGGTGGAATTTCCCGGATGAAAGGTAGCAGTAAACCGGTCGAGCACCGGCTGTCCCTCTTCATACCCAAAAGACACTTCCCGGAAGTCCAGTGTCAGCGGCTGGTCTATGTAGACAGGGTGCTCGTCCGGTTCCACATCTTCAAAGAGGGCCATCAGCCGTTCCACGGAAGTCCATCCTCGTACCAGGCTGGGAGGGATGGATATTAGCCCTAGAAAAGGTCCCTGTACCTGTCCGACCAGTTGAAGAAAGGCTGTCATTGTTCCGAATGTTATTTCGTGGTTATGTAGTTGGAATATTCCCCATAGGAACGCACACAAGTAGCCTCCGCCGAATGTGATTCCCATCACGCCTTGTGTGAAGGTGGAGAACTTGATCTGTTCCATTCCTAATTTGAACAACTTTTCTTGTGTCTCATGCAGCTTCTGCTTCCGGTAGCCGGTAGCCCCGAGCGAGCGGACCAGAATCCGTTTGGACAGATTCTCCTGCATGACGGTGCCCATCTCGCTGTTCATCTCTTTTTGGGCGCGGCTCAGTTCCCGGACCTTCCGGAAATAGATTTTCGATAATAAGACAAGAGGGGTCGCTCCCAGTATGAACCAGGCCAAACGGGCGTCAAGAATCCACAAATAGAGGAAAGAGCCTGTCAGCTGCAAGCCGGTAACCAGCAGGTTGGGCAAAATTCCCATTCCCATTCCTAATACTTCGGAGGCGTCACTACCAATGCGGGTGAGCAGGTCTCCCGTGTGCCATTTTCCCGCTCCTTTCCATGAACACATCATCAGGGCGTCGGACAGCGAATTTTGCATGCGGATGCTGATGCGCATATTAATTTTGCCAAAAATCCAAGGAGATACAAGTTTTATCCCCATACCTGACAGGAAGGATAAGACTACTATTGTGGCTACCAGGTAAATATTCCCTTTCTGTGCTCCGGTAGGCCACATCGATGATCCATTTGGACATGGCCACATTGACCAGCGACATGACTACTCCGAAAATACCCGAAAAGACAGAGAAGCTGATGAGCCAGTGGTATCCTTCTGTTACCTGCATAACCCATTTGAAAGCTTTCCGTCCTAATTGATATGTATTGCTCAGATTCTTCCGTGTGAGCTTCTGCAAAAACTTTTTCAGCAATTTTTTCATTTCCCTTTTATCATTTCCTTGAAGCGTAAGAGGGCTAATCCGGACAGCCACCAGAAAGTTTCATCAAAGGCATAGCCTGACGATAAGTGCATTTTGTGAAAGACCCGCTTCAACGTGTATCGTTTGTTCGCCCATTTCCCGGAGGGACGTTCACCGTAACGTTCGTCTCCATGTCCAAAATTGCCACTTTCCCAGATCTCCTGCATTAACTTATCCGGACAGAGACTGGTACTGAATGGTAAAAGGTCGGCCGGCACGCCAAGATATTTTATTAATAGGGCATAAAGCAACTGGTTCCACCGGTGAATGTGCCATTTATGGCAGATACGCTCCAGTTCGTTTTTGTTTGTAACAGAATGCAACGCGTTAAAAGCCATGGCTACATCACACAATTGTCGTAGTCCGATCCCTTCATTGATAAGATGCTTCAGTATGTGGGTGGAAAGTAATAGATGATTCGCTTCGCTCGGAAGTTTGCCCTGGCTGTTGGCAAAGACTTCCGCTTCCCATTGGCGGATTTTCTTTTGGAGGAAAGGGTTGTGCAACTCGATCAGCCTGCTGTGATGTTCAACCAGAACTCTGTTTATCAGACAGGAAGCCTCACCGTTGGCTCCCCTTTTTACCGGTAATCCTAATTTTTCCATCCGTTGGTTGGCCTCTTCGGTTTGTGCCTCGTTTCCGAACCACAGATCGATGTCTCCGGCTATGCGATGTTCCGGATGTGGGTAGAAGCCGGCTAACCCTATCCCTTTTAGCAACAGGAGAGGGATAGAAGGTGGCTGTGCATAAATTTGTTGCAGGCCTTTAAGTGTTTCCCCGTGTTGCCGGTTCACCCGTTCCAAGGTGTCAACTTCCACCATCCAGCCAAGTAATACCTTCCGGGGAGGTACGGCTTCATCCGGCAACAGGCGGATGCCGTCGTAAATAATGCCTTGTACGGTTTGTTTTCTTGCCATGCTGTGAATTTCATTCCATTCCTTTTCATCCAGAGGAAAAAGGGCGGAACAGTCTTCCTGCCGGTCCCACAGTCCTTGCCTTAGCAAAAGCATGAAAGCCTTTTGTAATGGGGCTGAGATCATCTTTTTGTCTTATTCTATGGCTAAACCGGTTTCTAACCATTGTCGGCACAGCTCGTTGGCATCGTTCCGGGCTGTATCTTTATTTACTTCATATTCATTGCACAGCAGTGCTCCGGCTTCATCTGCCGTGAATTCCTTGTTCTCCAATTGTTTCCATAACCAGGCGGCTGTCTCATTCATGGAATAGACCTGTGCCATATCCATGGCTTCTGAAAATGGGTTGACAATCATATATTCTCCACCTACTTGGCGAAGAATTAAATTAGGATTGAGTCTCATTGTCTTTATATTATTGCATTATCCTATTATAGTTAAAATTACATAGACCTTCACAGGCAGATGTAATGGGGAATAAAATGTAAGTTCATTTATTATCCTCTGATAATATAGGGTCTTGAACTTACTTGATCTAACATTTTTTACAGATCCGGCGCTTCTCGCGAAGAAAACGGATCTTTCTTCTAACATTTCTTATTGTCTTGTTTGTCATATCTGAATTGAACAGGTTGCTGTTCACCAGTTTATACCCGTGGGACGGACCATGCCGGCTTGCAGCAGCTGCATGATAAATCCTGCGGCATCTTGCGATGCGGTGTCCTTGTCTACTTCGTATTCCTCCAGAATTAACTGTACCAGATGGCTGAAGCTTTCTGTCTCTTCGATATACTCCCAGATAAATTCTCCTGTTCCGGTCAGGGTGACCATTCCGTTGAACTCCCGGGCGGTCTGTCCGGAAGGAACCAGTACGATTTCTCCGGCTATGTTTCGTTTGATGAATTCTTTGGTTCTTTTCATCTTTTGAAAAAGCGGTATGTTTTAATGATGGTTTCGCGTAAAGGAATTATGTTCAGCCATACGTGGGCGAAGAATTTCCACCGGAAATTTTCCGGAACTATCCATTCCCCTTTCCGCTTCACCTTGGTGACGACGGCGAAAATCTGTTCTCTCTGAATTGGGCCTTCGATGACAGTCTGGGCGTCACCGATAAGATAATATTCTTCTTTTTTAACATTATAAATACGGTGCATGACATATTCACCGTTGCTCCGCTGATAGAACACCATATCTCCTTTCCGGAGTTCACCGGAGGGTCTTTCCAGGCAGATGTGGTCTCTTGCGTGGATCAAGAATGGAGCCATGCTGCTGCCCGAAATGATCATGCTCACCTGCTTTCCTTCCTCAATAAGGGTACGCAGCATGGATATGTATTCTTTTGTATCGACAACTTTCATAATGGGGTGTATTCCATTTATCGGATAATTCCCAGTTCAGTCAGATACCGATGTAGGGTGAAGGCTGCTTCCGGATTCATGTTGCACGCATAGGTGCTGATGCTTGTCTGTCCGGTCAAAACCAGCAGATCGTCGAGTGCTTTGCGAGTGAGCTTCGGATTCCACCAGTTGATTGTAACCTGAGAGCAGAGAGCCTTGAAATGCTTCAAGACTGTCTGGGGACGGATGGCGTTATCGGGTGCTTGTTCGATGAAGACGATGGTCTTCAACGGGTGGCGTTCATTGTGGCAGATACCGCTGGAACCGCATACAGGCCATCCCGTTATCTCGTAGCCGCCGTTTGGAACAGGACAGAGCAGGGCACGGTCGCCATTGAGTACCCGGGTGTCGGGAATATGCCGGCACCACAGGGCGGCATGTGTTGATTTGCCAATGCCGCTGGGACCGCTGAACAGGATGGCTTGCCCACGATAATCCAGAAAGGCACAATGCAGTATGTAGCATCCCCGGGCAGACAAAGGACGTTCCAGACAAAGGCAGGAAATGAACAGGGTATCTGTTTGCAGTTCTCTTTTCAGTCCTTCGATGAAATAGATGTCGG
>ULLV01012524.1_pt1 | contig 8845 bp, 9 predicted proteins | sample 1951491 | NCBI WGS metagenome assembly ULLV01 (sample SAMEA4835534, study PRJEB28245) | human gut metagenome | biome: gut microbiome; material: fecal sample | place: Denmark | collected 2008
CATGCCCATAGGGGTGCTGAGTAGTTACAATCAGTCTTTAAAGGGTTAATAATTCTGTTTTTGTCACTCATCCGATTGGCGCCTTATCTCAGAATGACAGTGCAAAGATACGGCTTTTGGGGGGAACCACCAAATTTTGGGTGGCGATAAGGGGCGATTTTCAGCAGCTTTCAATTTGTAACTGCGTTAATAATCCTAACTCGTAGTTTTTAGAAGAAAAAAGCGTTGAGTTGTGTTTCCGGAAATATAGTTTTTTGTCTTAAAGTTCTTCCTGTAAGATAGTTAAGTAGAATATCCATCAGCAGCAAAAAGTGACTCAGTGACTCAGTTTATTTCCGACCGTATGTTCTACCCTCTTTATAGTAGATATATTATATATGCTTACAATCTGTAAGCAGAAAATAGACCAAATAGGGGCTTGAAATAAACTGAGTCACTGAGTCATTTATTTTAAAAAAAGAGGAAATGCAGGAACGGCATTTCCTCTTTTATCTAGGGTATTGCTCTTATTCAGAAGAGCCGAATTATTGCTTGTCCGAGTCGATGAGGGCGAGTAGATGCTCTACTGCCACCTCCTGCGGAATATTCTTTTCTACGCAAACCTGCTTGCGGTAGAGGCTTACTCGGTTAGGACCGGCACCTACATAGCCGTAATCGGCATCCGCCATTTCGCCTGGACCATTCACGATACAGCCCATGATACCTATCTTCAGACCCTTGAGATGCTTGGTTGCCTCCTTGATCTTGGCGATGGTTTCACGAAGATCGTAGAGGGTTCTGCCGCATCCCGGACAACTGATATACTCGGTCTTGCTGGTGCGCAGACGGGCTGCCTGAAGTATTCCGAAAGCGGTTTCATCTATTGTCTGGGCAGGGATGTCTCCATTGTTCATCAGCCAGATACCATCGGTAAGACCATCAATCATCAAGGCTCCCATATCAGCAGCAGCCTCCAGCTGGAAGTCGCTCTTCTCCTCCTTGCTGTGCTGGTACATCTCGGCAAAGATCACAGGGTTCTTCAAGCCGGCATTCATCATCTCGTGAACCAATGCACGCTGGTCGCCCAGACGGTTCTGATGATTGCTTACGCAGATAACCACCACCTCAGGATGAGCCTTCAGGCAAGCGATATACTCATCGGCAGGAGTTCCAAACTGCAGGGTGAGGAACTTGACGTCTGCCTTGATGCTGGCGATGAGCGGCATTGCCATGGCAGGGAAGATAGGGTAGAGCTTGGCACCAGTAGTCTCTGGCTTGCTGTTCAGCGTCTCGTAAACATTGTAATCTACGATGTAGCTCTGGCCAGCCACAAACTGCTTAGGCATCTTGCCACCGATGTAGATATAGTCTGGAGTAGCATCCTTGTTCTCACAAGCGGTGCTCTCGCCGTTGATTCGGTTGCTGATAACCACCGGAACGTTGCTGCCGCCGATATTGCCTACAGCCACGGTTTCGCGGCGGGTAGGGCGCAGCCAGTCGAATGAAGGACAAGCTGTGGCAGGAATCATCAGATGCCCCTTCTTCTTGCCGATGTAATCTACCAGATGGCGCGCCACAGGAATCTCTGCAGCCGGTTCCTCGCTCAGGCTTACACGAACGGTATCGCCGATGCCATCAGCCAGGAGAGCACCGATACCTACGGCACTCTTGATTCTGCCATCTTCGCCTTCGCCAGCTTCGGTTACGCCGAGGTGGAGTGGGTAGTTCATGCCTTCCTTCTCCATTTCTTCAACTAGGAGGCGCATGGAGCGAACCATCACAACGGTATTGGATGACTTGATGCTGATAACCACATCGTGGAAATTCTCCTTCTTGCAGATGCGCAGAAACTCGAGACAGCTCTCTACGATGCCCTCTGGCGTATCGCCGTAGCGGTTACGGATGCGGTCGGAGAGTGAACCATGATTCACACCGATGCGGATGGCAGTATGATGCTCCTTGCAGATGTTGAGGAAAGGTACGAAGCGAACCTCAATCTTCTGAAGTTCGTGGGCATACTCCTCGTCGGTATATTCCTGCTTGATGAACTTGCGGGCAGGATCCACGTAGTTGCCAGGATTGACGCGCACTTTCTCGCAATAGAGAGCAGCCACGTCGGCAACGTTAGGATTGAAGTGAACATCGGCTACGAGCGGAGTCTGATAGCCGTCGGCACGGATGCCGGCATTGATGTTTTTCATGTTCTCTGCCTCGCGGGAACCCTGAGTGGTGAAGCGCACCAGCTCGCCACCAGCCTTGATAATCTCCTCAGCCTGTCGCACGCAAGCCTCGGTATCATTGGTGTTGGTGGTGGTCATCGACTGGATGCGGATAGGATTATCGCCACCCAGGTCGATGGCTCCGATATGTGCCGCAGAAGAGGCACGGCGGGTATAATTGAATAAATCTACCATAATATATAAGATAAGATATGCCCCAAAAGAATGGGGCATATCACATATTAGATTAATTACACTTGAAGTCGTATTTCACCTCAGCCAGGTCCTTGTTGGCCTTCTCGATTTTGGCACCGAGCCCCGCCTTCCAAGCCTCTACCTTCTGAGCCACTTCCTCATCGGCAAGGGCAATCATTTCAGCAGCGAGGATGGCAGCGTTCTGAGCCGCATTCACACCAACAGTAGCTACAGGAATGCCAGGAGGCATCTGGATGATGCTGAGCATGGCATCAAGACCATCGAGCATACCCTTGATAGGCACGCCGATTACTGGCAGAGGAGTAGATGCTGCGATAACACCAGGAAGGGCGGCAGCCATACCGGCAGCGGCGATGATAACCTTCACGCCACGCTCCTTGGCTCCCTTGGCGAATGACTCTACTGCATCTGGAGTGCGGTGAGCAGAAAGGGCATTGACCTCGAAAGGAATCTGGTTGTCGTTCAGCCACTTACATGCTTTTTTCATAACAGGCAGATCGCTTGTACTGCCCATAATAATGCTTACTAATGGTTTCATTTCTTCTTATATTTTATTATAAACTTTATATTACCAATATAGCACAGGTGGTTCCTATCAGAAATCCTGTAACTACCTGTGACAGCGTATGTTGTCGGAGTATCATGCGGGCACTTCCTACTGCGCCTGCCATCATCAGCACAAGGCAGAGCCACCACAGCGGATTGAAATTGAAGGCTACAGAATAAGACACCAGAGCTCCTGCCACACCTCCGATGGCTGCCGTATGGGTGCTGATCTTCCACCATACATTGATGAAGGCGCAAATCATCTGTATCGCCAGCGCTACCACTACGATGATACTGATGACGCGAGGCGTATTGCGGTATTCCATCCAGAAAAAACAGCCGAAGTAACATACGATAGAGAGGATGTAAGGCACAATACGACGCTCCTTCTTGCCCAACTCACGCGAGGTCCAGCCTTGAACCATGCGGTAGAGGTGGATGAGTAGCGATGGAGCTACGACGGTCAGGAGGTAGACCATGCCCAGCATCACCAGTTTGTATCCTATCGGTAACAGCGACATATAACTGAAGATGAACAGAGCAATCAGTCCTACCATCGGCAGATAGAAGGGCGTGAAGATCATGCTCATGATGCGTGCTGTCAATATGATATTCTTCTCTTTCATAACACTAATAACGTATATATTCTTTTTATCTCTCAAATATTTTGTGGTGGGCCCCGGTTTCTTCCTGACTCATACCACTATCTTATTTCCTGAGTCGTGCCACCGGTATGCCCAGTTGCTCCCTATATTTTGCCACCGTACGTCGTGCGATAGGGAATCCCTTCTCCTTCAGCAGTTTGGCGAGTGCATCATCGCTGATCGGCTTTTTCTTGTCTTCTTTCTCGATGATGTCGTGCAGGGCAATCTTGATTTTGCGGGTAGACATCTCTTCGCCGTCTTCAGTGGTGTAGCTGTCTGTGAAGAAGAACTTCAGCGGGAAGGTGCCCCATTTAGTCTGGGCATACTTCACGTTGCTCACTCTCGAGATGGTACTGATGTCCAGTCCCGTGCGTTCTGCTACATCCTTCAGGATCATCGGTTTCAGGTCAGCCTCGTCTCCATCCAGGAAGAACTGCCGCTGTATGTCGATAATTGCCTTCATGGTGACGGTGAGGGTATGTCTTCTCTGCTTGATGGCTTCGATGAATCCCTGTGCCTTGTCCACCTTTTCCTTGGCGTAGAGCAGGGCTTCCTTGTCGCTCCGGCTCATCTTGTCTTTATGCTTCCTGTAGGTGTCAATCATGTCGGTGAATGATGGCGAAACCGTCAGTTGCGGAATGTTGCCACGGTTCAGCGAGAATGTAATCGTTCCGTCATCATTGGTGTCGATGATGAAGTCGGGGGTAATCTGCTGCATGTTTCTTCCCTCTGTTTCGCCCATCGATGCGCCCGGTTTCGGGTTCAGCTTTCTGATTTCTGCCTGCAGGGTTTCTACCTGTGTATCGTTCAGTTCCAGTCCTGCCTTGATCTTGTCCCAATGTTTCTTGGTAAACTCGTCAAAATAGTCGGTAAACACCTCTTCCATTGTCTTGCGGAGCACACCTCTTGGCAGTCTCTTAACCTGCAGCAGGAGGCATTCCTGCAGACTTCTTCCTCCTACACCGGCTGGGTCGAAGGTCTGTAGAATGTGGAGCACGTGCTCGATGTCTTTTTCCGTAACATCGATGTTGTGATAGATAGCGAGTTCATCGCAGATGCTGTCCAGGTCCTTGCGGAGCAGTCCGTCGTCATCCAGTGAACCTATGAGATATTCCATTACTTCCTTCTCCTTGTCGCTGAGCGGCTGCATGTCCATCTGTTCCTTCAGCTTATCATAGAAAGAGGTGGTGTCGCCGTAAACCATTTCTTCGTAGTCAGCGCTGTCCTGGTTGTTGTATCTGTCTGTATTGTAGTCAGGCATCTGGTCGTCTTTTCCGATGCTTTCCAGTGCCTGGTCCAGTTCGTCTTTTCTTTCTTCTTTTTCAGATTCAGCCTCGTAGGCATCCTCATCGCTGCTGTTGTCGTACTCATCATCTGCGGGCGAATCATCATTGGCGACATTCTCGTTGAGCATGTCGTCTGGGTTCTCGCTTTCCAGAGCGGGATTATCGTCCAGTTCTGCATTGATACTGTCTTCCAGTTCCGTGAGCGGCATTTCCAACAGTTTCACCTGCAGCATTTGCTGGGCTGAAAGTCTTTGAAGTTGCTGTAACTTCTGTGCCTGTGTCTGTATGAGTTTTTGAGCCATAATTACTTAAAGTATTCTTTTAGTTCGTTGGCAAGCTGGTAAAGCTTGTCTGGATTTCCGTTTCCGTATTGGTGCCAGATGTCGTTGCATGCTTCTAGCAGCGGGTGTATCAGCATATCTTCGCGGTTGAGATAGGGGTCGCAGTACATGAATACGCCCATCGCCTCGGCAATGACCTTCGGTGATGTCCTGATGAGTTTTCCCAGGTCGATGATTTCCGGTGTTTCCGGCACCATGGTGATTGGTGTAAGCTGGAAGTAGAGATCGAGGATGATGATGAGTTTCACGCGGGTGAGCGATGGTTCACTTTCCAGTGGTTCCCAGTTTTTCTCGAATGTTTCCTTCACTTCCACTCCCTCGAAGAACTGTATGGCGTTTCCGCAGCCGTTCATCTGTCTGATGCGCTGTATATCGCGCTTCAGTTTCTGTGGCTTATCGGCATACTTTTCCCATAGTCGCTTGATTCTCGGAGTCACCATTCTGAGTTTGAACATCTGTTCGTGCAGAAACTCAGGTGGAATATGCAGTTCCAAGCTCAAGTCGACCATCCCTTTCGAATAGAGAGGTTTCACGCCCATGGGCTTCTTCTGGTACAGCTGCAACAGCAGGAGCCAGTATTCTTCGTTCCAGAGAGGATGTCTTGCCATAATTTCTTATCTTTATATATCTTCTGCAAAATTACGACTTTTCGTTGGTAAAACAAAATAATTTGGCGGTTATTTTTTCTCAAACTGAACTTTCTCCAGTCTAGGAGTAAATGAGTTAAGTACTTTAAGGAGTTATGGCTATAGTCTTTGGCAAAGTTTTTATGTAGTAATACATATGTCCTAGCTTCTTTACCTAGGGGATAAAATAAAGAGCGCAACTTCGAATGATTTCGAAATTGCGCTCTTCTAATACGATATTCCCAAATTTCTCATAACTCAAGGGTTTTTTGTTACCCTTTCCATTACGAAGCCCGAAGCAGCAATTCTGCTCAGGCGTCATCTTTGGTTATCCCATACATTTGATCTTTTTACCTTCAACTCACCTGTTGAATTATCCTGTTGTCCTTGAATAAACAATCTTTAAATTTACCTTTAAACTAAAACCTAATAAAAAAACAACTAACAATCTTAAACCTAAAAACCTAATAACCTAAACTTTTTGTCGTCCTTGAATAAACAATCTTTTCTTTACCTTAACTAATACCGTTTCTCTGAATAAACAATCTTAAATTTACCTTTAAACTAACTAATAACCTAAAACAACTAACAATCTTAACCTAAAAACCTAATAACCTTTTTGTCTTATTGACGATGCAAAGGTACGACGATTTTCCGAACCCACCAAATGTTTTAAGAGAAAATCACATAAAAAAGCCTCTTTTTTGATATAAATCAACTATGTGTGTGCGCACACACGTGCTATTTAACAGCTATTTGATGTATGTCAACCATTTTAACACATTTCTTATGTCTGAAGCCTGTTTGGGAGCTTATACCTTATTATATATGCCTCTTCATTATATATGCCTCTTCGCTCATGAACACGGCGATGGTCTTGAGGCGCAGATAGTCTTCCGATAGGTAGATGAGTCCTTTGTTGCCCCAGTTCTTGCCCCATGAATTGCGGCAGACGTAGAATCTCTGCTTGCCTTTCATGAAGATACCTATGATTTCCATCACATGATCATCGGTGGTGCGAAGCTGTTCAAACTCCTTCTGTCGCGATGACTGGGTCACGGGGCGTTCCATCGGCTGTATGTCTACACAGTTCTTCCTTGGTTCCTTGAAGCCAGGTTCGCTGATGTCACCTTCCCAGCATACCGGGTGTCCTTTTTCTACCGCCTTCCTGATGTGGAGCATCAGCTCGTCGAGCGGAAGGTTCAGATAGGCATCGTGCATCCGGTTATCGGGAATCTCGAGCGCAAAGTATTCTCTGTAAGGATGATGCGAGAAACTGGTGAGCGATACATACTCCTCGGGATAGCATACGCTGTGGGCAAACTCTTGAGGGGTATATTCGGCACCCAGCATGTGTACGGCCTTGGCAGGCATGTAGCCTATTTCTGCGTCAAACAGGTCGTTCAGTTCCTCCTTGAGCTGGCTGATGCCCGCTTTCTTCAAGATGGCGCCATCGCACAGTTTCTGCACCTTGCGGCAGAGCACCTTGTAGTTCACGTGCTTCGGATCTTCATAGCTGTCGTAAGGTTGTGCACCATACTTATCTATATAATGTATCAGCATCGGGGCAGTACCGCGCAGGCTGATGTTCTTCTTTCCTTGTGCAAAGTAATATTCCAGTGCCTGTTCTTCCAGCATCATGCGGGCTATGTAGGCGATGGAGAGATTCACGGAATCCCCCTTCATGATGTGCTCGCTTTCGATGGTGGCAAGCATGCCGTATGCCCAGCAGAGTTCGCTGTTGCCCTGGTCCTTGACGGGTGTAGTACTGATCAGGTGGATGTACTTCGGAAGATAATCCTCGCCTCCACCTGTCTCTGAGATACCGGCTCGCTGCTGCCTGTATCCGCAACCGGCGAATACAAGCAGAGCGAGTCCTATGGTTATAATGTTCTTTCTTTCCATGCCGCAAAAATACAAAAAAGATTTTAATCTGTGGCATTAATCTTTCTTAAAACGCCATGGGTTATTAAAAATTCTTGTCATAGCCTGATGCTGGAATCTCCGCCTGGTTGATTGTGAACGACATATTGTTGGCAGGGTAGGTGTAGAGCGGACCGGTATAGGTAGTCTTCTTTCCGATGACCAGGTGTACGTTGTCAAAGTTGACGGTCTTTACTGCTTTTCCTTCCTTGTCCTTTCCAGTAGTTGTTATATGAATGTCGGTTACATCATTGGCGGTCAGAAGAGTGTAGAGTGTGAATTTGATGTATGGTTTCTGGTATTTTTTGGGGTTGAAAGTCCAACTTCGGGTGATGGTAGCCTTTTCTTTGCAGAATCCGGTAGAAGGATTGAACACCGTACCGCAGCTTCCGCTTATCGTGATATCCTGCGTATTGGTAGTAAGAGGCATCGGGTCGGTAGCTTCCAGTCTGAAACAGCTGACGGCACGTTTCAGCGAAACATTCTGTGTTACGGCTTTGCTGCCCGTTTCCACCTTGATATCCTGCAGGGTATACGCCATATCGCGTACGATATTGTTGGCAAAGGTCATTTCATACCTTGATTTAACTTCGATTCGTTCTTCCTGCTGCAAATCAGTTTTTGCTGCTACGGCAACGAGCGTGTATTCTCCTGCCGGCACCTGCAGGCTGACGTTTCCGAATTCGTCATCCCAGTTTTCCTGTCTTACGGTATAGCCGGCAGTAGTTTCATCTCCTTTCGGAATGAGACATACTTGCAAATCTGTGTAGAGTTTTGCATCCTTGAGCGATTGCTTGCTCCCATCGGCTCTCGTTCTGGCAAGATTGCTTTCTTCATCCTGCCCGATAGGCACAATGGAGCTTTCGAAGAAGCAGAATCTTACTTCTTGGTTCTTGACTTGTGGTGTTGTTTCAAGCATCACGTTTTCTTGTGTGCAACTAACCATTGTGGTCATTGCCAGGAACAGAATCATTCCTGAGGTAAAAGCTTTCTTCATACGCTTTCATTTTAATTTTAATTAATAATACCAGCCGTAAAAGTAACTACTCAGCACCCCTATGGGCA
>ULLV01017700.1_pt1 | contig 8614 bp, 4 predicted proteins | sample 1951491 | NCBI WGS metagenome assembly ULLV01 (sample SAMEA4835534, study PRJEB28245) | human gut metagenome | biome: gut microbiome; material: fecal sample | place: Denmark | collected 2008
TGCCAACGGCCATCAACAAATCGCCTAACGGTCGTTAGGCGGTGAAAATCTCTGTACTTCAGCAGAATAAACATATATGTTATGTGCAAGAATGCCACATGTAGAGTGGAGAGAAGCGCTGTATTATGATATATCAAGTGATTTTTCTATCTTGTGCAACCGCATGCAATCGTTTGCACTGTTCGTTTCCCACATTTTACACTCTCTTTATACTTTACTAAAGTAATAAAGCATATTTTTGTTGCGTCATGCTTTGGGTACTTGAAAGACGTTAGAAAGCGAAAGTACGAAAATTATTTTTCGAATAATATATATAGGTAATTAATATTGTTAACTTTAATTTATTAAATGCATGAAGCAAGTTAATCTTAGAATCTGTCAAACGATTCTTACCCTAATGTTAGGGTTATTCTTGTCTGTAGGCGCTTATGCACAGAACATCACCGTGAAAGGGCATGTAAAAGATGCTTTGGGAGGAGTGATAGGCGCAAATGTAGTGGAAAAAGGAAATTCCACGAATGGTACAATCACTGACCTTGATGGTAATTTTACATTGACAGTTCCTCAGGGAGCTACGTTGGTCGTGTCTTTTATCGGATACAAGACGCAAGAAGTAGCTGCTGCTCCTTCAGTAATTATTACATTACAAGATGATGCGGAATTGTTGGGCGAGGTGGTCGTAATTGGTTACGGTACAGCCAAAAAGAATGATTTGACTGGGTCTGTTACGGCTATTAGTGCAGATAAAATGGTAAAAGGTGCTGTTACATCTGCTACTGATATGTTGGTTGGTAAAGCTGCCGGTGTAAGTGTGATTACTGACGGTGGTGCTCCGGGAGCTGGTGCTACAATTCGTGTGCGTGGCGGTTCTTCTATGTCTGCATCCAATAATCCGTTGATTGTTATTGACGGTGTGCCTGTAGATGACGGTGGTATTAATGGTATGTCAAATCCTTTGGCTACTGTCCATCCCAATGATATTGAGACTTTTACTATTTTGAAAGATGCTTCTGCAACAGCCATTTATGGTTCTCGTGCATCTAACGGTGTTATTATTATTAATACTAAAAAAGGAAAGTCTGGACGTGTACAAGTTGGTTATAGCGGTACATTCTCTATTAATACAAGACCCAATAAAGTAGATGTAATGTCTGCAAATGAATTTAGAGAATTTGTGACTTCTAAATTCGGTGAATCAAGTGCTCAGTTTAAAGCATTAGGTCAGGCAAATACTGATTGGCAGGATGAAATATTCAAAACCTCTTTCAGTACAGACCACAATGTTAATGTTTCTGGTGCTATACCACACATGCCCTATCGTGTATCAGTTTCTTATACCAATGAAAATGGTATATTGAAGACTTCTAATATGGAGCGTTTGACTGGTGCTATTAGCTTGAATCCTAATTTCTTTGATAAGAAATTGAATATTCAGTTGAATGTGAAAGGTATTTATAATACAAACCGTTTTGCAGATACTGGTGCAATAGGTATGGCGACGCAATATGATCCGACACAGCCTATTTACATGGATGGAAATCCCTATGGTAACGGCTACTTTATGTATATGAAAAGTGGCAATAATCCTACACCGGTTGATATTGGTTTGGCTAATCCCGTTTCTATTTTAGATTCAAAGCATGACGAATCAACTGTTTATAGAAGTATTGGTAATGCACAAATTGACTATAAGTTTCATTTCCTGCCCGAATTGAGAGCAAACTTGAATTTAGGTTACGACGTGTCTAAGAGTGAAGGTGATGTTATTATAGAAGATAATGCTCCTATGACTTGGTGCCAAGGTAACTATAAAACTGGTTTTGGGGAAAATAGCAGCTATTATCAATTGAAGCGGAATACATTGCTGGATTTCTATTTGAATTATGCTAAAGAGTTTGGTGCACATCATGTCGATGTTATGGGCGGTTATTCTTGGCAGCATTTCTATAATTCTACATGGACCAAATATCCTTATTCTACAGTAAAAGCTGAAGAAACTGGTAAGGAATTCTATAAGGATATGGAAGATTATTCAACTGAAAACTATCTTGTTTCTTTCTTTGGGCGTTTGAATTATACATTATTGAATCGTTATTTGGTGACATTTACCTTGCGTAATGATGGTTCTTCACGTTTCAATAAAGACAATCGTTGGGGATTATTTCCTTCAGTTGCTTTGGCATGGAAGATGAAAGAAGAGAATTTCTTGAAGGGAGTGGATTGGCTTTCTGATTTGAAGTTGCGTTTGGGCTATGGTATTACTGGTCAGCAAAACCTGAATAATGGTGACTATCCTTATATGGCTCGCTATATGTATTCCAAAGCTGGAGCAAATTATTATTTTGGTAATAACAAGTATTCATTGATTGCTCCTCAAGCTTATGATGAAAACTTGAAATGGGAAGAAACTACAACTTACAATATTGGATTGGATTTCGGTGTATTGAACAACAAATTGACAGGTACTCTTGATTTGTATTATCGTAAAACTGATGATTTGCTGAATACGGTTACAGCTCCTGCCGGTACAAACTTTAGTAACCAGTTGTTGACGAATGTAGGTACATTGGAGAATAAAGGTATTGAACTTACTTTGACGGCTCATCCTATCACGACAAAAGATTGGGACTGGACATTGAGTTATAACATCTCTTATAATAAAAATGAAATTACCAAATTGACATTTAATGATGACCCGGCTTATAAAGGTGTGATTCATACTGGTATTGATGGAGCAACCGGTTATAATATCATGATAAATGCTGTTGATCATCCTTATAATTCATTCTATGTATGGGAACAACTTTATGATAAGGCTGGAAATCCGATAGAAGGTGCTTATGTTGATCAAAATGGGGATAATAAAATAGACGAAAAAGATTTGGTCGCTTACAAAAAGTCTGCTCCTGACGTATTTATGGGATTAACTTCTCAATTGTCTTATAAGAATTGGGATTTGTCATTTGCTTTGCGTGCAAGTATTGGAAACTATGCTTATAACAATGTACAATCCAATCGTGAGGCTTGGGATGGTTCACAAATGTATGACCAAACTGGTTTCTTGAAAAATCGTTTGACTTCTGCATGGAAAACAAATTTCAAGACAGGGCAATATCGTTCTAGTTACTATGTTCAGAATGCTTCTTTTGTACGGATGGACAATATTTCATTAGGATACACTTTTAACAAGCTGTTCAATGATAAACAAAGTGCACGTGTTTATGTCACGGTACAGAATCCGTTTGTTATTACCAAATATGATGGTTTGGATCCTGAAATTAGCGGTAGTGGAGTTGATAATAATATCTATCCTCGCCCTCGTGTATTTATGTTAGGCTTGAATCTTAATTTTTAATCAATGAAGTTATGAAAATATTAAAATATAAATATATATTGTCGGCAGCCCTTTTGAGTACGATGTTAGGGGTTACCTCTTGTGTGAACGATCTGGATACGGTTCCATTGGATAAGGATGAATTGGTTTCGGATGTCGTTTTTGGAAAGGAGATAGGAGCTTATGAACAAAGTTTGGCTAAAATATATGCAGGTTTGGTAATAGGTGGTAATGCAGGTGGAGACTCAGACCAGGATGTTGCCGGCATTGACGGTGGTTCTCAGGCTTCATTTATTCGCGTATTGTGGAATATGCAGGAATTGGCTTCTGATATCGCTCATTGTTGCTGGAATGATCCTGGTATTCCAGACTTCAATCATATTTCTTGGGCTGCTTCAAGTCCATGGATCAAAGGATCATATTATCGTTTGTATTATCAGATTAACTTGTCAAATGCGTTTTTACGTGAAACAACTGATGATAAACTTGCCTCACGAGGTTGTTCAGAGCAAGTAAAGGCTTCTATTAAAACTTTCCGTGCAGAAGCTCGTTTTATGCGTGCTTTGATGTATCTGTATGCTTTGGATTTGTATCGTAATGTTCCGTTTGTAGATGAAAACAGCCCTATTGGTAGCGTTCGTCCACAACAAATTATGAAAGATCAATTATTTGAATACATTGAAAGTGAAATGTTGGCATGTGAAAGTGATATGCTTGATCCTGTAGTTGGATTTAATGATAATTATGGACATGCTAATAAAGCTGCTCTGTGGGCTGCATTGTCTCGCTTGTATTTGAATGCAGACACGTATGTAGGTGTAAATAAATATACTGAATGTGTGACTTATTCTAAAAAGATTATTTCAGCAGGTTACCAATTGGAACCGGTTTATGGCGATATGTTCAAAGCTGATAATGACCAATCCAAAGAGATGATTTTCCCATTGAGATATGAAGGTGAAGATACAATGACCTGGGGAGGTATGACAGCTTTGTTATGCTGGGGTTCTGCTGATTTTCAAGAAGAAACGAATGCAAAGGGAGGTTGGCAAGGTGTTAGAGCTAAGTCGTCTTTATATAATATCTTTGAAAAAGAGGATAGCAGTGATAAGGATACTCGTAAAGCAATGTTGCGTACAGAAGCTACCACAAATATTGAGATCACAAATGAGGCTGATTTTGTCAATAATGGCATTCCCGTTACCAAGTTTTATAATGTGAATAAAGATGGAAGTAAACCTGCATCTGCGGAAGCTTGGACAGATTATCCATTATTCCGTTTAGGTGAAATCTATTTGAATTTAGCAGAAGCTGTTCTTCGTGGCGGACAAGGAGCAACAAAAACAGAGGCTTTGGGATATGTAAATGATTTGCGTAAACGTGCATATTCAGACAAGGCGTCCGCACCTATTTCCGATAGTGATTTTACTTTGGACTTTATGATGGATGAACGCGCACGTGAGCTATTCTACGAAGCTCAAAGACGTACAGATTTGATTCGCTTCGGTAAATATACTTCTGCTGATTATGTTTGGCCATGGAAGGGTGGAGTTGCGGCAGGAAAATCTGTTGAAAGCTTTTATCAAGTGTTCCCCTTGCCTTCAGACGATGTTGGTTCTAATCAGAACCTGGTACAGAATGAAGGATACTAATATTAATGATTAAACATGAATGATATGAAGACAAAATATATTTATTTACTTTTGGCTGGAATCTTCGCATTGATGTCTTGTGAGGAGGATGCTACCCCCATATTGGAATTGAAGACTGCTGCTGCATTGCATGCGCTTTCCCAAACAGACATTACTATTACTAAAGACAATAAGGATGCGCAATTTCCGGAAATAGCTTGGGATAAGGCAGATTATGGAGTTTCTGCAGTAGTTAATTATGTTGTAACTCTAACAAATACTTCTACCAATAAGAGTATTGTAATAGGAGAAACAGGGGATGCAAAACTGGCATTTACAAATAGTGAAATGAATTCTTTATTGGCTAAGGTAGGAGCATATCCGGGGCAAACGTATGATTTTACTGTTTCTTTGGTTTCTGAGGCATATGATGCTTATACTGATGCAGCTAGTAACTCAATAACTTTTAAGGCTACACCTTATGACCCTAATGTAGATAATATTACATGGAAGTATGCTTATGTAGCTGTTGGCTATCCTGATTGGGACTACACTACTGCCTATTTGATAGGTGACCCTGACGGTGATGGCATTTATAGTGGTTATGCCAATTTTGATGGTGCTGCTTCTTATGCAATCATTGATGGTGCAGACCTTACGAAAGTATTGGCTAAAGACCAGCAAGTTACTGCTGATGGTAAAGGTTTCATTGAAATTACTTTAGATGCAGAAGGTAAGGTAACCCAATCAGAGAAAGGGCTGGTTTGGGGAGTAATTGGAGATGCTACGTCTAGTGGTTGGGACAAAGATACCCAGATGGAATACGATACCACTACTCGTCTTTGGACAGTGGTTACTCCGTTGCTCGATAAGGAATTCAAATTTAGAGCCAATAATGACTGGGGATTCAATTATGGAGCAGAAGAAGGTAAACTTTCTGAGTTGGCCGGTAACTTGGTTGCTGGAGGTCAAAATTTCAAAGTGGTAAAGGCAAGTCCCTATATTATTACTTTAAATTTGACTAATGCAGGAAAATATACTTATAGTATGGAAGAAACAACGATTGAGCTTTCTAGCTCTGCAATGACATTGCCTGGTAGCTATCAGAGTGGTGATGGTTGGAAGCCGGAAGCTGATGATTGCTATAAGGTAGAATCTGCAGCTCGTGATTTCAAATATACTGGCACTCACTATTTCCCTGCCGATACAGAATTCAAGTTCTATGATTCTGGTACGTGGATTGGTGTTGTTGGAGATATTACTTGGAATGAGGCTAAGACATCAACTACGTTTGTTATCGGTGATGGCGGTAATGTTAAGATTGAGGCTGCCGGTTATTATCGAGTAGGTGCCGATACTAAGAAGATGGTTGCTACTTTGGATAAGACAGGTTGGGAGATTATTGGTGATGCTACTCCTGGTGGATGGGATAAAGGCACTTTAATGGATTATGATGCTGAAACGCAAAAGTGGTCGGTGACTGTTACATTAGGTGATGGTGAAATGAAATTCAGATGGGATGCAGCTTGGACTATAAACTTTGGTGGTAGTTTAGGTGCGCTGACGCAGGATGGTGGAAATATTAAAGTTTCAGCTGGAACATACACGATTGTATTGGATCCAGAAGCTAAGAATGCTACAATGACAGCCAATTAAGGCTCTCTTATTTATAGAAAAAGGATTAAGGGGGGACCTTTAATCCTTTTTTATTTGTCAGACCAATGAATTGTAAATAGATGAGGAATTTATTTTATACTATACTTGTATTATTGACAGTGTATGCTTGTGCCGGAAAACGCGAGATAGTTACTGAACAAAAGCAAGTATTACCTGCTGTAGAAGACGTTGTGATGTACGAAATCAATCCACGTGTTTTTGCTCTGAAGAATGCATTTAATGTCATATCAAAACATCTTGATTCTATTCAGTTTTTGGGTGTTAATGTTGTTTGGTTTATGCCAATCTATGAGATTGGTGAGGTAAATACGGTGAATTCTCCTTATTGTATCAAAGATTATAAAAGAATAAATCCTGAATTTGGAACAGTAGAAGAATTTAAGCGTTTAGTGGAATTATGCCATGAAAAAGGAATAAGTGTAATTTTAGATTGGGTTGCTAATCATACATCTTGGGACCATGCTTGGATTAAAGAACATAAAGAGTGGTATACTCAGGATAGTATCGGAAATATAATTTCTCCTGCAGGAACGGGATGGAATGATGTGGCAGATTTGAACTACGATAATGCAGATATGTGCCTTGCAATGATTGATGCTATGAAATATTGGATACAAGAAGTTGGTGTAGATGGTTTTCGCTGTGATGCTGCTGATTATGTTCCATATACTTTCTGGAAGCAAGCTGTTGATTCTCTGAGGGCTATTCCAAATCGGAAATTGTTAATGTTGGCAGAAGGTAAGCGCAAAGATCATTTTGATGCAGGATTTGATATGAACTATGCTTGGGATTTGATGGAGGCGATGCGGGATGTTTTCGTTAATGATAGTAGTGCGGCACGCTTGTTGGAGGTGGATTGGAGCGAGTATGACTCAATTCCGGCAGGAAAAATGAAATTACGTTTTATTACCAATCATGATGAGGCTTCTAAAATGTCGCCAATTGTGGAGTTAGGAAGTGAAAGGGCAGCTATGGCTGCTTTTGTTGGAACAGTTTTTTTGCATGGTGGAGCATTGATTTATAGTTCACAAGAAATTGGACATGAGGCTCCTATTAATTTTTTTGCATATACATCCGTGGATTGGTCCGAATGTTCGGATATTTATCAAGAATATGGGTGTTTAATGGGATTGTATAATAAATATCCTGCACTTCGGAAAGGAATATTAACTGGGTATCCTGCTTCAGACGTCTTGATGTATCAGAAAAGTGATGGTAAAGATGCTTTTATGATATTGGTTAATGTGCGTAATAGAGATGTTTCTGTTATCTTACCGGAGGGTTGGAAGCATCATGTAGCTACTGATATTTACGAAAATAAACCTCTGGAATTGATGAATGAAATTAAACTGAATGCATTAGAGTATAGAATAATTAGATTCTGACGGCTGGATTTTAATAAAAGAGGAGACCCTATACTATTATATTGTGTAAGGTCTCCTCTTTCTGTTTGATATGCAAACGTTTTCGTGATATTGTTCTCGTTTTCCTTTACGTTAATTGATTTGCCCTTTCTTTTCCGGTTATATTTGTGAAGTGATAACTTTAAATACTTCATATTATGAAAATTATCGTTCAACGTGAGAATCTTGTTTTATGGCATTTGATATGCTTCAGCGTGCTGCTGGCATTCACGGCATGTAGTGACAACAAAGAGGAGTTTCAGGAATATTTGACTCCTGCCTCCGGTAGTGAAGCTATTTTTGAACAAGGTTTTAGCTTTGCTGAAGCTGCTTCTTCACAAAGTGTCAGTTTTGAGGCCGGATATCAATGGACTGCTGAGCTGAGTGGTGAGGATATTGGCTGGTGCAGTATCAATCCGGCAAAAGGCTTGTCAGGAAAAGCTACGATTATGGTTTCTGTTGCTAAAAATGAAACTGGAATAGCGCGTACAGCACAATTGAATATTATATCCGGTTCAAAAAGGGAAGAAATATCCGTCACTCAAGCTGCCAATGCAATTGCAATTCCT
>ULLV01013548.1_pt1 | contig 8523 bp, 17 predicted proteins | sample 1951491 | NCBI WGS metagenome assembly ULLV01 (sample SAMEA4835534, study PRJEB28245) | human gut metagenome | biome: gut microbiome; material: fecal sample | place: Denmark | collected 2008
GATCGGCACTTTCAGCATACACGAATAAATCATACTTTCTCAACTCTTTTATTAAATCAGAAGAAAGCATACCCGTTTTATAGCATATCTCATCCAGGTATAAGTCATTGTCTACAATTCCACAACGAATAATAGCTGAGGGGTCATGAGTAAAACCAAAATCAATGCCATTAGCAACCTTTTTAGCCCATGAAGGAAACTCATCTACTATTCCAAACTTTTTAAACACTGCACCTTCCGCAACATCCGCCCATCGACCGATAACCACATGGGCGTACTTTTCTGGATTGCTCACCTTCATGTCCTCAACCTCCTTTAAGAACTCCGGAGAAAGATTCTCCAAGTTATCCAGATAGGTCGTATGGATATGAAGCACATTCGGATGAGTGGAAATCTGTACCTGCACACCATCAATGTCTACCAGCTTATGAGTATTCTCAATGTATTTTTTATATATGAAGTGATTGGAGTCGCAAGGATTCATTATTATAATGATCCGGTTCTGAATGCCTTTTTGACGAATAGAAAGCACTATTTTATCAAAATCTTCCTCGCTAGTCCATTCCTCTGCTTCATCGCAAACAAAAGTGGTAAGTCCTTGTATAGATTTCAATTTAGCTGTTTGGTTCCCAGATGAAGTTTTTATACCCCTAAACAAAATGGAGCTATCTGAGTAGGTATTTATTATATCTGTTTTAGTAATGTCAAAAAACTCACTTGCGAAATCTGATTCTATTTTTTCTTGAAATTCGGGAATAATAGACATAGCTGCGGAAGACATTGTATATCGAGAAAACAAAATCTTGTGTCCTCTTTCAAATGAAAGCCTTTCCAAAAACACAGAAACATTGTAAGACTTACCGCTTCCCCTCCCACCCGTCACAAGTGTAATAAATTTATCTGTATTCTCATACAGGGGAGCATAAGGAGGCTGAGATACTATTCCAAAAAGGATCATTTGTTTACCCCTCCATTCTTTAAAAATTCAATAACAGGAATGCTCCCTTTTAATTTTATAGTGCTATCCTGCTTCTCTGCGAGACCTAACTTGCGGGCTATAATATTGGGATTAAATGCCCCAACAATGGCACCCTCCAACTGTTGAGTTTCGATTATATTCTCTATACGCGATACGACCGTAGAAAATTCTTCATGTTCTGCTTGCTTAAATTGTCTCCAATATGCTTCATTCGCTCCACAATAAGACAAGAAACCGGTTAGCGTATAAGGTCGCTGGGTTGGCGTTTCCTCTTTTTCTTTTGTCTTACCCTTTGTCTTATTTTTGATAACACACCAAGGGTTTTCATCACACCATTGGAAATACTCGCATGCAGCATCCCAAAGTAAATCGGGAGTAGCAAACAATTTATCTCTCCCATGTTTACTTCTTAATTTCCAAAATTGATTTCCTTTAGGTGCCGCCATTTATAAAATAGATTCTCTGATTTGTTATTGTTTTCAAAGATATTTCATAAAATAATAATACATAAATTAGCAAGCGACCAATATCAAACAATAGGGAGAAGGTTTGTTATTAATAAGAAAAGAGGGTTGAGAAATAAATTCTTTCCCCTCTTTCCGCAATGCTGAATTAATTATTTGATTAGTCCTTTGGCTTTTAAACGATCCATAATTTGGATATAAATATTATCTATATCCGCCCTAAAATCTTTATATTGCTGATAAAAAAAAACGGTATCAGCGACATTGTTAGATATTGTGCATGGCCTTACATGGCTGAACAAATCCTCTAAGGATTTTCTTATTCCATTTGGCATTCTACCTCCCGCCAAAGTACTTGGAGCAAACAGAAAAAGAATAATATAGAGAAACTTCTTACGCTGAAGAACGCTATCAAGACATGGGGGGAAATCCATATTAGACAAGATGTCACTAAACCATCCATATATAACCGGGATAAGCTCTATATCAGTTAATATAGGCACAGCAAGCTCATGCTCTCTTTCTGATAACCAAGATTTTTTTTTGCGAATTTCTCTTAACTCTGATATTATTGAAAATTCCTTCACCATAACACGATTATTTAAAAAGTAAATAGTATATTTGTACTATAATCGTGTGAGGGAGGGCTGAGTGGTCGTGTGCTCGGTTCTCCTTTCTTATTTTACAGCCTGCCGCTTACTTCGAATATATCTATTTTTGCGATCAACTCCCCTAGCCCACATCGAAGCGTTATAGATAGAGGCTGCATATAATTTTAATTCCTTACTACTTTTAAGAAAATCTACTTTCAATGCCGCTTTTAATGAATCAGCATATAAGTTCTGATCTATTTTTATTTCCATAATATAAATTTTATTTTCAAAAAAAATATCGCCAAACATCAAAGACATTTGGGGATGCATTATCATTTTAAAAAGTATTCTTCTCTTCATAATAGGTTATGAAGTTAAATTGTTCAATTCATATTCATACCTTCGGAAGAACCTTCCATCTTTAGTTATAACAACATAATATAAAAGATACGTCCGACTTGTTTAAAGTCTCTACGGCAATTACTTCTGCCTCTAACAGGTCTCCATCCTTAGTGAACTCAACCTTGGCGCCAAGATTAAATTTAGTCTCTATTTTCATAATAGTTATACTTTTCAGTCTTTAGAATTTCTAAGGAAAATCAATAATTCTTTTGTTTCTCTGAGTGTTAACCCACGTCGATCATTAATCGCTACAGTCAGCTTATTAAGGGCTTCATTTAGGTTCCCAATTATGAAACCGCTACCACCACATCGCTTACATTTAGTCGACGGTTCGATACCACGTTCATAGGCTTCTGCACTGCTATACTGATAATACCTTTTATTTTCGATCCAGCCATGCCCATTGCATACATCGCACTTCATGTTTTATCTTTATGACTAGATTTATGACGTCTCACATCTACCCAAGCCATTGATATTGCACATACAAGATTAATAATGCTTGTTACAGCAAGTATTTTGGTAAGCCATTCTATTTTTGCATCATAGGCCAACAAACATGCGATGAGTGAAAGCCAGAATGTTATTTCTTCAAATTGGTACTTCTTCATTGCGGTATTTAATTATTAAGTTTCACTCATTGATACTCATTTAACATCAACCACATTCCTATACACTCCCCAAAAAGGTACATCCACGCCACAAACAGAGATTTCATATACAGAATCTTTCTCCAACTTTCCGGCAAGTTCAGGATGTGCTAAAATGCCATCAATGTTGATGCGGAATGTTCCTTTATCAGTGTATAGCAAATAGTATATTTGAGTGCTAATACTTTCTTTGCTACCGGATACTTTTTCGATTTTATCGACTTTATTCACTCTCACTTTTAAAGTTTGTTGATTGGAAAAGGTTACAAACCAAATACATCCAATAAATGCAATAACAAATATTGCGATAGCTATTTTCTTCATCATTTCTCTGTTTATTATTCGTTAAACTTCGGTATTGGCATCCACAAATCATCATCAGAGATATTGCAACTGTAATCATCTGCGTCTGCTGTATCCCATACGTGATAATATTTATTATAAACCAATATTTTCGGTTCATAATGACCTTTAGCGGAAAGTATGACTAATACAGGTTCGCTCTGCTCTGATATATCGTTTTCATCTACGTCTGGTAGTTGGTCTTTAGCTTTTATCCACGGGGACTCTTCTTTTCGGCAGTTATAACCACATTGAAAGTCTTCCATACAATCAGAGTGACGGGAAATGTAATTATCAGCATCTACTTCTCTTAGGACTTCTTTTCTGAATTTCGTTTTTTGAGTAGCATAATCGTACGCTACTTCTTCGATTGATTGCTTCATTTCTCTTATTAGTTTGAATTATTCAATTATCCTTATTTTTGTTGTGCTTGATACAGTTATCTCATTATTGTCAAGATGAAGAACTATTCCTCTCTCGCTATAGGTTACATGTCTCAATACTCCTATGTAGAAACGACCATCTATATAATCCCCACAATAATAATAACCATCATCAGTCAGTGACACCTTTTTGCCTATGTAGTGGCCAAAGAAGGCATCATAAATCGTTTTGCTTTCATTCATTTCTAAATTGTCATTATTATACCAAATTTTCAACAACGTTTATTTCAATAATCTGAATGCTTCAGATTGTGTGTATCCATCCACGACAATCACCAGAACATAAGTTCAATATTTCATCAAATTCATTTAGAACTTCTTCGGGAATATCAGGATACATATCTATCAAAGACCCAAGATAACCCTCACGTTCTTCCTGTACCCAATTATGTCTTTTACCCTTCTTGGATATTGCCTGAAACAATGGTCTGAAATAATCTAACTTATCATCGCTCAGTTTTTTGCGAATCGTTTCATAGTCACCATCATTCCAATCTACTTCTATTTCTATCTGTTTCATTGAATCTATTCCTTTCTACTTAGTTTTGAGCCTAATTAGGCTACATCATTAATACTTATTTCTCCTTTCAAAACCCTTTCTACCTGTCTGTCAATTATCTCTTGAAACTCTATTTGACAGATAATAGAGCAATCCGGTATAATTTCTTCCACTGAGTCACCTCGCCATGTTGGTAGTTCATCCAAGAAGATACGCCCGTTTTTGTCCTTTAGGCACGTAGCACCAACATCACGCTCAATCTGTGCCATTTGGTTGAAGACTTCCGGGAAGTCCTTGCGTATCTTATTCCAGTAGCCCATACCACCCTTTACACATCCGATGCAGTTATTATTATTGTAACCCATCTTGTACATAGCGGGGATTTCAATACCTGCCTTCCAAAGCATTCCCATTGCATCCGGCTTTGTGATCTGCTTTTCAATAAGCGGGAATAGTGGCTTTGTGTCCGGGTACTGCTGCTTTAATCGGATAGCCCGGTTAATCTCTTTCGGATCGTAATCGAAGCCCCATACTTGCCCGTCCCAACTTCCCAACTCCTTTTCTAATTTATACCGGACTTGTTTCTTTAGCTCAAATGTACAAGCGGCGCCAGTTGGACCATTGATGTATCGTTTCTTAGTTAATACATCTTCTACATTGGCATACTTATCACTTCGTATGGTATGAATAGGCTGTCCGTACCATTTCTCACAATCAGAGAGAAAGCGAGAGTTATCGAGATGGCCTGAACCGGTTTCAATATAATAGAGCTGCACATCATTGTACAGACTCAATGCTATCTTACAAGCGACTGCGGATGTTACACCGCATGAGAACCACGCTATTATCATTTGATTCCTTTCTACTTAATTATGATTCTTTACTCCAGTCTATCTTCTCGTACGAATGATGCCCTATCCAATCAAAATCATCTGAATACGGCCATTCTTCCTCATCGCAATCTTCTGGGCATTCATCTGTATGTACATGATAGTTTGATTTTTCATCCGTCTTGGTGACAACTGAACGATACTGAATTTCTGCTATGTAGTTTTGACCGCAACAGGCTTCATCAGAGATACCTTCTCCATCACCTTCTTTTAGCCAATCTTCTGCCTCTTTCAGCGTTTCAAACTCTTCATAGTCTCCGTTTGCAGCATCATAGGCTACATAACGGTAATTATTCTTTTTACTCATTTCTGCTCTGTTTTACGCTATTTGAATATTCCTAATTCTTTCTCTAACCTATTTTCAGCTATACTCACATAATTTGGATTCAATTCAAATCCTATATAATTTCGATTCAGCTTTCTCGCAACGATGGCCGTAGTTCCAGAACCCATAAATGGGTCAAGAACAATTCCACCTTCAGGACATCCGGCTTTGATACAATCCATTATTAGTTTTTCTGGAAAAGTTGCAAAGTGAGCTTCTCTTAAAGGTTGGGTAGCAACAGTCCACACCGAACGCTTATTTCTTGTTAGATAGTCATTACGAATTAGTCCTTGCATCTTTGTGCGTCCGGGAGTATTATTCAGTTTAGTGGCATCCCTGTCTCTAATTACAGTATCAAAGGAGGAAGTAGGTTCGGCAATAGATTCATTATCAAAATAATATTTTTTATTCTTACTCAACAGGAAGATGTATTCATGCGATTTAGTACATCTGTCCTTTACAGATTCGGGCATTACACTGGGTTTGCTCCAAATAATATCTTGACGCAAATACCATCCATCAGAACGCAGAGAAAAAGCAAGCATCCAGGGAATACCTATTAAATCTTTAGATTTGCATCCTGTACATTGCTTTACCAAAGTAGCCTTTCCAAGTGTCCCCCGGTTTGTTCCTTGCTTGTAATTCATGGCATTGTCAGGGTAACCAGCAGCTCTCTTCATAGAACCGGCATAACTATCTCCTATGTTAAGCCATAATGTGCCATCTTTAGTTAAAACCCGGTTTACCTCCCGGAATACATCGACCAACTTCTGAATATATTCTTCCGGGGTTTTCTCAAGTCCGATCTGTGAATCGTTACCATAATCTCTCAATCCATAATAAGGAGGAGATGTTACACAACAATGGATGCTATTGTCTGGAAGGGACTTTAATCCTTGCAAACATTCAGAATTATATATTTGATTTATATTCATTACTATTTAGATTTAAATTATTCAATTTTACAGATATAACCATTCTCACGCATATAATCTGAAATATCGTCTTTGGATATGGAATCCAGTAATTTAGTAGAATCTCTTTCATCGACTTCTGCTGTTACTCTGACATATCCATTTCCAGCCATACTTGTCTCTATCTGAACGCTTGTCGCATCCACATCTATTGATATTGTTTTCATATTGTACTTTTTAGAACTATTTATTTCTGATCTGAAGAAATCCACGCTTAGCACATTCCCTGAGAAGCTCCATATCCTCATCCTTGATGTTACAGGGAGTTTCTCCGTTTACTGTGGTGTAATCGGGAATGTTAAACCTGTCTCTGATTTTCTTCTTAATTCTTGGAATGTCTTTGGGATCAAGATGTTTGGTGTCCCAGTAGATTGTTACTTTCATTTTCTTAGACTTTCTCCAATAAATTTGACTCGTGTTGTAATCGCAACCAATCTGTCCATTGTCCGTTCCCCGTATTTTTGAGAGATTTCCTCAAGAGATAAATTAGTAGTCAATATCAAGAGTTTTCCCCGCTTTTCTGCTTCATCAACTATTTCACAAAAAGCAAGCCTTCTCTCTCCGAATTTTACGCTCAGATTCTCCGTTCCAATATCGTCGATATAGATGATATGTTTAGCTTTCACGGCATCTATATTAGCATTCATTTGCTGCGCATCGTAACAGGAGACTATCTTTCGGCAGTAATGATTCAGTAGCAAAGGAATAATTTTCCAACAGATAAGAGATTTCCCGCGTCCACAGTTACCATGACAGAGAAGCCCACGCCCATTGTTACCAGAAAGCCATGTGGCTATTTCTTCGTATTCTGGTAACCATTCAGCATTTTCGGTGAAATAATTCAACCCGCGCCAAAGAATATTCTTAGCGTCTGGTATTGCTATATTCACCAGGTTGGGAATAGGGTTAAACCCTGTTTCTCTGAGACTGTCGATTGTTTTCTTGAAGTCTATTTTTTCCATCTTTCCTCCCATTTTCTTTCTTGTGGCGAATTGTATTTATCAGGGGAATTGTCTTTAAGAACCAAGCCAATATCGGTAGTAGATTTAACGCAAATACCGTTCTTATCTCTCTTCCATTGCTCATATTCACGCGGTGTACTATCAAACACGACACCGGCCCATCCTGATTCAATGGCTCTATAAATTTGCTTGATAGCAAATTCCTCATCGTACTTTCCTAATTTGTCTAAGGATAGTTGTAGGGCATGATTTATTTTCTTTTTCCATTTTGGAGTAGCGCATAAATCATTCCATGCTGCCATAAATGCTTCTGAAGTGAAAGGATATACCAAAGGCTTATCTCTGCTACTTGTTAGAGGCGTTCGCCTCTTACTCTTTGGCGGATTTTTAGCTTCAGTTGGAGAATCTTTATTCTCTTCCTCTTTTGCATCTACGTTAGTAGATGTTTTATCTATATCTGATTTATCAGATACGTTATCATATAACATTATAGGGGTTTCTTTGGGGTTATTTAGGGGTTTTGTTGGGGTTTCTTTGGGGTTATTTTTTTTAGGCCTTCCACCAAGATGTCCATATTCAGCTCCCTTTTTCCCATTTTCAAACCTTTTTCTATTAGAGTCTATTTGAGGTTTTATTATTTCCAGCATAGCTTTCGTAATCGGCTTTAGATTATCAGTTGTTTCTCCGTATAAGCCATACTCAATTATGGCTGTGAGTACATCTCCCTGAATATCTCTCGGCAAATTCTTGATTGCTTCCAACCAGCTTTCATAAAACACAAAACTTGACCTTTTTTCGTTGCTCATCATACTGGCAGTATTTCAAACTCTATTCTTGGATTTACTTTATCTATAATTTTCTCCACTTCTCGGACATTTCGGGATATGCTCAATATCCTTGATTACCTCTTTTATTCTTTTCATATTAAAATCTCACATTAGTTAATGTTCCTTGCATCAGAAACTTTTTTGTTGGTAATCACGCAGTTGGTACATATCAA
>ULLV01025221.1_pt1 | contig 8099 bp, 5 predicted proteins | sample 1951491 | NCBI WGS metagenome assembly ULLV01 (sample SAMEA4835534, study PRJEB28245) | human gut metagenome | biome: gut microbiome; material: fecal sample | place: Denmark | collected 2008
ACTTCGCGCGGGGTGGTGCTTGATTCGCTTGACACCGGTTACTGGAAAGAACATTATTATGGGGCCCGCCGTGTTTTGATTGAAAACGGCGAAACAGCTTAAATATATTTAAGGGGGAGCTTTAATGATTCGCGAAAGGCGCAATAAGGAAAAACTGGCGTTATATTATAAAAAATTTATGGAAGAAGGCATTGTCGACCCCAACGTACATCCGTGGGTGGCAGAATCGTGGCAGCGCTGCCGCAAAATGAAACTGCCTCATGAAACGATGCCGAAAATCAACAAGCTGAGCCGCGAGGAAATCGTTGAGCATCAGCGCACGCATGAATTTATTGTAAAATATGTTGACGGGCTTTATGAGCAGAGCAAGCAGCATTTTAACATTCATAATTTAAGCATGCTGCTGATAGACGAGGACGGCTATGTTATTAAAAACTATGCTTTGCCGTTCTTTCAGCGCGTAATTGAAGATATTCAGGGCATGCGCGTGCTTGAAGAAGATGTTGGTACTTCCAGCATCAGCATTGCGCGTGAACATAATGTGCCGTTTTTAATGTTCGGACCGGAAATGTGGATTAAGGACAGCCATTCCGGCGATGCATGCAGCGCGCCGATTTGTGTGGACGGCAAAATCCGTTATATCATTTCGTTCTTCTCGCTGGACCAGAACGACTTGCCGTACGACCTTCTGCTTTCGCTGCTTTTAACGATGAAATATGCCATTGAGCAGCATTTGAAGATGCTTGAATACTGGAGCATCCAGAAAATGATGATGGAAGAACTGCCGGTTGCCGTTTACTGGATTGGTCAGGACGAGAAGCTGAAATACTGCAACAGCAATGCTAAAAAACGCCTCGAAGGCAGGGAAAACCTTGAGGATATTTTCCTTAATTATGAGCATATTCCTATTAAAAAGGCTTTGCAGGGTACGCCTACGCACCGCCGCGAAATTACCTGGATTACGCAGGACCGCACTTATGAAGACATTACCACCGTTATGCCGGTAAAAGTTGGCAGCGAGGTTGAAAGCGCGCTGGTTATGAGCATGTCGATTGAAGACTTGAAAACGACCATTGCCCATGCAACGGGTTACAGCTCCCGCTACAGCCTGTACAGCATGGTTGGTGAAACAAGCGAGTTCCTTGCCCTGCAGCATAAGGCTTCGCGCATTGCCCGCAGCGACAACAATATTCTTTTGCAGGGCGAACCGGGCACCGGTAAGCAGCGCCTGGCACACGGCATTCATCAGGCCAGCCCGCGCGCAGCTGCACCGCTGATTGTTGTTAAATGCTCCAATGCGCCTATAAGCACGCTGGAAGAAGAATTTTTCGGCAGTGAGGACGGCGACCATCAGCCGACGGCAGGCAAGCTGGAGCTTTCCATGGGCGGCACGTTGTTTTTGGACGAAGTGGAGAAACTGCCGGTTGAAATGGGCGACAAACTGGCAGACGCTTTGAAAAACGGCCTTTTAAATAAAGAAACAGGCATGCGCAAAAAACTTAATGTGCGCGTAATTGCTGCCTGTGATTCCAACCTTAAACGCCTGGCGGATAAGGGCCTGTTCAGCCGTTCTTTGTATGAGCTGGTACTTGATACTACCATCCGCGTTCCGCCTCTGCGCGAGCGCAGCAAGGATATTGAAGTTATTGCAGCACATATTCTGGCGGAAATGTCGGCGCAGCATAATCTTTCCCCGAAACGCCTTTCACCGGAAGCATTGGAGCTTTTAAAGAGCTGCAGCTGGCCGGGCAATATCAAACAATTGCAGGGCGTTATCGAGCAGGCTTTCTTCCATACACCGGGAAGCATTATCGAAGCGGAAAATATCAAACTGCCCGGCGATAAAACGCTGGAAAAATCGTGGAAATACGACAAAGACGCCTTTATTGCGGCATGGAAATCCTCCGGCGGCAATATCAGCAAGCTGGCAGGCATGCTGGATGTCAGCCGCGTAACTTTGTACCGTTACTTTAAAAAATATGATTTGACTCCGAAAACAGGAAAAAATAATTAATACCGGCGGCAGCCTGCGTTGAATTTTTATATCGGCGCAGCCTGCCGTTTGTTTTTTAGGCATATCAGGCAGCAAATATAAAACGCGGTCAGTAAATGTTGCAATTATTTAAAAAGTGCGGCGGCTGTGCGTCTTTAACAGCATAGCACAATGTGTTATAATTATACTGTTATAGAATGTTTTAAATTAAATTTGTGAAAATATACCAGCAAGGAGCGGAGCAATGAATAAAAAACTTTTGGCAGCCGTATGCCTGGCGGCAGCAGCAACCTTAAACACTGCCTGGGCAGAAAACTATACCAGCGGCGACGGGCGTTATGCCGAGCCGGATTTTGACAGGCAGATGACGCAGGCGGAAGCCGAAAACGTAAAAGCCGACGGCAAAACAAGAAGCGGCGAAGAAATTAATGCCGCGCAGTCGGAGCCTTTGCCGATAACCATGACCGGCGATTATGCAAGTTATGATTCCGTAAGCGGCGATTTTGTTGCCGAAGGCAATGTTGTAATTACGCAGGGCAACGAAACTTTGAAAACCGTGCGTGCCGAAGGCAACATGAAAACCGGCGATGTGTGGCTGAAACAGGGCGGCACGCTGGTGGAACCCAAAAGTACAATGAACGGCGAATGGGCTTATTATAATTTTAATACCAAAACCGGCGAAATTAAGAAAATTGAAGGGCAGGGCGGCAAAGACTTTTTCCGCGCTCCGCATGCCACAATATATCCTGATAAAATGGTAATGGACGAAGGCGGCGAAATGACGCGCTGCCCGGCAGTAGAACATTCTCCGTGCCTTTTGATTACGGCTAAGACTTTTGAAATTTACCCAAAAGAAAAAATGGTAGCGCATGATGTAAAGGTTTATGTTAAAGGCACCCATGTTTATTCGCGTGACACATGGGTAAATGAACTTGGTGATGAAGGTGCATCGCGCTTGATGCCTACCATCGGCTATGACGGCGACGATGACAAAGGCATGTATATCCGCCTGCGCTATGATTATAATATTGACCAGAACACAACTTTAAAAGCGGATTTGCCGTATTACAGCCAGGGGCATTTTAAACCGGTTGCCGAAGTAAAGCACGACCAGCGCAATTACTACCTGACTTACCAGAGCGGCTGGTTTGAAGAAGACGATGAATGGGTAGATAAAAAGAACGATATCGGTTTTTACTATAAGCCGCATTATTTTATTGACGGCATTCCTGTAACTTATAATTTTTATGCTCACAGAGGCCTGTGGAAAAATGAAGAAACAGGCAGGCAAAGCTGGCATACAGAGTACGGGGCTTTTTTGACGCATGACCGTATTTACCTGTTTAACAGCAAAAATACCTTCCTTGATTTATCAGTAGGCAAAAAGTGGGTTGATGAAAGTTATACCGATGAAACTACTAATACTATGGCATATTATGGTACTTTAGGCCAGAAAATAAGCGATAAATGGTATACATGGGCAGGATATTACAGAGAAAAATATACGAGCAACCTGTTTGATTATGACCAGCCTGATATGGAGCGCGAACTGCGCAACGGCATCAGCTACAAGCCTGATGACAAGAATACTTTTACTATTGTTAACCGTTACGATATGGGCCAGCATGAAAATTACGAAACTACTTATACATGGACGCACCGTTTCTGCTGCTGGGCAATCAGCTTTGAATATGAACAGGAGCATTTTGACGGCGGCGACAAACAATGGAATATTAAGTATGAATTCCTGAACTGGTAAGAGGTGAGTTATGGATATCATCAAAACACGTTTTGAAGAACATATTGCTTTGGTGCAGCTTGTTGCACAAAGCGGTATTATGCAGCAGGTGGCTGATGCCGCTGCCATTATCAAAAAAGCACTGGCAGGCGGGCACAAGGTTCTGTTCTGCGGCAATGGCGGCAGCGCAGCTGACAGCCAGCACCTGGCAGCCGAATTTGTAGGGCGCTTTCAAAAAGAACGCAAAGGCATTGCCGGTATTGCACTTACCGTCGATACTTCCATCTTAACAGCAGTTGCCAACGACTACGGCTATGACCGCGTGTTTTCCCGTCAGGTAGAAGCTCTCGGGCAGCAGGGCGATGTGCTGGTTGGCATTTCTACCAGCGGCAACAGCAAAAACGTGCTGGCGGCTATTGCCGAAGCCAAGGCCAGAGGCATGCAGTGCATTGGCATGACGGCGCAGGGCGGCGGCAAAATGAAGGACGAATGTGATATCTGCATCGCCATTCCCTGCCCGGTAACGGCGCGAGCGCAGGAAATGCACATTTTAATCGGCCATATAATCTGCGAACTGGTGGATGGTGAATAAATTGTCACAACTCAGCTGCACAAAATTTTTAGCAGAAAAAATACAACAATTAAAAATTGCCGTTATCGGCGATGTAATGCTGGACCGTTATTTTTACGGCGATGTAAAACGCATTTCGCCGGAAGCACCGGTGCCTGTAAATAAGGTAACGCGCATTACTTCCGTGCTGGGCGGTGCAGCAAATGTAGCAGCCAACCTGGCGCATCTGGAATGCAAGGTTTATGTGGGCGGCGTTACCGGCGATGACGAAAACCGCCGCCTGCTGGAAGGCATGATGGCAGAAGCCGGCATTGATTACAGCGGGCTGATAAAATCGGATAAACGCTCTACCATTACCAAAATGCGTATTTTAGGCGCCAAGCAGCAAATGCTGCGCCTTGATTTTGAAGAAGTAGGCGACCTTTTTGAAGATGAAACGGAGTGCCTTTCAGAGTGGCTGTTAAACCTTATTGACAGCGGGCTGGATGGCATTGCCGTTTCGGACTATGCCAAAGGAGTATGCTCGCATAACTTTCTGCAGTGGGTAATTAAAACGGCAGGGGAGCATAAAGTTCCTGTACTGGTTGACCCTAAAGGTGCGGACTGGACGAAATACAGCGGCTGCGATTTTATTACGCCGAACTTAAAGGAAATGTGCGAAGCAGCACATGAAACCGTGCCCAACGAGGATGAACCGGTATTGCGCCTGGCGCGTGCCGCTGCGGCGCAGTACGATATAAAAAATGTAGTTGTAACCCGCAGTGAAAAAGGCATGACGCTGGCAGGGCGGGACGGGCTTATTATTAACGCTCCGGCAACGGCGCTTGATGTGTTCGATGTTTCCGGCGCAGGCGACACGGTTGCGGCAACGCTGCTGGCCGGTGCGGCAGGCGGGCTGGCACTGGAGGATGCCGTTTACATGGCCAACCGTGCGGCCGGTATTGTAGTGGGCAAGGTTGGTACTTACCCCGTTCACCGTGACGAGCTTTTAAAGGATTTGCTTGCCGAGCAGCGCAAGGATGGTTACGGCTACCGCACGCTCAGCTGGCAGGAAATTGAATCGCTGGCTAATACCTGGCGTGCCTGCGGCGAAAAAATTGTTTTTACCAACGGCTGCTTTGATATTCTTCACGTTGGGCATGTTTCGTATCTGGAGCAGGCGGCACGCCTCGGCAGGCATTTGATTGTCGGGCTTAACACGGATGCTTCCGTAAAACGCTTGAAAGGCGCAACGCGCCCGCTGAACCATGAGCTTGACCGTGCACGCGTGCTGGCGGCTTTGGCCTGCGTTGATGCTGTTGTGCTGTTTGACGAAGATACGCCAACGGAACTTGTGAAAAAAATCCGCCCCGATATTTTGGTTAAGGGCGGCGATTATAAACCTGAAGAAGTAGCCGGGCGCGAATACGCCGGTGAAGTACAGATTATAAAATTTGAGGACGGTTATTCCACAACCGGGTTATTAGAAAAAGTAGCGCAGCTTGTAAAGGAGGGCAAATTATGATTATTGTAACCGGCGGTGCCGGCTTTATCGGCAGCAACATTGTTAAAGGCCTTAACGAACGCGGACGCGATGATATTCTTATCGTTGATAACCTTACCAACATGGTAAAATTTAAAAACATTCAGGGCTTAAAGGCTTTGGATTATATGGATAAAATTGATTTTGCCGAAGCACTGAAAGCAGGCAAATTCAACCATGAAAAAATTGACGTTATTTTCCACGAGGGCGCATGCAGCGATACCATGGAATACAACGGCAAATACATGATGCAGAACAACTTTGAATATACCAAAAACCTGATGCACTTTGCAGCAGACAGAAAAATTCAGATGATTTACGCTTCTTCCGCTTCTACCTACGGCAGCGGTGCGCACGGCTTTACCGAAAAAACGGAATGCGAGGAAGCGCTGAACGTATACGCGTTTTCCAAACTGTTCTTTGATAACTATGCCCGCCGTTATTTTGGCAAAACCGGCAGCCAGCTTGTTGGCCTGCGTTACTTTAACGTTTACGGGCCGCAGGAAAACCACAAAGGCAAAATGGCATCCATGGTCTTCCAGATGTACAACCAGTGGAAAGCCGAAGGTAAGGTTAAACTGTTTGAAGGCATTGACGGCTATGGCAACGGCGAACAAACCCGTGACTTCATTTATGTAAAAGATGTTGTAAAAGTAAACTTCTTCTTCTGGGATCATCCGGAACTGAGTGGCGTTTACAACTGCGGCACAGGCCATGCGCATACCTTCAATACGCTTGCCAAAGGCGTGCTTAAACATTTCGGCAGCGGCACGCTGGAATACATTCCGTTCCCGGATGTTCTGCGCGGCAAATATCAGAGCTATACGCAGGCAGATACTACGAAACTTCTGGAAGCTGGCTACGACGGCGGCTTTACCGATATTGACGAAGCAGTAGCCGAATACTGCGCACTTTTGGACAAGACCGGCGGGTATTACAAATATGAAGCTTAAGGCTGCATTTTTTGACCGCGACGGCGTTTTAAACGTTGATAAATCTTACTTATACAAAATTGAAGACCTGGAGTGGATTGACGGCGCCAAAGAAGCGCTGGCCTATCTTACAAAAAAAGGTTACACAATTTTTGTTGTTACTAATCAGAGCGGCATAGCCCGCGGCTATTATACCGTCAGTGATATGCAGAAGCTGCACGCTTATATGGCGCAGCAGATTGCAGAAGCAGGCGGAAAAATAGAAAAATTTTATTACTGCCCGCATCTTCCCGGCGGCGCAGTGGCGGAGTTTGCCGTAGAGTGCGATTGCCGCAAACCGAAACCGGGCTTGATTCTGCGTGCTTTTGAAGAATACGATATTGATAAGGATACTGCCTTTTTAATCGGCGACAAGCCGCGTGATGTGGAATCCGCGGAAGCGGCAGGCATTAAAGGTTACCTGTTTGAAGGCGGCAGTTTACTTGATTTTGTTAAAGAGATAGCGTGAGATGGAATATAAAAATATTTTACTTATTAAAATGAGCTCGCTGGGTGACATACTGCACTCGCTGCCCTTTGCGGACGCGCTGCGTAGGCGTTACCCCAAGGCGAAAATAACGTGGCTGGTACATCCGCAGTTTGCAGGATTTTTGCCTGACCCGCCCGTTATTGACGAAGTTATTTATTTTGATAAGGTAAAATTTAATAAAATGGGCCTTTGCGATAAGCTGCATTATTTCAGGGAAATGCGCGCGCTGCTGCACTCCAAACACTTTGATTTGGTGATTGATTTGCAGGGGCTGTTTAAAAGCGCAGTGCTGGCAGCAATAAGCGGCTGCAAGAGCCGCATAGGCTACTGCGAAATGCGCGAAGGCAGCAGGTTGGTCAGCCGTCCAATCTGCGGCAGTCACAGCAAAGACCATGTTATCGAGCGTTATCTTGACGTTGCGCGGTATCTTGGCGCAGAAGTAAGCGAAATACATTTTCCGCTGCCGGATTTGACGAAGGAAGCTGCAGCCGTTGCGGAAAAAATTAAAAATAAAGGCCTGCACGGCGAATACGTTGTAATGGTGCCCGGTGCGCGCTGGGAAACCAAAGTGTGGCCGCCGGAAAATTACGCCAAGCTGGCGCAGATGATTATTAAAAGCGGCACAAGTGTAGTGCTGGCAGGCGGGCCGGATGACGCACCGAAGGGCGAAGAAATCGTCAAAGGCTGCCAATCGGACAAGCTGATTAATTTAATCGGGCAAACTTCGCTGCGCGAACTGGCAGCGCTGATTAAAGGCAGCGTGTTTTATATCAGCAGCGATACAGGGCCGCTCCACTTTGCGGCGGCGCTTAAA
>ULLV01006621.1_pt1 | contig 8029 bp, 8 predicted proteins | sample 1951491 | NCBI WGS metagenome assembly ULLV01 (sample SAMEA4835534, study PRJEB28245) | human gut metagenome | biome: gut microbiome; material: fecal sample | place: Denmark | collected 2008
CACCGGGGACGTGCTTTAGAAAAGGTTGGAGCACAATGCCGGAATCACAATGCCCATTCGATAGGTGTTTGTTATGAGGGAGGATTGGATGCGGGCGGAAAGCCGAAAGATACGCGTACTGTGGAGCAAAAAGGAGCTTTGCTTGCTTTGTTGAGGGAGTTACGAAGGCAGTTCCCGAAAGCGTTGATTGTGGGACATCGTGATTTAAATCCGATGAAGGAGTGTCCGTGTTTTGAGTGTGTGAAGGAGTATTCACAGGTAATTTCTTGTCAAAAGTAGCCTAAAAAGCAGTTTTAAAAAGCACCATAAAATTAAAAACAAAGCGTGATTCCACTCGGTTTCACGCTTTGTTATAGCTATTTTCCAATAATACCCAGTTGTTATTTTCACTCATCTAGTTATCTCTCCTTCTTACTCTGATTTATACGCTCCATCTTTAGCCTCAAATATCACAGAAGGTTCAATCACCTCTACAGTATGCCATGCGCCTTTAGGGATTTGGCAACCATATTTTGCCTCAGCAGGACAGAGGTGAATGCGTTGTATTTCTCGATATTCCACCTTACGAGACACATCCTGCACATCCATACTATGTGGAAGTCCAGATATACTATTCTCATACAAAATAACTTCTTCGTAAATAACTTCATCCAACTTACCACACAAACAAATTACAGTTTCTGTGGTATCTTCATGCCGATGGATAGGCACTTTAGTTTCTGGCAACAATGCGTTTAGCATACGTTGACTAGTATCGGCAGATGAGGTGCGTAGGTCGAAGTTCTGACGCAAACGTGGATTCTCCATAGCTTGTTCAAATAGCTTGCCCAAAAACTCTTTATCAAATTCCATAATCGTTATTGTTTCAATGATATGAGATATTCTTCATGCAAATGATAGTATTTTTTCATAAACAATATGTATACGATAGCCAATACAGCTAATACACCCACCAAATATAACCAATGAGCAAACACTGTATCGGGACAAAGATAGATAAATCCAAGGGAAATCACTAACTGCATAACCGTATACAGCAATGCAACTTTTACATGACCCACTTTCAACTCATTAGCCATAATCTGATAAGCATGCTTACGATGTGCCTCACCCAAGTTCTCGTGCAACATAATACGATGTACAATAGTCAGACAGCCATCCACACCATATACTAACAAGAATATCAGCCAAGTAATATCCGTTGTCTTGATCATCACATTACCTAACAGAAACAGTATGATAAAAGCAATGCCGATAGAGCCGACATCCCCTGCAAAGCATTTCGCTTTCCCCTTCGGACGGAAATTAAAAATACAAAACACCAATGAAGAAAGAATCGTTGATATGATCAAACTCTGTTCTACAAAAACGCCATTTATATTCACCAGTGCCAACGGTATCAATACAGCCAAAGAGTAGCCTGCTGTGATACCATTGATTCCATCCATGAAGTTTATCACATTCGTGGCACCGACATATACTATTAGTGCCAACAGTATTATCCACCACATTGACCAATGCAATATGCCGAGCTGATAGAACGCCATTGCGGCAGCTGCAAATTGAGCGACCAATCTTACAGAGTCCGGTAATGAATGGATGTCATCTACAAAGCTAATGCCTGCTACAAGTGTCAGCCCCACTAGAAACCAAGGATATTGAAATCCGAAGAAGGCGCTCCAAATCCATATACCAATCAAAAAGATTATTCCGCCACCACGTAATACTATCGTAGAGTGTGATGAGCGTTCGTTGGGTTTGTCAATAATGTTGCATTTATCCGCAATACGGAAATAGAGGAGTTCTGCTATGAGAAGCAGAATAAAAATAATAATGTATGTTATCATATGAATTAGTTTTGTCTGAATATATCCGGAATGATTCTAGTAAATATCCTATAGAACTTAAATTTGAACATACTTTTTATACAAGCACTTTTTTTGCAATTACCTATATTTATCTCGGTCATATAAATGTACAATTTTGACACATAGTGTATCAAAAAACTCTTTTCAGTACTTTCCACACAAGAAACATAAAAATATTTATCCTTAGAATTTCTTTCTCATTTTTTTCTCTATATTCTTAGGCAAAAAAATAAAAATACATATAAACCAAGCCTTTAACGTATCCATACCCAACACTTGCTTGTACATTGCTACCACAGACTTCATTTGTTTCCATTTATTTGAGGTTTCAGAACCTGGAACGTGACGATACTTCCAAAGTGCTTTGGGGTATGTATATAGATAGTCTGTATCTCTAAGATACATCATCCAAAGTCCCCAATCCTCCGCTCTACGCAATTTTGGCATTTGCTTTTTTCCCAATTTTTGAGTATCAATCATTACACCTGGAGTACCAATATTGCAACCTGAAAGCATACTTTTGTATGTTTGCTTCTCTGTTTGCTTCATGGTGTAGTAAGGCTCCAGATTCTCATTAGCATCCTCATACCATGTGCAGGTAAATGGATAATCATTCTCTTCCATAAAACGGATCTGCTCCTCCAGTTTGGTAGGATACCACCAATCGTCCGAATCGCAGAATGCTAGATAACGGCCCTTAGCCTCCTCAATGGCAATATTTCGGGCAGTACCAGCGCCACCATTCTGATACGCTCTTAGCACACGGATGCGTTTGTCCATCACCTTAATATTCTTTAGCACCTGAACCGTTTCAGGAGCAGGACTGCAGTCGTCAACGATTATCAGTTCCCAATCCTTATAGGTTTGAGCGATAATTGACTCAATCGTCTCCTTAATATATTTTGCCGCATTATAATACGGCATTACTATACTTACATTCATTAAAATGTACTCCTTTTATAATTTATAATGGCCCTCACACTACCTAGAAGACGGGTTATATAGAACCAAAAATTGTAGCGATTAAAACCACAAAAAAATATCCTAGAGTATTCTCTCGACAGCCTCATTGAGTTAAAAAAGACATTCACAAATGACTTCGAAGAGGTTACAGCACTGTCTTTTCTAATACGACGATAGTATATTGCATCCTCTGACGCAAAATTTACCATATTCATTCTGTCTGAAATAAGAAACATAAATAGAGAGTCTTCTCCATTTTTAAAATCCAAATTGTATCTGCGGTCACCTATTATCTGCCTTGGGAATAGCTTCATCACAGGTCCACCAAAATTCTTTCTTACTTTGTAGAATGGTAAAAAGACCGTTTTACAATTTTCTTCGTACTCCAAAGTTCTGGAATAGGAAAAGAATTCCTGAGAACCGTCATAGAATGCGAGCGGTTTGAATATTGTTACAACATCAGGTCTTGCAAAATCCGAAAGTCTCTGTAGGGTAATAGAACTAAAATAGTCATCATCATCCAAGAAGGTAATGTACTCTCCCTTCGCGAAATCAATTGCAACATTACGTGCATTACTAACCCCCCCTATCTCAGTATGAATAAAATTGATATTCATTCCTTGCAAATGTTCTTTTATATATTCTGCAATTTGACTTTTCCATGGTTCAGTGCAACCATTTAACACAAGCACCACCTCATACTCTTGCTTTGACAGGGTCTGATTCATTAAAGAATTCAAACATTCCCAGAGATAGTCTTGTGGCTTATATGTGGGTACTATAACAGAAATTTTCATCTATTATACCGATTTATAAGTATTGATATATGATGTTGCTGTATTTACAATGTCATATTCTGAAAATGAATTCCTGCAAGTATCCTTAATCAATAGGTATTCATCATTAGATAGTGCCAAAAATGTCTTCATTGTTTTGTAGTAGTCTTCTTCGGATGATGAATCTGACAAAAAGCCGTTTACGCCAGAAACTATCACATTAGGGATTCCTCCTACATTCGAACAGATAGGCACGCACCCCACAGAAAGAGCTTCAAGGAGTGTTACTGGCAGTCCCTCCCATATTGAAGGCAAGCACATGGCATCGCCACAAGCCATCAACTGCGGAATGTCATTACGTTCTCCAAGGTATACTATTCTATCTGAAAAGTAAGGCTCGATGCTTGTAAAAATATCATCCATCTGCTTTTGACCAGCAATGAGCAATACCACATCATGTCCTTCATCTATTAGTCGTTTGAATACCTTGCATAATACCAACTGATTCTTCGGTGTACTGATGCGACCAGCATGTACAAATACTTTTGTTTCATTTGTTAAACGATATGCCTTGACTGGATCACCATCACTGAGAGTTGGTCGTGGGATTCCGTTAAAGACCAGATTACTTGGTACGTGATATAGATTGTCAAACGATTCTTGTGAAGCGTTTGATATAGTAATCGGATGCAACCATCCCCTAGCAAAGCATAGCTGTTTAAGCGGAAACAACTTCATATCCCAACCTGTGTTCTCCATCTTTGCATCCGAATGAACTGTATAAAAGAGTTTTACCTTATTATGGAGCAGCAATACTGCCAAAAGATAGTTATATAACATTCCATGAATGTTCACCACATCATAATGACCCTTTCTGATTACATTGAACACTTGTATTACTGTCCTGATGGAAAATCCACGCTTAGTTTTACCTAGTGATACTTTTTTTACTGATGGCATTAACTTATACCAAAACACATCTGTGTCCAGAGGTTCAAAAATACTACAGACTGTTACATCTTGCGATATTGACATTTCATTCGCAAGAGCACATATCATTGCCTCTATGCCTCCACCTGCCATGGATGGATGAATATGAAGGATTTTCATATTGTAATATTAACCCTGTGAGATTTTTATTCTTTTATGAGTGTACTAATGAATAATTCAATATTTGAAAAATTCTGAGCCATCTGACGAAGTTTGTCATCATCCCAGTTCCACCATTCAGTCTGTTGCAAAAGGGAAATTTGGTATTTTGTGAATCTATACTTAATTACTTTAGCTGGAACTCCAACGCATATCGAGTATGGGGGACATCTTTCGTCACTACTGCACCAGCTCCGATTATTGCTCCATTCCCTATTGTTACTCCTTCCATGATACGCACATGGCTGCCAATCCAAACATCATTTCCAATATTACACAAGCCGCCTGTAGAACATTTCTTATTTAGTCGGAATATGGTTTGGGGAACAAAACCATTTCCGAAACATGTGATGGACTGATAGAATAATGGTGATATGGAAACATGTGTATTTGTAGGGTGCTGTCCCCTTACCAGCTTCACATCATTTGCAATTCCGCAAAAGCGACCGATTTTGGAATAATAAAACTCACAATCGTTACCAAAGTAGGTATATCGACCCACCTCTGTGCCTATCAATACACAATGTCTTCCAATATAGTTTGGTTTTTCAAATAATGTTGCTTTGTCAATTCTAACGGGAAATAGGATTTTTACCCCCCTCCACACATGGCATAAATATGCCCATATATATTCTAATAATTTCATTAAACAGACTTGTTTTTGTTACGATACTTCAAAATTCGAGCAGGATTGCCAGCTACTATTGCATAGTCAGGAACGTCCTTGCTCACTACGGCACCAGCTCCAATGATGACACCATTACCAACATGTACTCCTGGTAATATAGTAACACGGCCTCCAATCCACACATCATTGCCAATAACGACCGGTTCTTCTCTCTGAGGACCTTGTTGGCGCATTGGCTTATCAAGATAGCGAAACTCATGATTTTGGGTATATATCCAACACTGCGGCCCCATCATTACATCATCGCCAATTAGAATTTTCCCATAGAGTCTTGATCCTTCACCAATACCAGAATTATTTCCTAATTCACAAGAGTGAGAAAACCTTGTATATTTCTGAATATCAATATTGACTCCGGATTTGGCAAGGAACATACTTGCGAAAAAAGACCGAATATGTCGTTGTCCCAGATTAATAAGACCATCATTCATCGGAAGGATATCGGCAAGTTTCAAACCGAGGAATCCTATCAACATTTTTATCTTCATATTAATTGCTCTATCTGTTTTCTAACGTTAACACCTATTGAAGCTGAATCATGATTTGCATGAGCTACCTTAAGCGCTCTATCAGCCCATACTTTTCTATAATTAGATTCATTAATCAATCGGCTCAATTCAGACTTCAACGACTCCATATCATCAGCAATTGCAGCTACATTTTCTTCTTTTAGATATATGGTTGAAGCAGTTTCTATTGGTGCATAACTTAATAAAGCTCTTCCTGCACATAGACATTGAGCAATCTTAGTAGAAAAAGCATACTTCAACTTTTTCATGATGTTCGGATCAAAGCTTTCTACCTGAAGCAAGATGTCCGCATTCTGTTTTACCTTCGTTAAAACATCTTGACTCACGTGCCCATGGTAATTGATGTGACTATGATCTCTCAAAAATGGCTCTTCTTTTTCTGGAGCACGACCATACACATCAATCCTCAATTCCGGAGCGATCTTCTTCAGCACATTTGCGATGTCAATCAAGCTACTCACCCTACCAACACCCAAGTTTCCGAAATATCCAATATTGCACCTACCCTCAACAGGAGTGTAACGTTCCATGTCAAAGATGTGTGCATTATATGCAATTTGTGCGTTCTCTTCGATAATAGAGTAGAACTTCTGATACGCCTCTTTCAGCAGGTTGCAGTTGTAGATAGTTAAAGCAGACTGCTTTTGTATTTTTTCATAAGACCTTTCACTCTTCTTGTTATAGAGACAATCAAATCCTGTTCGCTCCTTGCAATTAATGATTCGATAAGCCTCTACATTAAACAAGATTACAGGAATATTGTATCGCTTAGAAATATCCAAAACAAAATTGTCGAGATAAAAAGAATCGCCCACCATATACATAATTGCAGTCGGCTGCTCCTTTTCTATCCATTGGTAGAATTTCTTTTTCCAACGAGGACTCACCTTCCATAGAAGTTCACGAAGATATCTTACAGCAAAATTGTAATTCAACTTTTTGAGTGATGCCCAGATCTTCAACTCTGAGGTTTGCTCAGCCCCTGTGTTCGAAGCTACAGTATTGTAAACCTTCTCTACAGTTACAACAGGAGACTTTATGAAAGATTTCATCATCTGCATATCTGTAATTCGAAAATAAGAATAGCAAAAATCGAAATCGGGATTATCTACACCAGTATAAAACTGAATCAACTCTTCTTTCTTGAATGAACACAAGAGTGATTCCAATGTTTTTCCATTAGCATTTGTTTTGGAAAAGCAATCACGTGATATGACTAACAACTTCATTTTTTCTATTTTTCCAATAATGGCAATCTAAACATCAACATTGCAATAAAAAACTGGAAGTAAGTAGCAAAACCAAATAGACCTTGTAATGACCAATACACCACCAGTAAAATAATAAGTGTCAATGCTCCAATACATTTATACGTAAAATTATATGATCGAAAATCTTGTATTATAGGTCTAAAGGAACTTGTATAGGAAATTATTATCAACAACATTCCTAATAAGCCCACATAGTATAATGTCTCTAGATACAAATTGTGAGCACCTTGAGTGAGCAATGGTGCGTCAAGGCCGTTTCCAAAGATAAAGATGAATATGCTAGAGAAAATATTCTCTGCATATCGTGCCCACAATGTAGAACGACCTGTAGTCAGGTCATCGGCATCAGAGTCATTGCTGAAACGCTCCAACACTATATTAACATCTGAAAATGCACCTTGCAGAGCATATATACCCACAACCGTAAATGCCAAGAAAAACAGAAACGCCCACTTTCGGTTACCACTCTTCCAAAGATTTACTACTACAAGAATAAAAATTGCAATAGTCGTCAAAAAGAAACTTTTGCTATACGAAGTCATACCACCCAAAATGAGTATAGCAAAGAAGATAAAAAAGTAGTTAATTTTAATTCTCTTTACAATAAACAACTGGCTCAAAATACCAATCGCACTTAAAAGATATGTACCCAAATAGTTTGGGTCTGCAAACAATCCCTTAAAACGTATAACATCAGAAAACTTTCCTACTTGAATCTCTTTAGATATATAGTCAACATAGAGGTTCGAAGGTAATGCCATATAGGCTACAATAACCGACACAG
>ULLV01005848.1_pt1 | contig 7996 bp, 5 predicted proteins | sample 1951491 | NCBI WGS metagenome assembly ULLV01 (sample SAMEA4835534, study PRJEB28245) | human gut metagenome | biome: gut microbiome; material: fecal sample | place: Denmark | collected 2008
TTGCCATGTTTGTTGAAAGCTGGCAAAAAACTTCACCGGCCGATATTTTACGCTGGTATGCCGAAGGAACATTGGCTGAACATTTAAACTGCCCGCCGGAAATTATAACTGCCACTTTTAAAAACGCCGGTGAATTTATTGCCGACCTTGAACGCTGGTGGAAATTATTCTGCGGGCTTGCAGTTGCCAAACGCATTCAGGCACCGCCTGTAATCAGCATTACGCGCCGTGCCTTTGGCTACGACCACCGCGAAGCGCAGCTTCCGGCATATTTTTCGCGCGAATATTACAAATTAAAAAACGAACTTCTAAAAAAATAAGAGGGCCTCTGCCCTCTTTTTTTTATACGCTTTATACGCAAAAGGCTGCCTGCATTAACAGACAGCCTTAATTTTTTTATAACATTTTTAAAATCAGTCCAGATATCTTTCCGGGAAAAATACACGCAGCACTTCTTCATCCTGCGCTTTGCCGATACATGTACCAATCAGGAACAAAATCAGCGAAACGCCAATACCGATAACAATCTGGTGCAAATCAAAAACTTTAATCTGCATTGCCATACATACGCAGTAACTTACCACGCCGCCCAGCATTGCCAGTATTGCGCCCATACGGTTGGCCTTAGGCCAGAACAGCCCAAACAGCAGCACCCAGAAAAACGCCGTTTCCAAACCACCGAAGGCAAACATATTTATCTGCCAGATTACGCTTGGCGGGGCAATGGCCACAACATACACAATTAAGCCAAGCACAATTGTTGCCAGCATACTGAGCCTTTTTATTTTATCGTTGCTAACTTCAACATTGCGTTTTTCCATTTCACGCATGTACACATCTTTAATAATTGATGAAGAAGAAGAAAGCAAAAGCGAAGAAACAGTCGATACCGTTGCCGCAATAGGACCTATAATGGTAATGCCTGCCCAAAGCGGCCCCATTGTTTTTACAATCGTCAGCGGGGTAATGTTATCAACGCTGTTTCCGTATGCAGCCAAAGTGTCGGTTAAAATACCTTTGGAAAGCACACCAATCCATGTTGCAACAAGCGTCATGGCACCTATGGTAATAGTGCCTATCAGCATGGCGTTATGCAGCGCTTTGGTGTTTTTATAGCTGATGCCGCGCACAACGGACTGCGGCAAAGCCAGCGTACAAATGCCAACCAGCAGCCACTGGCTGATATACAGCGACATCGGCATTTTGCCCTGCGAAAGCGGCTCCAGCATATCATGGTGGTTGGTATTAATGTAATTCATAATATTATCGTAGCCGCCGCCTGCGCTGAGCATGGAACTGAACAAAATTCCCAGCCCTACAAGCATGGCAACAGCGCAAATGGCATCGGTAATTGCAACACCCTTAAAACCGCCAACGGTTGTGTAAAAAACTACAATCAGCCCAAAAAGGCTGAGGCCTGTAAGATACGAAAACCCGGTAACGGCTTCAAACAATTTTGCCGCGCCTACAAACTGCGCAACCATTGTGCCACAGAAAAACATTACAATAAACAGCGCCGACATATTGGCAAGAAAATCAGACTGATAACGCCTGCGGATAACATCTATAACCGTAATGGCATTAATTTTACGCGAAATAAGCGCAATTTTTTTGCCGAAAACACCCAAAACCAAAAATACAACAACAACCTGCACAATGGCCATATACAGCCAGCCGTAGCCAACCAGCCACGCCATGCCCGGCCCGCCAACAAACGTGCTTACAGAACTGTACGTTGCCACAGTTGTCATGGCAAGAACAAAACCGCCCAGGCTGTAGCCGCCGATAAAATAATCGCGCGCAAAATTTGTGCTGCGCTCTTTGCGCGAAGCATACTGAATGTAAAAACTTACGCCAAGCATAAACATCAAAAAGCAGAAAACAGGAAGAAGATTAACCCAGTTGCCCATATTATTTTTCCTCCCCGTCTTCCAAGTCAAAATCCTTAAAGACAAACCGAACCAGCACCCAGCAAACAAAAACCGCAAAAAGCCAGGTACCTATGCAGCCGCCGATAACCCAGATGGGTGTATGGAAAAATTCAACCGTTGAATTTTCCAGCCCAAAGCCTGCCGCATACCAAAACAAAATTACAAGTGCGAGTGCTATCCATGTAGCCTTGGCTTCACGGTTAGCCTGAACAAATTTTTCACTGCGTTTCATAATACGCTCCTTCTGGCGTCGCCACAGATGTTGCCGCGCCGTTTATTAGGCCTAAGCCTCTCCATATTGTACCATATTTTCAGAATAAACCAACACCTTAAAAATGAAAAGTTTTATGTTTTTATTATTTTTAAGTGTTATAATATAAAAGATGTTATATCACACGGAGGTAAAATATGATTAACGAAGAACGTCTTTTAAATGAATTTATTGAACTTGTCAGCGTTCCCTGCCCCAGCCTTGACGAAAAAGCGGAAGCTGATTTAATTGTAAAAAAACTGGCTGAACTTGGCATTAAAGCCGAAATTGACGACGCCGGCAAAAAAGCAGGCGCCACCACCGGCAATGTATGGGCTTTTATTCCTTCAAATCTGGATTACAAAGTGCCCGGCCTGATGTTTGAAGCACATATGGATTCCGTTGCCCCCACTACCGGCACCAAAGTTGTACGCAAAGACGGCGTGCTGTATTCCGACGGCACAACCACACTCGGCGGCGACGATAAAGTAGGCATTGCCGCAAGCCTCGAAGCAGTAAAAGTAATCCTCGAAAACAAACTGCCCCACGGCGATATTCAGCTGTGCTTCACTATCGGAGAAGAAATCGGAAGTATCGGCGTAAGATATATGGACCCTTCATGGATTAAAGCTGATATCGGCTACTGCCTTGATGAAGGTTTTGAACCCGGCCTTGTAAACAACGCCGCACCGCGCGCCGTAAAACTGTTTGTAAAAGTTATTGGCAAAGCTGCACATGCAGGCGTAGAACCAGAAAAAGGCATTAACGCCATTATGCTGGCCGCCAAAGCTTTAACCTCCCTGCCCGCTTACGGACGTTTGGACGAAGAAACCACACTCAGCGTAGGCAAAATTGAAGGTGGGCTTGCCAGCAACATTGTTGCACCGAGCTCCGAATTTGTTATTGATATGCGCTGCCTGAACCCGGAAAAGCTTGACGTTTTAATTAACGATACCAAAAAAACTCTTACCGAAGCTGTTGAAGCAAGCGGCGGACAAATTGAAATTAATGTTGAAGAAGGCTCGCCAGCAATGCGCATCAGCGAAGATGACCTCGGCGTTGTATTTGTAAAAGAAGCAGCCAAAAAACTCGGTTTGCCGTTTAAACTGTTCAGCAGCGGCGGCTGCACCGACGGCAACTACCTGTGCGGCATGGGGCTGCCCTGCGTTGCGCTTTCCACCGGTATGGATAAAATCCACTCTACCGAAGAATGCTTAAAAGAAAAAGACCTTTACAATCTTGCGCGCCTCGTTTTGGAAATCATCAGCTCAGCAGCTAAAAAGCAATAATTAATTTGTAAAAAGCCAAACAAAAAACTGCATTTCAAAAGTTTTGCAATAACTTTCGGAATGCAGTTTTTTTATTGCTTATTTTGCTTTTGGGTTAACTATAATTGATACCGAAGGCTGGCTCATATTAAACAAATTAGCTAAAAACATCTGGCTCAGCCCTTCTTCATGGTACAAACGGTAAATTTCTTTATTCCGTTCTGTACGGGTTTTAAATGAATTCATTTTAATTTGTTCAGTACTTATTTCAAAACCATAATCACGCACTACAATAATTTTACGGCTGCCGTTTTCATTTTTTATCTTAATTTCCCATGAAGGCATACCACTTTTGCTGCGCTGATTATATAAGCAATATTCTATACTGCCGTTGCCGGTAATATCTTTTAATATTTCGTTACTTAATGTAGAAACGGGCATAATTCAGCTCCTTTAATTTTAGGTTTAAAATTTAACTCTATTGCCTGATATTAAAACATTTTTAAAACAAAAGGGAGCAATGCTCCCTTTTGTTAATTAATTAAAATGTCCAGCGTACACCGGCATTAATTTGATAAGTATCATCATTATCGTTGCCGAAGGATTGTTCCAAATCAATAAACGCATAAGTGCTTTGGCTTAACATTGCCGCATAGCCGATACCGATATCATACCAGGTACCCTGGTTTTCGTAATCAACACTCTGCCATCCGTTAGTAGTTCCGTCCAAAGCGCGGATTGTCTGGTCACCTAAAAATTCATGCAGTACATCTGCCTTAAAGTACAGTGTGCTTTGTTTTTCTTCACCAAAATCTTTACCGATACGGAAGCCAGCACGGCCAATTAAGCTGTTAATACCATCAACACTTACTTTTGTACCCTGGCTGGTAGTATAATCAGCACCGGTTACGCGTGCCAACTGCAGCTGTGCCTGAGGTTCAAAATACCAGTCATTGCCCATATCTTTTTTGCGTCCGTATTCTGCACTGATGCTGAATACATTGTTGCTGTAATCGCCGGTTACTTTGCCTTCGCTGTTATAAACTTCAAAATCGTTGGAAAGGTGTCCCCATTTTGCAACATAATCTACATAGTGCCCTTTGTTGCCTGTCCAGGTATCATACAGCCATAAACCGTAACGGTCAATTTCGCCTTTGCCTGCAATATCGTTATAACCGGTATCGCCGTGCATATAATCAACAGCAAAACCTACGCGGCGTTTGCCGTTATCACATTCCTGACGTTTATCATAACCAAGTTCATACATTGTGTTCTGGCTGCGGAATGCTTCATCTTTGCCAATACGGTCATGGCGTACACGTACCCACATGCCTTCATCTTCTTCCGGGTCATCGTTAATGTAACGTGCTTCACCAAGGCGTTTGTTCAAACGGTCCATATAAATGGCATTGCTGTAGTTGGCGCGGCTCATATTCAGCATTGTTTCGCCTGCGTCAGAACGGACAGTCTGCATATCAATCAGCTTATAATTTAAATGGTTTTCATTATTATCAAGGTTTTCGCCGGTAACAGGCTCGTTTGCCAAAAGCATTATATCATTGGTATTAATAGTTGCCGCCCCAGCTTGTTCCGCATCCTTTAACAAATCCTCCACAGCAGCATTGCCGGGTTTATCAAGGCTTGTACCATCGCCATTATTATAAGCGTCATTTTCATGGTTACTTACATTAGAACCGTAAACATCTTTGCCAACAGTGTAAATAATATTGTTAAACCCTTTATCGGTTGCCGTTACGTTAAAGTCTACATCAGAACCTTTGCCTACGGTAGCAAAGCGCAGGCCGCTGAATTTAAACCCTTCACCAGAATCGGCATACATATCATCAATGTCTACAACTTCATCAAGCTCAATATTATAAGTACCAGTGCCTTTGCCGATATACAACATATCGCTTTGCGTTCTGTCGCCGTTAAGGCTCATTATAATATTGGCATCGCCGTTTAAATTGCGTATAGTTAAAGCATGGGCATTAGATTCATATTCGGTGCTTGCGTTAGTCAAATCTATTAACACATTGCCGTTAGTGTTAAGGTTGGTAATCCAGCTTTGTCCTTGTACGCTCCACTGGCTTCCTTTGCCCATATTAAGCGTAACCTCGCCGCCATGCAAAATATTACTGCTGAATGCAGGGTTATAAAAACCGTCTTCGTCGCCGCTGCCATGTCCGTTATCCAATTCGGCGTCTCCGTAGTCATCTGCACGCCCTATTAAAACACCGCTATTGCCAAGGTCAACGGTAAGTTTGCCATTATTACCTGCCAGCAGGTCGCCGGTTATAGCAATGCCGGTTCCGGCGCCGTCGTTAACATCTCTACTTGCAGCATTAGCATCTGTAATATTTACTACACCGCCATAAGCAGCTAAAATATCACCATTAATAGAGCTGCCAGCTTTGTAATTTAAATTTACATTAGCTATTTCTACTTTTCCGTAATCAGTAAAATCACTTTCATCTAATTTGGTTGCTGTGCCTGCGGCAATAGCAATATCCCTGTTTTCAGGAGATATTTCATATTTAGAAGTGCTGATATTGGTGACACCGTCAATCGTAATATCCGCACCTTTATACGCCCAAACAGCCCTTTCGGATGTATGCGTATCGCTTGGGTCATCATAATAAGTTTGAATATTATTTACACCGGAAAGATTTATGCTTGCACCTTTTTCAGCATACAGTGCAGAAACAACGTCCATGCCGGTAGTTGTAACCGTCCCATCACCATTTTCAATAATTTCTTTGCCGTCCAAATCACCGGCTTTATCAATAACAGCGGCAGAACGGACAAAATTATTAACATCACCGGCAGCATTCCGGCTGAATGTAGTACCGGTTTCTTCAAGTTTACTAATATCAACAGTAGAATTTTTGCCGGTTGCATATACAGCACCATATATAGTATTTAAAAGTCCAGCTTTTAAATTAACTGTACCTTTTTCAGCATTAATGGCATAAATGATACCATAACCATCTTCATTAACAATATCGCTGTTAATATTATTAATAGCTTCTGCTTCAACATTTATTAAACCTTTACCAGTTGTATAAATACCATTTTCTTTACCACTAATATTGTTATTATTATCAGCTATAATATTAGTTGTACCAGTAGAAATGGATTTGATGCCATTTAAATCGCCATATAAGTTATTGTTATAATCATAATAATCTTTTAATGTACTAATACCATTATTTGTATTACTATCTTTAGTTGCATTTATATTTATAGTACCGGAACCATTCGCATAAACAGCATTTTTATCAGCTATAATAGTATTACTACCACTGGTATTTAAATTCGTCTCTCCTAAATTATTATAAATACCATCTTCAATTGCAGTAATATTTACTTCTGATGAATTTAAAGTAGTTGTACTTTTTACATCCTCAATTTCTTGCGGCAACCAAAAAATAAAAATTTTTTTATATTCATAAACCTTACCATCATTTATGATACCACTTCCACCTAAAGCATTTAACCTAATACTTCCTGCATTAATTATTATATTGCCATTATCTGCATTATTGTTTATTGCGGCTTGATCAGACGACATGCCACCATTACCAGATGTAATATCTATAACACTATCTTTATTGCCATAAATAGTTACATTGCCTTTTTTATTATCAATTCCTTGACCATTAGCAACTATTGTTAAACTATTTATATTTCTATCAACCGAACCAATTTCTATATTACCACTAAGTTTTTGTGGCGCATCTGTTCCGGCTTCTTCAACAGACGAACCCCAACTTGCAAGTATGCCATTTTCTCCAGAGTTTATATAAATATCGTTAGCCAAAACTTTTAATTGTGCTTTCTCTTTATATCCGCTCTCCAAAGCATTATTTCCTGAAGTAATAGTTAAATTACCATCAATAACATTAATAGTTCCTTCATAACCAGCACCAATACCGTCAGCAGTAATAACTAAATTATCTCCAGCTTCAACCTCTTTGTTTGCATCAGTCCACAATCCACCACTTTGAATATCTTCTGCCCACGCACTGCCATACACACCAGTGCTTAAAATGAGGCTTAACACAACAGCTTTTTCCAAATTCCTGTGTTTCATAAAAATCATCTTCCCTTTCTGCCTGCGTTATTAAAGCAAATTGATTGATATAAAAATTATACCATACCTTTACCCCCCCGCAAGACATATACGTTAGCGTATGTCGATTTTTTACTGGTCTTGTGGTAACAGACTTTGCTTTCGTAGTTTTGCGTTTTTTTGCAGAGCGCTGAATCGTTTCCTGTTAAACACAAACTTTTTAATATAACATAAAAATTTTTGCAAAAACAGTCTTGTTTTTTTACTTTGCTTTTTGGTAAGCTAACATTTGCCGTTTTTCCGGTGCGCACCACTAACCGGCTGAATATTTTTAAAGGGAGGCTTCACCTTTTAGATGAAACCTGATTTGAAAAAAGCATAAAAAAAGCTCCCTTACTTAAAAAAGTAAAGGAGTTTTTATGTTTATGGACAGAAAATTTATTTTAAATTGTAATTTTTTCCATATCTAACA
>ULLV01011123.1_pt1 | contig 7895 bp, 6 predicted proteins | sample 1951491 | NCBI WGS metagenome assembly ULLV01 (sample SAMEA4835534, study PRJEB28245) | human gut metagenome | biome: gut microbiome; material: fecal sample | place: Denmark | collected 2008
CGCGCGAACTTTCACTTGAAGAAATTGCACAAATCGGCGCTAAAACCACTGTGGAACTGGAAGCCTTTGTACACGGCGCAATGTGCATATCCTACAGCGGACGCTGCCTTTTAAGCAGCTACCTTACGGGGCGCGACGGCAACCGCGGCGCATGTGCGCAGGTCTGCCGCTGGGAATACACCCTGCACGAAAAGAACCGCCCCGGCGAAAGCTACGATATTGAAGAAGACGAGCACGGCACCTATGTAATGAACAGCAAGGATTTATGCCTTATTGCGCGCATACCGCAGCTTGTTAAAGCAGGCATTTGCAGTTTGAAAATAGAAGGCCGCATGAAAAGCGTGCACTATGTGGCAACCGTTGTCAGCGTATACCGTAAGGCGATTGACGCTTACATGAAAGACCCGGAAGGCTACAAAGTGCTGCCTGAGTGGATTGAAGAACTGAACAAAGTATCGCACCGCCCGTATACCGAAGGCTTTGCCTTTGGCACACCCGGCGCGGATGCGCAGGTTTACACCACCAGCAGCTACGAACAGACGCACGATTTTGTGGGCATTGTTTTAAGCTACGATAAAGCAAATAAAAAAGCGCTGATTGAGCAGCGCAACAACGTAAAAAACGGCGAAAAGCTGGAACTTTTAATGACAGACGGCACCTTAATGCCGCTGGAACTTAAAAATATGCAGGACGAAGAAGGCACACCCATCGAATGTGCGCCGCACGCACGCCAGCACTTTTGGATTGACTGCGCTGCGGAGCTTCTGCCCGATTCGCTGCTGCGGAGGAAAATTATATGAGCGACGACCGAAGTATTATTTATCTGCGCGTGGCGCCGGAACGCATTGCCGACGTAAACTGGATTATGGAAGGCTACGAACACCTGGCGCTTGTTACAACCGAAGACCCGCGTGAAGGCGTGGTTAAGCTTTTGGGCACGCCCGATACCTACAACGACGTAATGGAAATAATTGAAAACATGCCCTTTACGGTAGAAATTCTGGAAGGCGAGCCGGTTTTATAGTGACAGCAGGCAGTATTTATGATAAAATATAATGGTATTATTGTTTAGGAAAGACTGGTGGAGTGGAAATGATGCAGCGTTTGGGCAGGTTTTTAAGCCTGATGGCCAAAAACGGGCTTGACTGCGTTATTGTGAAGGATATACCGACAATCCGCTATCTGTCAGGCTTCCGCGGCGACAGCAGCCTGCTTTATGTTGACGCCAAAAGCACGGTTTTAATAACCGACGGGCGCTACACCACGCAGGCAGAAGGCGAGGTGCAGCATTACTGCCGTGTATTTACCTACACCGGCGATATCTGGCAGGCAGCGGCGGATTTTGCCAAAGCGCATACCAAAATAGGTTTTGACGGCGCAGCTTACAGCTATAACGATTACATGAGCCTTAAAGAGGCAGTAAGCGGCAAAGAGCTTTTAAACATTGATTTAAAGTATCTGCGCATGGTTAAAGACGAACGCGAACTGAACCTGATGTGGAAAGCCTTTAAAATTGCCGACCAGGCGTTTTTAAAACTGCTGCCGGAAATTAAACCCGGCATGACGGAAAAAGCGCTGGCTGCAAGGCTTGAATACTACATGAGCAGTATGGGCAGCGAAAAACCTTCGTTTGATACGATTATCGCCTCCGGCGCGCGCAGCGCTCTGCCGCACGGCATGGCAAGCGATAAACAGATTGAAATAGGCGATTTTATTACCTTCGACTTTGGTGCTGTGTACGATGGTTACCATTCCGACATGACAAGAACGGTTGTGCTCGGCATGGCCAATTCGTGGCACAAGGAAATTTACACCATAGTTGAAGAAGCCCAGTGGCGCGGTTTAAAAAGCGCAAAGCCCGGCATGACGGGCGCGGAGCTTGACGCGATTGTAAGAGAATACATTACCTCGCGCGGCTACGGCGAAAACTACGTGCACGGGCTGGGGCACGGCGTGGGCCTTGAAATTCACGAAATGCCCAATATCAACAAACGCGGTACTGATGTTGTGCTGGAGCCCGGCATGACATTCAGCATAGAACCAGGTATTTACATTCCCGGCAAGGGCGGTGTACGTATCGAAGACACGGTTGTATTGACGGATGACGGCGCTAAAGTGCTGTGCGGCGTTAAAAAGCAACTGATGGAAATTGTTTAATTTTAAATAAACAGGAGGAGCATTTATGATTTCAACCAACGAATTTAAAACCAACGTAACTGTTACCATCGATGGCGACGCATGGCAGGTTGTAGAATTCCAGCATGTAAAACCGGGCAAAGGCGCAGCTTTTGTACGTGCTAAAATGCGCAACATGTGCACCGGTGCCGTTGTAGAACGCACCTTCAACGCAGGCGAACGTCTGCCGAAAGCACATATCGACCGCCGCGCAATGCAGTATCTGTATGAATCCGACGGCAACTATGTATTCATGGACAACGAAACCTACGAACAGTCCGAACTTACCAAAGAACAGCTTGGCAACGCCATCAACTTCCTTAAAGAAAACATGGATGCCAAAATCATGATTTACAACGGCCGCGTTATCGGCGTTGACCTGCCGAACACCGTTGAACTGACTGTTGTTAAAACCGACCCGGGCATCCGCGGCGATACGGCTACCGGCGGCAGCAAACCCGCAACCATGGACACCGGCTATGTTGTTAAAGTACCTCTGTTCATTAACGAAGGCGACGTACTCAACATTGATACCCGTACCGGCGAATACATTTCCCGCGCATAATATAACTGAGCGCCAATTTAGCTGAGTCGCCAATTAGTGCCGAGTGACAGCGAAGGCAATAATTGTGCCAGCGAAGCTATGCAAATTTTGCGATTGAATAATGAGCAAAATTTACGTACCACTATATATAAAATTTATAATTACGCAAAAGAGCTGAACTTTATGTTCGGCTCTTTTTTTGTACATACAGGAAACTGTAAAATTGCTTATAAGTTATAGTAATAAATTGCCGCTTATGCTATGATTAAATTATAAAAGGTTCGTTAAGCCATAATTAAACGGGTGGTGGCGTGTTATGGAGAAAATTAAAAGCATACTGCGTTTTTTGCCGGTGTTTATATTTATTGTTGCTGTAATTGCACTTTTTAACAGCTACGGAGATATGCAGAAGGTACGCCCGGCTGATGAGTATAAGGATATGGGCGTTTACACGTTTTACCCGCAAAGGGTAATACCGCTGCAAAAAGAAACCAATTTTAGCGGCAAAATGAAAAGAAGAAACCCCACAACTACCGTTTATGCCGTAGATTACTGGACGGAAGAAAACAGGAAAAATAAACAGGCGGCAGCAGCCGAAAAGATGCCGGAGCCTGAAAACTGGCGTGAAAAAATTGAACAGGGCAAAAAGTTAAGAGATAAGCTGCGTTTTGTGAATGAGTATAATTATATCCTTGAAAAAGGCGGCATTGAAAGCAGCGCCCAGCAAATTGTGGATGAAGGAAAACCTGTTGAACGCCGCGTGCTTTATGTACCGGAAGAAAAATCATATATTACTGTTGAAAAAGATATGACAGCAGAAGATTATGTAGATGAACAGATTGGTTACAACAAAAAAGTTGCTATGGCGGCACTTACCTATATTGTGGCGTTTGCCGCATACTATGCCGTAAAATATTTTGCTAAGTCAAAATGATGCCATTAAAACGTTTTATAACTGCTGTTAAAACATAATTTTTATAAAAAACAACCGGAAGCATTATACTGTGCCGCCGGTTGTTTTTGCTTATATGTTTGTTTTATAAAGTTAAAAAGTATACGTTGCCTGTACGTTAAAGCTGCCGCCCTGGCGTTCGCCGGTGTAGCCGCGCATATTAAGGTCAAAGCTCCACGGGCTGGTGGGCGTGGGCTGGTAGTTAAAGCCAATTTCTGCCATTACGCTGCTGCCCTGCAAGCTCTGTGTGGGTGCTTTAAGCCCCTGCGCCGTCATATCAGCGTCGCCGTTAAACTCGTACTCATAAGCTAAGCCATAATAAGTGCTGAACTTATTTTCCTTATTGCTGGTAATGCGTGCGCCTATGCGCAGGCGGTTGCTGTTAATGCTGTCAAACTCAAATTTATCACCCGCAACCTTAAAGCTGTCGCCTTCGGTGTAGGTGTGGAAGAATTTGCCATATACATCAAGGTCGCTGCTTTCGCTCAGGCTTATGGTTTTACCAATACCAATGTGCGCACCGTAGTAAGCACTTTCACTTTCGTAGCCGTAAAAATTGCCTGCACCGTCACGCAAAGCGTTATCCATATCGCTCTTTAACATACCGGCGCGAAGGCTGCCTTCGGTATAAACGCCGTTTTTATTGGTGTAGCGTGCCGCAATGCCGCCGCCGTTATAGACAAGGCTGCCGTCACCGCGGAAGAACTCGTTGTTGAATTCATTAAACGTTCTGTAATTACCGCTGCCGTTTTCGTAGAACACGCCCCAGCTGAACTCACTGCCATTATCGAACTTATCGGCATTGCCGACACCAACAATCGTGCTCCAGCCGTTAATTTTAATGTCGCTGTTCACGTCATACTTGCTGCGGTTGCCGTGTACAGCGGCAAAGGTTTTAACGCCATAGTTATCGTCGCGGCTGATGGTGTCCAGGCTGTCGTTGATTAAATCCGTGCCCTGGTTTACAAAGGCTGCCGCAACGGCGCGGTTTTCGGCTACGAGGTCGATTTGGTCATTGAGTTTAAAGGTATTGACTTTAAATTCGACGGAACCATCGTCTTTAACAGTTGCCGTGCCCGTGCCTTCTGCTGCAACACCAGCAAAAAAGCTGTTACTTACTTTTACATTGTCTTTGTTAATACCAAGGTCAACATTATTACTACTTTCTATAAGCGTCATGGTATCGCCAACGGCAATTTTGCTGCCGCCCGCAATGCTGTTAAGGTAAATTTCGGTATTAGCAAGGTCGTTTTTTGCTCCGGCTGTAATTGTAAGTACAGTTCCGCCATTTTGCCAATTAATATTATCAAAATTAATACCGTTAAAGTTTTTTACTGATTTTGTGCTGCCGCTCCAGCCGTCAATGGTAAGGGTATTGCCGGTAAATACATCTATATTACCGCTATCGCTTCTACCTCCGTATATGTCGGCATTTTCTATATTAGAGTTGCCAATTATTTTAACGGTATTGCCTGTTGCGGATTTTCCTTGTGGCGCATAACCGCCGATAACAGATAAAGAATAATAATCGTCACCTACAACGCTGTTGTATATTATAACTATGTTATTATCAGCACTGCCATAGAAAGAATAACCGCCGTAAACTTTTTCAACTCTACTTTCGCTTATGGTAACAGTATTCCCGTTGGTAGTTTCACCTTTTTCTGAATTTGAATAACCACCAACAACACAAGCAGCAGAGCTGCCGTTATTTAGTGTAACTTTATTACTATTGGCATTTATACCCCATCCGCTAAAAACTATTGAGATTTCGCTGTGATTAATTGTTACATCATTATAATTTGCGTCGCTATTTTGAGAGTGATTGCCATATACAGAAGCGTTTTCAGCTAAATCTGTTATTTGTCCGTTAATAGATATTTGATTGTCAGTTATGGTTATTGGAGCACCTTCACCGTTTAAGAGGTTGCTTTCATATGTAATGGCTGAAGCAACAGGGTTATAAAAAACATACAGACTTGTTATTCCTAAAACAGATAATAAAATTTTATAACTTAAACTTTTGCGCATAATAAAACCTCCTCCCATTTTTGTTACGGGAGGAGAGTTACGGAGAGAAATTACAGGTACGTAATTCCCCCCCCGTGCGAACACTTTTGTTTTTCTTAATTATACCATTGACGGAGATGTTTGTATATAAAACAGATTGATTTGTGTAAAGTTTGAGGGCAATTTTACTTTAAAGGATTTTTTGGGTTAGAGGGGTTTGCGGCTTTGTAGTTAGGTTATTATATTTTTATTTACAGTTTTACTCATATTACTTTTAATTTTGTTTTTGTCTTTGATTATACGTTATCAATTTTTATTTCTTTTTATTATTCATCTTCATTCTTTGTAACCAAAGAAATTTTGGAGGGTAAATTTTACTTCCTGTTCGGTCGTAAAATTTGCCTGGCTTCACTGGCACAATTATAAACTTCGCTTAAAGCTCGTTTCTAATTGGCGATTCAGCCAAAGAAAACTCACGCGGCTGAAAAAATTTAAACGCGGCACGCAGAAAGCAATAAAATTTTCCACGGAACTCGCTTCGCTCAAACACCGGGAAAATTTTATTGCTTTTCAGTAAATACCGCTAAATTTTTAATGCCGCGATTTGATGTAACCCGTACTTTTAATATATTGAATTTAGGTGAGTTGATTTGCTTAAATTCGTACTTTGGTAAATTTTTATAAAAAACAGCAATGTTATCGCAGGTTGCATATATTTTTTATAATGAATAGTCATAAAATATGATTTAAGAGCATAATATCCAAAATCAAGCTATAAAAGTACGGGTTATGTCAAAAGGCGACTTTCAAAAAACAGGCGAAAACTTTAAATAAAAAGGCACTTGCAGCATTTGCCGAAGGATGTTTGAGCGAAGCGAGTTTCCGCAGGCGCTGCAAGTGGCAAACTGATTTGATAGTGAGCCGTTAAGTTTTTTGAGGAGCGAAGGCTTTTTGCTTACTTTTTGGCCTGCAAAAAGTAAGATGAATGAAAAAGAAAATTAAAACATAAAACTTACATACAAAGGATTAAAAGAAAATTAAAAGCAAAACCCAAAAAATAAAACTCAATTCCATCATTTTGCAATTTGACATATTTAACGGTATAATATAAACTAACAAAGTATGTTTTAAAAGAGTGTTTTATATAAAGGAGTTTTTATGCAGGGATTAATAAGCAGCGTTAAACGCGGCAGCCTTGCCGATGCCGCAGGCATTAAAGCGGGCGAAAGCCTGCTGGCGGTTAATGGCAGCAGCGTGCGCGATATTATAGATTTAAGCTTTTTGCTGGCGGATGAGGAAGTGGAACTTGCGCTTGCCGACGCCGCAGGCAATGAGCGCAAAGTACAGATAACCAAAAATATAGATGAAGACCTGGGGCTGGAGTTTGAAAGCGCCGTGTTTGACAGGGTAACAACCTGTTACAACAAATGCGTTTTCTGCTTTGTAGACCAGATGATACCCGGTATGCGCAAGGGGCTTTATGTGCGTGATGACGATTACCGCCTTTCGTTTTTGTACGGTAATTTTATAACCCTTACCAATATGAAAGACGAAGATTTTGACCGCATTATTAAAACGCACATGTCGCCGCTGTACGTTTCCGTACACGCTACCGACCCCGAAGTGCGCTGCACAATGATGAAAAACCGCTTTGCGGGTGAGCTGATGGATAAGCTGCAACGCCTGTTTGAAGCCGGTATTACCGTGCATACGCAGATTGTGTGCTGCCCCGGCTATAACGATGGTGATGTTTTAAAATGCACTTATGCCGATTTGCGCGCGCTGGCGCCGAATGTTGAAACTATGGCCGTGGTGCCGGTGGGGCTTACCAAAAACCGCGCGCATTTAACGCCCCTGCGCCTGTTTACGCCGGAAGAAGCGCGTGAAATTGTAACCATGGTTACGGACTGGCAGAAGGAATGCCGCCAAAGCCTTGGCAAATCGTTTGTGTACCTTGGCGACGAGTTTTATATTCTGGCAGGCATGCCGCTGCCGGAAGCAGAGTGGTATGACGGTTTTCCGCAGCTGGAAAACGGCATCGGCCTGAGCCGCAATTTTTTGGAAGAATGGCAGGAGGCAGGCAAAATTACTCCGGTTAAGGGCAGTACAAACAGCGTTATACCCGTTGGCACAAGCGCTTATAAGGTTTTGCAGCCGCTCATTGAGAAGTTTAACGCCAAAACCGGCATGCAGCACAAGCTGCTGGCGGGGGGG
>ULLV01014022.1_pt1 | contig 7868 bp, 5 predicted proteins | sample 1951491 | NCBI WGS metagenome assembly ULLV01 (sample SAMEA4835534, study PRJEB28245) | human gut metagenome | biome: gut microbiome; material: fecal sample | place: Denmark | collected 2008
AATATTAACCTGATTCAGTTAAATCTCTTTTGCGGTTGCAAAGGTAGTGAAACTTTTGGATTCTGCAAGTCTTCTGGAAATAAAAAACACTGATAAAAAGTTAGTCAGCTAATTATCAGTGTTGTATAAGATGAAAATATTTCAAGTATGTGATGAAATCTATTGCTTATCCTCCTTTAATGGATTCCATCCCTGCGCTTTTAATTCGAATTCTTGTCCATCACGAGTAATCAATGCACAGCCAAGTTCGGGCTTGGTAATATGTCCAATGAGACGGACTCCTTCCATTTGTGATACTTTCTCATGATCGGCGATGGAAACAGTAAAGAGTAGTTCATAATCTTCTCCGCCGTTTAAGGCACAGGTTGTAAGATTCATATTAAACTCTTCAGCCATAACAGCCGTCTGATAATCGATTGGAATATGCTCCTCGTAAACGCGGCAACCAGCATTGCTTTGTTTGCAGATATGCATTAGTTCTGATGACAGACCGTCAGAAATGTCCATCATAGAAGTTGGGACAATATTGGCGGTTGCCAATTTCTCGATGATATCTTTGCGGGCTTCCGGTTTTAACTGGCGTTCCAATAGATATTCTTTGCCGGTGAAATCCGGTTGAATGTCTTTATCGCCTTTTAATACCACTTTTTCACGTTCCAAGAGTTGTAACCCCATATAGGCTGCTCCCAAGTCGCCGCTGACACAGATCAGGTCAGTGTCTTTAGCTCCATTACGGTAAACTACTTTATCCTTGTCGGTATCGCCGATACAGGTGATGCTGATAGCAAGACCTGTCAGGGAAGAAGTTGTATCACCTCCCACAATGTCGACATTGTATTGCTGGCAAGCCAGACGGATACCGGAATAAAGTTCATCCATATCTTCCACGCTGAAACGCTTGGAAAGACCAAGAGATACCGTAATCTGCCGGGGAGTACCGTTCATGGCATAAATATCGGAGAAATTAACTACTGCTGATTTATATCCCAAATGTTTCAAGGGAACATAAGTCAGGTCAAAATGCACACCTTCCATAAGCAGGTCGGTTGTTACCAATACTTGCTTTTCTGAAGGGTAGGAGAGAACGGCGGCATCGTCGCCCACTCCATATTTGCTGGATTCGTTTTCCAGTTTGATTCCCTCGGTGAGGCGGTCAATCAGACCAAACTCACCGAGAGATGCTATTTCAGTTCTCATAAATCGGGATGGTTGTTTAGGCACGGTTGATAAGTTCGCGCATGATCGTGGTCATTTTCGGTTGAGCAGCGTCAGCGGCTTTCTGAACTTCTTCGTGTGTTACTTCTACGATCTTTCCTTCTACTCCCAAGTCGGTGATGACGGAAATACCAAATACTTTGATACCACAATGGTTGGCTACGATAACTTCCGGAACGGTAGACATACCAACTGCATCAGCACCAAGGATATGGAATAGTTTATATTCGGCAGGAGTTTCGAAAGTAGGACCTTGCGTACCAATATACACTCCGTGTTGTACTTTAATTCCTTTTTCTTTGGCAATCTCGTCAGCCTTACTAATCAATTCCTTGCTGTATGCTTCGCTCATGTCCGGGAAGCGAGGTCCGTAAGGGATATTTTTTCCGCGAAGCGGGTGTTCGGGGAAATAGTTGATATGGTCAGTGATGATCATCAGGTCACCGATTTCGAAATCAGCATTTGTACCGCCACTGGCATTGGATACAAACAAGGTTTTGATACCTAACTCTCGCATGACACGTACAGGGAAAGTTACTTCTTTCATGGAATAACCTTCGTAATAGTGGAAGCGTCCCTGCATAGCCATGATATCCTTATTGCCTAGTTTGCCGAAAATCAGCTTACCGCTATGACCTTCGACGGTAGATACCGGGAAGTTGGGGATATCCGAATACTTTATTTCATACTTCTCGGTGATTTCGTTTGCCAAACTGCCAAGCCCGGTGCCTAGTATAATGGCAGTTCCCGGACTGGTATGCATCTTACCTTTCAGATAAGCTGCGGTTTCTTGTATTTTCTCTAACATAGTCAATAATATGTTGGTTAAATTTATCTTGTTGATTTTGTAATATTTCAATTTCAATAGGCAAGGCGTAGATAAATGGTTTCAACTCCTTGTCCAAAGCCGGATGGTTAATCAGGCGTGTTGCATCTTTCTCGGTGGTAATAATCAACCGGTGTTCTCCTTTCAGTTTATGAAACCGTTCTTTGATAAGCTGTATATCCCGATGAGTGAAATTGTGGTGATCGTCAAACGATAGTAAATCTATTTGTTTGGTACAACCTTCCAGTCTTTCGAGAATAGGGGCAGGTGAGGCAATTCCCGTCATCAATAATATATCAGTGTTTGCCAGTGAGGACAAAGTAATCTCATGGTTTGCCGGAATGGCATTTGTGTCCGGAGACATGGTAGGGAACACAGGTTGCAGGTTACCATACCGGAACGATGAGAAGAATAACTGTTGATATGGATAAAGATTCAGTCGTTTCGTGATAATGTTGTAATCAATAGGCTTGATGTCTTGCGGGCATTTGGTGACAATAACGATTTGCGCCCGATTCTTGCCGCTAATTGGTTCACGAAGCCGTCCTGCGGGGAGCAAAGTGTCATCACAGAATAATCGGTGATAATCCGTTAACAGAATACTCAATCCCGGTTTGACGTATCGGTGCTGGAAAGCATCGTCCAATAGGATAACATCTATTGAAGGCTTTTGCAGTGCAAGCAACTTTTCTATGCCATGACAACGCTTTTCGTCGACAGCTACTGTGACAGACGGGAATTTTTGATGCATCTGGTAAGGTTCGTCGCCAATGCTTCTTGCCGTACTTTCCGGAGTTGCCAGTACATAGCCTTTCGTGTGCCGTTTGTATCCCCGGCTTAATACAGCTACCTTATATTGGTTACAAAGAAACTTTATCAGATATTCAGTGTGCGGAGTTTTTCCTGTCCCTCCTACAGCGAGATTACCTACGCTGATGATAGGTATATCAAAGCTCTTTGATTGGAGAACTTCCCAGTCAAAGAGTTTATTTCTCATCATTACCACTGCTCCGTAGAGCCAGGAGGCAGGGTAGAGCCACTTATGTATCTTGATAAAGTGTTCGTCCATGTATTACGGTTTATTTAATATTCAGTTCGAACGGAATACGTGCCTGAATCATGGATTGTTCTTGCAGATTTTTCAGTAAACCGAATTGCTGATAGTACTCTCCTAATTTACTTTTCAGTAATTGTGATTCTACATAATTCGTCGGTTTCGTATCAAGCAGGGAAGACAGGAAATCTTGTTTCTCCGGATAAGACACAACGGTATAACCTTTGATACCAGCTTTTGCAACAGCAATATCCAGTGCCTTGTCAATACCACCTAACTCGTCTACTAATCCCAGTTCTTTAGCAGTTTCTCCAGTCCATACGCGACCTTCAGCAATCTTCTCGATAGCTTCCTTCGTCATGTGACGTCCTTCGGCACAACGAGTTACAAAGGTATCATATCCTTCAGTTATCATCATTTGAAGCAATGATTTCTCATCCTCGTTAAACGGACGCATGATATTTCCGAAATCAGCGTATTTATTCGTTTTTACGACATCATAACTTAAACCGATTTTATCAGTCAATCCTTTCACATTAGGAATCATACCGAAGATTCCGATAGAACCGGTCAGGGTAGTAGGCTCTGCAACAATCGTATCGGCAACGCAAGAGATATAGTAACCTCCTGACGCAGCATAATCACCCATAGAGACAATGACCGGTTTCTTTGTTTTCAGCTCTTTCACAGCATGCCAGATTTGTTCCGAGGCGAAAGCACTTCCACCTGGAGAATTGACACGGAGTACAACAGCTTTCACATCATCATTATCCTTCAATTTGCGCAAGTCACGAATGACTTTCGAACCGACAATCCCATCTTCGGAAGTTGCAGAGCTCGGATAGTCTGTAATCTCACCGGATGCATAATAAACAGCTACGATATTACCGCTTTTATCTTTCGGCACATTTTTCCTTACGTTCATCATGTCGCCCAATCCTAATATAGGAAGATTATCATCTTCATTGATCTCTACCAATTTCTTAAGATAATTGCGCACATCATTGCGATAAATCAGAGTATCAGCCAATCCGCATTTTACACTCTCTTCTGCCGGATAGAACATGAGCATGCGATTTGCATAAACATTCAGTGAGTCTACAGAAATATTACGTGAAGTAGATACCTCTTCCGTAACCTGCCCCCAGATAGAAGTGATAAATGTGGTAACCTGTTCGCGGTTGGCAGGACTCATTTCCGTAGCAATAAACGGCTCTACGGCAGATTTGTAAGTTCCCACCTTGAACACCTGCATCTCAACTCCTATTTTTTGCAGCAAATCTTTGTAGAACAGGGGAGCAGAGGCGATACCCCGCCATTCAATCATTCCCTTGGGATTGAGCAACACCTTATCGGCTGCGCTGGAAAGATAATAAAGTCCCTGCGTATAGGAGTCTGCATAAGCAATAACGAATTTTCCACTTTCTTTGAAGTCGAGCAGTGCGTTACGGATTTCCTGTAAAGAAGCATAGGAGGTGCCTAATGAATTTGCCTGCAGATAAATCCCTTTAATATTTTCGTTTTCTTTAGCCTTCTGGATGGAAGAAAGAATATCGTCCAGTCCGTATGTGTTAGATCCGTCACCCAACAACTGTGATAAAATACCCAGCGGATCTTCTTGCGTACGTTCAACCAACGTTCCGTTTAAGTCGAGCATCATTACAGAATTCTTTTTTACGATTGTTTCTGTGTCCGAAGCAGACATGATGCCAAACAACGTTACCATGCTGATTATAAATAATACAATACTTGACAAAATGATACCTGTCACCGTGGCAAGTGTAAATTTCAAGAAATCTTTCATTATACTTATTGTTTTTTGCGCCAGCTTGTTATTAAGCTAACAAAGATAAATAATTGAGTTGATATTTATTCAATAAGTCGTACGAATTTTTGTTTTATCACAGCGAATCCACATAAAAAGGAACTTCCTCCATTTAAGATTTAAGTATATTTGTCTGTATCAAATCCTTTTAAATGAGAAGAAATCTCTAATTTTGTGGCACAACTATTAATACATTGAATAATACTATCATGAAAAAACTCACGTCTATTCTTTTATTGCTCTTGTTTGTATGGACGGTACAAGCGCAAACAGCTCGTGAAGAGATCCGTGCAAACCGGTATTTATCCGCTAATAATTATTATGCATATCCTACGCCTACTGCCAAGCAGACAGCTGCTCCTAAGGGGTACGAACCTTTTTATATCAGCACATATATGCGTCATGGCTCACGGTATCTGATTGATCCGAATGATTATCGTTTTCCAAAGCAAACTTTATTAAAAGCCGACTCTTTAAACAAACTTACTGCAACAGGTAAAAACACACTGGATATTGTTTTGCGCATGGCTGATATGGCGGAAGGTCGTCTTGGTGAACTGACTTCGGTGGGAGCACGCCAACACAGAGGAATTGCAAAGCGTATGTATACTAATTTCCCACAGATATTTGCTGATGGAACAGAAGTGGATGCCCGTTCCACAGTTGTCATCCGGTGTATATTATCCATGACATCCGAATGTCTCCAATTGCAGGCGATGAATCCTAATCTATGTATCAAGAATGATGCAAGTTACCATGATATGTATTACATGAATCCTCCTGCTAAGGATTTGAGTAAAATAGCTGGTTCCGATAAAGTGAAAAAGGTTCAGAAAGATTTTGAAGCTACCCATGTACGTCCGCAACGCTTGATGAAAACATTGTTTACAGACGAAGCGTATGTAAAAGCAAATGTTGATGAAGCGCGCCTGATGAGACGTCTTTTTGATTTGGCTTGTAATATGCAGAGTCATGATACAGATATGCAGCTATATTCTCTTTTCACAGATGAAGAGTGTTATGATCTATGGAGTTGTAACAACTTATATTGGTATCTGACACACGCTTGTTCTCCTGTAACGGATGGTTTGATGCCCTATCGGGAAGCCGACTTGTTGCGTAATATTTTAGATAGGGCAGATGCTGCTTTGAAAGAAGGTAAGAACCAGGCCACTTTGAGATTTGGTCATGAGTCTTGTCTGTTACCGTTAGTCGCTTTATTGGAACTGAATCATTATGGAGAATCTTACCCTGACGTAGAAAAGTTATCCGAACAATGGAGAGCGTATGATATTTTCCCGATGGCTAGTAACGTGCAATTCGTCTTTTTCCATAAAAAAGGAAGTAACGATGTATTGGTAAAAGTATTACTTAATGAAAAGGAAACTAAACTACCGGTGAAAACAGACGTAGCTCCTTATTACCACTGGAAAGATGTAGAAAGCTACTATCGTGAAAAATTAGATAAATATCAGCATATATAATGCGACATTAACTTAACATTATTATATTTACCATGAGAAGAAAAACCCCTTTTATGGCTGCAACTCTGGCAGCAGGCTTGTTTTTTTATTCTTCTTGTACTCCGGCTGAAAAGACGGATACAAAAGATTATACTCAATACGTTAATACCTTTATCGGTGGCGCAGACAACGGGCATACATTTCCCGGCGCATGTTATCCTTTCGGTATGATACAAACCAGCCCTGTGACTGGTGCAGTCGGTTGGCGTTACTGTTCTGAATATGTTTATGAGGATTCTCTGGTTTGGGGATTTACACAGACACATCTGAATGGAACAGGCTGTATGGATTTAGGCGATATTCTAGTGATGCCGGTCACGGGTACACGTGTCCGTGCGTGGGATGCTTATCGTAGTCATTTCCCTAAAGACAAAGAAGCGGCTACTCCGGGATATTACACTGCGGAACTTTCCGATCCACAGGTGAAAGCGGAACTGACAGCATCTATCCATGCTGCCCTTCACCGCTATACTTATCATAAAGCTGATTCTGCCTCTATATTGATCGACCTGCAACATGGTCCTGCATGGAGAGAAGAGCAATATCATTCACAGGTCAACAGTTGCGAAGTAAATTGGGAAGATGCGCAGACACTGACAGGACATGTCAATAATACGGTATGGGTGAATCAGGATTATTTCTTTGTGATGAAATTCAACCGTCCGGTAGTCGATTCGATTTATCTTCCGATGGGAGAGACAGAAAAAGGCAAACGTATTATTGCCTCTTTCGATATGCAACCGGGAGACGAACTGATGATGAAAGTGGCTCTTTCTACCACCAGTGTAGATGGGGCTAAAAAGAATCTGGAAGCAGAAATTCCTGCCTGGGATTTTGAAGGAGTGAAGACTGCTGCCCATAATGAATGGAATAACTATTTGAGTCGTATTGAAATAGACGGTACGGATGATGAAAAAACTAATTTCTACACTTGTTTCTATCATGCATTGATTCAACCCAATCAGATTTCAGATGTTGACGGTATGTATCGCAATGCCGCCGATTCTATAGTAAAAGCCGGAACGGGTACTTTCTATTCCACGTTCTCTTTGTGGGATACTTATCGTGCCGCTCATCCATTTTATACATTGATGATTCCCGAACGTGTGGATGGCTTTGTTAATTCTCTCATTGAACAAGGTGAAGTGCAAGGCTTCTTACCCATTTGGGGATTGTGGGGCAAAGAGAATTTCTGTATGATTGGTAATCACGGTGTATCAGTTATTGCCGAAGCCTATCGTAAAGGATTCCGTGGTTTTGATGCTGAACGTGCTTTCAATATAATAAAGAAGACGCAGACGGTGTCTCATTCGTTGAAGTCCGATTGGGAAGTTTATACAAAATATGGTTATTTCCCGACAGACCTGATAAAAGCTGAATCTGTATCTTCTACTTTAGAATCGGTATATGATGATTATGCTGCTG
>ULLV01004634.1_pt1 | contig 7751 bp, 9 predicted proteins | sample 1951491 | NCBI WGS metagenome assembly ULLV01 (sample SAMEA4835534, study PRJEB28245) | human gut metagenome | biome: gut microbiome; material: fecal sample | place: Denmark | collected 2008
CCGGCGTTGCTATTTTTTCAAACAACGCTGTGCTGCGTAGCCTGTCTGTTCCTAACATTTTACCCCCTTCTTTCGTAACAACTTATACCTTAATTATAGTGTAAGCGCAAAAGCATATAATGTAAAATACAGTTTTATTGCAATATATATAATTTTTATTTATATGTTTTTTCTGCTTTTAATAAAAAACACTTTCATAAAAGGATTTTAAATGCAGAAAGCCGCTAAACTACCGTAAACATATAAAATTTTATTATATAACTTAGCTATTTTTATCATATCTTTATATATTTTTAGATTTGTAGTATAATCTAAACAGACAAAATTTGAAGGAGTTTTTATGAATATAGAATATTACCGCAACTTTATCGCCATAGTAGAAGCCGGCAGCATATCTGCCGCAGCCAAACGCGTTGCAGTGGCCCAGCCAGCATTAAGCAACCAGCTTAAAACACTGCAAAAAAAATTCGGCACACCGCTGCTTAATTTAAAGCGCGGAGGCCATACGGTTGAACTTACCGAAGCAGGCTGCATTTTATACAACAAGGCAAAATATATCTGCTCCACAGAAGATAATATTATTAAAGAAATTGCCGACTGCGCAGGCGGTTTTTCGGGCACGCTGCGCCTCAGCCTGTCGCCGTCAATGTCAATTTCCTTCATTAAAAATTATTTAAGCCGTTTTTCACGCCAGTACCCGCAAATAAATTACGAGTTGTACGAAGTGCCTATTGACGAACAAACGCAGCAGCTTTTGGACGGCAAAACAGAAATAGGCATTGCCAACGCTCCGCTTTTGCAGGTTAACCGTTTTGAAACCATTTACCGCAAGCGTGACCGTTTAATTGCACTTTTTCATAAGGACAGCCCCTACCTTAACGGCAATAAGCCGCATATTCTGCTTGACGATTTGGAAGATGTGCCGTTATGCCTGTCGCGCGGATGCAGCACGCTGTTTTTAAACACCTGCAGCGATTCACGCCTTTTGCCGCAGGTATTAAGCATTAATACAACCAAACTTTCCACCATTGCCTGGGCTACGCAAAACATTGGCGTTGCCATAGTACCCGCCGAAAAATATGAATTGTTTGACCCCTGCCTGGTGCCGAAACAAATCGAGGACGAGCGTTTATTTGTCGAAAAGACCCTCTCTGTTGTTAAAGGCAGGCCCCTTTCAACCGTTGCCAAAACTTTTGTTAATTTCTTTTTGGAAAATTTTTGACATAAGGAGCATTTGCCATGCAGAAAGACAAAATAAAAAGCCCGTTTTACTACTTCTTTTATCCATTTGTCTACATAATGGCCGGCTTAATTTTACTTTTTCATTTCTGCCTTACTGCCCTGGAGTTAACCAAAACATACGGCCTGATGTACGGCAGCCTATACTCTCTGCTGATTCTTGCCGCCATAGCAGCCTATAGCCTGCTGCTTTACGCAACCGGCAGGCTGATAAGCTCCAAACTGAAGAAAAATCCTGCCATCAAAAAGATGGCCGCTTATGCCGTACAATGGGGCATTTCGTTTATTATCCAAAGCTATTACTTTGATTTTTCGGTATTTGCCCAAAGCAACGAATTAGCTGTAATAAAAGTAGGCTCTTTTCTTTGGGTTTTTCTTTCGATATATATTTTTCTTAATTTTTGGCTGCTTACTATATCCGCCATAAGATATTACATTTTTTCCGACAAATAATAAAATGACCTTTTTTCCTATATAAAATTTTAATAAAAAGAAGGTGTTTACATGCTCAAACTAATTTCCAAACACGATTGCTGTGGCTGTACAGCGTGCGCATCTATCTGCCCTAAAGGCTGCATTGCAATGAAAGCGGACGAAGAAGGCTTTTGCTATTCGCAGATTGATGAAGCGCTCTGTATTAACTGCGGACTATGCGAAAAAGTTTGCCCGCTGCTGCACAAACCTGATAAACACAGCATTTTAAATGTATATGGGGCAAAAAATATTGATGATTCCGTACGTTTTACAAGCTCCAGCGGCGGCATGTTTACGCTTTTTGCCATGGATGTACTAAATAAAGGCGGCGTTGTTTTCGGCGCTGCATTTGACGGCAGCCTGCAAGTTTGCCATACAGGCATTTTTACCATACAGGAACTTGAAAAGCTGCGCGGCTCCAAATATGTGCAAAGCAATATGAACGGTATTTTTAAGCAGGTACGCACATTACTTGCTGGCGGCAAAAAAGTTCTGTTCAGCGGCACGCCCTGCCAGATTGCCGGACTGAAAGGATTTTTACTGAAAGATTACACAAATTTACTGACGGTTGACGTTGTGTGCCATGGCGTACCAAGCGCCAAAGTGTATAACAAATACCTGACAGAAATTGCCGCAGATACCGGCGAAGCCGTAACGCAGGTTAAATTCCGCGATAAAGCCGATGGCTGGAAACGGGGCAAAACTTTATTTTTAACGGAAAATCACTGTATGGATTCATCCAAACGCCGCGAAACATATATGCGCCTGTTTTTAAACAATGTCAGCATCCGCCCAAGCTGCGGTGGCTGTGCCTTTAACAACAAACGAAGCCTGGCCGATGTTACCATTGCTGATTATTGGGGCATAGATAAGCAATTTCCCGAATTTGATGATGATAAAGGCGTAACACTGGTGATGATTAATACTGAAAAAGGCCAGCAGCTGTTTGATACAGTAAAAGATAAAACAACTTATATTGCCACAGATTTTGAAAAAGGCGCCGAATATAATCTTGCAGTCAGCAAATCATTAGGGCTGCACCCCAAACGGCAGTATTTTTTTGATAATCTTGAAAAGAAAACCTTAAAAGAACTGGAAGCAGAAATTCTGCAGCCGGTATAATAAAAAAACAGGGTTCACTGCATTATATTACGTTTGCAGCAAACCCTGCTTTTATTTTAATGTTTTTATCTCACATCCGGCATTTTTAGCACAATGCTCATCAATAATAATTTTGCCAATCCGTCCTGCATGTATATACCCGCTAAGCGGATTTTTTACGCTTTCCACCGTTCCTTTAATGCTGGCTTTTACGTCACTGTATTCAAAGGCCAAATCACAATCCTGCATTTCACAATCTTCCATAACCAGCCCTTTGGCATAGCATAAAGGCTGTGTGCCAATTATTTTGCAGCGTATAAGATGCAGATTCTCAGAATACCAGGCAAGGTATTCGCCTTTTATAATACTGTCGGTAACAGTTACGTTTTTGCTGTGCCAGAAAGCGTCTTTTGTATCGAGTACGGAATTTTTTATGGTTACGTTTTCTGCATACTGAAAAGAATATTTTCCCTGCATCTTCAGTCCGTTAATTTCCAGATTGCGGCATTGCAAAAACGGATAAACGGAAATAAGTCCGCAGTTTTCACTCTTCATTTTGCGGCAGAACCAGCCGAATTCTTCCGAATTTATTTTACAGTTTTTTATCGTTACATCATCACATTCGCGTACGGCTTTAATGCCGTTTATTGCCGTGTTTTCTATAACAAAATTTTTGTCATACCACATTGCAGCACGGCAGGTTTCCGTCATTAATGAATTTTCCATACTGCCGCCGTTTAAGTGCCACAAAGGGTAGCGCAGCAAAAAGCGGCAGTTTTTTATGTTAATATTACCGCATTCTTTCAATGCAGATTCCCCATCAAGCGGCCCGGAAAATTCACAGTTCACTACTTCTGCATTATGTAAGCCATATAACGCACGTTCTTCATCCATTGTGCGGTTTTGAACAAGATTCATTTTTACCCCCTGCTATAAACTAAATTCAATTTTTGCACTGCTTTTGCCTGCGGCTTTCGCCAGATGTTCCGTATTTTCTATTCTGCCAATTCTGGTATAACTATAACTGGTATTAAAGCTTTTATAAAACACAACCAGGCAGTCATTGCCGAAAAGCATAATATCCCCGGCATTAATTTTTCCCGGCTTTTGTGCATTTGTTGGCAAAGCCGTATCAAGATAGCAATACTTTTCATTATCGTTTAACTCTTTCATGATTAAACTTAACGGCAGCAGCTGCATAAATTTTTGTGCAGCCTCATTATCATATAATTGTGCCGTAAATTTTTGCCCATTAATCGTTATTTTTAACGGTTTCATTTCTTCCCCTCCGGCAGCGGCATATGCCGCCAAACCATCAGCCGGGCTATTGCCTGCTGATGCATTAAACGCACACCCTGCAATAACAAAAGCCAGCAAAACTAAAAGTAAAATTATTTTCTTCATTTTATTTGCCTTAAACCTGTTTACCAAGCATGTACGCTTCATTCATGGCGGACATACTTTTTACATCGCCCGGTTTTTCTGCACCAAGCCCGCAAACTACTCCTTTTAAGCCTGCATTTTCAAAGCAGTCAATCCATCCCTGCAAACCTTTAAGCGGCCCTTCGGAAGCAGACTGTTCAGTATCGGCAGCGGTAAGTAAAAAGTAAATATCCGTAAAATTATATTCCGCCGGAAAAAGCGGATTGGTACGGTCTAAAAATGTTTTAAGCTGACCGCACATATCATAAAAATACACAGGCGAAGAAAAACAGATAACATCTGCCTGCTGCATTTTTGGTAAAATTTCTGCCATATCATCGTTAATAACACATTTGCCTGTTTTCTGGCAGGCAAGGCAGCCTTTGCAAAAATTAATGCTTTTGCCGCGCACGGTAATTTTTTCTGCTTTATTGCCGCTTTCCAACGCTCCGCGCATAAATTCATCAGCCAACATATCAGAATTGCTGCCGTTTCTTAAACTTGCCGAAATTACCAAAATCTTTTTAGACATCCTTAAGTCCTCCCTGTTTCAGTTTAAAAATTACATAATCCAAAATATCAAGTTTTTGTTGTTCTCCATGAATTTTTTGCAAAAGGCGGTATCGTTCTTGCTGCAAAACAGGTAAAATTTCCTGTTCGCCATATTTTTCCTTTATTTGCAGGCAGGAATCTATAATTTCTTTGGCGCAGCCGCAGTCTTTTAAAATGCTTTCCAAAATAACTCTTTCGTCTTTTTTCAAAGCATCGCCCCCTTTGTTTATAAGTATAAGCTTTCTGCAATTCGCTATCAAATACCTATATTGAATCGAGATTCATGCTTGACGGGCATATAATATCAACTTATAATTTTTATAATGGGAGGTGTTTTAAATGGAATTAAGGGTTCTGCGCTATTTTCTTGCCGTCGCCCGCGAAGAAAGTATTTCCGATGCGGCAGACTTTCTGCATATTACCCAGCCAACCTTATCGCGCCAGCTAATGGATTTAGAAGAAGAACTTGGCAAACAGCTATTAATCCGCGGTAAGCGCAACCGCAAAATTGCTTTAACGGAAGACGGTATGAGGCTGCGCAAACGCGCTGAAGAAATTATAGCGCTTGCCGATAAAACAGAAGCCGAATTTTTAGCGGAAGGACAAGACATTAGCGGCGATGTTTATATTGGCTGCGGGGAAAGCGACGCCATGCGGATAATAGCGAGAACGGCAGTGCGCTTAAAGGAAGATTACCCCGATATCCGTTTCCATTTATACAGCGGCAATGCCGAAGATGTTTCCGAGCGCATGGAAAAAGGACTGCTTGATTTCGGCATTTTTATTACTGCAGGCGATATTGATAAATATGATTATTTAAAACTTCCGGCTTATGATACCTGGGGTGTTATTATGCCTAAAAACGCGCCGCTGGCAGCAAAAGAGTATATTACACCCGCTGATTTGGCAGGTTTGCCGCTGATTGTATCGCGCCAGGCAGTTAACCAGGAACTTACATCCTGGGGGCAGCAGCATAATATACATTTTGATATTGCCTGCACCTATAACCTTGTTTTTAACGCCGCTATTATGGCAGAAGAAGGTTTTGGGTATGTATTATCGTTAGATAAACTTGTTAATACCGGCAAAGGAAGCAGCTTGTGTTTCCGCCCGTTAAAACCGGATTTAAAAGTAAATTTAAGCATTGCCTGGAAAAAATACCAGATTTTTTCCAAAGCCTCTCAAAAATTTCTGGAATACCTGAAAAAAGAAATAAATGCATAAAAAAGAGGATAGCAGCCTGTAACAGACTGTTATCCTCTTTTTATTAGTTTTAAATTATACAATAGCTTTATCCGGTTTAACAAAAAGCCACAATACAGCACCGGCTATGCCGGAAACAGCGGTTACTGCCAAAGCTGCCTGCCAGCCATAAGTAGTTGCAACCCATGCAGTTACACTCGGTGCCAAAACACCGCCTATATTGCCCCAAAAGTTCATCCAGCCGGAAACAGAACCGGCAAAGCGGCCGCCCATAGAAATTACGCTTGACCAGGAAGCACTCATTGTTAAGCCCAAAGAACCTAATGCAACCGAAAGCCAGAAAACATTCATCATCGGGTCTGCCGTTCTTGTTGCGATAAATAAAGTGCAGGCGCAAAGCAAAATTCCAACGGCACCGGTAGAAGTTTTAACAAGATTTTGAGAAAATCCGGCAGCAATAGCTTTATCAGACAGATATCCGCAGCAGGAAACCACAGCCATCAGCGAAAGCCACGGAGCAGCAGCCCACAGGCCCATTTTAGAAAGGGAAAAACCATGTACTTCCATTAAATAAAGCGGCAGCCATGCCAAGAATACATACATAATGTAGTCAGTTATCATAAACTGCAAACCAAGGGACCAAAACTGAGAAGATTTTAATAATTTGCCCCATGGAGCAATTTCTTTTGCTTCAACAGTATTTTCGCGTCCGTCATTAATATGTTCAAGTTCAGCTTCATTAACATAAGGGCTTTGTTTAGGATTATCGGGTACAAACTTAAACCACAAAACGCCAAGCAAAACACCGATAACACCAAACAGCCAAAATACGGCTTTCCAGCCTAATGCAGCCATTAAAGCTACCGTGACTGCCGGGCCTACAACCGGGCCAAAAAAGCAGCCATTTAAAATGAAAGAACTTACTTTGCCTTTTTCGCCCTTATTAAACCAGCGGTGACCGGCAATAGCCGCAGCAGGATAAATAGGTGCCTCACCAACACCGAATAATAAACGAACGGTTGCAAAGGAAAATTTACCGCTCGCAACGGCTGTAAGCGCTGTAAAAACAGACCACCAAACAACTGCCAGAGATCCGGTTAAGCGATGGCCAAAGCGTTCAGCCATCATTCCGCCCGGTACCTGAAATAAAGCATAACCTGCAAAAAAGAAGGACTGGATTAACCCCATATCAATTTTAGTAAAACCAAATTCCTGCATAATTACAGGTGTTGCAACTGACAAATTTACTCTGTCCATATAAGATACAAAGCTAATTGCAAAAATAAGCCAGGCAACCTTCCAACGAAAATTTGTCATAGTCTTTCTTTCCATTTTTCCCTTAACTCCTTTACAATAAAATAAAAATTACCGCACCCTTTAATTTAATATGTATACAAGGGTTATTGGTATTTATATTAAATGGATAAAAGTAGTAAGTCAAGCGAATTAAGGAAATTTGCGAAAAATTTATGTCAACTTCACTTTTTAGCCACAATATTTGCAACAAAATTTACAGTTGTTTTGTGCTAACAAAATAGCATTTATGTATTAAAGAATAACGTTTTAAAAAGAATTTCTGAATAAAAATAAGCATGAAAATCTATATAAACCTTGTGAGATATACGAGTTAGAATAATAGTTGAAAGATAAAGAATAAGAAGAAATAAAACGCCTTAAGAAAGCAAAAGCAGAAAAGGCAATACATGTTGCACTGCCTTTTCCTGTAAATAAAAAAGAAACATACCATAAGGTATGTTTCT
>ULLV01021658.1_pt1 | contig 7695 bp, 7 predicted proteins | sample 1951491 | NCBI WGS metagenome assembly ULLV01 (sample SAMEA4835534, study PRJEB28245) | human gut metagenome | biome: gut microbiome; material: fecal sample | place: Denmark | collected 2008
GTGCGGTTGGTGGCGGCGCGGCGGAAATAAGCGCAGGTAAAGCACGGCGTGTTGGTGCGGTGCTGCCACGCTTCGGTAACGTCAACTTTGCTGCTGTAATGTTTAAGCCCGTACTGCGCGCAGAAGCTTTCCAAATCAGCTTTTGGAAAATCGCTGCTGAACATGGTATCAACCGTGTAGCAGGCAAGGTCAAACTTAAAAGGCGCATACTGCTGCACTTCGGCCAGCGCGGCCGTTAAAAACATACTGTCCTTGCCGCCGCTTAAGCCAATCAGCACGCGGTCGCCTTCCTTCAGCATTTCAAATTCTATTATGCAGCGCCACAGCTTGCCCAAAAGGGCTGCGGGCACAAAAGGTTTACGGCTCATAGCTGCTCCTTAAAACAGGGTAAAATTTATTAAGCGTTCCCATTATATCACAAAATTCTGCCGAAGCACATAAAAAAGCACCCGTTTATAAAACGGATGCTTTTGTTTTAACATATCAGCCCAGGGTTTCAGTAACTTTTACCAGTTCTTTGCGGATTTTAATATGCTGCGGGCAGGCTTTTTCGCACGCGCCGCACTTAATGCATTCGGCGGCTTTCTTTTTGCCGTGGCCCGTAACCAGCCAGTTTTCCTGGTGTTTGGCAGCGGCCAAATCCTTATACAGCGTGTAATAGTTCATTGCTGTAAAGCTGCCGCTTACGCCGATATTCATGGGGCAGACCTTGGCGCAGTAGTTGCAGGTGGTGCAGGGAATGAGCGGAATTTTTGCCAGCGCTTCCTGCGCCTGTTTCAGCGTTGCTTCTTCGGTGGCGGTAAGGCCTTTAAAATCCTTCATGTAAGAAAGGTTGTCCTGCATCTGCTCAACATTGCTCATGCCGCTGAGCACGGTAATAATGCCTTCCAGATGCGCAGCAAAGCGGATGGCCCAGCTTGCCACGGACATTTCCGGCTCGGCGTCTTTTAAAATTTTCTGTACGCTTTCCGGCGGATTGGCGAGCATGCCGCCCTTAACCGGTTCCATAATGATAACGGGCTTGCCGTGTTTGCGCGCCACTTCGTAGCAGCGGCGGCTTTGTACTGCCGGGTAATCCCAGTCTGCATAGTTAATTTGCAGCTGCACAAATTCCATTTCGGGGTGCGCGTTTAAAATGGCGTCCAGTTCTTCCGGCGTGGAGTGGAACGAAAAACCAACGTGCTTAATCAGCCCTTTGGCTTTTTGCTCCTGCACAAAGTCCCACATATTGTAATCGTCAAAATATTTGGTGCGGCTTTCGCCGAGGTTGTGCAGAAGGTAAAAATCAAAATAACCTGCGCCGGTTTGTTTTAAGCTGGTTTCAAACTGGTTAACTGCTTCTTCACGCGTTTTGCAGTTAATCCAGGCGGCGTTTTTGGTTGCAAGCTGAAATTTTTCGCGCGGGTAGCGTTCTACCAGCGCCTGGCGGATAGCGTCTTCGCTGCCGGGGTAGGCCCACGCCGTGTCAAAATAGGTAAAGCCTGCTTCCAGGAACATATCTACCATTTTTTTGGTCTGTTCAATGTCGATGTCCTCGCCAATTTTCGGCAGGCGCATCAGCCCAAAACCGAGTTTTTTAATATCTTCGCCTAAATATGCCATAGTATCCCTTCTTTCAATTACTGCTTAGTATAATTATAAACTGCTTTATAAAAGTTTTAAAGTTCGAAGGCACTCCAGGGTTATACTTTCTCTTAACGGCAAATCTGCGGCGTCGGTTAAATCCATATTCATGGCAAAAACATACAGGTTGTCTTTGGTTTCGGCCCAGCCAACAAACCAGCCTACCGGGGTTTTTATATTGTCCGCTGCCCAGCCGGTTTTGCCGTGCAGCGTGAAGGCATCGGTCTGTTTTAAAACGGTTATGTCACAAACCTGCTGCTGCGCCTTTTGCGGATAGGGCAGGCTGCACTGGGCAAGTTTGGTCAGCAGCTTAACCTGCTCCAGCGCGCTTATTTTAAGCGGCCCTTCCAGCCAGAAGCTGTCGATTTTACTGCCAATACTTTCGTTGCCGTAGTGCAGCTTTTTAATGTTGACCTGCATGAGTTCCGTACCGATGCGGCGCGCCAGTTCTTTATAGGCTGGCACCTGCGAGAGTTTTATAGCGCTGCGCAGGCTGGCGTCGGCTTTCCAGCTTTCAAGGTACACAGGTTCGCCGCTATAACGGTAAAAAACTTCGTCCGCATCTTTAATAACGCCTTCGCTTAAACCTATAAGGCTGTTAAAAATTTTAAAAGTGCTGGCGGGGTAAAACCGCTCTGCAGCACGCCCGGCGTTGTGCAGCCAATAACCGTTTTTCTGTACGTCATAAATTACAAGGGTTCCGTTTACGCCATGTCTGGCAAATACATCGTCGAGGCTGCTGGTGTTCACGGGGCGGTCAACGGGGCTTTCCGCGTAAGCGGCGGGCATAAAGCACAGGACAATTATAAGCAAAACTAATAAATGCAAAATACGTTTCATGCTTCACCTCAAACAAATTGCGCCCGCAAGGGGCGCTTTTATTTTTAATATTTTATTTCCAGCCGACGGTAACGGAGCCTTTAAAGTGGTCGTTAATGAATTTTTCAACTTCGGCGGACTGGTAAATTTTTTGCAGCTGCTTAATGCGCGGGTCGGCGGCATTTTCCTTTTTGGTTACAAAAATGTTGATGTACGGGGAAGCCGCGCCTTCAACCATTAAGGAATCCGTCATGGGGTTCAGCCCTGCAGGCAGAGCGTAGTTGGCGTTAATAACGGCAACGGTTACGTCCGGCAGGCTGCGGGGAATGGTAGCAGCGTCAAGCTCAAGAAATTTATAGTCATGCGGGTTGGCGGTAATATCGGCAACGGAAGTGGTAACGTCTTTAATGTCCTTAACTTCAATTAATTTCTGCTCGGCAAGCAGCAAAAGCGCTCTGCCGCCGTTGGAAGGGTCATTTGGGATGCCGATGGTTGCGCCGTCGGGGATGGCTTCACCTTTTTTGATTTTATCGGAATAAACCGCCATGGGGAAGTTTACGGTTTTAAAAACTTCAACCAGTTCAAAGCCGGGTTCTTTTTTCAGCGTGGCGTCAAGGTAAGGCCTGTGCTGCATGCTGTTGGCAAAAATTTCGCCCTGCTGCAAAGCAATGTTCGGCGTTACAAAGTCGTTAAATTCTACAACTTCTATGTTTAAGCCGTCTTTGGCAGCCAGTTTTTTAACTTCGTCCATAATTTCGGCATGGGGGCCTGCGGTAACGCCTACCTTAACGGGTGCGGAAGTGTCCGTTGCTTTCTCGCTGCCGCCGCAGCCAAAAATACCGAGTGCCAGAGTGCCAACCGCCAGTGCGGCTAAAATTCTTTTTAATTTCATAGTAATCCTCCTCCAAAATATTAAAATAAATTGCTAACATTATAATTTGGTTTTGTTAAGTTTTTTGCTGAGCGTGTCGCCGATAAACTGAATGAGCTGTACCATGAGAATCAGGATAACAACGGTAACAATCATTACATCAGGCTGGAAACGCTGGTAGCCGTAGCGGATGGCAAGGTCGCCTAGGACGCCGCCGCCGAGTACACCCGCCATGGCGGAATAGCCGATAAGGGCGATAACCGCAAGGGTAATGCCGAGCACAATGGAGTGCAGCGATTCGGGAAGCAGAACCTTGTAAATAATCTGCATCGGGCTTGCACCCATGCTTTGTGCGGCTTCGATAACGCCGTGGTCAATTTCAAGCAGCGAAGATTCGATAACGCGCGCAATAAACGGTGCTGCCGAAATGGTAAGCGGCACAATGGCGGCCGTGGTGCCGATGGAAGAACCAACCAGCATACGGGTAAGCGGAATAATGGCTACCATTAAAATAATAAACGGGGTGGAACGGGTGGCGTTAACGATAACGCCCAACACGGAGTTAATAACGGCATTCGGCAGAATGTGCCCATTGCGCGTTACCGTAAGGATGATGCCAAGCGGTATGCCGATAAGGCTTGCCAGCACGGTGGAAGCAACAACCATGTAGCCGGTTTCCCAAAAGGATTTTATTAAAAGTTCAATCATTTCATTTGACATAACCAATTACCTCCACTTGCAGATTTTGGCTGTTTAAATAATCCAGCGAGTCCTCAAGGGCTTTCTGCGGGCCTTCAATAACAATCAGCAGGGTGCCGTAAATGCGGTCTTTAAGCTGGTCGGTGTTGCCGGAAATAATGTTGGCGTCTACGCCGAAACGTTTAATCATGCCGGAAACAATAGGCTTGCCGGCGTTGCCGCTGAAGAAGGACAAGCGCACGGCGAGGCTTGCGCCTTCAAAATATTCCCTGCTGACGGGCGTGCTTTTAAGTGATTCCGGAAGAGTGTTTTTATCGACGCTCTTAACAAATTCCTTGGTAGTCTGGTTCTGCGGGTTGGTAAATACATCTATCATATTGCCTTCTTCTATAATGCTGCCGTTTTCAATAACGGCTACGCGGTCGCAGATTTCCTTTACAACTTCCATCTGGTGCGTAATCATTACTATGGTAAGGTTTAAACGCTGGTTAATGTCGCGCAGCAGGTTCAAAATGGATTTGGTGGTCTGCGGGTCAAGCGCGCTTGTTGCTTCGTCGCACAGAAGAACTTTCGGGTTGCTGGCAAGGGCGCGGGCAATGCCTACGCGCTGTTTCTGCCCGCCGGAAAGCTGGCTGGGGTAGTGGTCGGCGCGGTCCTGCAGCTGTACAAGCTCCAGCAGCGGTTCCACGCGCTTTTTGATTTCGTCTTTGCCAAGCCCCTGAATTTCCAGCGGAAAGGCAATGTTGTCAAAAACGGTGCGGCTGGCAAGCAGGTTAAAATGCTGAAAAATCATGCCGATATTCTGGCGTGCTTTGCGCAGCTGCGTTTCCGTCATGGCGGTAAGTTCTTCGCCGTCTACAAAAACCTGACCGGCGGTCGGCACTTCCAGCATGTTAATGCAGCGGATAAGCGTGGATTTGCCTGCGCCTGAAAGGCCGATAATGCCAAAAATTTCGCCCTGGTTAATGGTAAGGCTGGTACGCTTTAAGGCGTGAATGTCACCCGAGGAGGTGTGGTAAGTTTTTTCTACATTTACTAATTCAATCATGCGGTGTTCCTCTTTCTTTTCTAAGGTACTAAAAAACCCTTCACGAACAGGTGAAGGGTACAAGTTTTAAGACCTCTTTCATCTGCCGGAATGTTCCGTTGGATTTGGCACCGTTTCACTAAGGATGGTTGCCGTAGCGTCATCGGGCCAGTCCCTCGGCTACTCTTGATGAATGTTTGTATGAAGTTGATGTACCAATAATACACGTTATTTACAAATCTGTCAATAAAATTTTTCTTAAAATCCGTTAAAATTACTTGACTTTTTATAAAATAAAGTATTAAAGTAAGAAAGGATAGAAAATATCCAATTTAAAATTTTACGGGTGTTAACCAAGGAGGACAGCCATGCCTGCAAAAACCAGGGATAAATTAACCGCGCAGCTGTTTAGGGCTGTTTTAAGTTTAAAAGATGAACAGCAATGCTCAAATTTTTTTGAAGATATTTGTACCATTACCGAATTAAAAGCAATGGCGCAGCGTCTGGAGGTTGCCAGAATGCTTGATGCCGGCTGCATTTATGAAGAAATCGTGGAGAAAACAGGCGCCAGCACGGCAACCATTTCGCGCGTAAAGCGCTGCCTGGTATACGGAGCGGACGGGTATAACTCCGTAATGCCCGTTTTAAGAGAAGGCGGAAAAGATGAAAATTGATTTTGCAGCTTTAAAATTTAATGTTCACGGCTATATTAATGCCATAGTGCAGGATGCCGGTACGGACGAGGTATTGGCGCTTGTTAAAATGGACGGCGAGGCACTGGCGCGCACGGCGGAAAACGGCAGCCTGTGGCTGTATGACCCGGAAACAAAAAAGGCTTATAATGCCGCGGAAGACGGCGCGGCTTTTTCGGTTACGGAAATTACTGCCGGCAAAAACGGTACGGTGCTTCTGGTAAAAGCGCTGCCGGGGCGCAGCGGGCTGGGCGTATTTACGCAGCCGGTATGGAAAAGCGGCAGCCTGCCCGTGCCTGAGCCTGACGGTATTCACGGTGTACTTGCCGAAATTTACCGCTTGATTTGCTATAAACGCCGGTCCGGCGGCGATAATTCCGCTGCAAGGAATTTGGTTATGTCCGGGCAGGATAAAATTTTAAAACAGCTTGGCGCAGATACTTCAAGCACCATTATTGCCTCTAAAAATGACAGCAGGACGGAAGTGCTGGATGAAATGAGCGGCCTTTGGTACGACTGCCTTGTGCTTTTGGCCTACCATAACATTAACCCGGCGGAACTTTTGGCAACGCTGGGCGATAAACGCGCCAAATAAACAAAATTTCAGCGGTAATTTAAAGTTTTTTATGATATAATAATTATTACACTAAAAATCATTACGGCAGCCAGGTCTGCCTGCAAAAAGGAAGTGCTGAACGTGGATAAACCAGTATATGTCATCGGCCACCGCAACCCGGATACGGACTCTATCTGCTCCGCAGTTGCCTATGCGTGGTTAAAAAGGCAGCTTGGCGTTAATGCCGTTGCGGCTCGCGCAGGTGCGCTGAACCCTGAAACACAGTATGTTCTTAATTATTTCGGCGTGGAAGAACCGGTTTTAATTGAGGATATGTACCCCCGCCTGAAAGATGTGGAACTGATTGCAGTGCCCATGCTTAACGGCGAAACCAAACTGCGTGAGGTAAGCCATTTGTTTACCGATTACGGCGTGCGCTGCATGCCGGTTGGCACGCCGGAAAACATTGAAGGCGTTGTTACCGTAACAGACCTTGCCAAATGCTTCTATAAAGAGCTTTGCGCACAGGAAAACGAAACCGGCGCGGTTGATTACAGCCAGCTGCTGGATGCACCGGTTAAAGACTTAATGACTACCAGTGTTGTTTCCTTCAACAACAACGAGCTTTTGGACGACGTTAAAAACGCCATGCTCGATACCAATTTCCGCTCCTACCCGGTAGTGGAAGGCGGCCGTTACATTGGCATGATTGACAAAGTCCGCCTGCTGAAACCCGACAAAACCCAGCTTATTCTTGTTGACCATAATGAACGCGCTCAGGCCGTTGAAGGCGTTGAAGAAGCGGAAATCATCGAAGTAATCGACCATCACCGCATGGGCGGCCTGCATACCGCGGCTCCTATTTATATCCGCGAAGAACCCGTAGGCTGCACGGCAACCATTATTACCAGTATGGCAGAAGCATACAAAGTGGAACTGCCGCGCGAAATTGCCGGCCTGCTTTTATCGGCAATTATTTCCGATACCCTGTATTTCCGCAGCCCGACCACCACTCAGCAGGATAAGGACGCTGCGGCAAAACTGCAAAAAATTGCCGGGCTTGAGGATTTGGAAGCCTATGCCATGGAAGAATTGAAACAGGGCTCCGTTATTGCCCGTTTAACCGCGGACGAACTGGTACGTACCGATTTGAAAGAATTTGATTTCGGCGAAACCAAAGCCAGCGTGGCACAGATTAACATCATGGGCCGCCAGCAGGGTCTGGATAAAATGCCGGAACTTTTAGCGGCACTGGAAGCCATGCGCGAAACCGAAGGCTTTGATTTATCCTTCCTGATGGTAACGGACATCCTTTCCGAAGCTACCGACCTTCTGGTTGCCGGTGTAAACCAAGCAAAAGTTACGGAAGCTTTCGGCAAACCGGAAGCAGAAGGCCATTACTACCTGC
>ULLV01015616.1_pt1 | contig 7573 bp, 7 predicted proteins | sample 1951491 | NCBI WGS metagenome assembly ULLV01 (sample SAMEA4835534, study PRJEB28245) | human gut metagenome | biome: gut microbiome; material: fecal sample | place: Denmark | collected 2008
ACTTTGTGCATCTGATATTTTGATTACAGATTATTCGTCGTCTATATGGGATTATTCATTGGCTTATAAACCCGCCTTTTTGTACACTCCAGATTTAGAGACATATAAAGAGGACGTGAATTTTCTTACTCCTATAGAACTTTGGCCATATCCTTATGCAGAAACAATCGCTTCTTTGTGTAAACTAATATTGAATTTTGATGAGAAAGAGGCTGAGGAAAAAATAAAACAACATCATGAATTGTTAGGGAGTTTTGAGACAGGAAAGGCTACTGATAAAATTTGTGATTTAATGAAAGGTTATTTGTCATCAAATAAATTTAGTTGAAACAAAAATACAAAAGAGATAGAGTATAATATAATCTAAATTATGTCCATATTTAAAGACAAAATCTTATTAATTACCGGTGGCACAGGTTCCTTCGGTAATGCTGTTTTGCGTCGTTTTCTAGATTCTGATATCAAGGAGATTCGCATATTTTCTCGTGATGAAAAGAAACAGGATGATATGCGTCATGCACTACAAAATCCTAAAGTAAAGTATTACATTGGTAATGTACGAGATAAATCATCGGTAGATGTGGCAATGAATGGAGTGAATTATGTCTTTAGCGCAGCTGCATTAAAGCAAGTTCCTTCATGTGAATTTTTTCCAGTAGAAGCTGTGAGAACCAATATACTTGGTACTGAAAACGTTCTTAATTCTGCTATTGAGCATGGGGTAGAAAGTGTAGTGGTTCTTTCTACAGATAAGGCTGCATATCCAATAAATGCAATGGGTATGAGTAAAGCATTAATGGAGAAGGTGGCAGTGGCTAAAGGCCGTGAATTAGGTGAAGGAGCAAGGACTACTATTTGTTGTACCCGTTATGGTAATGTAATGGCAAGTCGCGGTTCTGTAATACCTCTTTGGGTAGAACAGATGATGGAAAATAAACCTATAACAATAACTGATCCTAACATGACCCGCTTTATGATGACGCTGGACGATGCTGTGGATTTGGTGGTTTACGCATTTACTCATGCGCACAATGGTGACCTCTTTGTGCAGAAGGCTCCAGCTGCTACACTTGAAACTTTAGCACAAGCTTTGAAGGAGGTATATAAAGTTGATACGGAAGTGAAAGTTATTGGTACACGTCATGGTGAAAAACTGTATGAGACATTGGTAACTCGTGAAGAAATGGTGAGAGCCATTGATATGGGAGATTATTATCGTATCCCTTGCGATACGCGTGACTTGAATTATGATAAATATTTCACGAAAGGCAATGAAGAAATTTCTAAGATAGAAGATTATCATAGTCATAATACTCGTAGACTGAATATAGAAGGAATGAAAGAGTTGTTGATGAAATTGCGTTTTGTACGTGAAGATATGGGGCTGGAGAATAGAACGAAAGCTCGTGAAATTAGGAGTGAATAATACTTGAAAGATTATTAGCTATGCTTAAAGTAATGACAATTGTTGGTACCCGTCCTGAGATTATAAAGTTAAGTCGGGTTATGGCAGAATTAGATAAATATACAGAGCACATTATTGTGCATACCGGACAGAATTTTGATTATGAATTGAATGAAATTTTCTTTCAGGAACTTCATATTCGCAAACCGAACTATTTCCTTGAGGCGGCTGGAAGAAATGCGGCTGAAACTATAGCGAACGTAATTCGGAAATCGGATGAACTGATGGAGCAGGTTCAGCCTGATGCAGTATTGCTGTATGGAGATACAAATAGCTGCATATCAGTAATTTCAGCTAAACGTAGGAAAATTCCTATTTTCCATATGGAGGCAGGTAATCGGTGCTTTGATCAGCGTGTTCCTGAGGAAATTAATCGTAAAATAGTAGATCATCTCAGTGATATTAATATGCCTTTGTCTGAACATGCACGTAAATATTTGCTGGCAGAAGGATTGCCTCCTGAAATGGTGATAAAAACGGGTTCACCAATGACAGAAGTTTTGCGGTATCATAAAGAAGAAATCGAAAGAAATGATGTTTTGGAAAAAGAAGGGTTGAATAAAGGAGAGTATTTTATTGTCAGCACCCATCGTGAAGAAAATGTAGATTCGGAAGAAAACTTTTCAAACTTGCTGGATTCACTGAATGCGATAGTAGATAAATATCATAAAAAGGTAATTGTTTCTACACACCCACGAACTCGTAAAAAGTTGGAAACTATTGGTTTCGTAAATTCAAATCCGATGATTGAATTTATGAAGCCTTTTGGCTTTATGGAATATATCAAATTGCAGCAGAATGCTTTTTGTGTGATTTCTGATAGTGGTACTATCACTGAGGAATCGTCTATTCTGCATTTTCCGGCTATTACTATTCGCCAGGCTCACGAACGCCCTGAAGGCATGGATGAAGGTATACTTATTATGACTGGTTTGAATTGCGATCGGATTTTAGATTCAATTGATGTGGTGACCTCGCAATATGCGGAAAAACGTGATGTTATTCACTCTATTCCTGATTATGCAGCTGACAATGTATCCAAGAAAGTCATTCGTATTATTCTTTCTTATACAGGTTATGTCAATCGTACAGTTTGGCATAAGACTAATTGAAAATATTCCATTTTAATTTATGAAAAAAATATTGTTGTTCGGCGCCACAGGTATGGCCGGACATGTCGCCTATTACTTTCTGCGAGATACGGGTAAATATGATATAGTTAATGTGGTATATCGTACTCCATTGACAGAAGATAGTGTAATTGTGGACGTCACTGATCGTGAAGCTGTGGCGAAAATTGTCCGAATGGTGAAACCAGAGATTATTCTTAATTGCATAGGGGTACTTATACGAGGTTCTAAAGAACATCCGGATAATGCGATTTTGATAAATGCTTATTTTCCCCATTTACTGAAAAAACTATCGGATGAAGTAGGAGCAAAGTTGATTCATATCAGTACGGATTGCGTTTTTTCTGGCAAGAAAGGGAATTATACAGAGAATGACTTTAGAGATGCAGATGATGTGTATGGGCGTAGTAAAGCATTAGGTGAAATACGTAATAGTAAGGATTTGACGATTCGTACTTCAATTATTGGTCCGGAACTGAAAAAAAATGGTGAAGGATTATTTCATTGGTTTATGAATCAGCATGGACAGGTGAAGGGGTTTAAGACTGCTATATGGGGTGGCGTGACAACTTTAGAACTGGCAAAGGCGATAGATAAGGCTATAGGACAACAGAACACAGGATTGATTCAATTAAGTAATGGAGTAGGAATATCCAAATATGATTTACTGATATTGTTTAAAGAACTCTGGCATAAGCAGGATGTTGAAATATTGTCGTATGATACGAATGGGGTGGATAAGTCGATAGCCAAATCCAGAAGTTTTGAATATGTGGTTCCTGATTATCGTCTGATGTTGCAAGAGCAAGTAGCATGGATGAATGCGCATAGAGACCTGTATATGCAATATTTTTAAGATATGAAGAAAGAGAAAAAGGCATTAATATTGGGGGAGGCTTTTTATCCGGAGGACTTTCTTATTAATGATTTGGTGCAGGAGTGGGAAAAGGATGGATACCAGTTTGAAGTTTTAACCCGTTCTCCATCTTATCCTTTTGGAAAAATATATAAAGGCTATAAAAATAAGATTTATCAAACTACTTATTTTAATACAATTAAGATACATCGGTTTCCTGTGGTACAAGGATATGAAAGAAGTACTTTGATTAAAGTTCTAAATTATTTTTCTTTTGTCTTTTGGAGTTTTTGGATTATATTGTTTATCGGGAGGCGTTTTGAGAAGGTATTTATTTATCAAACACGACCGTTACCATTGGCTACTGCGGGTATTTTTTTGAAAAAGTTTTATAGAGCGAAAGTGATAATCTGGACGCAGGATTTATGGCCGGAAACAGTGTATGCTTATGGATTTAAGAAGACAAAGATTCTTTCGTTTTGCTTGGATCATTTTGTAAAGTGGGTTTATAAGAATTGTGATTCGATATTGGTTTCATGTGAAGGATTTATTGAACGTTTACATCGCTATGTACCAGAGAAAACAATCGAATTTGTACCTAATTGGTCTTTGATTGAATATGAGCCAAAGGGAAAGCAGAAACTTCCAGGTGAAGTTAATTTCACGTTTGCTGGAAATGTCGGTAAAGTACAAAATTTAGAAAATGTGGTGAGAGGATTCGGTGTATTTGTGAAAGATTATCCGACCACTTGTTTGAATATTATAGGAGATGGTTCTTTTTTGAAGGATTTAAAAGCTATTATAGAAGTAGAAGGTATTCGAAATGTGAATTTGACGGGTCGGAAGCCTCTTATGGAAATGTCTGATTATTATCAAGCGAGCGATGTTTTGATTATTTCGTTGAAAGATGTGCCTGTTTATGAAATAATGATTCCTTCTAAATTTCAGGTATATCTTTCGACCCGCAAACCTATATATGCTATTTTTAAGGGAGAAGTTTCTAATTTGGTGGAAAGATATGAAATTGGGTTAGTAGCGTACCCTTCAGATATTGATAGTATTGCCAAAGGATTCTCTGATTTTATGAAGTTGTCTGATGAGGAAAGAAAACGAATGTCTGATAAGTCTGCCAGATTATTGGAAGAGGTTTTTAGTAAGGAGAAAACTCTTGAAAAAATAAATCAAATAGTTTGGAGGAGATAGGTGTGGATAAAATAAAGATAATTGGGGGAGGTATTTTTATTGATAGTAGAGGACAAATTTCTCATGTGAATGATTGGGATATGAGTGAGATTGAACGATTCTACATTATTCATCATAGCGATATATCAGTTGTTAGGGCATGGCATGCACATCAATTTGAGAAGAAATGGTTTTATGCTGTTAAGGGATCGTTTACGACTGCTTTTGTGAAGATAGATGATTGGGAGAATCCTTCTTTGGATTTGGTTCCGGAGATTTACCAATTGACGGCAGATGATAGCCGTATCTTGTATGTCCCGGAAGGTTATGCAAATGGAATAAAAGCGAATGAGCCGGATTCTATTTTATTAGTGTATTCGAATAAAAAATTGTCAGTGGCTTTGAATGATAGCTGGCGGTATGATAAGGATATGTGGATGGATTGGGGTATTAAAGATCTAAATTATAAGATTATTGATACCCAGCGAATCATTGATTATATTACTTCTTTTCCTAAAGGTGTTTCCGTAGAGGAGATCATTCAAAATTCCGGTGCTGAAAAGTTACGGGTATATCCTGCTCTTTTTGAATTGGAACAGAGTGGATTCTTGGAAGTACTGGAGAGGGAAGAGCTTGGAGCACCATTAATCGTACGTAAGAGAATATATTAAAAGAAACGACAGGTAACAGCGGTTATTTTGTTTTAGGCAGCAGCCGGGATTACTCCGTAATAAAGAGTGGTTCCGGTTGTTTTATTTAATTGTGTATCTTGGTTATAATGGTTGTGTAGGTAAGTGGTTTATTCATAGCGCTTTATGATAAACTCTGAAATAACCGTCCTGGTTATCCAGTTTTCTTTGGCTATTCCTGAATATATCCTCACCTTTGCATCGTTGGCCAACACAAGAATACGTAAAATGAAGTTGAACTAAAATGTAAAAGGAGGAAGATTATGCCTTTATTGTATTATGCGAGACAATCGCAGTTGAAAACGAAAGATGGGGTTAAGCAGTGGCACCTGACACTGAAGAAAGTAGGAAGAGCTGTAAGTTTACAACAGTTGGGAGAGATGGTAGCTGAGAAGTGCTCGGCAACGCCGGGTGATGTACACAACGTAATCAGGAACTTGATGTCGGTGATGCGGATGCAGCTGCTGAATAGCCGTACGGTTCGTTTGGATGGTTTGGGGACATTTACGGTGATCGCGCGGACACGGGGCAAGGGGGTGGATAAAGAGAAGGATGTGAATCCGAATCAGGTAACATCCCTGCACTTCATGTTTACTCCTGAATATACACGTCCGGCGGCATTGGGAACCACGCGTGCATTGTGGCAAGGTGTGGAGTTTGAAAAGTGGACGGGTGGAACTACTACTGATGGAAATGAAGGTTCCGATGATGGTAACGGAGGAAATGCCGGTGGTGACGGAGGCCTCGATGAGAATCCACTTGGGTAAGTGGAGAATTGAGAGTTGGGGCTGCGCGGTCTATTTTTTATTAAAGCACAAAGTAATTAACATGAAAAAAGCGGTTTTGAATAAGATTCTGAAAATTGTAATAGCAGTGGCTTCGGCTATATTAGGAGCTTTGGGAGCTAATGCGATGAATATGCGATAAAAATATCGTGATTATAAAAATGAACGGTGGGAATATGGTTTGATGGACTATATCTCACCGTTTTTTTCTATATCGGAGTACTATATACACTTGCTATTTCGTCAAAATTAACACTAAAACGTAAAAAAACAGCTTGAATTATAGTCTCTTTTTTGATTTAAAATATTGATAGGTAGTTTGTTGCGCAAATTGTAAATCAAAATACTGAATTCGAAATGTATATTGCCTTTTTTCCCCCTATTTTTGAAGAGCAGATAATTGCTATTATTAATTAATACCTTATTTGTTATGTTATTATGGAAACTCAAAAAGAAAGCATTATGGCAGATGTCAAGAAATTAGCACCATTCATCCAGAGGTGGGAGGGTGGCTTCGTAGACGATCCCGACGACTTGGGAGGAGCAACCAACATGGGTGTTACTATAGCAACCTACAAGGTATATCGCAAACGGAAAGGACTTTCCGAACCTACAGTAGACGATTTGAAACATCTATCGAATAATGAGTGGATCGATATCTTGAAGAGCTTGTATTGGGATAAGTGGAAAGCCGATCAGATAAAAAGCCAATCTGTTGCCAATATTTTGGTAGACTGGGTATGGGCTTCAGGAAACTATGGTGTCAAGATACCACAAAAACTGCTTGGAGTTACAGCCGACGGTATTGTGGGAAAAAATACCCTTGCCGCTGTCAATAACTATCCTTCACAGCACGAACTCTTTGACAAGATAAGACAGGAACGCTTGGATTACATTGACCGTATCTGCAAGAGCCGCCCGACGAACGAGAAATACAGACGTGGTTGGTGCAACCGTATCAATAACCTCTATTTCGAAGAATAATGATAAGGCGAATTCTTACATATTATGCAGCCTCTCTGGATGAGTACTTGCACCACAAGTTCCAGCAGCCCGAAGGTATGGCAGAGGTGGGAATCATTGGTAGTGGTGCGAGCGAAAAGCCTTGCAAACTGATTGTTTCACTTGTCAATATTGAGCGTGAAACGGCAGGAGGCATCTCGGCAGGCATCAGTCGTAACAGTTCGGACTATATGCGGACGTTTGCGCCGTTATTGCTGAACCTCGACTTGATGCTTGCTGCTGTATATGACGAGAAACGATACGCCGAGTCGCTTTCCGTATTGTACGAATCGTTACTTTTTATTCAGTCGCATCCCTATTTTGAACTGGATGGGCAGAAATATACGGTAGAGATCGTCACACTTTCGGTACAGGACATTAATAATATCTGGACCACGCTGGGCGGACAATATTATCCGTCGGTGATGTGCAAGCTGCGCAGGCTTGCGGTGGATGCGGAGGAA
>ULLV01021870.1_pt1 | contig 7569 bp, 5 predicted proteins | sample 1951491 | NCBI WGS metagenome assembly ULLV01 (sample SAMEA4835534, study PRJEB28245) | human gut metagenome | biome: gut microbiome; material: fecal sample | place: Denmark | collected 2008
TTATATCATGAAAAACACCCTTGCCACTGATATGCATTGAAATATCGGGAAGGCTTCAGGATTAGGAGTCAGTCAGAAGACCTGCCATTCATTAAAGGCTGCCTTTGCTCGTGGGTTAGGAAGACAGTACGAAGATATTAGTTGAACATTTAAACAAGAAATGGAATGCCTTTGTTAAAGGTATGTCCGCATTGTGGTGTGACTATATATATCCTTTATATATTAAAGAAAAAGTAAAATGATTAAGAAAGTATTGATTGCCAACAGAGGTGAGATTGCCTTGCGCGTCATGCGTTCGTGCCGGGAGATGGGACTGCTTACGGTTGCGGTCTTCTCCGAGGCCGACCGCACCTCTCATCATGTGGCATATGCCGATGAGGCTTATCCGATAGGACCGGCCGTGGCAAAAGAGAGTTATCTGAATATTGAAAAAGTGATTGCCACGGCAAAGCGATGCGGTGCCGATGCCATCCATCCGGGTTACGGCTTTTTGTCGGAGAATTCAGAGTTTGCCCGCCGTTGCAAGGAGGAAGGGATTATCTTTATCGGTCCCGCCGCCGAGACGATGGAGGCGATGGGCGACAAGATAGCTGCCCGCAAGCGAATGATTGCGGCAGGCGTACCCGTGGTTCCCGGAACGGAACAACCTTTGCAGAGTGCCGAAGAAGCCGTGCGCATCTGCAACGAGATAGGCTACCCCGTGATGCTGAAGGCGTCTATGGGTGGCGGTGGTAAAGGTATGCGCCTTATCCATAACGAGAGCGAAGTGGTGGAAGCCTACAACACGGCACGCTCCGAGTCCATGTCCTCCTTTGGAGACGACACGGTCTATCTGGAGAAGTTCGTGGAAGAACCGCATCACATCGAGTTCCAGATATTGGGCGACAACCACGGCAACGTCATCCACCTTTTCGACCGCGAATGCTCCGTGCAACGCCGCAACCAGAAGGTGGTAGAAGAAAGCCCGTCACCCTTCCTTACGCCGGAATTGCGCCGGGAAATGGGAGAGAAGGCGGTTGCCGCAGCAAAGGCAGTGAACTACTCCGGTGCAGGTACCATCGAGTTTCTGGTAGACAAGAACCGCCGTTTCTATTTCCTCGAAATGAATACGCGCCTGCAAGTGGAGCACCCCATCACGGAAGAGGTGGTAGGCGTAGACCTGGTGAAAGAGCAAATCCGTATTGCCAACGACGAGGTGTTGCACCTCAAGCAGGAGGACCTGTTCCAGCGCGGTCATGCCATAGAGTGCCGCATCTGTGCCGAAGATACGGAAAACAACTTCATGCCGTCTCCCGGTGTCATCAAGCAACTGACGGAGCCGAACGGAATCGGTGTGCGCATAGACAGCTATGTGTACGACGGCTATGAGATTCCCATCTACTACGACCCTATGATAGGTAAGCTCATCGTATGGGCAACCACCCGCCAGTATGCCATCGAGCGTATGCGCCGTGTGCTCTACGAGTACAAGATTACGGGCGTAAAGACCAACCTTGCCTATCTGAAGCGCATCATGCACGTGCCCGACTTTGTGAAGGGAGAGTACAACACCCTCTTTATCGAGAAGAACGCCCGCATGCTGGTACGCACCAATACCACCAACGAAGAGTTGGAGAACATTGCCATGATAGCCGCCTATATGGACTATCTGGTTAATCTGGAGGAGAACGTTTCGGCACAGCTGTCCGATGGCCGCCCCATCAGCCGTTGGAGGGAATTCGGCTTGCAGAAGGGAGTGCTTAGGATTTAAGGAATGGAAAATTGATAATGGAGATTTAATAATGGAAATACATATAGGAGACCGTATAGCAGACATTACCCTGGTGGGTAAGGAAGGGAATAAGGTACAACTTACCATTGACGGAAAGCCCTACGAAGTGGACATTGTGATGGCGGAGAACGGAAGTTGCTCCATCCTGCACAACGGAAACTCGTTCAACGCAGGCCTTGTGCGCGGCGAGGGAGGAAAGAGCTATGACATCAGCATGCTCCAGCGTTCCTTCCACGTAGACATTGTAGACACGCAAGCCAAGTATCTGCACATGAAGAAAGGAGCCGACGAGAAGCAGGGCGACAAGATTCTGGCACCGATGCCGGGCAAGGTAGTGAGCATCCCCGTCAAGGTGGGCGACCGACTGGCTGCCGGAGACATTGCCGTGGTGCTGGAAGCCATGAAGATGCAGAGTAACTATAAGGTAAATGCCGACTGCATCGTCCGCAACATTCTCGTGAGCGAGGGCGAACCGGTAAATGCCAATCAAGTATTGATTGAATTGGAGTTGATAAAGGAGGAATAATCCCGAGTCGCATTCAGTCCGTATATTATAAATCACTAAATTGTAAATGCAAATATGAACAGAGAAGAAATATACCGCCAGTTTGAGGAACTGGACAAACGTGCCTCGCTGGGTGGGGGCGTAGACAAGATAGAGAAACAACACGCCTCCGGCCGCATGACTGCCCGCGAACGTATTGACATGCTGCTGGACAAAGGCTCGTTCAATGAGCTGGACAAGTTCGTGAACCATCGCTGCACCAACTTCGGCATGGAGAAGAAGCAGATTGCCGGAGACGGCATGGTGTCCGGTTACGGAAAGATAGACGGCCGCCTTGTATTTGTCTATGCCTACGACTTCACGGCGCATGGCGGTTCGCTCAGCGAGACGAATGCCGCAAAGATTGTGAAGGTGCAGCAGCTTGCCCTGAAGAACGGTGCTCCCGTCATTGCCCTCAACGATTCGGGCGGCGCACGCATCCAGGAAGGTGTGAACAGCTTGGCAGGCTATGCCTCCATCTTCTATCAGAACACCATTGCGTCGGGTGTCATTCCGCAGATATCTGCCATTCTGGGTCCGTGTGCCGGTGGGGCATGCTACTCTCCGGCGCTTACCGACTTTATCTTCATGGTAAAGGAGCAGAGCCACATGTTTATCACCGGTCCGGACGTGGTAAAGACCGTGACCCACGAGGAGGTGGACAAGGAGGAACTGGGCGGTGCCTATACGCATAGCAGCAAGAGCGGCGTTACCCACTTCATGTGCAATACGGAGGAGGAGACACTGATGAGCATCCGCGAGCTGCTGAGCTTCCTGCCGTCCAACAATATGGAAGATGCTCCCTTCACTCCCTGTTCCGACGATATCCATCGCCGGGTAGAGACGCTTCAGACCGTCATTCCCGAAGACCCGAACATGCCTTATGACATCAAGGATATTATAGAACCGGTGCTGGACAACCAGTACTTCTTCGAAGTGATGCCTCACTTTGCCAAGAACGTCGTTATCGGTTTCGGTCGTCTGAACGGGCGTTCGGTAGGTATCGTGGCAAACCAGCCTGCCTATTTGGCGGGTGTGCTCGATATTGATGCCAGCGACAAGGCGGCACGTTTCATTCGTTTCTGCGACTGCTTCAACATCCCGCTGATAACCTTCGAAGATGTTCCCGGCTTCTTGCCCGGAACGATGCAGGAGCACAACGGCATCATCCGCCACGGCGCCAAGATTGTCTATGCCTATGCCGAGGCCACCGTGCCCAAGATAACGCTGATTACCCGCAAGGCATACGGCGGCGCCTACATCGTGATGTCCAGCAAGCCGACGGGTGCCGACGTGAACCTGGCTTATTCGCAGGCGGAAATCGCCGTGATGGGTGCCGAGGGTGCGGTGAACATCCTCTACCGTAAGTCCTCTGCCGAAGAGAAGCAGGAGATTATCAAGGAGTATGAAGACAAGTTCTCCAACCCTTACCGCGCTGCCGAGCGTGGCCTCATAGACGAGGTCATCATGCCGCGCGATACCCGCTACAAGCTGGTGCAGGCATTGGAGATGGCGCACAACAAGAATCAGAGCAATCCACCGAAAAAGCACGGCAACATGCCTTTATAATAGTAGTTATTTTTTATGTGTGAAATGCGTATCCCCGGAGAAGTGATTTCTGTGGGGATACACTTTTTAAATAGAGAATTAAGAATTAAACAATAAGGCTGAAAAGTAAAAACTAAAGATAGAAACTATGGAACTATTAAGAAACCTCTTTGAGGGTTATCCCAATCTTTGGGGCGGAGGAGTGGCACACTCTGTCCTGATTCTGTCCCTGGTCATCACCTTCGGTATCATGCTGGGCAAGTTGAAGGTGGCAGGCATCTCGCTGGGTGTCACCTGGATTTTGTTTGTGGGCATTGTCTTCGGACATTTCGACATGAACCTCGACGAACATCTGCTGCACTTCCTGAAGGAGTTCGGCTTGATACTGTTTGTCTATTCCATCGGTCTGCAAGTGGGACCGGGATTCTTCTCCGCTTTCAAGAAGGGCGGACTTACGCTGAACATGGTAGCAATGCTTTCCGTCTTCCTCAGCGTGGTTATCACCATTGTGTTGCACTTTGCCACCGGAATTCCCATTACTACGATGGTGGGTATCTTGTCCGGAGCCGTGACCAATACCCCCGGTCTGGGTGCTGCCCAGCAGGCAAACAGTGACCTCAACGGGGTGGATGCTCCGGAAATCGCACTCGGATATGCCGTTGCCTATCCGCTGGGTGTGGTGGGCTGCATCTTGGCGCTGCTTGCCTTGAAGTTCTTCATGCGGATTAACACCAAAAAAGAAGAGGAGGATGCCGAGCACGGGCTGGGCCATCTGCAGGAGCTGACCGTGCGTCCCATATCGGTAGAGATACGCAATGAGGCAATAGACGGCAAGCGGATCAGAGATGTGAAACCATTGTTGAACCGTGCGTTTGTCATCTCCCGCATCCGGCACACCGGCAGTCAGGAAACAGAACTGGCGAATGCCGATACGGTGCTACACATGCAGGATGAAATTCTGTTCATTGCCAACCCGAAAGATGTGGAGGCCATTGTTGCCTTCTTCGGAAGAAAAATTTCGGTGGAGTGGGAACGGGAGGACAAGAACTTGATTTCACGCCGCATCCTCATCACCAAGCCGGAACTGAACGGCAAGTCTCTGTCTCAGCTCAAGATACGTAACAACTTCGGTGCCTGCATCACCCGTATCAACCGTTCGGGCGTGGATCTGGTGGCAACTCCCCACTTGCAGTTGCAGATGGGAGACCGTGTGACGATTGTAGGCAGTGAGCTTGCCGTGAGCCATGCGGAGAAGGTATTGGGTAACTCGCTGAAGCGTCTCAACCATCCCAACTTGATTCCTATCTTCCTGGGTATTGCCCTGGGATGTATCTTGGGCAGTCTGCCGTTCATGTTCCCCGGCATTCCCCAACCCGTGAAACTGGGACTGGCCGGTGGACCGTTGGTGGTTTCCATCCTCATCAGCCGTTTCGGGCCTCAATATAAGCTGATAACCTCCACGACGATGAGTGCCAATCTGATGATACGCGAAATCGGTATCGCCTTGTTCCTGGCCTGCGTGGGGTTGGGTGCAGGAAAGGGATTCATCGATACCATTATCTACGAAGGCGGCTATGTGTGGATTGGCTATGGGGCCATCATCACGGTCGTTCCGTTGCTGGTGACAGGATTCATGGGGCGCTATTTCTGGAAGCTGAACTACTATACGCTGATAGGTGTGCTGTCCGGAGCTAACACCAATCCACCTGCATTGGCCTATTCCTCGGACTTGACATCCTGCGATGCCCCTGCGGTGGGATATGCCACGGTCTATCCGCTGGCTATGTTCCTGCGGGTGCTGACGGCTCAGTTGCTGATACTGGCACTGGCGTAGTTTCACCATAGATAATCTATGGTACATAGGTTGATTTGATAACAAGTAATGTAAAGAGAGCTAACAAGTAATGTTAGGCTGCTTTACATTACTTGTTATTTTTGTTTGTAGTATTCCTCCGCTTGTGCCAGTGTCTCCGGTTTGCCGATGTCGAACCAGCGGAATCCTTGCAGCGGATAGCCTTGTATGTGCACCTTTGTGCAGGCGGACAAGTAGAAAGGAATGATGGAGAACTTGCCGTCCCACTGCCCATCGTCCATCAGGCGGAAGAGGGAGGGGGAGATGACATGGATTCCTCCGAAGGCGAGTTCCCGGTACTTCGTTTCCCGGTAGTCGAAGCCTGCCGGTTTCACCTCTCCGGTGGACTTGTTTATCCAGCCGTGCAGGTGGTAGTCGTCGTCAAAAAGGAGATAGCGGGAAGTCTTGCGCTCGCTCACAAGCAGGGTAGACTCCGCATCGCTCTCCAGATGGTGGCGATAGAGACCTGCAAGGTCAATATCCGTCAGAATATCCGCGTTGTGCACCAGAAAAGGTTCTTGTCCGTCCAGAAAGGGGCGTGCCTTTTTGATGCCTCCTCCGGTGTCGAGCAGCATGCCGCGTTCGTCGCTGATGTGAATCTCCGTGCCGAAGTTGTCGTGGGCACGGAGGAAGTCGATAATCTGCTCCCCGAAGTGGTGGATATTGACCGTTATCTCGTTGAATCCTGCTTCCTTCAACCGCAGTATCACCCGTTCCAGCATGGGCTTTCCTGCTACGGGAACGAGGGCCTTGGGCATGTGGTCCGTCAAGGGGCGCAACCGGGTGCCCAGGCCGGCGGCGAAAATCATGGCTTTCATATTGGCATATTCTCACATTAGCACATTAAACTTTGGCCTTAAACGTCTGTTCAATATTCTGTTCTCTATGTATCAGGTTCACTTGCACGCCGAACTTCTTGTGCAGATGTTCCGCCAGGTGTTGTGCCGAATATACGGAGCGGTGCTGTCCGCCGGTGCAGCCGAAGCAGACAGACAGATTGGTGAAGCCGCGTTCCATGTAGCGCTTCACGGAAGCGTCGACAAGGGCGTAGGCATGCTCCAGGAATACGGCTATCTCGCCGTCGTCTTCCAGGAAGCGGATAACGGGTTCGTCCAGTCCCGTGAAGGGTTTGTAACGCTCGTACTTGCCGGGGTTGTTCACAGCGCGGCAGTCAAAGACGAAACCTCCTCCGTTGCCCGTGGAATCTTCGGGGATACCTTTTTTGTAGGCAAAGCTGGTGACTTTCACCACGAGGCGACGCTTTTGCAGGTCGTCTGTAAACTGTTTCAGCTCGGTAAGTTCGCGCAGAATCCGGCAGAGGTAGGGATATTCTGGATAAGGTTCTTGGAGCAGTTGGCGAAGGTTCTCGATGGCGAAGGGGACACTTTGTATGAAGTGGGGCTTCTTCTCGAAGTAACCGCGGAAACCATAGGCACCCAGCACCTGCATGGTGCGGAACAATACGAAGTGGCGAAGCTGGGCATAGAAATAAGCCTCGTCCACGGGCTGGTACTTGCGCAGGGCGTCGATGTATTCCTTCAGCAACTCTTGGCGCAGGCTGTCGGGATAGTTTGCTTTGGCCTGCCACAAGAAGGAGGCAACGTCGTAGTAGACCGGACCTTTGCGTCCGCCCTGGAAGTCGATGAGCCACGGCTCGTTGTCCTTTATCATAACGTTACGGCTCTGGAAGTCGCGGTACATGAAGGTGGCGGAGCTGCTACGGAGCAACACGTCTGCCATCTTCTGGAAGTCGTCTTCCAGCCGGTCTTCCTGGAAGTCCATTCCCGTAGCCTTGAGGAAGCAGTATTTAAAGTAGTTCAAGTCCCACAGAATGCTGCGGCTATTGAACTCTGC